>OEIU01000702.1_pt1 | contig 28218 bp, 19 predicted proteins | sample 1539221 | NCBI WGS metagenome assembly OEIU01 (sample SAMN03792071, study PRJEB22550) | activated sludge metagenome | feature: wastewater treatment plant; material: activated sludge; isolation source: Wastewater treatment plant of a petroleum refinery complex | place: Argentina: Zarate | collected...
GTCACGCTCAGTGTGCCGCGCGAATCCCTGTGGATCGTAGCGGAGTAAGCCCGGACGGTCTCGAGACCACGGTTGCGGACCGATCCGCGAGCGGCAGAAGGCGGCGGAGTCCCTCGTTCTCCGCCGGGTCGAGCACCGAATGCTGCACGCACGCAGGAACGAGCCGGCCGTCCTCCGGATGGCTCATCGCGTACATACAGGAACCAAGGCGCTCCTGCGTTTCCCTGATGAGCGGGTCGTCGCTCGTCAGCCCTTGCTCCATGAGCTCCCACGCGGGCTTGACCTGCGCCGCATCCATGAAATTGTGCACGACAAACGTCTTGAACGACAGCGTGCCGCTGCGCATCGCCCTCAGAACAGCGCGCAGACCACCCGAACGGCGGATGATCCTGCCGAGCAACCCCAGAAGGGGCGGGACATCACCCGGGTGCCGAAGGAGCGCGCGAACCACCTTGACGGCGAGCACCGGCCGCGACGTTCCGCCGAAAATCATGCCGCCGAAATGTTTCAGGAATCTGTCGCGCGCTGCGAGATCCTTCGCATCATCCGGGTCAAGGAGCGGTGCGAACCGATTGCCCACCCACGCACCCACCGTGGTGCGGTTGCACCGAGGGTCGCCGAACTGGGTCGCCTTCCACGGCAGTTTCTGCCCTGCGCCTTCCTCGATGCGCTCCCAGACATCATCGATGCTCACGTCATCGAAATCCTCTTTCCAGCGCCGCTCGTCACCAATGAACGCGGCCGGCTGGAACGACATCATGTCGAACGACATCCCGAGCACCGATCTGGTGACCTCGCTCACCTCGTCAAGGTTCGACGGGGTCACTGTCATGTTGTGCGCGAGATACGAAGTGACCCCGTGCTCGCGGCGCAACCTCGCGAACATTTCGGCGAATTGCTCGCGGAACGGATCCAGCTCCGCTTCGCTGCGCGGCCGCACCGCACCCCGCCGCCCACGCATGAGCGAGTCGAAGTGCGCCGCGAACGAAACCTTGTCGAACCGCGGATGCCCTTCTGCGTCGAGCACGACATCCAGGAGGTAGTCATACTCGAAGTCGCCGTGCGTCATCGACATCGGCTCGCGGCCCGCAGCGCGCATGGCGAGAAGCGCAGCCGCGTGATCCTCCGCCGCGAGAAGACTCACCTCGCCGCCGATGAGCTGGGCGTGCGCGCGGGGCCCCCGCCGCTCGCGCAGGAAGTTCATCTGCAGCACAACGTTGTCCAGAGTGTGATCACCGTCGATCCGTACTTTGTTCGCATCCGCCGAGTGGTAGCAGGGCGAGCACGTCAGGTTGCACTTCGGAAAGACGCCGTGCGTTCCCTCGCACCCGACAGCGCACCGGCCCAGCAACTGATTATCCGTCTTGACGTGATCCCGTAAATTCGCCCAGCGCTCGTCCAGTGCGCGACGCGATTCGGGCAGGATTGGCCTCGTCTCCAGCTCGAAGCGACGCAGAGCTTCAGTGATCGACATGGTTCACGATAACCACGTCGCCCGCGTGGGCTCTGTGTTGTGCGTCACATTGGGGGTAGGGGGACGTTTCGAGACCATGTGGCTTCGCACTGTCCCTCACCAGGCAGAACCGGCCGCAGCAGAGCGGTTGCGCGGGTGTTTCTGCCGAGTGCTGGTGTGGAAACACCTGCTGTCGGCAGAAACACCCGCGCTAGCAACCACAGAAGCGGCGAGAGCGACCGCCCGCTCAGGGACAGGGCTTGCTACGGGGTGATGCCGCTCGCGGCGATCGCCCTTTGCAACGCGTCCTGAAGCTGTTTGTCGGCCTGAGCCGCCGCCACGAGGTCGTTGGCCGCATACGCGGCCTGACGCGCCTTCAGAGCCGCCGCAGCATCCTGCAACGCCGCATCGAGCGCTGCGTTGGTGGATGGAGTGGTCGGCGGCTGGGTGCCCGGCTGATCGGTGCCCGGCGTCGTGGGAACGTTTGTGCTGTTGTCGCCGGCCGAAGCTCCGGAGTCGCCGCCAAAAATCACGTCGAGCGCAGCATCCAGAGTCGGCTCGAAGGCGACCTTGTTGCCGAACGCCACGAGAATCTTCTTCAGCAACGGATAACTCGTCTCGCCAGTCGAGCGGATATACACCGGCTGAACGTACAGCAGTCCACCACCAACCGGGAGAGTCAACAGGTTGCCCTTGATGACATCCGTCGAACCCTGACTCAACAGGTTCAATTCGGTGGAAACGGTCGGGTCGGAGTTGAAGTTGTTCTGCACCTGGCCTGGACCCGGAACGGTTTCCGCCTTCGGCAGGGTGAGCAGCGTGAACTTGCCATAATCTGGCGAAATCTTGCCCGGCGTATTGCCGGCATCCGCATTCACCGCGAGATAACCGGTGAGGATGCTGCGCGCCTTATCGCCGGACTCCTTCGGGATGTACGTCGAATACAGCGTGAACGCGGAGGCGTCCGAACCCGGAACCTTCATGGTGAGGTAGTACGGGGGCTGAAGTTTCGCGGTCGCCGCCGTCTGCGTCGGGTCCGGCGGGGTAACCCACGCGTCATCACTGGAGAACCACGAGTTCGTGTCGGTCACGTGGTATGTGCCGAGGATCGCGCGCTGAACCTTGAACAGATCCGAGGGGTACCGCACGTGGCTCATGAGCTCAGGGCTCATGTCGCTCATCGGCTTCAGCGTGGACGGGAAGATCTTCTGCCACGTCTTCAGGATCGGATCCGAGTCATTCCAGGCGTACAGGGTGACCTTGCCGGTGTAGGCATCCACCGTGGCCTTCACCGAGTTGCGGATGTAGTTGATGTCATCCACGGCAAACAACGGCGTCGGAGTGTAGGTGTCGGCGATCGCGCTGGACAGCTGTTCCACGCTCGAATACGGGTACTGGTCGCTCGTCGTGTAACCGTCGACGATCCACTGGATCCTGCCGTCAACGACCGCCGGGTACGGGTCGGTATCGAGCGTCAGGTACGGCGCCACCTTCTGCACGCGCTGGAGCGGGTTGCGGTCGTACAGGATTTGCGACTCGCTGTTCACATCGCTGGAGAGCAGGATCTGCTCAGACTGGAACTTGATCGCGTACACGAGTTTGTTGAAAATGTTGTCGAGTTTCGGACCACCGTCGCCCTGGTAGGTCGTCGTCGCGTTCTGGCTGTTCTGCTCGGAGCCGGACGGGTAGTCGAGTTCGGCCTCCGGCGCACCCTTGGGGGCTCCGACGATCGAATAGTCCGGCGATGCTTCACCGAAGTAGACGCGCGGTTGGAAGTTGCCCAGCGCACCCGTGCTGGGGATGCCCGACTCGAGAAATACAGGTTGACCATCAACGGTGCGCTGGTTGCCGTAGGCCGCCACAACGCCGTATCCGTGGGTGTAAACGATGTGGTCGTTCACCCAGTTACTGGAGCTGCCAATGCCGCCCTGGTTGAGCTCCCGAACGGCGATCACGGTGTCCTGAATCTTGCCGTTGATCGTGTACCGGTCCACATCGAGGTGCCGAGCGAACTGGTAATACTGTTTGACCTGCTCGAGCTGCGCGAACGCATCCGTCACGAGCGCCGGGTCGAGGATACGGATGTTGGCGGTCGTCTCCGCGTCATTGCGCAGGGCGCCAGGTTTGGCATCCGTCTTCGCCTGATAGGGAGTTTCCGTGACGTCGGCCACGCCATAAGCGGCACGGGTGGCATCGATATTTCTTTGAATGTACGTCGACTCAACGCTGCGAGCGCTCGGGTCCACCTGGAACTTCTGAATGATCCACGGGTACACCGCGCCGATGAGGATGCCGCTGATGATGAGAAGCGCCGTACCCACGATGGGAAGTCGCCAGCGTCCGATCACGGCGGTCACGATGAACAGGATCGCCACGAACGCGGCGATGCCGGCGAGGATCGCGCGGCCGGGGATCACGGCATTCACGTCGGCGTACGAAGCGCCGGTAATGAGGTTGGTGGACGTCGACGTGGCCATCGTCGCGTACTGGTCGAACCAGATGCTGACCGCCTGAATCGCCAGATAAATCGCACCCATCGAGGCGAGCTGGATCCGTGCCGAGCGCGAAATGCGCACCTCGCGGCCGTTGATCCTGATGGCACCGTAAAGGTAACTCGTCGCGAGCGCGCTGATGATCGCGATGAGAACGACCGCGGATGCGAACGCGAGCACAGAGCGGTAGAACGGAAGCTCGAACAGGTAGAACGAAATATCAAGACCGAACTGCGGGTCCGCAGTGCCGGACGGCGTGCGGTTCAGCCACTCGAGCACGTTCTGCCAGTTGGCGCTGGCCGCAAACCCGGCGAACAGGCCGAGCACCGCCGGGATGCCGTACATCGCGAGCCGTCGCAAAGGCTCGATGACCTGCTGGTACCGGTCGAGCTGGGAGCTGAGTTTCGCGTACACGGGGCGCCAGCGGAACGCCACCTCGATGCTGACCCACACCGGAATGGCCATCGCGAGGAAACCGATCACGAACATCGCACCGGTGGCGACCCACTGGGTCGTGAGCACGCTGAGGTACCCCAGTTGCCCGTACCAGAGCCAGTCCGCGTAGAGCCCGGCAAAAATAAAGAAACCAATGACGAGCACGGCAATCACCGCAACGGCGACCACGAGAGGCGTGCGCGAACGGCGAGCGGGTTGGCGCTCAGCTTGTGTTGAGGTCAAGGAACCACTCCAGGCTCGGGGAAACAGGGATTACCCCATGGTAACCGCTGGAGTTGTCTGTGCCGACTTCGCTAGCCCGAAGTGCAGCTGGGCAGCGAGTTGGTTCCCGTACCGGATTCAATGGCTTTCAGCGCCGCCAGGGAGTCCTTGAGTGTGGACACCGCGACAACCCTGAGCCCTTCGGGCACGTGACCGGCCACTTCATCGCAGTTCAGTTTCGGCGCGAGGAACCAGGTCGCGCCGGCTCTGGACGCACCGTACAGCTTTTGCCGGATGCCGCCGATCGCCCCCACCGTACCGCTCGCATCGATCGTTCCGGTGCCGGCAACTTTGGCGCCGCCGTTCAATTCGCCCGGGGTCAGCTTGTCGTAAATGCCGAGAGCGAACATTTGCCCGCCGCTCGGCCCGCCCACATTCTGGAGCTGGATCGTAACGTCGAACGGAAACGTGTAGTTGATGGACGGGTACACCCCGACGATCGGCGCCGGCGGCGTTTCGTTGCTCAATTTCGGGGTGACCGACACGGTCAGCTTCTGGCCGTTGCGCTCGATTTCCATCGGCAGGGGCTTGCCCGCGCCCGATGCCGCGATCACCGTGCGCATATCCTGAACACTCGAGACCTGCTTGCCGTCAACCAGTTCGATCACATCGCCCGGCTCGAGGATCCCCTTCGACGGCGAATCCGCGGTGAGCGCGCCAACGGTCACGATCCGCGGAATGTTGTAGCCCAACTCGGTGAGGGCTGCTGCCACGGCGTCCTTCTGCGAGTTCGCCATTTCGATGCGGCCGTCAGCGTTGGAGTCCGCCACGGTGTATCCGGGCGGATACACCGCATCGAGCGGAAGCAGCGCCTTGCTCGGATCGAACCAGGCTGACACCACCTCAAACCAGTTCGGCAGGCTGGACCGGTTGCCGACGGTGCTGACCGTGAGAAGGTCGAGAGCACCACCCGTCGGATACGACTTGTCCGCAGGCACCTCGATCAGGGGAACCTCTTTCCCGTCGATCACGACACGGCCGAGTGTGTTGTACACCGGTCCAGGTTCCTCGATCACGTACGGGGACGGGGTGAGCGCGAACACGGAGGCGGCCAGAATGGCGATGGCGACAAGCCAACCCCCGATCCGGCGAACACGCCCGGAACTCTCGGGCGGCTCACTATCCTCGCTGGTGAAGAGAGCCACGCAGTTCCTTTCGAGATGACCTGTTCGCCACAAGCGCACCGTGCAGTCATCAAGCCTAGGTGAAATCCCAGCGACTCCCGCGGTGCAGCGGCTAGCGTAGTTTTCATGCCTGACAATTCGCACCCGGGATTCGATGAATCCGATGACGGGGAGCCAGACGACGACTTTCGCGACATGCTGCGCGAATTCCTCGCCGGCAACTCCGACGTCGATCCCGGCAAGCTTGCCAGCGCCGCGGGCCTGCCCAACGACCCCGCGCTCGTGGCCCAACTCATGAGCAAACTGCAGGAGGCTCTGCAGAGCAGCAACGACGGCATCAACTGGGATCTTGCGCTGGAACAGGCGAAAGCAGTCGCCGGCCGGGAGCGGACCCCGTCGCTGCCCGCCGAGCGGTCGGCCATCGAGCAGGCCTTCCACGTCGCGGCACTCTGGCTCGACGATGCGACGTTCGTGACCGAACTCACCGGAACACCGCGGCTCATCAGCCGCACCGAGTGGGTGACCATGACCATGCCCATCTGGACGCAATTGGCCGAACCGGTCGCCACGAGCATCGCGGACGCGCTGACCAGAGTTCTGCGCGAGCAGTCGCCTGAGGAGATGGGCGACATGATCGCGGGGGCGAGCAAGCTCATGCGCAACGTCGGCGGAACGCTGTTCGCGATGCAGCTCGGCCAGATCGTCGGCCAGCTCTCCACCGAGGTGGTTTCCGGAGGGGACGTCGGCATTCCGCTGTTCGGTGCCGAAGAGGATGCGAAAGTTCAGGCGGCGATCATCCCGCAGAATCTCGACAAGTTCGGTGCCGGCCTCGACATCGAACTGGAGCAGGTTCGACTCTATCTGGCGGTGCGCGAGCTGGCGCACGCCAGACTGTTCCGGCACGCACGCTGGCTCAGGCTTCAACTTCTCACTGCGATTACCGAAATCGCCCGCGGAATCACGGTGGACACCGGGCGCCTGGAGGATCTTGCGGAGAACTTCGACCCCGGCAACCCCGAGTCGTTGCAGCGGGCCGTCTCGGCCGGCGAGTTGCTCGCTCCGAAGAGCGAGTCCCAGCTTGCCGCGATGGCTCGGCTGGAGACCACGCTCGCCCTCATCGAGGGCTGGGTCGATGTGGTGACGGCGGAGGCCACCTCCAGGCTGCCGAAGTCGGGGGCGATTGCCGAGACGGTGCGCCGCCGCCGAGCATCCGGCGGGCCCGCCGAGTCGGCGTTTTCTACGCTCGTCGGCCTCGAGTTGCGGCCACGGCGACTTCGCGAAGCCGCCGCGATGTGGCAACAGTTGACGGATGCCGTCGGCGCCGAAAAGCGGGACGCCCTGTGGTCGCATCCCGACCTCATCCCGACGAGCGAAGACATCGACGACCCGGCGAACCTCATCGGCCGCGTCACGAACCCCGAACCCGAGCCGGACGATGTCGATCGCGCGATCGAAGATCTCCTCAAAGAGGACGACGGGGATCGGCCGACGGAAGACTAGCCAGACCCCGCAATTCCCTCGCCGCGCCCGGCGAACTGCCATGGAATGGCGACCCTGTGGAGCGATTCTGCCGGCGCGAGAGCACCCGGGGCATCATGTCGGGATGACGCTCACGCTCGACCCCCGTTACCCGCTCGTGTGGCGCACGCCGGACAGCCTCCAGCTCGGCGTCGACGATCCGCCCGTCGTGCTCGACACCGTGACGCTCGGACACGAACGCCTGCTCGCAGCACTCCAGGTCGGCCTCACCGCGGCCGGCCTCACCCTCATCGGGACGGAGTCCGGATTGAGCGTGGCCCAGATCGAGGATTTCCGCAGGGTGATCCAGCCTGCGCTGCTGGAGCGCGGCGAACGCCCGAGCGCGCGCGTCGACGTCAGCGGGACGAGCATCACGGTCGATCGCCTGATGTCAAATCTCGCGGGGACCGGCCTCGACGCGCGGCCAGCTCGCCCCGTCCCCGAGCTCGGTGACGCGGACTCCGGTGAGTCAGACGCCGCCATCGCGGTCGTGGTCGGCCACTTCGTTCTCGATCCGCTGCTGCGGGGCACCTGGCTGCGGCGAGATATCCCCCACCTTCCGGTGATATTCGGCGACACCGGGGTGCTCGTCGGGCCGATGATCGAACCGGGGATCGGGCCGTGCCTGTATTGTCTTGAACTTCACCACCGCGATGCGGATCCGCAGTGGCCGGCGATCGCCTCCCAATTGCTGGGCCAGCGGAGCCGTGCCGAGACGCCGGTGCTGGCCAGCGAGATTGCCGCCCTTGCGACGCGGATGATTCTCAACCGGCTGGCCGGGACTGCTCACGCCGAGCCGTCATCCGTCCGTCTCGAGGCGGAAACCGGCGCGCTCTCACGCCGGCCGGTGACCCGCCATCCGGACTGCGCGTGCGGCGTCACCTGGACGGGCGCGTCAGTTCCGCGAGGAATCGGGACGGCGCGTTCGTTCCCGAGCGCTGACCCGTCGTCGCCGCCCAGGACAACTGCAGCCGTTTCCGTGCCCGCGTGATCCCCACGTAGAGCAGCCGCCGCTCCTCGGCGATCGCAGCATCCGTCGTGGCGTAACCGATCGGCAGGAGCCCCTCCTGCAGCCCGACGACGAACACGTTGTCCCACTCGAGCCCCTTCGCGGAGTGCAGCGTCGCGAGCGTCACCGCCGACATCGTCGGCTCATGCTGCCCGGCAGAACGCTCCAGAAGTTCCGTGACGAACTCGCTGAGACCCGTGCCGTTGGGCTGCTCTTCCGCCAGAAGCATGAGCGCGTTCAACGATTCCCATCTGGTGCGCACGGCGCCCCCGATCGCCGGCGGGTTCTGCGTCCACCCGAGGGAGCGGAGCACATCGCTCACCGTCTTGAACAGGGCATCCTGGGTTTTCACGATCGTCGCGCCCTTGAGCATCATGATGGCCTGTTTCACTTCCGGCAGATCGAAGAACCGCGCCCCGCCGCGCACCTGGTAGGCAATGCCCGCGTCGTCGAGCGCGGTGCCGATGACCGCGGACTGCGCATTGATCCGGTACAGGATGGCGATGTCCTGCGGCCTGACCCCCGTCGCGACGAGATCCGCAATGCGCGCCGCAACCTCCCTCGCCTCCGCGGCATCGCTTCGAAAGTCCTCGACGGCCGGCACGGTGCCGGCCGCCTCGGAGTCGGCGGCAGCGAGGCTCAGCGCTCCCCGCTGGTTGCGCATGAGCCGGTTCGCCGTCTCGACGATCGCCGGCGTCGAACGGTAGTTCCGTTCCAGCTGCACGAAGGACGCATCCGGGTATCTGCGGGGGAAGTCGAGGAGGAATTCGGGGCTCGCCCCGGTGAAGGAGTAGATCGTCTGGCTCGCGTCGCCGACCACGCACAAATCCTGCCGATCGCCCAGCCACAACTCCAGCAGGCGGTGCTGCAATGGCGAGACATCCTGGTACTCGTCGACGACGAAGAAACGGTACTGCTCGCGCACCTGCTGGGCGACGCGCGGCTCGGACTCGATCATGCCGGCGCAGGCGAGCAGCACGTCCTCGAAATCCAACTGCCGGCGCTCGTCCTTGAGGTTCTCGTACCCCTGCTGGAGCGACACGACCTTCGCCAGATCGAGTGCTGGCGGCAGCGGCCTGTTCTGTTTCGCGTAGTCGTCGATGGACAGGCCGGAGATTTTGCGCCACTCGATCTCTGCGGCAAGGTCCCGCAGGGTGGCGGTGTCGACGCGGATGCGCAGAGACTCCGCGGCCTGCCCGAGCAGCCGCGCCTTGCCCTCGAGGATGCGCGGCATCGTGCCACCGACGACTTGCGGCCAAAAGAACGCGAGCTGCGACAGCGCCGCGGCGTGAAACGTCCGGCTCGAGACACCGCCCGCGCCCAGCCGGCGAAGCCGGCCACGCAGTTCCGCCGCGGCCCGCGTCGTGAAGGTTATGGCCATGACCTTCGACTCCGTGAACACCCCGGTGGCTACACCGTAGGCAATGCGGTGCGTGATTGCCCGCGTCTTTCCGGTCCCCGCACCGGCCAGCACGCGCACCGGGCCGCGCAGCGACTCCGCGACGATCCGCTGTTCCGGGTCGAGTCCGTCCAGGAGCTGGTCGGCGTTCACGCCGCCGCCAGCCAACGGTCGATGATGACGCGCGCGATCGAGGTCGGCCCGGGCAGGATGAGCCCGGGGTCGCTCTGCAGCTCGTCGCGGGTGAACCACCGCAGGTCCAGAATTTCGGTGCCGTCCGGGGCCATGTTCCAGCCCCCGCGCGGGTCGGCGAGAGCGCGGAATCCGACCATGAGCGAGGCGGGGAACGGCCACGGCTGCGAGCCCAGGTAGATCGGATCGACCACCCGGACGCCGGATTCCTCGAAGATTTCGCGGGCCACCGCCGCTTCGAGGGACTCCCCCGGTTCCACGAACCCGGCGAGCAGAGAGTACCGGTTGTTCTGCCACAGGGCGTTCGAACCGAGGAGGAGCCGGTCGTCCGAATCGGTCACGGCGACGATGATCGCCGGATCGGTCCGCGGGAAGACCTCGGCCGTATCGTCGGCGGCGCGAAGCACCCATCCGCCCTGCTCGGGGATGAGCGGCTTGCCGGTGCGCGGCGAAAACCGGTGGGTTTCGTGCCAGTTCGCGAGCGCAACGGATTCCACGAGGAGGCCGGCATCGCGGTCGCCGAGCACCGCGCCGAGGTCGCGAAGCCCGAGCCATTCCCCATCCGAAGCCAGCGTGAGCGCCTCAGCGTCAGAAAGAACGACCGCGACGATCGGGGTGCCCACGGGCTCCCGGCACTCCGGCGACATCGACCGTCCCAAATACAGCAGGGTGTCCGCTCTCGGGGCTTCGGCCGGCGTCAGAAGCCGCAGCGACGTGACATCGCCGGGGGCGCACAGGGCGCGCCCGTTCCACACGGGCAGGATGCGGGTGGCCGAATCCGACAGAAGCTGCGCGAAAAGGTCTTCGCGGGACCGGGAAACGTGGTCCCGGTCCACGGCGCTGCGCGACAGCATCGTGGACAGCGCGCCGGAAGGCGCGTCAGACGGCAGCGCGGACCAGCCGGCGAGGCGATCAGCGGGTTCCGTCACTCCTTCATCATTGCAGGAGAGCTTGGTGTGAAGCGCGTGGCGTTCGGCGATGCCCTCGCCGGTACGACCTACCCTGACGGTATGGCCAGATCCCATTTCACCCTCGCCGCTCTCGCGAGTTCCGCCGTCCCCGGCCTCGACGTTGCCGGGGCGATGGCGATCGGCTCGGGAACGCACGGCGATTTCGAGGCTGCGCTCGTCACCGGCTCCGACGGAGCGCACTGGATCATCCGCATCCCCACCTCGGAGCGGGCAGAGTCTGAGCAGTCCGCCGATCTCGTGGCCCTGCGCGCCCTGAGCACCGGGATTCGCGCCCGCCTGCCGTTCGCGGTGTCCACGTTTGCCGGGCAGGTCCCGGTGGGCGGCACCCGTGCGGTGGTGTACGAGTTTGTGCACGGAAACCGCATCACGCTCGACGACATCCGCCCGGGGCCGGGCCTCGCGCCGTCGATCGGGCGCGCGATTGCGGCAATCCACGCCCTGCCGACGAGCTTCGTCGCGGATGCCGGGCTGCCGGTTCTGGGCGCCGCCGAGCTGCGCCGCGCCTGCCTGGTCATCATGGACCGCGCTTCCGCGACGGGCCTCGTCCCCGCCGCGCTTCTTGGCCGTTGGGAGAGCGCCACGGAGGACTCCGCGCTCTGGCAGTTCGCCCCGACGGTCGTGAACGGGTCCCTCTCAGCCGACTCCATTTTGCGCGAGGGCGATGAGGTCGCCGGCATTCTCGGCTGGCAGGGTTTGAGCGTTGGAGACCCGGCCCGGGATGTGTTCTGGCTGCTCGGATCCGCCCACGACGGGGCCGCGGATTCCGTCATCGACGAATACCAGCTTTCCCGGGGTTCCCGCGATCGTCAGCTTGCCCGGCGGGCTCGGCTGTACGCCGAACTCGAACTCGCGAAATGGCTGCTGCACGGAAGCCAGGAACGCTCGACCGAGATCGTCGACGACGCCGTCGCGATGCTGCAGGGGCTGGCCGACAGCGTGCACAACGACCTCGGCAGCACGCTGAGCCACGACACCATGCCGGTCCTCGGCGTCGACGAAGTCGAGGCGATGCTGGACCAACGGCGGGCATAGCCCCGCCCGGCGGGCCGGTGGCCGCGGGCGGCTCAACCCAGCTGGCCGCGCACCTCGATGGCGAACGGGATGAACTTGTGGCGCGTGCGGAAGCGCAGCGACAGTTTCCCGGATCGGGCGAGGAGGATCGCGATCACGATGGCGGCCACCGACGGAACCACCCCGGAGGCGATCATCGCGGCCCGAACCCCCCACTGCTCCGTCGCCCACCCCATGAGCGGACCTCCGATGGCCTGGCCGCCGAGGACGACCATCGCGTAGATAGCCATGACGCGCCCGCGGATGATCCGGTTCGTCGACATCTGCACGATCGACTCGGCCGTCGTCGCGAAAATCAACCTCGTGAAACCGATGCCCATGAGGCATACGAGGAAGATCGAGACGACGGGCGCGATCCCGGAGGCGATGATGGTCAGCCCGAAACAGCCGGCCGCGAACATGATCGTGCGCAGGCGATAGCTCATGCGCCTCGTGGAAATGATCGACCCGGCGAGCGCGCCGAGAGCGGCCGCCGAACTGTACAAACCGTACCCTGCCGCGCCGGAGCCGAACACGTGGTCCGCGAACGCGACGAGCATCACCGGCAGGTTCATGCCGAACGTCGCGACGAACGCGAGCATCACGATGGGCCAGAAAATTGTCGGCTTGGCGCGCACGTAGCGAAGCCCTTCGCGGATCTGCCCCTTTCCGCGCGCTGCGACGAGGGACGGCAGCAGCTCTCCCGTGCGCATGCTGAGGAGCGTCACCACGACGACGCACGCGGCCAGCGAGTTGGCCGCAATCGCCCATCCGGCACCGACCAGGGCGATCAGGACTCCGCTGATTGCGGGGCCGACGAGCCCGCCCAGGTGGAAAATCGACGCGTTGATGCTGATCGCATTGCCCAGACGCCCGTGCCCGACCATCTCGTTCACGAAAACCGACCGTGCCGGCGAGTCGACAACGGCCACGCACCCCATGATGAGCGCGGTCGCGAACACTTCCCACACCGTGACGATCCCGGTGATGGTGAGAACCGCGAGCGCCAGGCTCGCCACGGCATTGATCGATTGGGTGACGACGAGGAGGCGCCTCTTCGGATAGCGGTCGGCGATCACCCCGCCGAGGGGTCCGAGCAGCAGCATCGGTCCGAACTGGAGCGCGACGGTGACCCCGACGAGCGCGACGCTCCCGGTGAGCTCGAACACCAGCCAGTCGATGGCGATCCGCATCGCCCAGGCGGAGGTGTTCGATACGAGCTGCGAGAACACGTACAGGCGGTAGTTGTGGATGCGGAGCGAACTGAACGTGTCGCGCCAGCGCGGGCGCACGAGCATCACCGGGATGGGCGCGGTCGCGCCGTCCGCCAATGCCTGTTCCGGTGTCACACCGTCAACGGTACGATGGGCCCGACCATTCACTTGCTTTATCGAGCCTATAACTCGCATTGACTTCTGTAATACTTGGGGCATGTTTGATCCCGTGCTGCTCAAGACTTTCGCCACCGTCGCGGAAACGCTGAACTTCACCCAGGCGGCTCAGCAGTTGAACCTGAGCCAGCCCACCGTGAGCCAGCACATCCGAAAACTGGAGCTCGCGGCCGGGCGCCACCTCGTCACGAGGGACACCCGCGATGTGCGCCTCACCGACAACGGGGACGCCATGCTCGGATTCGCGCGCACCATCCTGTCCGCCCACGACGAGGCCGCGAACTACTTCACCGGGTCGGCGATGCGCGGCCGCCTCCGGTTCGGATCCGCCGACGACCTCGCCCTCACCCAGCTCCCCCGGGTGCTGCGCGACTTCCGTCAGCTCTACCCGCAAATCAACCTCGAACTGACCGTAAACCAGAGCGGCGCGCTCATGCGTCGGCTGCACGCCGGGCAACTCGACCTCGTCTTCGTCAAACAGGAATCCGGCGACCCGCTCGGCCGGCTCGTCAGGCGCGACCGCATGGTGTGGGTGGGGCACCAGAGCATCACGATCGACACGACAGCGCCGCTCCCCCTCATCGTGTACCAGGCGCCGAGCCTCAGCCGCGACTTCGCCATCCGCGCGCTCGAATCGGTCGGGCGCACGTGGCGCATCACGTGCAATGTGCGGGAAGTCAACGGAGTTTTGGCGGCCGTGCGTGCCGGAATCGGGGTCGCGGTGTTCCCGCAGTCGCTCATCCCGAGCGACCTGGTCGAACTGCCGTCCGCCATGGGCTTGCCCGAAGTCGGCGACGTCGACTTCGCCCTCGTCGAGAATCCAGCCGCGCCGCGGGAGCCCGTCGAAGCGCTCGCCTCGGCCATCATGGGCCGCCCTGTGCAGCTCCGCGCCGTACCGTGAAGGACGACGCTTCGAACTGACTCCGGTTCAGGTCGGCTGGGTAGCCGAGCGCCAGAGGGCGAGAAGCTCGTCTTCGCCGTAGATCCGCTCCGGCTCGATGACCCGGTCATCGGACACGTAGTAGAACACGGCATCCACGCTGTCCGGGTCGATTCCTTTCCAGCGGGCGAACGCGAGGCGGTACAGGGCGAGCTGCAATTGGCGTTCGGCAAGCTCCTCGTCGCTTCGCGGCGACTTTCCCGTCTTCCAGTCGACGATCTGGTACCGGCCGTCGTGCTCGTACACGGCGTCGATCTTGCAAATCACAATGTGGCCGTCAAACGGAAGATGGATTTCGCGCTCCACCTCCACCGGCTTTCGGCTGGCCCAGACGGATCTCTCAAACGTCTCCTGGAGCCGGGCGAGCTCCTCGCCGTCGATCGCCGCATACTCCTGGTCGAGTTCCCCCGGCAACGCATCGATGGCATCCCCCGAACCCGACAGCCCGGAGCGCTCCTCGACCCAGGAATGGAACAGGGTGCCCAGGCGGGTCGCCCGGTAGGGGTGTTCCGGCATCGGGCGGCGGATGTCGGACGCGACCCGGGAAGGATCCGTCACGAAGTCCTTGAACCGGCTCGCCGGAATGCGGTGAGGCAACTCGACGGATTCCGCGGCCTTCGAAAGCCTCGCCCGCTCGGCGAGCAACAGCTCCAGATCTTCCGCGAATTCGCCGTCCGCGGCCGGCTCGGCCCCGCGAACCAGTGTCGCGGCCGACTCCACCACTCGTCGGCGCCCGCCCAGGGGGTCCTCGGGCCATGACATCGGCGTATCCTGTTCGGCCTCCGGTTTCTCCTCTGCCACCGGGGCCTCCGGAAGTTCCGGGATGATTCCCGCCTCGGCCAGCTCCACCAGATACTGGCTCGGAACGCGGGGTGCGGACTGGCTGGACCAGAACGATCCGGTGAGCAGCAGCGCGTGCCGCGCCCTGGTCACCGCGACGTAGGCGAGCCGCCGCTCCTCCCGCTCAAACCGTTCCCTGACGCCCGCCGTGAACGCGTCGTGGCGGGCGAGCAGATCCTTCCGCGAGTCGGCGCGTTCCCAGTCGAACACCGGGAGGCTTTCCGCATCCCCCCGGAACTCGTAGGGAAGCGAGCCGAAGGAGGTCCAGCCGTTGGAATTGCGGGTTTTCGCCGGGAACTCGTCCGAGACCACCCGCGGCACGACGACGACATCCCATTCGAGTCCTTTCGACCCGTGGATCGTGAGAAGCTGCACGGCGCCCTTCTCGGGTTCTTCCGGCCTCGGGGCGAGATCGTCCCTGCGCACCGCTTCGCGCAGCCAGGAGAGGAAGTGCGCCAGATCCGCGTCCTCGTTCACCGCACGGAACGAGGTGATCGCGTCGAAGAACGCCTCCCGGCTCGCCTGGGCGTTCGAACGCCGCTCATTGGCGATCACCTCAATGTCCAGGTTGAATTCCTGCTCGACGAGCGCCACGAAATCCAGCAGCTCGAGAGAAGCGCGGGTGCGCAGCCTCGCAAAAACGGTTCCGGCATCCTTCAGCCGCTCCAGGCCCTCAGCCGAGAACCGCTCCAGCATGGAGTGGCCCGGGCTCGCGTGCGCCACGAAATCGAGCGCATCGATGATGGAGCCGCCCTCGCCGTCGGCGACGGAGTCGCGAAGCTTCTGCCTGGTCGCATCGTCGAGCGGCTTCTGGGCGTGATCGTGGTCGCGGAGCCACGATGCGACCCTGCTGAGGGCGTGCAGGTCGCGAACGCCGATGCGCCACCGCGAACCGGCCAGAAGCCTGACCAGTTCCGAACCCGCGGTCGGATCGCTCACCACGGTGAGCGCACACACGAGGTCGGCGACCTCCGGCTCGTCGAGCAGGCCGCCGATCCCGAGCACGTGGAATGGGACGCCCTCCGCGCGCAGCGCTTCGACGAAAATCGACTGGGTGCGTCGCGCACGGAACAGCATGGCGGCGGTCGGCTTGCCCTCGCCGTGAGGCTCGGAAAGCTGCTGTTTCAACCAGCGCGCGGCGGATGCGGCTTCCTCCGCGATGGTTTCCTCAAACGTCACGTCGACCGGAATGCTCGTCGCGGTCGGCGCGGCCTCCAGTTCCTGCACGCGAACCGTCGTGGTGGCGAGGAGGGGCTCGACGAGCCGGTTTGCGGCGGCCAGAATTGCGTGGCCGTTCCGCCAGCTCGTCGACAGTGCGAACTCCTGCACGGGCGACCCGGCGCCGAAACCGGTCGCGAACTGTTCCAGATTCGCCGCGCTCGCCCCACGCCATCCGTAAATCGACTGGTTCGGGTCGCCCACGGCCATCACCGGGTGCCCGGAGAACAGCTCGGACAGCAGCCAGGTCTGCACGACGCTCGTGTCCTGGTATTCGTCGAGGAGCACGACACGGTACCGGTCGCGAAGCTCGGCGGCCACCCGTTCGACGCGTCGGATCACCTGGAGGGCGAGCATGACCTGATCGGCGTACTCCACGAGTCCGCGCCGCGCTTTGGCCTCGGCAAACTGGGTCGCAAGGTCCAGGAGCAGGGGCAGCGACGACACCGAAGACACGATCTCCAGCGCTTTCGGGTACTGCCCGGTTCCGCCGGTCGGCACATCGGCGAGCTGGGCAAAGCGCGCCGCCATCGCGTGCACGCGCGCCGCATCGACCACGTTTTCGCTGAGTTCGTGGCTCAAGTCCAGCACCGCGGAGGTGATGCGGTCGGGGGTTTGGTCCCATTCGGCGAGCCGTCCATCGCGGCTTTCGATCACGATCGATCGGGCGAGCTGCCATGCCGAGGCTTCGCCCAGCACGGCACCGTCGCTCTCCCGCCCGAGCAGGACGGCGTTGTCGCGGAAGATCGTATTCGCGAACGCGTTGTACGTGGTCACGGTCGGCGGGTCGAGCTCGTCCACATCGTGCGGGATCAGGCCGGTCGAGGCGAGTGTGCCGATGCGGCGCCGGATCCGGTCGGAAAGCTCCCCCGCGGCCTTGCGCGTGAACGTGAGACCGAGGACTTCGCCGGGCTGCACGTGCCCGTTGGCCAGAAGCCAGATGACACGCCCGGCCATCGTCTCGGTTTTTCCGCTTCCGGCTCCGGCGATCACGAGCGCCGGAGCCTGTGCGCACTCGATGACGGCTTTCTGCTGCTCGGTGGGCCGGGGTCGCCCGAGCGCGTCGGCGAGCTTCTCTGCGCTGAATGCCTGGTCAGTCACTCGTCACCGCCCGAATCCGGTGCAGTGCCCGCACAGCGGCGTCGCCCATCCCGTATGGGTCGATGTCGCGGGACCCGGGGTAGATTCCGAGCGCCATCCCGATGGATGCCTGGCGGATGCGCTCCCGGAACTGCTCGAGTTGTTCGGGGGCGAGCGGCGCCTGTACTCCCTCGCGATAGGACTTCCCTCGGACGCCCTCGCGCACGTACACGAGTTTGGCCCCGCCCGCGTGATGATCCGGTACCCCTTCGAGCACGTCGTCCAGTGCGCCGGAGGAGTAGGCGAGCTGGTACGCGGCGAGCTGCGGGTACTCGTCGATCACCGCCTGACTGGTTTCCGGCTTCCCCGTCTTCAGGTCGACGATCACGATTCCGCCATCCGGCGAGAGCTCGACCCGGTCGATCGACCCGTTCAGTTTCGCCCGATCGACATCGAGGGTGAACCGGCCCTCCGCCGCAACGAGGGACTTCTTCTCCCGCGCAAAGTCGCCGAGATACTCCGAGACGGCTGCCGCGAGTTTCCTCGCCGCCCGCCGCTGCTGCTCGGCGAGCCACGGCGACTCGAACACGAGCTCGCCCCACCGGCTCTCGATTGCCGACCAGACCGCCTCGACATCCGGATCGGAGGCGGTCTCCATCGCCCAGTGCACAATCGTGCCGATCCCCATGGCCGTGCTCGACCGGGTGCCGGACACCGATTCGATGAACCAATCCATGGGCGATTCCTCGAACGCGCCCAGTTTGGACGGCGACACGGGAACGGGCTCGTCCTCGAGGTACAGCGGCCCGATCGAAGAGGATTCGCGCAGTCCGTGCCACTCGTGTGGGTGTGCGCCGGGGACGTTCTGTTCGGCAAGGAAGGCAAGGTTGGCTGCGGCCGACGCATCGGATCCGCCCGCGCTCGTCAGGGTGCGCCGGATCCTGCCCACCAGCCCTCGAAGCGTCAGTGGCGGCTGAGTCTGGACCGGCAACTGTTCTGAACCTTCGGGCGCGAGGGAGAAGAACACGCTGGCCGACTCGTCGTCGTTGGCCACCGCGGCGAGGATCACTTCGCGGCTCGCGCGGGACACCGCGAGCGCGAACATCCGCAGTTCGTCGGCGAGGACCGCCTTGCGGGCGTCGACCGGACCGTCGACCGTGCCCGTCGCCGCGCGCACGAGCAATTCCGGAGACAGCAGGGATCCGCGCAGCCGCAAATTCGGCCACGCGCCATCCTGAAGACCGGCAACGATGACGGTGTCGAATTCGCGCCCGAGAACGCCGATGGGCGTCGTGACGAGAACCGAGTCCTCTGCGGCCTGCGGGGACAGCGTGTCCTCCGCCACTTCCGCGTCGAGGACCGCGCTGAGGAACGCCGAGACCGGCGAGCCCGGTTCCCGCTCGACGAACCGCTTTGCGGCGGTGAACAGCTCAAGAATCCCGTCGAGGCTCCGGTTGGCCTCAGCGGCGAGAACTCCCGACCCGAGCGCCTGGGCCCGCCACACCTCGGCGCGCGAGCTGCGCTCCCAGACAAGCCAGAGCAACTCCTCCACGCTCGCGCCGCGCGAGGACGCGCTCGACACGTCGGCGAGCGTCTCGGCGACCTTCGCGGCCGCCCGCGCCGCACGATGGTCGATGGTGGCGAGCCTGCCGGGCGCCTCGAGGGCCTCTACGAGGAGTTCATCGGCCGGTCGATTGCCGCCGCCGGCGAGTTCCTCCGTGCGCAGCGCGAGGCGGAGCCGGCGCAGGGAGAGCCGGTCGAGCCCGCCAAACGGTCCGACGAGCAGCTCGGTGGCCAGTGTCGCCGTCAGGTCGGTCCGTCCGATTCCGACATCGATCATGGTGAGGATGCCGCGCACGGCGGCCTCGTCGCGGAGCGGGGTCCCGCCGGAAACCGTTCTCGTGGGCACGTCGGACAGGGCGAGCGCGCGAGCGATCTGCGGAACCTGGGCGCCGCTTCTCACGACGATCGCCATGCCGTTCCAGGCGAGGCCGTGCAGCAGGTGGCGTCGACGCACGTGCCAGGCGAGGGCGGACCAGAGCCGCGCCGGCGTTGCCGCGACCGCGGTCACGACGCGATCGGTATCCTCGGCGTCGTCGGAAATCCTCGCCGGCGCGGGGTTTCGGTGGCCGACGGTCGCCGCGGTGCCAATCCGGCTCGTGATGGCGCCCGTGAGCGCCAGCAGGTTCGGCGATTGCCGATGCGAGTGGGCCAACCGCAGGGTGACCATATCCTCCACGCCTATGGCGTGACCGAACCGGCTCACGAGATCCGCCTCGCCTCCGCGGAAGGACGTCACGGCGACGTCCGGATCACCGAAGGCCATGATCCGCACCCCGCGGGCGGCGAGCGCGCGCAACACGGACACGGTCGACTGGGTCGCGTCCTGCACGTCGTCGACGAGGATGAGGCGGAGCCTGGCCACCGTCTCCGGAATGATGCCCGCATCGATCGACCGGGCTGCCGCCGCCGCGAGCTCCGCGGCGTCGAGCTGGTCCGGGCGCAGCTCCCCCAAAATCTGGAGGTACTCCGTCTGAAAGTCGGCGACCGCGGCCCACTCCGGGCGCTCGTACTGCTTCGCCAGGCGACGGAGCCGGTCCGCGCCGATACCGTACTCGGTGGCCCTCATCATGGTTTCGCGCAGTTCCGTCCGGAAACTGCGCAGCGCGCGCACCTGCGCGTCGATCGGATCCGGCCAGGCGGGTCCTGAGCCCTCCGCGAGGTGGCCGTCGAGAAGCTGGGCGATGTCGCTGTCCTGGTCGCCGCCCGTGAGCAGGCGCGGCGGCGGGGCGCCGTCGTGCCGCCGCGCGAAGCCGACGACTTCGAAGGCGAGAGAGTTGATGGTGCGGGCCAGCGGCCCCTCGGTCGGAACCGCCACCCGCAGGGCGAGACGGTCGCGAAGGCGAGTCGCGGTCGACCGGTTGGGCGTGATCGCCACGAGTTCGTTGGGCGACCAGCCCCGCTCCAGAACCCGGTTGGCCACGAGCTCGACAATGGTCGACGTTTTGCCCGTGCCCGGCGCACCGATCACGACGGCAGACGCGTCGTCGGCAAGCGCGATGACGGCCGCCTGCGCAGGATCGGGGGCCTGCGCGAAATCGTCCGCACCGCCCGCCGGCGCGGAGGTGAATCCCTTGACCGTCACGAGAGCTAAGGTATCCCACGCCCCGGACACGGTCGGTTCCGCTGACAACGAACCGGCGAACCCGACCGTGCGTTGTGTCGTAATCTGGGCACGTGGACATTCGCATTGGCATCATCAACAGCCCCCGTGAGCTGAGCTTCGAATCCGACCAGTCGGCGGCCGACATCGAAAAGGTCGTGGCCACCGCACTGGAGAGCGACGCGAAGTTCATCCGCCTCGTCGACGACAAGGGCCGCGTGTTCCTTGTTCCCGTGCAGAGTTTCGCCTACATCGAGGTCGGGTCCGAACACTCCCGCAGGGTCGGATTCGTCGCCTGATGGAACTTCTGTTCGTCATCCTGGGTGCCGCTCTCATCGGCCTCATTCCGCGGTATTTGCTGCCGCACCGCGACACCTACGGGAGTGCGCTGCTGCCGTCCGTGAGCGCCGCCGTCGCCGCCATCGTGTGGGCTGGGCTCACCTGGCTGGGCTGGAAATTCGACGGCGGCTGGATCTGGTGGGTCAGTCTCGGCGCGGGCGGTCTCGCGGCGCTCGCGCTGCCGCTCATGATTTCGCCGCGCCGCAGGCACCACGACAATGAGCTGTTCCAGCGCCTGCTGAAAAGCTGACCGTCCGCGCGGGCGCCCGGCACATCGCGACTGTTACGCCGTGAGGCCGAGTTCATCCATTCTGCGCGTGTGATCGGCGATGAGTTCGGTCAGGACCGGCTCGAGCCGCTCGTCATCCGGAGCCGTGTTCTCAGGCAGGTCGAGCGCAGAGCGGGCCAGCAGGAGGACGTCGCCCACCAACCGTCTGCCGTACAGCGCGAGCCGGGAGGCCAGTCTCGGGTTTTCGCCAATCGCGGCGCTCAACTCCGCGGCGATCAGGCGACGTGGTTCGTCATCCGACAGCACCTTCGCGATGCGCTCGGTTTCCTCGTCGTCGAATCCGCCGGCGATGCTCAGGAAACCATCATCGAGGATGCCCGACTCCACGTAGTAGGCCAGGAGCGCTTCACTCCAGTCGCTGCCCTGAGTTCTCAAATGGAAAGCATCGATGGGGATGACGAAAGGCTCCATCTCCTCGCTCGGATTCAGCCCGAGCCGTTTCAGTTCGGTCACGAATGACTGATGGCGGGCCAGCGCAATGCCGGCGACCCGGCTCACGACTTCCTTCGACGCGGTCGTCGGCGACGCCGTCACCGCACGGGAGAGGTGTTCGAAAAAGGACAACTGCAGGTAGGCCGCCTGGCCGAGGAATCGAGGCAATTCGGGGGTTAACTCGTGCAGACCGACCCGATTCACGACCTGGTTCGGATTCGGGCGCCGAGGACGCCGACGCGTCAGCGACGGTCGTTTCCTTCGACGGGGTATCAGCGTGGCCACGGTTACAGCCTACCGTCGGCGATGCCGAGAACTTCGGGCGGGATCCGCCGCACATGCACCGCCAAATTCGACAGGCCGGGGCCGCGTGTCCTCGGCGATCGGAGCGCTCCCCTAAACTGGTTGAGGCCCCCACTCTGGCGGGGCCCTGCGCCCTGGGAGAAAACGGGCGTAATCGCCTCACCCAAGACAGGGTTGTATAACTTGACATTTTCAGAACTCGGCGTTGACCAGGACATGGTCGACGCGCTCGCAACACACGGCATCATCGAACCGTTCCCCATCCAGTCCCAGACCATCCCGATGGGCCTGGACGGCCAGGACATCATCGGGCAGGCCAAGACCGGCACCGGTAAAACGTTCGGTTTCGGTTTGCCGCTCCTTCAGCACCTCGGCACTGATCCGGAACCGGGGGTGAAGGCGCTCGTCGTCGTCCCCACCCGCGAATTGTGCATCCAGGTCGCCGACGACCTCGTCACCGCGGCATCGAACCGCGCGACCAAGATTGCCGCCATTTACGGCGGCAAGGCCTACGAAGGGCAGATCGAACAGCTGAAGGACGGCGCTCAGGTCGTCGTCGGCACCCCGGGGCGCCTGCTGGACCTTGCCAGCCAGCGGATGCTGTCGCTCAAGAACGTCCAAGTCATGGTGCTCGATGAGGCCGACAAGATGCTCGATCTGGGGTTCCTGAGCGACATCGAAAAACTGTTCGCGCAGACGCCGCCGGCCAGGCACACGATGCTGTTCTCAGCGACCATGCCGGGTCCGATCGTGGCGCTCGCCCGGCGCTTCATGAATCGACCCATTCACATCCGGGCGACCGACCCCAACGAGGGCCTCACCCAGGCGAACATCAAGCACGTCGTGTACCGCGCGCACGCGCTCGACAAGGACGAAGTGATTTCGCGCATCCTGCAGGCGGAAGGGCGCGGCAAGACCGTGATCTTCACGCGCACGAAACGCGCGGCTGCGAAACTCGTCGAAGAGCTCAATGACCGCGGATTCAACGCCGCGGCAGTGCACGGCGACCTCAACCAGGAGCAGCGCGAACGGGCGATGGCCGCGTTCAAGTCGGGCAAGAAGGACATCCTGATCGCCACGGATGTCGCCGCCCGCGGCATCGACGTGCTCGACGTCACGCACGTGATCAACCACACGATCCCGGAGGACCACGACGCGTACCTGCACCGTGTCGGACGCACCGGGCGCGCGGGCAAGACGGGCATCGCCGTCACGTTCGTCGACTGGGATGACATGCACAAATGGTCCCTCATCAACCGCGCGCTCGACATGGGGCAGCCGGAGCCCGTCGAGACGTACTCGTCGTCCGATCACCTCTACACGGATCTGGACATCCCCGCGGACGCCAAGGGCAGGCTGAAGACGGCTGGTCCCGCGCGCGAACGCGAACCGCGTTCGGCGACGGCGGGACGCTCGAGCGGCCGGGGTGGTCGCGATACTGCCGGTGCCGGACGCGGCGGCGGCCACGGTGGCGGCCAGGGGCGTTCGGGCCAGGGTGGCGGCCGCGAGCGGTCCCGCACGCGCGGCGGGCGTCCGGTCGAGGCATCCGGCGATCAGAGCACTTCCGGCGGGCAGAAGCCGGCGGGCGCGGGAACCCATGACGGTTCAGGATCCTCGAGCCGACGCCGCAACCGCACGCGTCGCCCGAGCTCCGGGAGCACCCCTCCCGCCGCGTAGCAGCGGCCGAGCCCGCGGCCAAACCATGATGGGGATTATCCCTCATGACGCCGAACGTTCGCACTCCCGAGGGACAAGCGCCGTCATGGCCTGGCGTCTCAGGCCGACGCCGTGGCGGCGTGTCTAACCGAGGAACGCGGTCGAGCCCGTGCCTTCCGCGAGGATGCGCTCCAGCACCTCGGGGTCTGTCGTGTTCTCGCCGAGCCGGTTCGGCTTGCCTGCCCCGTGGTAGTCGCTGGATCCCGTGACGACCAGATCGAATTTATCGGCGAACGCGAACAGGCGCTCCATCGCATGCGGGGTGTTCTCCCGGTGGTGGATCTCAAGGCCGAACAGGCCCGCGTCCACAAGTAAGCCGAGGTGCTCCTCGGTGATCACGTTCTCCACGCCGCGCGTGCCGGGGTGAGCGAGCACCGGCACCCCTCCAGCCGCGCGCACGAGCTGAATCGCGGTGAGCGGGTCCGGGGCGTAGTGCGGTTCGTAGTAGCCGAACTTCGGATGCAGGATGTCGCGGAATGCGGCGCTGCGGTCGGGCGACACTCCGCGCGCGACGAGCGCATCCGCGATGTGGGGCCGTCCGACGGTCGCGCCGTGCGCGGTGTGCGCGACGACATCCGCCCAGGAGATGTCGAAATCGGCGGCGAGCCGGGAGACGATCGCTTCCGCCCGGGTGAGTCGGGCTTCGCGGATGCGCAGGGTCTCTTCGCGGAGCGCAGCGTTGTCCGGGTCGATGAGGTAGGCGAGGAGGTGCACGCTCTTGTACCCATGCCGGGTGCTGAGCTCCATGCCGGGAATGACCGTGAGGCCGGTTCCCGCCGCCGCATCGAACGCATCCTGCCATCCGGCCGTCGAATCGTGGTCGGTGATGGCGACCGTGCCGAGGCCCGCAGCGACGGCGGCCCGCATCAGTTCGGCGGGTGTCTCGGTGCCGTCGGACACGCTGCTGTGCGTGTGGAGGTCGATCGGGCCCGGCATGCTCCAACTCTATGGGGCTGGCCGCGATTGGGCTGAACCGGCGGTCTTCGCGAACGCGCTCGCAGGGGGGAGAATAGAGGCATGGCCGAATCCACCACTCCGGCGCCGCGCGCCACCAGCAACCGTTCGACGACTCCCGCCTCCGACACGTTCAAGGACTACATCGCCTCGAACTGGGCGGAACGCGAGGATGCGGTGCCCGCCGCGCGCGAACAGGCGGCGTACGCTGCCGCCCGCCGCGAACGGATCTCAGCCATGCATCCCGGGAAGCGGCTCATCGTGCCGGCCGGCGCCGCGAAGGTACGCTCGAACGACACCGACTATCCGTACCGGGCCCACTCGGCATTCGCGCACCTCACCGGGTGGGGTTCAGACTCCGAACCCGGCGCCGTGCTCGTGATGGAGCCCACCGCAAACGGCCACGACGCGACGCTGTACTTCCGCGAGCGCGCGGGGCGCGACTCGGACGAGTTCTATGCGAACCCCGAGATCGGCGAATTCTGGATCGGCCCGCGACCGTCCCTTGCACAAGTTGCCGGCGACCTCGCACTTGCGACCCGCGGCATCGCCGACTTCGACGGCGTGCTGGATTCTGTCGACGAGAACACGCTGCTCGTGCGGGACGCGGACCGCGACATCACGGACCAGGTCGATGGTCGGCGGCTGCTGTCGGCGGGCACGGAGTCCATCGATGCAGAGTCTGCGGAGCAAAGTGGCGACGGCGTTCTCGCGCGCGACCTCTCCGAGCTGCGCCTCGTGAAGGATGACTACGAGATCGACCAGATGCGCAAGGCGGTCGCCGCGACGAAGCAGGGATTCGACGACGTGATCGCCGACCGCGCGGCCATTGTGGCGCATCCGCGGGGCGAGCGGCTCGTGGAGGGAGCGTTCAACCGTCGCGCCCGTGCCGAGGGCAACACCGTGGGCTACGACACGATTGCGGCGTCCGGCGCGAACGCATGCATCCTGCACTGGACCCGCAACAGCGGCAAAGTGAACGACGGCGACCTGATCCTGATGGATGCCGGGATCGAGCTCGACAGCTATTACACCGCGGACATCACACGCACGTTCCCCGTCAGCGGGACGTACTCCCCCATCCAGCGCCAGGTGTACGAGGCAGTTCTAGAGGCGGCGGATGCGGCATTCGCGATCGTGAAGCCGGGCATCAAGTTCCGTGAGATTCACGCGGAGGCCATGAAGGTCATCGCGGCGAAGACGGCCGAGTGGGGATTCCTGCCGGTGAGCGCGGAGGAATCGAACAAGCCGGACGCGCAGTACCACCGCCGCTACATGGTGCACGGCACGAGCCACCACTTGGGGATCGACGTGCACGACTGCGCGCAGGCACGCCGCGACATGTACATGGACGGGGTGCTGGAGCCCGGCATGGTATTCACGATCGAACCGGGGCTCTACTTCCAGCCGGATGACCTGACCGTGCCGGAGGAGTTCCGCGGCATCGGCGTACGCATCGAGGACAACATCCTCGTGACGGCGGATGGCGCGGAGAACCTCTCGATCGGAATCCCGCGCACCGCGGATGTCGTGGAGGCGTGGCTGCGCTAACCGCGCTCGCTCACCGCGCTCATCGGATCAGTCTGCGGGTTCATGGCTTCCGTAGCTATTGTTCATTCGCAGGGCCGTTCTGGTATTCGGCGCGAAGCTGCTCCCAGCGTGGCCGCCATTCGATGGGCGTTGCGTTGATCAGGTCCGCAAGAAGCTGATCGACCTGTGCGTGCCATCCAGCGACGTAGACTGCCAGGTCGTCTGTCGGGAGCCCTCGCTCTTCGATCGTCAACTGAGTACCACTTTCGGTGGCTTCGAGCACCGCGGACACTGCAGTAGGCGGCTCCACTTCATCGACCAAGGTGACGCGGAGAACTCGGGGTGGCTCACACGAGTCGACTCTGATGATGCCGCTCCATTCTGTGCTGAGTGACGCGTCGAACGTTGCTGCGTCGAGGTCCCGTGGCTGGATCTGCCCAAACCATCGCGCAAGTCGCTCTGGCGTGGTGATCGCCTCCCACACATCGTCGAGCGACGTGGAACATTCGGTGGTGACAGTAACAACGCCCACACCGTCTTCCACACGAGTAGAGCCGTGCACGGGGAGAGAGATCATGATGCTTCCTTCGATTCGATGTGGCGAGTGCCGACTCGGCCCCGTTTTCCCCGCGCAATTTCCGTGTGCAGAGCACCCAACCGCTGAGTCCACTGCTCATGACGCGCCCCGAGCCATTCATCAAGAGCGGTCAACTTCGCAGGTTCCAAACTGTAGATGCGGAACTGTGCGTCAGTATCAACCGTCACAAGTCCAGCAGTCCGCAATACCCGCAAATGCCGGGAAACTCCGGGCCTGGCGATGGGCAACAGGTCAGCGAGCTCTGTCACCGACGCGGGACCTTCACTCAGGCGCTCCACAATTCGCCGTCGGTTCTTGTCGCTCAGTGCGTGAAAAACCTGATCCATTCATCCAATGTACCAAGATAGTTACGTATCCAAAAGGGTACATACCAAAGTGAATGCATCTCCGTCGGCCAGCGTCGATCGACACAGATAGTCGGCGGTCACATGGTTCGGCGCACAATCACAGTGCCACGGTCCCGCTATCGCGATTCATATATTTCTCGACGATGCCCGACTCTGAGAACCAGGACGAGCAGTCGGTCGTCGTAGATTTCGTAGATGATCCGGTAGTCGCCTGTTCGCACGCGCCATTCACCGGCGCCTCCGACGAGTTGAATCGCTTTGGGCGGGCGCGGATCAGCTGCCAGGAGTTCGATTGCGGCGTGTACTCTGCGCCGGACCTGTGGGTCGAATTTGCGAAGTTGTCGTTCGGCGGCCGGAGCGATCGTCACCGAATAAGTCATACGAGGCCAAGATCTGCCTTGACCTGCTCCCACGGTGTGGGTTCGGCTTGTGTACGCCGCATTTCTTCTCGCGATTCCTCGGCCGCTCGAATATCTGCCATGTCTTCAGCCAATTCGATCAGTCGTTCCAAATCGTCGGCGTCGATGACTGCAGCAACTCGGCGACCTCGGCGCGAAAGGAATACAGGCTCATGGTCGGTTTGAGCACGATTGATGATGGACGCGAGCTGATCGCGTGCATCCGAAACGCTCAGCGGATTTGCGGTAGACATGGTTCAAGTGTACATCCAGACGAAGTTAAGTACTGTATGCGTGCTTAATGTACATATCAGTTTTCGCGAAAAACGCTGTGCGCCAACGAACCCTACCTCAGCACAGGTGACCTGGGGATGGCTCATCGGCTGGCGAATCGATCGCGGCAGACCCGAAGCGATTGCTCGAGCGGATCGGCGATTGGCGGGGCTTCCGGCCGCACACCGACATGACTGCGCTGCAACTCCCCAGCGCGAGGTGCGCGATTGCCATTCGCTTCGCCTTGAGACGACCAGACCTGGAGCTCAGCGAACGCCCTTTGCCCGGTTTCTGAGGTCCGCATAAGCGACGGCAAGGGCGAGCGTCACGATGACGATGATGGCGACGAAGCCCACGTTGAAGGCCACAGACCAATTGCTCGCGCCGAGAACGCCGAACGCGAGCGCCGTGATGACCGCGATCCCGACGGAGGTGCCGATGCGCTGGCCGGTCTGCATGATGCCGCCGGAGCTTCCCGCATA
>OEIU01000703.1_pt1 | contig 28216 bp, 28 predicted proteins | sample 1539221 | NCBI WGS metagenome assembly OEIU01 (sample SAMN03792071, study PRJEB22550) | activated sludge metagenome | feature: wastewater treatment plant; material: activated sludge; isolation source: Wastewater treatment plant of a petroleum refinery complex | place: Argentina: Zarate | collected...
CCTCGAGCTCACCGCGCTCGATCTTCGCGAAGATGTTGTCGAGGTTGGTGTTGACGCCGATGTCGAACTCGTCCGGGTACGACTGACGGATGTTCGTGTCGTCCGTGGACGGGTCGTAGTTCGGGTTGCGCACGAGCTTGATGCCGGTGTTCGGGTTGAAGCCGGAGATCGGCTTCTGGGAGCCGCAGCTCGAGATGTCGAGCTTGTCGGCGCCCTCCGTCATGTACGGGCCGGTCGAGATGACGTAGCGGCCGTACTCGCCGCGCTGGGTGTGGCACTTGGCCACCTCCTGCGGGATCGGCGCCGTCGCCGGCATCGCCAGCCGGTAGGCGAAGTCACCGGTCGGGGCCTTCAGCTTGAAGACGATGGTCTGGTCGTCCGGCGTCGTGATGCCGCTGGCCGTGTTGGCCGTGCCGGCCTCCATGTCCTCGATGCCGATGATCGGCCGGTAGTAGTTCGCGTACGAGCCGAGGGCGCCCTTGTTGATCGCCGTGCGCTCGATCGCGTACTTGATGTCCTTCGAGGTGATGGCGCGGTTCACCGGAGGACCGAAGGTGATGCCGTCCTTCAGCTTGAAGGTCCAGGTCGTGCCGCCGTCCGTCGGCTCCGGGATCTCGGTCGCGATGTCGGGGACCAGGTCGTTGCCACCTTCCTCAGCGGAGGAGAAGTTGTAGGAGACGAGGGTCCGCAGCATCAGGTTGGAGTAGATCGTCCAGTCGCTGCCGAAGTACTCGCCCGTCGGATCGAACGCGTCGAACAGGGCGAAGTCCGTGTTCTCGATACGGAACGTGCCGCCCTTCTCGGGCGTGCCGAAGTCCTTCGCGCCGCCGAGGGCGGCGACCACCGCCGCCACGTCGTCCGCCGCGGCGCCGCCGCCGCCGGTCGATGTGTCCGCGGAGTCGTCGTCGCCGCCGCACGCGGCGACGGCGAGGGCCGCCGCACAGCCGAGCGCGAGAAGCGCCGACCGGGTGAGCCATCGTCGTCTCATGTGGTCCTCCGAAGTCGGGGGTTGTCGGGCACCGCCCTCACCGGTTGGCGCGTGGGTCGAGCGCGTCGCGCAGTCCGTCGCCGAGAAGGTTGAAAGCCAGCACCGTGAACAGCAGGAAGAGGCCCGGGAAGAACCAGAGCCACCAGGTGGTGTCGAAGCTGGAGAGGGAGTCGCTGATCAGGCTCCCCCACGAGGGCTGGTCGTCGGGCACACCGAGCCCCAGGAACGACAGGTACGCCTCGAACAGGATGTTCGCGGGGACGAGCAGGGAGGCGTAGACGATCAGCGGCGAGAGCAGGTTGGGCAGGATCTGACGGAACATGATCCGCGTGTTGCTCGCCCCCACCGAGCGGCTCGCCTCCACGAACTCCCGCTCGCGCAGCGACAACGTGTTCCCGCGTACGAGCCGGGCCACGTACGGCCACGTGAACAGGGAGATGATGAGGATCACGAGCTCCAGCCCCGGCTTGAGGGTCCCGTTCAGGCAGCCCTGCTTGGAGGTGGAGCACGCGGCGACGATCCCGATCGCGAAGAGCAGGAGCGGGATCGACAGGATGATGTCGGTAGTGCGGGACACGAGCGTGTCGAGCCAGCCTCCGAAGAAGCCGGCAAGGACGCCGAGCACCACACCGATCAGCACCGAGATACCGGTCGCGACCACGCCGACCACGAGCGAGACCCGGATGCCGTAGATCGTCCGGATGAACACGTCCCGTCCGCTGTTGTCAGCGCCGAACCAGAAGCCGCTCTGCGGCCCCTCCGGGATCCCGAAGATGTCCGTCGTCTCGCGTTGGTAGAGGTCGTTCGGGCCGTGCCCGACCAGGGCGGCGATCGCCGGGGCGAACAGCGCCAGGAGCACGAGCAGCAGCACGAAGGCCGCCCCCGCCAACGCGAACTTGTCCTGCTTGAACCGCGACCAGAAGAGCTGCCGGGGCGAGCGTCCGGCGATGACGTCGCCGCCCTCGGGGGGCGGGGCGCCTGCCGGTCCGACGGTCTCACCGACGGCCGTGGTCACGGCGTCATCGGCGCCCTATCGGGCGTCATCGGGGGTGTCCGGAGGGTCTGGAATCGCGCGACCATACTCCCGCATGTGACGGAATGCACGAGTGACGTGTCCGATTCCGTGGGTTTCAGAAACGCGACAAACTCCCCGCGTTTCGAAGGAATCTGCGCGGCCGGGCGTTACCGGCGGGGACGCCGATGCCGCGTGATACCCCCCACCATGAGGAGCAGCACACCGCTTCCCACCCCCGCGCCCCCCCCCACGGAGGGCGGCCGCTCGTCGCTCAGCAGGGTCAGCGCGGCGACGACGGCGAGGAGGATGGCCGTCGCGGCCTGGATGCGCCGGAGCGGCCGCGGGTCGGGGAAGGGGTCGGGGCCCTCCGGCGGCTCCCGCGGGGCGCGGTCGGAGTCCGGGTCCACGGGCGCAGCGTAGCGGGACCCGGCGGGGCGGCCCCCTGCTCAAGGCGGGTTCGGGCCGACCGATGGAACCAGTGCCTTCCCCGCACCCAGGCGTCCCGTCCAAGGAGGACCCCGACCGCCATGCGCCTCTCCGCCGGATCATCGAACAAGGCCCTCGTCCTCGCCGAGGTCGAGAAGCGGCTCGACAGCCTCAACGACCACTGCGCCGCGGACCTGGCCGCCGCCCTCCAGGCGATGGCGGAGGGCGACACGACCAGGGTCGTCATACCCGTGACCACGCTCATCGAGCAGCGGTCGGGCGATGCGGTGGTGGACGCCCTCGCGGAGAAGATGAACGCCCTCGCCGTCAAGATCCAGGGCTGCGTCGCGGCCTACAACGGCTTCCGCGAGGAGTTCGCGAAGGTCGTGGGCGACCATTCCAGCCTCCAGGCCGTCCAGACGCGGCTCGACTCGCTCACCGACAACTGCCTCACCGGCCTGACGGTGGGCCTCGGCAAGCTGGCGGAGGGCGACCTGACCCACGACGTCGTGCCCGTCACCACGCCGGTGACCACCGAGCCGGGCTGCGAGCTGGGCTCGCTCGCCACCACCTTCAACACGACGCTCGACAAGATGCAGAGCTCGATCGTCGACTACAACCGGATGCGCGGCGAGCTGGGCGGCGTGATGGACGAGATCCGCGGGATGGCCGGCAGCCTGGCGGCGGCGTCGCAGGAGATGTCCGCGACCGCCGAGGAGACGGGGTCCTCCGTGGACGGCATCGCGCAGCTCATGGTGGGCGTCGCCGAGGGCGCCGGCCGTCAGGACGAGATGATCGACAACGCGTCGAAGGTGGGCGACGAGGCCGTCAACCTCGCCACCGAGGCCCGCGGCGTCGCCGAGCGGGGCGTCCAGCTGACCGTCGAGATCGCGTCGATCGCCGACCAGACCAACCTCCTCGCCCTGAACGCCGCCATCGAGGCCGCCCGCGCCGGCGAGCAGGGCCGCGGCTTCGCGGTCGTGGCCGACGAGGTGCGCAAGCTGGCCGAGTCGGCCGCCGCCGCCTCCACGCAGACCCGCGAGGCCTTCACCGAGCTGGCGGGAAGCATCGAGCGCACCTCCGGGTGCGTGGACCAGCTGGCCGGCGCCACCCGCGAGGTGTCGGCGGTCACCCGCGAGACCCGCGCCGCCGCCGAGCAGGTGTCCACCGCGACGCAGCAGACCAGCGCGGCGTCGGAGGAGGTCGCCGCCTCGTCTGAGCAGCTCGCCCGCACCGCCGAGCGGCTGTCCGAGGCCGTCGAGCGGTTCGTCACCGCGTAGCGCGGCCCGCCCGTCCTCCCGTCCGAGGGCCCGCTCCGGCGGGCCCTCGGCCGTCGACGGCCCGGCAGGATGTGGGCGTGCCGCCCTCCCCGCGACCGCGACGCCCCACCCGCGAGGAGCTCGAGGAGGCCCGCGGCCTCACGGTCCCGGACGTGGTCGCCGACGACCTGCGCCTGCTGATCTCGGGCATCAACCCGGGCCTGTGGACGGCGTGGGCGGGACACCACTTCGCCCGGCCGGGCAACCGCTTCTGGAGGGCGCTGCACGCCGGCGGCCTCACCGACCGGGTGCTCGACCCGTCGGAGGAGCGGCTGCTGCTGGAGCGGGGGATCGGGATCACGAACATGGTGCCGCGCACGACCGCGGCCGCCTCGGAGTTGTCGCCGGACGAGATCCGCGCCGGCGGCGAACGGCTGGCGGCCCTGGTCGCCCGCCACCGCGTCCGGACGGTCGCCGTCCTCGGGATGGGCGCGTACCGCACCGCCTTCGGCCGTCCGCGGGCGGGGCTCGGCCTGCAGCCGGAGCTGCTCGCCGGGGCGGCGGTGTGGGTGGTGCCGAACCCGAGCGGCCTGCAGGCGCGCTACGGGGTGGAGGAGATCGGCGCGCTGCTGCGGCAGGCGTGGGCGAGCAGCGACACGCCGGGCACGTCCAGCCCGCCCTCCGTGTCGGCGTAGGGGGCGACCTCCGCCAGGGCGTGGGCACGCGCGGCCGCGATCCGGTCGGCCGGCAGCGTCGCGAGCCGTCGGGCCACCGGCCCGCCCATCGCGATCCCCCGCGCCCACCAGGCCTCCGCCGACGGCGCGCGGAGCGGCACCGCGACCTCCTCGACGCACACGTCGGTGAACCCCGCGCCGGCGAGCAGGCCGGCCAGCAGGCCGTCGGCCGCGAGCGAGAACGGCCCCGGCACCCCCGGGGGCGGGATCGTCTCGCCGAGTTGCGTCCCGACCGCGTCGAGGAGCGCGCCGAGCCAGGGATTGCGCTCCCGCGGACCCCAGACGGCGGCTGCGAGGCGCCCCCCCGGGCGCAGGACGCGGGCGGCCTCGGCGCAGGCGCGGGCCGGGTCGACGGCGAACATCAGGCCCTCCCGGCAGAGCACCACGTCGAAGGCGCCGTCCGCCTCGTCGATCGCCTCGAAGTCGATGCGGCGCAGCCGCACGTTCGCCAGGCCGGCCGCGGCGACCCGCTCCCCGGCGGTCGCGAGCATCTCCTCCGAGACGTCCGACAGCGTCACCCGGCCGGACTCCCCGACCCGCCGGGCCGCGGCCATCCCGAGTCCGCCGGGTCCGCAGGCGAGCTCCAGCACCCGGTCCCCGGGCCCGGGTGCGGCCAGCGCGAGCATCCGCGCGGCCAGCTCCGCGCCGCGTGCGTCGACGTCGTCGGCGTGGTCGCGCCACGCGGGCGCCACCGACGACCACATCCCGTGGATCCGTTGCCGCACGGTCGCCATCCCGAGCCTCCAGTTTCGCGACATGAACAGTGTAATGAATCGTGTGCAAGAGTGCGGGGGGGGCCCCCCCCCCCCCCCCCCCCCCCCGCCGATACGACTCGCCGCGGAGGCGGGCGCAGGCCGAGGCGACGCGCGCCGAGATCCTGCGGGCCGCGCAGCGCCTGTTCGAGCGTGACGGCTTCGCCGCCACCACGATGGCCTCGGTCGCGGCCGAGGCGGGGGTGGCGCTGAAGACCGTCTACGTCGCCTTCGCGACGAAGAGCGGGCTCCTGCGGGCGCTGTGGAACGTGCTGCTGCGCGGCGACGCCGAGGACGTGCCGATGGGGGAGCGGCCGTGGTACCGGGACATGCTGGCCGAGCCGGATCCCGGGGCCCGGCTCGACCGGATGGCCCGCCAGTCGCGGGCGGTGAAGGACCGGGCGGGGAGGCTGCTGGTGGCCATCCGCGACGCGGCGGCCGGCGACGACGACGCGGCCGCGCTGTGGAACGCGATCGAGGCGCAGTTCCGGGGGCTGCTCGAGCCGGTGGCGCGGACGTTCGCCGAGGAGGGGTCGCTGCGGGCCGGGCTGGACCCGGAGCGGGCGGCGGATGTCCTGTGGGCGCTCAACCACCCGGACGTCTGGCGCCTGCTCGTCCGGGTGCGCGGCTGGTCGGCCGACGAGTACGAGGTCTGGCTGGCGGGTGCGTTCCGCCGGGAGCTGCTCGCGGGGTAGCCTGGCGCGGGGACCGAAGAGAGCGGGCTGGAAGCGCACCTCGGCGTCCGCGACCGGGAGGTCGGCGAGGGCCTTTCGGGGGAGGTGATGGAGGCCGGCGACGAGCATCTCAACCCGGCCGGCACGGTGCACGGCGGGGCGATCGCCACGCTGGTCGATGTGGCGATGGGCCGCGCCGTCGGGTCGATGATCGACGAGGGCGAGCGGCCGGTCACGATCGAGATGAAGCTGAACTACCTGGAGCCCGGGAGGCCGGGGGCGCTGGTCGCCGTCGCGGAGGTGCGCCGCCGCGGTCGCCTGTTCACGGTCGTCCAGGCCGAGGTGGTCCAGGTGGAGGACGGCGAGACCCTGGCCGAGGCGATGGGCACCTTCACCAGCACCGGATGACCGCCGACCTGAGTCCCCTCCTCGCGGGCCTGATCGTGGGACTCGCGCTGGGCCTGGGCTGGCGCTGGGCGGGCGAGCGCCGGGAGCGGCGCTCGCGGGACGCCGCGCAGCTGCTCGACCGGCTGACCCGTGCCGAGCGGGAGCTGGAGCGGGCGATGGCCATGCGCGAGGCGCTGCTGCTCCGCGCGGGGGACGCGGGGGAGTGGTGGCGCCCGGCCGTGCAGCTCGCGGCGGGCCTGCGCGACGCCGCCGAGGGCTGCGGCGACCCCCCGCCGGCGGGGCGCCCCCCCCCGGCCCCGGTGCAGGAGGTGATCCGCGCGGCCGCGCGGTCGCGCGAGGCGCTCCGCGCCGAGGTGCTGCCGCCGCCGGCGCCGACGCCGGAGAGCCTGGTGCTGGTCCGTCGCTCCGCCGGCGTCCCGGTCGACCCCCCGTCGACGGAGGAGGCCCGCGCGTGGCGGGCCTCCTGAGATCGTCGGGCCGGGCGGGACCGGGGCCTAGCCGCGCTCGGACGACTTCCGCGCCAGCACCTCCACCGCGTTCCGGATGGTGTTCATCAGGCTCTGCACCGTCCGCTGGTCCGTCGTCCCGATCCCTCCCGGGTACTTCGCGTTCAACCTGACGGTCGTCGCGTCGGGACCCTCCTCCGAGAGGAGTACCTCCACCCGCGCGAAGGACCCCGTCGCGAAGCGCATGCCCTTCTTGAGCACCAGCCGCCGCGGCTCGATGGACTCCAGCAGCGGCCAGTCGAGGTAGACGACGGCCTCCCTGCACAACCAGGACGCCTCCTCCACCGGAACGTCCAGCCGGAACTCGTCGGAGAGATCAGTCATCGGCCACCCCACGCCAGACCCTCCTCGCCGCCCCGGGGCACCGTCAAGCTCCCGCGCCGGACCGCCCACTGTGCGGTCCGGTGCTGCTCGGGGTGGTATCCGGGCTCCTCGGAGCCCGGGAGGGCGGCGACGCGATCGGCGTGATCGCGGTCACCATGCCCTATCTCACGGAGCGGGAGTGACGGGACTCGAACCCGCGGCCTCCGGATTGACAGTCCGGTGCTCTAACCAATCTGAGCTACACCCCCAGGCGGGCCTCGCGGCGGGGGCGGATGGGCGGTGACGGATTTGAACCGCCGGCCACCTGCGTGTAAAGCAGGCGCTCTACCGCTGAGCTAACCGCCCGAACCGCGTTCGGCTCCGGGGGACGATACCAGCCCGACGAGAAGACGGCGCCGAAGCCCCTCCGACGCCGTCTCGGTGCGGCCGTTGCCCATACGGCCACCGGGTATGAGGAGCGACTCGAGGGAGTGAGTGGCTCGTTGTGGATTGAGTATCGCCCCGTGCCCGCCGCAGGTCACGGGTGTCTAGAGGGGATGCCCATGCCCGCTCCGGCGGCCCTCCCGGCATGCGAGCATCGCCGCGTGGAGCGGGCCGACCTCCACCGCTGGATCCGCGCCTACGAGGCCGCATGGCGGGCGCGCGGGACGGCCGACGCGGCGGACCGACGACGCGACCTACCTCGTCCACCCCTACGCGCAGCCGGTGGCCGGGCGCGACGCGATCCTCCGGCTCTGGGACGAGGAGCGGGAGCCCGGCGAGGAGTTCACGATGGCCTGGGAGGTCGTCGCGGTGGACGGCGACACCGGCGTCGCGCGGATCGAGGTGCGCTACCTGGCCCCGGAGCAGGCCGGGTTCCGCGACCTCTGGATCGTCCGCCTCGCGCCGGACGGGCGCTGCCGCCACTTCGAGGAGTGGCCGTTCGCCCCCGGCCGCTCAGTCGGCTGAGGGCGCCCCGGCGGGCAGGCCGAGCTCGGCGGAGATCGGCTGGAGGGCGGCGACCACGTTCGCGATGTGCGCGTCCAGCTCCAGGCCGAGCAGCTCCGCGCCGGCGTACACCTCGTCGCGGTGCACCCCCGCGGCGAACGACGGCTGCTTCAGCTTCTTCCGCACCGACTTCGGCGTGAGGCCCTCCAGGCCCTGGGGGCGCACGAGCCCGCAGGCGTGGACGAAGCCGGAGAGCTCGTCGCAGGCGAAGAGCGTCTTCTCCAGTCGCGTGTCCCGCGACAGCCCGAGGTGCTCGGCGTGGGACAGGACCGCCCGGATCAGCTCCTCCGGGTAGCCCTCCTCGCGCAGGATCGGCGCGCCGTCCTGGGGGTGCCGGTCGAGCGTCGGGTGCATCTCGTAGTCGAAGTCGTGGAGCAGCGCCGCGCAGCCCCAGAACTCCTCGTCCGCGCCCTCCAGGCGCGCGTAGAAGCGCACCGACGCCTCCACCGCCATCGCGTGCCGCAGCAGCGACTCGCTCGTGGTGTACCGGGTCAGCGTGGCCCAGGCGCGCTCGCGGGTGACCGGCTCGCTCACGCGCGTCACCCTACCGGCGCCGTCGCGGCCGCCGCCTCCAGCAGGGGCGCCAGGTCGCCGCGGGGCGCCACGCGCACCGACCCGAGGCCCAGCCACCCCGCCATCAGCGCCAGCTCCGCCGCGAGGGCCTCGGCGGTCGCGCCGGTCGCCTCCCCCGGCTCGGCGTGGGCGGCCCGCACCAGCAGCGCACCGGCGGCGCGGTCGGCCTTCAGGTCGACCCGCGCCACCAGCCGGTCGCCCAGGAGGAACGGCAGCACGTAGTAGCCGTGCGTGCGCTTGTGCGCGGGCGTGTAGATCTCCAGCCGGTAGCGGAACCCGAACAGCCGCTCCGTCCGCGGACGGAACCAGACGAGCGAGTCGAACGGCGACAGCAGCGCCCGGGCCCGCGCTGCGCGGGGGACCGCCGCATCCGGGTGCATGAACGCCGGGCGATCCCAGCCCTCCACCGTCACCTCCCGCAGCAGCCCGTCCTCGACGAGGCCCTCCACCAGCGGCCGGGCCCGCGGCACGTTGATGCGGTGGTAGTCGCAGAGGTCCTGGAGGCTCGCGACGCCCAGCGACCGGGCCGCCATGAGCAGCAGCTCGCGCTTCGCCCCGGGCTCGTCCGGGGCCGGCAGCGCCAGCACCTGCCGGGGCACCACCCGCTCGGTCAGGTCGTAGACGCGGGCGAAATCCGACGGCCGCCGCCGCGCCGTGAGGGCGCCGCTCCAGAACAGGTACTCGAGCGCCCGCTTGCCCTGGCTCCAGCCCCACATCGACGACGACCGGCGCCCCGGCTCCGGCAGGTCGCCCACCGTCAGCGGCCCGCGCTCCGTCACGAACGCCAGCACCTCGTCCACGAGCCCCGGCGCCTCCCGGCCGATCGCGTGCACGCCCTTCCACACCCCGTCCGGGCTGCGCATCCGCCAGCGCATCAGCGGCCAGGTGGCGATCGGCAGCAGCGACGCCTCGTGGCACCAGTACTCGATCAGCTCCACGTCGGCCGCCATCCGCGGCAGCACGTCGCGCGGGTGGGGGCCGAGGCGGGCGAACAGGGGCAGCTCCTGGGATCGCACCAGCACGTTGACGGAGTCGATCTGGATCAGGCCGACCCGGTCGAGCACCCTGCGGACGTGGCGGCGGTCCACCCGCCCGCCGGGGCGGGGGCCCGCGAGGCCCTGCGCCCCGAGGGCGATGCGGCGCGCCTGCGCCGCCGAGACGTCGGCGCCGCCCCGCCCGCGCGTGGGCGTCACGCCGGGTCGTCGAGGGCGAACGAGCCGGTGCGGGGCTCGCCCGCCACGGCGTACGTCGCGCGGATGACGCCGCTCGGGAACACCTCCGCCTCCTGCAGCTCCAGGCCCGCCGCCCGCGTCCCCACGCCGAACAGCCGCTTGCCCGCACCGAGCACCACCGGGAACGTCCAGACGTGGAGCGCGTCCACCAGCCCCTCCGCCAGGACGGACTGCAGCAGGCCCGAGCTGCCGATCACCAGCAGGTCGCCGTCGGCGTCGTCGGCGGCGCGGCGCAGCGCCGCGAGGTCGGACACGACGGTCGTCGGCGACCAGTCGCCCGAGGTGCGCGTGCGCGAGACCAGGTACTTCGGGGAGCCGTTCAGCTTCGCGGCCAGCGGGTTGCCCTCGGCGGGCACGCGCGGCCAGTGGGACCCCAGCAGTCGTAGCTACGGGCCCCGAGGACGAACCCGGCGGCGTCGAGGTGGAGCCGCCCGACCGCCTCGCCGCCCGCCTCGTCCAGGTGCGGGACCAGCCAGCCCCCGTACGCGAAGTCCGCGTCCACGTCCTCGCCCGGCCCGCCCGGCGCCTGCATCACGCCGTCCAGCGACACGAACGTCGTCACGGTCAGCCTGCCCATCACGGTCCTCCTCCGTCGCGCCCCGCCGGCGGCCGGGCCTCTCGCTCATGCGTCGAACGAGCGACCGCCGGATCGACACGGACTCATCGCGGGCCGTGGGTCAGGCCGTCTCCGGATCCTCCGCGACCGGGCCGCGGCGGCTCCACCAGATCATCGACTCGCGGATGGCCGCGAGCCACTCGTCCAGCGTGCGGCCGGCGGGGAGCACGTCGATGTGGGGCTCCTCGTGGCGGTGGATCCGCATCCGCGGCGCCTGCCCGTTGGTGGGCAGGTCGTCCGGCGACTCCGGCCGGCGCTCGAGCCGGGCGATCTCGGCGAACGGCACCACCCGCCTGCGGGCGAGCAGGAGGCGCTCCATCGGGTTGGGCTCGAACTCGAGCCGATCGTGGTAGAGCCGCAGCAGGCCGCCGCGGGCGAGCCACCCGTTGTTGATGCTCACCAGGCCGCGCTTGCGCACGCCGGTCTCGGGCCCCAGGAACGCGCCGTCCCGCAGACCCACGAACAGCCGGTCCCAGTCGGGGCGATCGGCGTCCCTGTCGTTCCAGTCCCAGTCCTTCATCCCCACGACGGACCCCTCCCCGATGCCCGCCCCGACCATCCCACCCGGACGCCGCCCGGGGCAAGCCGGTCTGCGGCGGCGGACCGCCCGGTGGTGATGATCCGGACCCGGCCGGGCGCTCGGTCACCAGATGACGCGACGGACGTCGGACGGGGCGGCGGTGCCTGCATCATGGCGAGCCCGGGAGCGGGTCGTACGGCGGCCCGGCCGGCGTCAGGCCCCGGGGGTCGGCCGCATCTCGCGCACCAGGGGCACGCTGGCCAGGAGCAGGGCCCCGGCCACCAGCCACAGGGCCGAGTAGGGGACCGTCCCGAGGGGGGTGCCCAGCGTCCGCTGCGCCTGGATCGCGGCGCCCGCCAGCAGCGGCCCCATGACGATGCCCGCACCGCGGCTCATGCTGTACAGCCCGGTCAGCAGGCCGTGGCCGGCGCGCGGCATCATCGGGATGAGCATCGCGTAGGGCAGGGCCATCATGATCCCGGCGCTCGCCGAGATGAGGGGGATCATCGGGACCAGCAGCGCCGGGTCGTCGGAGAGGAACGGGACGACCATCGGGGCGCCGTACGTGACCGCCGTCCACCGCACCACCCGCTCGGTCCCGAACCGCTCCGCCAGGACGCCGGCGACGGCCGCCCCCAGCAGCACGCAGACGCCGGCGGCGCCGACCACCCCCGCCGTGGCCACCAGGCTCAGGCCGAGGCCCGCCGTGACCCACAGCACCACGAACGTGCGGATGGCGCCGAGCGCCGCCTCCCACAGGGCGTTCGCGACGAAGAAGGCGCGCAGGGCCGGGCGCCGGACCAGCAGCCGGCCGACCCTCCGGAACGCGTCCGCCGCCGCGATCGCGTCGCCCCGCTCCTGCTGCAGCGGCTGGTCGCGGTGCACCAGGGCCCAGGTGAACGCCCCGACCGTGGCGAGCAGGATCCCGGCCGCGGCCACGAAGGGGACGGGCTCGGCGATCGCCAGGAGCAGGCCGCCGCCCACCAGCGCCAGGGCGGTGCCGACGCCGCGGGCGACGGCCTGGGCGCTCTGCGAGCGGCCCGCGTCGCGGGCGGGCACCAGGTCCGGATAGAGCGTGCGGTACGGCTCGTAGGCGACGTAGTAGGCCGCGAACAGCACGATGACCACCGCCAGCGCCGGCAGGATCCGGTCCTGGAAGCCCACCAGCACCAGCGCCGCGGCCATCACCGGCACCCCGGCGAGCACGAACGGCAGCCGCCCGCCGATCGGCGTGACCAGCCGGTCCGACCGCGCGCCGATCACCACCGGGAGGAACAGGGCCATGATCCCCTCCACCGCGATCAGCGCCGCGATGGCGGTGGGCGAGCCGGCGTCCTGGGCGACGATCACCGGCAGGTACGTCCCGACGGTCGTCGCCGCGAGCGAGAACCCGAGCGTCGGGACGGCCAGCAGGGCGTGGGTCCCACCCGGCGTGCGTCGTTCGCTGCGGTTCACGGGCTCCGGTGTCCGGCGTCGGCGGCCCGGGCAGCGTAGTGGGGCGGCCGGGAGCCGAGGGCGGGCCCGTGTAGCGTCGCCGGGTGTCCTGGTGGGACCGCAACGTCGTGGAGCCCCAGAAGCTGCCGCTGCTGATGCTGCTGCTGGCCTTCATCGTCACGTTCCTGGTCACCCGCACGATCACCCGCTCCATCCGGGCGGGGCGGGGTCCGTTCCGCGACATCGACCCGGCCGGCGTGCACCTGCACCACTCCATCCCGGGCCTGATCCTGCTGACGGCCGGGGCGGTGGCGTCGGTGGCGGTCCCGCCACACGTGGGGTGGCGGTCGCTCGCGGCCGTCGCGATCGGCGTCGGCGCCTCCCTCGTGTTCGACGAGTTCGCGATGCTGCTCCACCTGGACGACGACTACTGGCGGGCGGAGGGACGCCAGTCGGTGCAGGCGGTGGGGCTCGTCACGGCCTGCCTCGTGCTCGCGGTGGTCGGGTTCGTCCCGTTCGGCGTGGAGGACGTGGGTCCCCGCGAGCTGGGGGTGCGCTGGGGCGTGGTCGGCCTGGAGGCGCTGACCGTGTGCGCCGTCGTGGTCTGCGCGCTGAAGGGGAAGTACCGCCTCGCGCTCGTCTCGGTCTTCATGCCGCCCGTCGCCGCGGTCGGCGCGGTCCGGCTCGCGCGCCCGGGGTCGCTGTGGGCGCGGCGCCACTACGCCGGCTCGTCCGCCACCCTCGCCCTCGCCACGCGCCGCGCCGAGGAGTTCGACCGGCGCTGGGATCCCATGTGGCGGCGGATCGGGAACGTCGTCGCCGGCGCCCCCGACCCGTAGCGGAGCGGGGCGGCCCCAGCCGGGGGCCGCCCCGCTCCGGACCGTCAGGGCTTCACGTTCTGCGAGGCGATGCCGCCCGGCGCGATCGCGTCCTGCGTGAGCCCCGCCTGGAGGCTCGCGATGTTGAGGTTGGCCCGACGCACCGCCACCTGGGAGATGCGCTGGTTGATGAGCAGCTGCTGGGCCGAGAGCGTCACGTTGGAGCCGGAGCCGTTGTTGGGCTTCGGGACCACGATCGGCGTCCCCGGGCTGTTCGCCCCGAGCGTGCCGAACGCGAGGCCCGGCAGGAGGTTCGCGCTGCCGAAGACGCCGCTCCCGATCTGCGACGCCGTGAGGCCCGAGGCGAGCCGGTCGCGCACGGCGTTGGAGCGGAGCACCGCGGCCTGCGAGATGCGCTGGTTGATGAGGAGCTGCTGCGTGGTCAGCTCCACCTGCCCGCCCCCGCCCGTCTTCTTCGGGACCGGCACCACGTAGTTCAGCGCCTTCGAGGGGGTGCCGGGCTTCGCGGTGCCGGTCAGCGGGACGCTCGCGCCGAACGCCGGGGCGCCGAAGGCGGTGGTCCGGAACGCCGTCGCCGGGAGGCCCGCGTCCAGCGCGTTCAGGGCGCCGTTGGAGCGGAGCACCGCCGCCTGGGAGATGCGCTGGTTGGTGAGCAGCTGGCCGGTGCTGAGGGTGACCTCGCCGCCCGCGCCCGCCGGCCGCGTGGAGGCGAACACGCTGCCCAGGCCGGAGCCCGGTGCGCTCGCCCAGACGGCCGTGCCGAGGCTGTTCTGGTCGAGGCCGGCGCCGATGACGGCGCGCGTCCCCGTCCCGGGGAGGGCCTCGACGTTCGCGAGGGTGCTCGCGGTCAGCGTGGAGCCCCACGAGGACGTCAGGTTGCCCCCGTTCTGCTGGAGCACGAGCGTGTCGCCGGCGGGGGCGACGGCCAGCGCGGAGGTGCCGCCCGGCCCGAGGGCCTGCGACGGGCTGTATGCGCCGCTGCCGACGTCGCGGACGCTGTAGCCGGAGCCGGTGAGCGCGGCGTTGCCGACCAGGTCGAAGCCGAGGGCGCCGGGGGTGCCGGCCGGGATGACCGTCGGCGTCCGCCACCCGTCGTCCAGGTACGAGCGGTACACGGACTGCGGCTGCGCGCCGCCCGTGTACGTCGCCAGGGCGTTGCCGTCCCCGTCGACCCCGATGCTCCCGAGGGTCGACGGCGCCGTGCCCACGAGCTCGGGCGCGGTCCAGGCGGTCGCGTTGGCGGAGTACGACGCGAAGGCCTGCGTCCCGCTGGACGCGCCCGTCAGGAGCGTCCACCCGGCCACGAACGTGCCCTGGCCGTTGCCCGCGAGGGTGACGCCGTCGAACCCGTTGTAGGGCGCGGCGAGGCTGTACAGCTGGATCGGCGGCGAGAAGGCGGTGGCGCCGGGCGCCAGGTTGGCGGCGTAGAGCTTCTGGTCCGTCGGTGAGTTCGCGACCATCACGACCGCGGTCACCGAGCCGTTCGGCCCGAGCGCGATGTGGGCGTTGTCGGCGTTCAACGGCGCCGGCACGACCGACCACGTCGGCTGCGTGGGCGTGATCCGGGCGACCACGTTGCTGTTGGTGACGCCCGGGAGCCACGTGGCGACCGCGGCGGTGCCGTCGGCGCCGATCGCCGCCCGGACGAACTCGGGCTTGCCGCCCGTCGCGACCGTGAAGGCGGGGCCGAACGTGTCGGCGTTGGGGGCGCGGTAGGCGGCGACGGTCGCCCGATTGCCATGCCATGCCGCCACCGCCGCGCCGTTCGGCGCCTCCGCGAAGCTGACCAGGCCGTCCGCCTCGGTGCAGCTCGAACAGATCGTCTGCGGGTCGGCCCACGCGGCGCTCGCCAGCGCCGGGGCGACCGCGGTGGCGGCGAGGGCGGCGGCGCCCGCCGTCAGGAGCATGCGCCGCCGGCGATGATGGCGGCGCCGGCTCGGGGGATGGTCAGCGTTCATGGGTGCGCCTTTGTCCGGGGGCGGGATCCCCGCGGCGGACGCGACCGGCCGGCGGGGGGCGACGCGGCGTGTCCGACCCGGTCACCGGCGCGAGGCTATTACGGAATCCGCCCGAGGCGCTCGTCGGCCGGGAGCGCCTCCTACGCCGCCGGGGTGCCGTCCGCCGAGGGCACCACGGCGATGACGACGACCGCGATGATGGGCACCACGAAGCCGAGGACCGCCCAGATGACGGGGTCGCGGCCCTTGCGCAGGGCGAGCTTCGCGCACACCCAGGCGCAGATCACCGCCACCACGAACGAGATCAGGAACAGCAGGAACAGGTCCACGGCGCCTCCAGGGGACCGGGGTGATGCCACGGCGCGATCCGGGTCCGCGCCGCCGCCTCCGAAGGGGTGGACCGCGCGCCCGATGCGGGGCCTTCCCGACGTTACTCCTTGAACCTGACCCGGACGGTCGCCTCGCCGCCGGAGATGACGAACGGCACCGGCACCGTGATCCCGGCCGCCAGATCGCCGGCCTCGTCGCCCGCCGCGAGCAGCCGCACGGCGTCGTGGCGGTCGTCGGTGCGGGCGTCCCCCTCCGCCATGACCCGCTCGAGGCGCGTGCCGGTGGCGCGCGGCCCGGAGCGCGCCCGGGAGGCGGCGGGCCGCCGGGGCGCGAGGGAGCCGAGGGCGTCGCCCTCGACCGCCGACAGGCCCATCTGGAACGGTTCGTTGAAGCCGCCCTCCGACTTCGGGACGACGCGCAGCACCGGCGACGAGGGGTTCACTCCCGCGGGGAGTCGCACGGAGCGCTTCACCAGGGTCGATGACGCCCGGTACGGCTGCACCCGGAGGACCAGCTGGGCCGCGTGACCCGGCCGCACGCGCCCGCGGACGCCCACGGCGACGATGCGCGCGGCGCGCACGCGGGGCTCGAAGCGCTCGTCGACCGTGACGGAGGTGACGGGCACCTTCCGCAGGGTGTTGCGCATCAGCATGTCCAGGATGCTGGGCAGCCGGCCGCTGCCCGCCCAGGCCAGGTCGCTCGTGGCGGCATAGACGTTGCGGTAGGTGAACGGCGTCGCCAGGTCAGGGCTCGTGACCGAGATGCGGAGCGTCAGGGTGCCGCCGGCGCTGCCGTCGGTGACGCGCAGGGCGGGCTCGTCCTGCAGGACGCTGCTCACGTCGGGCGCGGTGCGCTGGTCGGCGGCGAGGGTGACGCGCACCGTGCTGTCCGCGCCCCGGCTCGGGTTGCTCGCGGTGGCGACGCCGGCGATGCCGGGCGCCGGCCCCAGGCGCCCCGTGACGGCGTCGGCGCGGTCCGCGACGATCGACCCCTGGATCGTCCCCGGCTCGGCGATCTTGTAGCTCGCTCCCAGCGTGGGGGCGGGGATCGCCCCGTGCACGTAGCCGTCGGCCATGAGGAAGTCCGAGCGCCCCCCGTCGATCAGCGAGTGGCCGTAGCCGATGACCGTCGGGCCGTCGACGTACGTCACGGTGCCGATGGCGGCCACGACGACGTCGCCGCCGCTCAGCAGCGTCGACATCGACGCCCCCGGCACCAGCGGCACGGCGGGGCGCGGCGTGGCGGCCCCGATGGAGGTGAGCCGGATGCTCCGCGCCGCGAGCCGGGCGCCCAGGCGGCGGGCGAGCGGCGCGGACACGCCGGAGACCGTCCAGCGGGCGAGGGGGTACAGCCCGACGGTGGCGGGGCTCCGGGCCTCCAGCGCCCGCGCCGCCGCCCGGGTCCGCACCATCACGGCGGTGCGGGAGAGGAGGGACGCCGGCGCGGCGGCGCCGCGCTCGTTGGCCCGTGCCCCGGCGTTCGAGTCGATCATCTGCTCGATGGGCGTGACGCCGACGACCACGTTGCCCTCGTCGCCCGAGCCGAAGGCGATGGCACCCATCACGCGGGCCACCCCGTCGGCGCCGGTCACGGAGACCGGGCTGCCGCTCATGCCGTCGGCGACGCCGCCGGTCTCCTCCATCAGCGGACCCGCGGCCCGCACGAGGATGTGGGTGCCGCCGGGCCCGCTCGACCCGCGGAGCACGTCGATGACGGTCACCGGGAACGTGGCGATGTCGGTGCCGTGCACCACGGTGCGCGCCTCCCCGACCATCCCCGGCCGCACATCGGAGAGGGGGAGGATCGGGTCCGCCGCGGCGGCGGTCCCCGCCCCGGCCAGCGAGAGGCCGGCCGCGGCGACGGCCCCGGCGATCACGGTGCGGGGGCGGGGGCGGGGGCTCCGGAGTCGCGACATGGTCCGAGGATCGCGCTCCGCGCCGGGGGCGGCGTCGGGGGTGTCCCGGGGCGGCGCGCGGAACCCCGCGGCCGCGGCGCGGTGAAGCCGCAGGCGCACCGGCGTCCGGACCGGCCGGTGCGGGCGGGCGGGCTAGGGCCTGACGTTCTGGGAGGCGATCCCGCCGGGGGTGATCTGGTCCTGTGTCAAGCCCTGCTGGATGCGGGCGATGTTGAGGTTGGAGCGGCGCACCGCGGCTTGGGAGATGCGCTGGTTGATGAGGATCTGCTGGGCCGAGAGGGCAACCGTGCCACTGGATCCGCCGGAGGCCTTGCGCACCGTGATCGGCGTTCCCGCCGCGTTGGGGCCGAGGGTGCCGAAGGAGAGCCCGGAGAGCAGGCTGGGCGTCGTGATCGCGCCCGTGCCGATCTGAGCGGCGGTGAGGCCGGCGTCGAGCCGGTCGCGCACCGCGTTGGAGCGCAATACCGCGGCCTGGGAGATGCGCTGGTTGATCACGAGTTGTTGTCGTGTCAGCTCCACCTGGCCGCCGCCGCTGGACTTCCTGGGGATCGGCACGAGGTAGCCGCGTGCGCTGGAGGGTGCGGTGGGCGTGGCGGTGCCGAGCACCTGCACGTCGGAGCCGAACGCGCCGGCGCCGATCGCGCCGGTGCGGAAGGCGGTGGCCGGGAGCCCTGCCTCCAGCGCGTCGAGGGCACCGTTGGAGCGCAGTACCGCGGCCTGGGAGATGCGCTGGTTGGTGAGCAGCTGCTGGGTGGAGAGTACGACCGTCTCGCCGGCGCCGGCCCCGCGGGTCGATGCGAGGACGCTCCCGAGCCCTGAGGTCGGGTTGATCGCCCAGACGGCGGTGCCGAGGCTGTTCTGGTCGGCCCCCACGCCGACCAGGGTCTGCGGGCCTGCGCTGGGCAGGGGATCCTGGTTGCCGGGTACGGCCCCGCTGAGGGTGGATCCCCATGACACGTACAGGGCACCGTCCGACGGCCGCACGACGAGCGAGTCCCCCAAGGGGGAGACGGCCAGCCCGGCGACTCCGGCGGAGACGGGCGTCGAGTTGGTGTAGCCGCCTGTGCCGCCGTTGCGGACGGTGTACTCCCAGACATCGTTGCTCGTGCCGGAGGTGCCCAGCAGCGCGGCGTTGCCGGCCAGGTCGAAGGCGATCGCCTGCCCGGCGCCCGCGGGCACGGGGGTCGGCGACGTCCAGCCGTCGTCGAAGTGCGAGCGGAACACCGACTGGGGCTGGGCGCCGCCGGTGTAGGTCGCCAGGGCGTTGCCGGAGGAGTCCAGCGCAAGCCGGGTGAGGGTCGATGGGGCGACACCCACCTTCTCGACCGGCCGCCACGCGGATCCGTCGGGGGAGTAGGCCGCGAGCGCCTGGGTCTGGGCTGCCACCCCGCTCGAGACGGTCACCGCCGCGACGAAGGCGCCCTGCCCGTTGCCCTCGAGGGCGATGCCCTGCTGGGAGGTGAAGGGCGCCGCGAGGCTGTACAGCGTCGTCGGGGCCGAGAAGGCGGTGGCGTCGGCCGGCAGCCGGTAGGCGTTGAGCTGCTGATCGGCGGGGGTGGTCCGGCTCACGATCCACTGCGCCACCACGATCGAGCCGCCCCCGCCGACCGCGACGTGGGCGTCGGTGCCGGCCTCGGGGGCACCGACGACGGTCCACGCGTTCGCGGAGTGCGTCCGCCGCGCGATCACCCCGCTGTTCGCGGCGGCGGGGATCCATGTGGCGACCGCGGCGGTGCCGTCGGCGCCGATCGCGGCGCGCACGAACTCGGGCTTGCCGCCGCCGGCGACCGTGAACGGGGCGCCGAAGCTGTCGTCGTTGGGGCCGCGGTACGCCGCCAGGGTCGCCGCGTCCCCGTGCCACGCCGCCACCGCTGCGCCGTTGGGGGCCTCGGCGAAGCTGACGAGCCCGTCCGACGCGCTGCAGCCGGCGCAGATCGTCTGGGGGTCCGCCCATGCCGCCGTTCCGGCCGGCGGCGGCAGGCGCGGCATGGGCGTGCTCGCCGCCGCCGGCAGCGCCACGGCGGCCGTGGCCGCCACCGCCAGTGCCGCGGCGAGTGCCCCCGGAGGGCGCCGTCCCCTCCTGCTGGTCCTTGGCGCGCGCCATGTCGTCATCGCGTTCTCCCGGGTTCCGGGCGTGTGAACCTCGCTACGGGAGGCCGCCGACCCGCAGGTGGGCGCTCGCCCCCGCCGTGCGGCCGGCGCCGCGTGCGGCAACCTGCAGGCGGTAGCGGCCGCGCGCAAGCGCGCCGTCCCCGGCGATCTCGACGGTCGAGCCTCCGGCAGGCAGGCTGCGGGTGCGCCGTGCGACGAGGCGTCCGGTCGGCAGGAGGAGTCTCACCGTCACGCGTGCCTCCTCGGCGAGGCGGAGGCGTACCCTCGCGTCGCCCTCCCGGGACCACCCCGTCATGCGGGCGAGGAGGGGGCGCGGTTCGCTGCGCGCCGCCTGGAGCACGTACCCCCGGCCCGTCGACGCGGCCCAGGTGACGACCGATGCGCCGCCGGGTCCCGACGCCACGTGGTGCAGGTGGGCCGGGAGGCTGCGGTCGTTGAGGACGGCCGCTCGCCGGAACGCGCCGCCGGGTGGCCGGACGGCCGCCCAGACGGTGCCGGCGACGCGTCGGAGCCCGCTTCTGCGGAGTTCCGACCACGCCACCACCACCCCTCCGTCGGGCCCCACCGCGACCAGCGGCCCGGTGACCTCGCCGGCCGGCGCGGGTGATGAGATCGCGATCGGGGTGCCGAATCCCTCCCCTGGCAGGCGCAGGAGCACCCTGATCCCGCGCAGGCGTCCCCCCCGCCCGGGTTCGGCCCACGCGATGGCGGCGGTCCCGTCGGCGCCCATCGCCGCGACGCCGGCGCCCCAGACGCGGCCATCGATGGTCCGCGGCGGTCCGAAGGACCCCCCGGCCGGCCGGAGCCAGGCGGTGTACGTGTCGTCCGGCGGGCTGGCGACCAGCAGCGCGTCGCCGCCGGGGGTGCCCGCGAGGGCGCGGAGCGCGACGGGCTGCGCGCCGGTCGGCGATGGCACCTCGGCGAACGCGCCACCCGGCGCCCGCTCGGCCAGCCGCAGGCGGCCGCGGCCCGGGCTGTCGTCCGGCGCGTCGTCGCGCCAGGCCGCGGTCATCGCCCCGCCGTCGTGCGCCACGACTCGCGCCCACGGCGCCACGGGGCCGAGGTCCAGCGGGATCCACGGCCCCCCGCCCGCCCGCGCCAGCACGACCGACGGATACGGCGGGTCGACGCTGTCCACAAGGCCCACGACGACGTTCCCGTCGGCGTCGGCGGACAGGCTGCCGACCCGAGCGTAACGGGAGGACGCAGGCCCGATGTCGGTCACCGGGGACCACGCGCCCTCACGGCTCCGCGAGGCCGTCAGGACCCGCGCCACGTCCCCGCGGCCGTCGGTCCACACCACCAGCGACTCGGCCGGCGTCGTCACCAGACCCGCCCCGAAGGCGGGGCCGAGCGACCGCGGGACGGACCATGCCCCATCCGCGGACTGCTCGGCGTACCGCAACTCCCCGTAGTCGAGGAGCGCGAGCGCGGATCCCCGGGCATCGACGGCGAGGGCACGGTGGCCGTCGGTGAGGGAATCCGCCGGCGCGATGTCCTGCGGGGCGGACCAGGCGGCGGCGGCGACCGCGGGCACGACCCCCCACGCAACGCCGACCAGCGCCCCGCCGATCCCGCCCCACCGCGCACTCCGCCGTCGGCCCATGGCCGCCGCCTCCGCGATCTCGTGTCGACGCAGATCCTCTTCGAGGTGTCGGCGGCGTGGCAAGGCCGTGTGCGCCCGCCGGCGCGGGCGCACACGGGGCGGGGTGCTACGGCGCTATGCAGACGGCGTAGGTCAGGATGTTCGCTGGGCTGCCCGTGGCGGTGCTGGCGCGGACGCTCCAGGAGATGTACCCCCGATCGTCGTTGGGCGGGGTCGGGTAGGAGGCGCCGATCGCCGGAACCGTGCTCAGGTCACCCGGGACCACGGGCGCGGGCGCGAAGTAGCCGCCGGAGACGACGTGCGAGCCGGCGGGGCACGCGACTGCGACCGTGTCGGTCGCGCCGCCGGCGAGGTTGAGGTTGCCGACCCGGACGCTGAGCTTCGCGGGGTCGAGGCCGGGTGTCTGCCCGGGGGCGAACAGGTCCGCGCGCAGCGAGCCGGGCGCCAGCTTCGCCGAGGTGACGGCGCTGTTCGCGAGCTCCGCGGTGCCGACGGTCCCGTCGCCGATCGCCGCGGCCGTCACCGACCCCGCCGCCAGCTTGGCGGCCGTCACGGCGCCGTTGCGGATCTTCGGAGCGGAGGCGGCTCCATTGGCCAGCTTGGCGGCCGTGACCGCCCCGTCCCGGACCTTCGGGGCGGTCACCGCGCCGTTCTGGATGTCGCGGGTTCCGATGGTCGCCGCCGCGAACGCGGTTCCCCCGAGGGCGACGAACACGGCGAACGTCGCCATCACGTTCGCGTAGGTGATGCGGCTCAGCAGCGCGTGCATGGGCACTCCTCCGACGACGTGGTCCCACCGGCGACCCCGTCGCGCCGAGTCGCCGCTTCGGGACGACGCTAAGCCCGCCCGGAGGGCCGGTCAACGGCGTGATGCGCCACGCCTTCCGAGCCCCGGGGCGACGTCGGGGAACCGCTCGCCGGGGACCGCGTGGACGGGCGGACCTCGGGACGGTGGGCGGGATGCCCCCAACGGGATTCGAACCCGTGCCGCCGCCTTGAAAGGGCGGTGTCCTGGGCCGCTAGACGATGGGGGCGGGGCCGGACAGAAAGCGGGCCCGGGACGGTGATACGCCGTCCCGGGCCCCGGTGGCAGAAGAGGTTTGGCCGAGGGGCGTCGATGACTCCCCCTCGCTGCAGCTGCGCGTCGGGGGGACGCCCCTAGCTACTGCCACCTCCACAGTCACTATGCAATAGGACCACCTCCTTTCCGTGGTGAGTCCACTGTAGCCAAGCTCCCGGTCGTCGGCCAAGCGGGTGCGGATCCGGGGCGTGCGAGGAGGCCCCGCTGCCACCATGGCCCGGTGATCCCGAGGAGGAGGGACGACGTGCCGAAGGCCATCTGGAACGGTGAGGTGATCGCCGAGAGCGACGACACCGTCGTCGTCGAGGGGAACCACTACTTCCCCGCGGAGGCGGTCCGTGGGGACGTCATCGTCGCGAGCGGCGAGCGCACCCACTGCCACTGGAAGGGCACCGCCAGCTACTACGACCTGGTGGTCGGCGGGGAGCGGAACGCGGGGGCCGTCTGGTACTACCCCGACCCGAAGCCCGAGGCCGCCATGGTCGCCGACCGCGTCGCCTTCTGGCGCGGCGTGACCGTGGAGCCGTGAGCCCCGGCGACCGCGGGTAGGTTTCGGGTCATGGTCGACGCCGACCTGATCGTCATCGGCGCCGGGATGGCCGGCATCAACGCCGCCGCCCGGGCGGTCGAGGCCGGCGCGAGCGTCGCGGTGGTCGAGCGCGACCGGGTGGGCGGGACGTGCCCCATCCGCGGGTGCATCCCCAGCAAGGCCCTCATCCGCAGCGCCGAGATCGCCCACGAGGCCCGCCACGCCGCCGACTACGGCATCCAGGTCGACGGGGTGCGGGTGGACATGGGCGCGGTCATCGACCGCGTCCAGGGCATCGTCGACCGGGGGGCGAACGGCGCCCGCGCGTACCTCGAGTCGCTCCCCGGCCTGCGCCTGGTGATGGGGGAGGCGGCGTTCGAGAAGCCCGGCGTCGTCGTGGTCGACGGCGAGCGGATCCGGGCCCCGCGGGTGATCGTCGCCACCGGCAACACCCCGAAGCCACCACCGATCCCCGGCCTGGGCGAGACGCCGTACCTCACCAGCAGCGACGTGCTGGTGCGGCGGGAGCTGCCGGAGCGGCTCGTGGTGGTCGGCGCCGGACCCATCGGCCTGGAGCTCGGGCAGGCGCTCTCCCGCCTCGGCTCGCGGGTCACCATGGTCGAGGCCGCGCCGCGCCTGCTGATGGCCGCCGACCCCGAGATGGGCGACGAGCTCGCGACGCTGCTGCGCGGGGAGGGCATCGATCTGCTGCTGGGGGCGACCGTCGAGCGCACCGCGCCGCGCGGGGCGGGCGTCCGGGCGACGGTCACCGCCGACGGCGCCACCCGCGACATCGACGCCGACGCGCTGCTGGTCGTCGCCGGCTGGGCGTCCGACGTCGGCGCGCTCCACCTCGACCGGGCCGGCGTCGACGGCGGCCCGAAGGGCGTGCCGGTCGACGCCCGCCTGCAGACGAGCCAGGATGGCCACTACGCGGCGGGCGACGTCCTGGGCCCGCCCTTCGGCGCCTACACCCACACCGCCCGCGTCCTCGGCCGCGGCGCCGCGTCGAACGCGCTGGACCGCGACCCCCACGACGTGGGCCCCGACCACGGGCCCGCCGCGATCTTCACCGACCCCGAGTTCGTCTCGATCGGCCTCACCGAGGCGGCGGCGCGGGAGAGGGGCCTGGACGTCGGCGTCGCCTCATCGGGGTTCTCGGGCGGCAAGGCCCGGGCGTGGGGCCAGGAGCGCGGGCTGGTGAAGGCCGTCGTCGACCGGGCGACGCACCGCATCCTGGGCGCCCAGATCCTGGCCTACCACGCGGCCGACCTGATCCACCCCGTCGTCGTGGCCATCCAGGCCGGCTCGGCCGAGCCCCTGACCAAGGCCTTCCACATCCACCCGACCCTCGGGGAGCCGGTCCAGGGCGCCGTGCGGAGCGCCCTGGCGGGCTAACTCCCCGCGCCCGCCCCCCGGCGGTCGCCCGCCCGCCGTCGTGCGACCCCCGCGACGTACCGCCGCCGCAGCGGCGCCGGCAGCCAGCGTCCGATCGTCTTCATGGCGACCGACATGCGGCGCGGGAACGCGATCTCCGCGTCGCCCGCTTCCAGGCCGTCGGCGATGATCCGCGCCGCCTCCGGCGCCTCGATCACGAACGGCATCTCGAAGTCGTTCTGCTCCGTCAGATCCGTCCGCACGAAGCCGGGGGCGACGACGGTCACCTCCACGCCGGAGCGCTCGCCCGCCAGGTCGGCGCGCAGGCTGTCGCACATGGAGATCAGGAACGCCTTGCTCGCGCCGTAGGCCGACGCCATCGGCAGCGACGCGAAGCCGGTCACGCTCGCCACCACCGCGATGCGCCCGGCGTCCCGGCGGCGCATGTCCGGCAGGGCGGCGGCGATGCAGTTGACGGTCCCCATGATGTTGACCTCGACATGGGGCCGGAACAGCTCGGGGGAGAAGTCCTCCGGCAGCACCGGACGGTACGTCCCGGCGTTCAGCAGCGCGATGTCGATGCGCCCCTGCTCCGCCACGATCTCGCCGGCGATCCGCCGCATCTCGTCGGCGTCGGTGATGTCCCCCGGCTTCGCGCCGATCCCCGCCGCGCGCGCCGCCAGCGCGGCGAGCGCGTCCTCCCGCCGGGCGGTCGCCACCACCGTGGCCCCGCGCCGCGCGAGCTCCTCCGCCACGGCGGCCCCGATCCCCGCCGACGCGCCCGTGATCCAGACCACCTGTCCCGCGAGGCCCGCCATCAGAAGGCCAGCCTCGGCGCCGGATCGTGCGGCAGCCGGTCGTTGAACGGGCGAGTGAGCACCAGCTGGTAGTCGTGGATGGCGCGGGTCCGGAACGCCGCCTCGCAGAAGGCGAGGTAGAAGATCCACGCGCGCACGAAACGCTCGTCGTAGCCCAGGGCGCGGACCTCGTCGCGGTTGGCGATGAAGCGCTCGCGCCACTCGCGCAGCGTCCGGGCGTAATGGAAGCCGATGTTCTCGGCGCCGTGGAGGATCAGCTCCGACGAGCGGGTCATGGCGCGCAGTATCGCCTCCAGCGACGGGATCACCGCGCCCGGGAAGACGTACTCGCGGATCCAGTCGTTGCCGCGGCGGTAGCGCTCGTACCGCTGGTCGGGCACGGCGATGGTCTGGATGCACGCCACCCCGCCGGGCGCCAGGAGGCGGTCGACCGCGGAGAAGTACACCGGCAGCTCTTCGTGCCCGATGGCCTCGAGCATCTCGATCGACGCGACGTGGCTGAAGTGACCCCGCGTGACGCGGTAGTCCTCCAGCCGGATCTCGATGCGGTCGGCCAGGCCGGCCGCCGCGGCGCGCTCGCGCGCCAGCGCCGCCTGCTCCTCCGACAGCGTCAGCCCGGTCACCCGCGCGCCGAAGCGCCCGGCGGCGTGCAGGGCGAACCCGCCCCACCCGCACCCGATCTCCAGCACGTGGCTGTCGGGGCCCAGGCCGAGCTTCTCGCAGATGCGCCGGTACTTCGCCTGCTGGGCCTCCTCGAGGGTCATCTCCGGCCGCTCGAACACGGCGCACGAATACGTCCACGACGGATCCAGGAACAGGGCGTAGAGGTCGTTGCCGAGGTCGTAGTGGTAGGCGATGTCGCGCTTCGACGGCAGCAGGCCGTGGCGGGACGGGAGGGCCGGCCGGCGGCGGTGGAACCCGGTGAGCGCGCGTCCCGGCAGGCTGTGGCGCGCCCGTTCGGCGGTGACGGCCAGGACCTCCAGGAGTCCCACCAGGTCGTCGGCCTCCCAGTCGCCGGCGACGTACGACTCGCCCACCGCCAGCCGGCCGCGGGTGGCCAGCCGGCGCCACAGGTTGCGGGACGCCACGGTCACCTCGACGTCCGGCCCCGTCGCCGGGTCGCCGCCACGGCGCACCGAGCCGTCGGGGAGCCGTACCGAGACCCGCCCGCGGGCGGGATGCGTCAGCGCGTGCATCGCCAGGCGGCGCGCGACCGGGCTGCCGGGCGAGCGCGTCGCCGGCGGCTGCGGCCGCAGCGCGCGACGCGCCGGGGCGTCGTCGGCCGGGGGCGCGGACGTCGCGGTGCGCGACCCCTCGCCGGGCGCGAAGCGCGGCTTGTGGTGGAAGGGCACCCTCTTCATCGCGAGCTTCACCGCCTGCCAGTGGATGAGGCCGGTCACCTGCTGGGACATGAACGGATAGCGCGTCAGCGCCCGGGCCAGCGCCGCGTCGGTCAGCGGGCGCCGCCGGCCGGTCAGCTCCGCCCAGAACGGGCGCTCCCCGCCCTCCATGATCCCCACCCCGGCGTGGATCCGCTCCCCCGGCTCGGTGAACGAGAAGCGGTACGTCTGGTCCATCCCGAAGAACGGCGACACGTGCAGCCGCTTGCGGTGCTCGTACACGAGCCGCGACCCGTCGCGCACGCGGTTCTCGGCGGTGAGCAGGTACGGGTGGCGCTCGCCGAACGTGTTGCCCACCTCCGCCAGGATCGCCGCGAGCGACCCGTCCGCGGCGTAGCAGTAGAAGTAGCTGACCGGGTTGAACACGTACCCCAGCAGCCGCAGGTTGGTGAGCAGCACGATCCGGCCGCCGGACAGGTCGATGCCGTTGCCCGCCAGGTGGGCGACCACGTTCTCCTTCACCGGCCGGTCCGCGGGTCCCAGGTGGTCCGCGTCGCGGAAGGTCAGCACGTTCGGGCGGTTGTAGCCGAACAGGCGCAGGCGCCGGTCGAGCTCCGGCAGCTCGTCCAGGTCGAGGAGGTAGAAGCAGACGGGGTAGCGGAAGACGTTGCGCACCGGCGAGGTGCGCGCGTGCAGCAGCGTGCCCTCGTAGAGCGCCGACCCGGGCGTCACCACGGCGCCCCCAGGGCGGCGGCCGCCCCCAGCCCCGAGCGCAGGCCGTCCTCGTGGAACCCGAACCCGTGGTACGCCCCCGCGAACCAGGTGCGGCGCCGCCCGTCCAGCAGCGGCAGGCGCGCCTGCGCGTCGAGGGACGCGAACGTGTAGAGGGGGTGGGCGTACTCGAACCGCCGCAGCACGCGCTCCGGCGCGATCAGGGCGTCGCGGTTGAGCGTCACGCAGTAGTGCTCCGGCTCGTCGAGGGCCTGCAGCTTGTTGAGGTAGTACGTCACCGTCGGCTCCGCCGACGGAGCTTTGCAGTCGTCCACCAGGTAGTTCCAGGAGGCCCGGGCGGCGGGGGAGCGCGGCAGCATGCGCGCGTCGGTGTGCAGCACCGTGCTGTTGCGGGTCGTCCGGAACGCCCCCAGGATCCCGCGCTCCAGGTCGTCGGCGTCGCCGAGCATCGCCAGCGCCTGGGGGGCGTGGGTCGCCACCACGACGGCGTCGAAGCGGTGGGCGGCGTCGTCGTCGGTGCGCACCGTCACGCCGTCGGCGTCGCGGAGGATCGCGCGGACGCCGGCGCCCAGTCGCAGCCCGTCGCCGAGCGGCGCGGTGATGCGGTCCACGTACCGGCGGCTGCCGCCCGTGACGGTGCGCCAGCGGTGGCGGCGGAACCCGAGCAGCCCGTGGTTGTCGAAGAAGCGGACGGCGTACGCGGCGGGGAAGCCGAGCGTCTGGTCGGGCGACGTGGACCACAGCGCCGCGGCGAACGGCACCACGAAGTGGTCGCGGAAGGAACGCGAATACCCCTCGATGCGGACGTAGTCGCCGAGGGTGCTGCGCGCATGCCGCTCCCCCAGCGCCCGCCGGCCGGTGGCCATGAACCGGACGATCTCCGCCAGCAGCCGGGCCATGGACGGGCGGACCACCGCCCGCGGCTGGGTCCAGAGCCGCACCGCCGAGTACTCCAGGCGGCAGCGGGCGCAGCTCACGCCGAATGACATGTCCGAATCCTGGGTCGCGACGCGCAGATCCCCGAACAGGCGGGTCAGGAGTGGGTAGTTGTGGCGGTTGCTGGCGCAGGCTGCCCGCCGAACCCGCCCCAGGCGCCGCCACGCCCGGGGGTCCCGCCACGATGGCGGGGGA
>OEIU01000704.1_pt1 | contig 28141 bp, 21 predicted proteins | sample 1539221 | NCBI WGS metagenome assembly OEIU01 (sample SAMN03792071, study PRJEB22550) | activated sludge metagenome | feature: wastewater treatment plant; material: activated sludge; isolation source: Wastewater treatment plant of a petroleum refinery complex | place: Argentina: Zarate | collected...
GCGGCCTTTGCCCAAATCCAGGATCGAGGTCGGCGCGGACCGCAGGCGCACCCACCGCACCGAAGGCCCAGGCCGGCTTTGACCCCCGCCCCGCCACCGCCTGCACCGGCGCGCCGCTCGCGCGCAGGCCGCGAATCTGCTTCCACACCGCCGCACGCGTCACTCCCAGGCGCGCCGCCAGATCACTGCCGGATACGGCGCGATCGGCGCGCAAGGCGCATAACAGGGCGGCAGGATCAATGCTCATGCGTGCAGTTTAACGGCACCCCAACCCTTGCTGCAGCCGCGTCCGCAGCAGTCACTGGCGCGCCCCCGGGGAACGTGCGAGGATGCGCCCTCGCCTGCGTGACATTCCGCTGATCCGGGGATCCACCCATGATCAAATCCGCCGTCATCGCCGCCCTGATCCTGGGCATTGCACCGCTTGTCGCCTTTGCCGACCCGATGTCCATCGGTGGCGAAGGCAACCTGCTCGCGGCCAACACGGCGGCGGCCTCGGCTTCCGGCAGCGGTGCATCGATGGCCGAACCGGACGATGCCAGCGACGAAGAAGCGACACGTGAATCCTTGGCCACTGCCGATTCCACCACGTCGAGCCGCACACGCCGGCAGCCTAGCGCCGAGCCCGTCACCGCGCGCAAGCCCGCGCATGCGCCCGGCGCAACGCACAAGAAAGGCGAGGCCACGCGCTGGCAGTCTTTGCTGCCGGGCGTGATGAAATAACGCCGGATCAGATATCCGGATAAAACGTGCAGGCGCACGGCGCAAGATCTCGCAACCGTGCCGCGATGCGGCCTGCGTCCGCATCCTGAGCGGTGGTCGCGACAGCACGCACCGAAATGGCCCGCACCGGATGTTTTGCAAATCCGCGGGCCACGAGGCCGGGATCGGCGACGATGTTCTCGTAGCGTAATAGCGTAATCCGGTCCGCCAGCCGCGCATAACGGGCGCAAAACAATTCATAGATGCGCACCTGCCGAAGCAGTACGTCATTTGTCGATGCGGTTATGGCGGCCAGCTCCGGCCAGAAGCGCTCTCCTGCCGGCAACCGGCCGCGGCTGATGGGCAGGTCAAGGGCTCGCCACGACCGGATCACGGCAAGTGGATGACGCACCACCGCGACAATCCTGAAGCGACCGCATTCGACCAAATCGTCGAGAACGCAGCTGAAGTGCGCGTTGTGCTTCATGCCGAGCAGAAAATCGGCACTCAAGCCCTGGCGCGAAAAGGATACGGCTGCGGAGACGTCCCTACTTTCACGTCCGGTTGCGCTTGTGTGATAGTCGGTGATGGCGCTTCCATCGATGTGGCGGCGGTCCTCGACGGAACCACCCGCCAGCAGAATCTTTCTTGTCTCGACGAAATCGCCACACAGGCGATCCACATAACTGCGTGCATCGGGCATCTGGCGTGGCCAGTCCTCTTGCCATGGCGGCTCGCTCAAGCACACGGAATCGCCCAGGCTGTCGATCAGCGCGCAGGTCAGCGTCGTGCCACTGCGCGGAATGCCGGTAACGATGACATCCATTGGAGGACTCAGTTTGCAACCGGCTCAATGCCGAGGCTACGGCTCAATTCCTCACACCAGGCACTGCGGAATGCCGCGAATGAATACGCCTGCGCGGTGTGTCGCCCGTTCGCAGCCAGCGTGGCACCGCCTGCGGGATCATTCACGACTGCGACCAGCATGTCGGCGATGCGTTCGATTTGCGGATACGGCGCGACCAGACAATTCTCGCCAGGCTGCATGTAATGCCTGCCGCCGTAACCGTCGTAACCCACCACCAACGTACCCAGCGCCATCGCCTCCAGCGGCACCAGTCCGAATCCTTCGGCCGCCGACAGGGTGAGCAGGTAGCGTACTTCTGCCATGTGCGCGAACAACTCCTTCTGCGGCAAAGCGCCGCCGGCGAGCGGTTCGGCGAATTCGATTTCCGGCGCCCGCCGGCCCACGATTTCCCGCAGGCGCGCGAACGACGCATCCCAGACTTCCGGCAGACCCTTGCGATACGGCAACAGGCGCAGCGGCGGGCGATCTTCCCACGCCATGGCAGGAGGCAAGGCTTCCAGTTCGATGTACGGCGCGATCGTGCGCGCGTGCAATCCATAAACGTCGCGCAGGAATCCGCAGACGAAATCGCTGGCGGCGACGTAATGCTGGAAACGCTGATCGAGCAGGCCAAACGTGTTGAATCCCTGCACGTAACACAGCTTGAATCCGGGCAGGCGCAGGCCGAATTGATGCGGGGAAAAACTCGGATTGGCGATGAGGATGTCGTCGTCGCCAATCTCGGCCTCCATTTGGGCCAGGCCAATCTGCGGCATGCGCAGGTCGCAGGCATGAATGCCGTGCAGCGGTGCTTCGCCGGCGATTTGCACCGCCACGGCGGGAATGCCGAAGTCGCGTTCGAGGATGCAACCCAGCGCGTAGGCCATGCGCGTACCGCCGTTCGGCAGATAAGCGCCGACCACATACGCGCGTCGGTATCGGCGAGTGTCGGTCATTGCGTGATCACGGTTTCGATTGCGCTGACACGGGTGCGGAAGCCGGTTCGTCGAAATCGGATGCACTGATGCGATCCGGCGCGGGCGGCAATGGCCGGCGCACGCGCGGCGGCGCCGGCGACAATTGCGCCTTGGACTTTGGCGGCGGCGCAGGCGGCGCCAGCAGGCTCACGCTGCCCGCAGCGGTGAATCCATTGCGCCCGTCCGCCACGTACACGTTGGCGCGAACCGACCCGGGCACGAGGTTCAGTGCGAACTGGCGATCACGCGCCTGATAGTGGTGCGAGGCCACGATAGCGCCGTCCTTGTCGATCCAGTCGACACTGACATCGCCACCGAAATCGGAAGCGGGTATACGCACCAGTACCCGCGTGTTCCAGCGCGAACGGTCTACATCCATCTGCAACGGGCCTTGCGGCCGGTCCAGGATCAATGCGGGATCACCAAGCAGGTTGTAGGTTTCGACGAAATCGCGATCCGCGATGTGCGCCTTGGCGGCGACGATCGCGCTGCCAATGCGGTTCCCGGGCTTGAGCAGTTCGTCGATCAGCCATTTCGAGTAGGCCGGGTTGGGCGAGTTCTTCCATGATGCAGCAAACACGGCGACCGCGCCCTTGTCGGCCTCGCGCAGAAAGCGCACGCCGATCGAATCGTCGCTGGGATTGTCGAACGGCGCGGAAAAACACGTCATCGCCAGCACCATCGGATAGCGTCCGGCATTGGTCAGGGCGCTGACGTCCTCGAGCGAAAACAGGTCGCCCATCGGCCCGACGCGCCAGATGTACGAACCGCCGTGGCCGAGAAAGTGCACCAGCAGGCTGCCCTTGTCCATGTCCTTGCGCAGCGCGCTGCGCGCCTGTTCGTAATGCTCGCGATTGGTGTCGTTGAAATCGGTGTAGATGCTGCGCGAGACGAAGCCTCTGGCATTCAACTCCGATGCCAGCTTGTCGGACTCCTGCTTGAACGAGGCTACTTCGCTGGTGCTGATGAAAGTGATGTCGCGACGCCAGGTTCCGCGTGCCGGCTTGAGTTGATAGGCGATCGTCTTGTCGACAATGCCCTTGAGCTCGGCCGGGTTGACGACCGGGAAGCGCCCGACCGCCACGCGCGGATGGAAATCGCCGGGTTTCGGATCGCCATACGCGTTGTCGCTTGCGCCCTGGCCTTCGGCGGTGGGGAATTGCCAGGTCGGGATCAGGTTGCGCGCGCGCATAGCCGGATCGGAATAGGCCGACGTCACCATTCCCGCAAAACCCTGTCCATTGAGCACTTCGCCCGCTGGCGGCTGCGGCGTGAGCAGGTACGACGCGCCGCTGAGCGCGCCGTTGCGCGCATCGTGGTGAATGGCACTGCTGGCGTCGCCCACGAGCAGGAGGAACCGCGGTTTCAGTGTCCAGTGCGAACGGCCCCAGGCAACGAAATCACGGATCGCGGATGGATGCGCGATGCCGCCATTGAACTGGTCGTAGATATCGTCGACGTCGACCACGTCAACACGCAGGCCGTGGGCGCGATGATACGCGGCCAGCGGCTGGATGCCAGCGAGCAGCGAAGGATGCGCGACGATCAGATAATCATATCCAGAATCGGCGTAGCCGGGATCCGCTTCGCGAAGTTGCTTGCTGGCGACCGCGCGCACCAGCGTCGGCGCATGCGCCTTGCCGCCGAACACGGGATACAACTCGACATTCGCCGGCGCGCTGGCGGCGCGCCACCGGTCCTTGCCGATCTGCGTGGCGGCACGCACGCTGCCGTCGCTGCCGAACAGCTCCGGCGCGCCTGACACCGTAGACGCGAATTGAATCGTAGCGTCACTGCTCGCTGAAAACGCAGAGGCGTCGCCGCCAAACTCGCCGCGGATCGCGTAATCGGCTTCCAGCCAATTCAACATCACGACGTCGACGATAAACCCGTCGGGATTGCCCGACAGCGGCCGCCGTACCACTTGCAACTCCAGTTTGTTCGCCTGCTCGCGCAGCAGTCCCGCCGGCACGCCCAAATCGCGACGGATTTCCTGCCGCCCGTCCCAATCCAGGGTCTGCAACAGCTTGCCGTTCAGGCGCACCTGGATCGTGTGATCGGACACATGCCGTTTCGGATCAGGCTGGACGCCGATCGCCGATACGCCACGCAGGTCCAGGCGCAGCGTCGCGGCCTTGCCGCGCGCATCGAAGTCCGGCAAATCGAATCCGAATTCAAAGGGTTTGGGATCGATTGGCGTGAGCTTGGCCCATTGCCACACGTCTGGCTCTTCGAACGGCTTCATCTCGTTGCTACCCAGCCGCAGCATGAGATTCTCCTGTTCGAAATGCACGCGCCGGCGCAATGCTGCCGCCGCGCCGGGACCGGCCGCGGGAATTTCCTTCAAGCGCGCATGCGCGCCGGGCGCGGCGCCGAGCTGGTAGGCGTTGACGCTGGAATACCCGTCGAACCAGCTCTCCGGTCCGTGCAGCATCTGCCCCAGCCACTGGATGCTGGCACCTGTGGCGAACTTCCCGTCCTTCGCGCCGAGCACACGGATCGGCACTTCGGTGTCCTTGTGCCACAGTGCCAACTCGACCGCGCGGCAATCCGACAGATTCGGCTGCGCGGCGACAATGGCGGCGTAATCGAGCGCGTAAACGCCCGAATCCTTCACTTCGATATGCACGCGGCCGGAGCACGCCAGTGCGCTCAGCGGCGCCAGCGCAAGGATGACGCCACACGCGCGGCGGCGGAAAGTATCAAGGGAACGAAACATCGGCGAAACCGGCAGCAAACGCCGCATGCTAGGCAAGCGGCTGCGGATTGGCAACCCAACGTGCCATTCCAGTCGCGTCGAGCGCCGGGACGCCAATGTTCACAGCGGCTCGTGCCAGGGCCGGATTCGTGGTCTGCACGGCCTCGATCGCGTGATGCACCAGCCACGCCCGTAACGCCATCGTGTCGCTGGCATCGGGACTCAACCGCTCAACGAGGCGATCGTCGAACGCGGCAGCCGCCGCATCCATGACGATGCGCGGCCGTGGCGGATGCGCGGCGTAATTGCCGTCGGTTCCCGCGTACAAACGACGCACTCGCCAGTCGAGTACACGACGTTCGAAACTCCACAGCGTCGCACCGACGTTCGCCTCGTAATCCGGGTAACGCTCGCGCAGCACGGCCATGCCTTGTGCGCCGAGCGCAACGCGACGCTCGTCGCCAAAGCTGGCGCTGCGCTCGTGCTGCACCAGCACGTCGCCGGCGATGACGTGACGGAATCCTGCGCGTTCGGCGCGCTGGCACAAATCGTTTTCCTCGCCGTAGCCGGCGGGGAATGCCTGCGCATCGAGCACGCCAATGCACGCGAACAGCTCGCGCTTGACGTACATGCAAAACCCGTTGCCGGTCGGCAGCACCGGCAGGCAGCCACCGCATTGTTGCAACAACGCGCGCTGGGTTTGCTCCAGCGTCCAGCGTGCGGGAATCGGACAGTACTTTTCCAGTTCGGGCACGCTGAATGCACCGGCATTGTCGGAAACTGCGGTGACGGTGCCGATGTGCGCATCCGAATACGCGCTCAGGCGCAGGCGTTCGAGCCAGCGCGGGCCGACCTGGGTATCGCTGTTCAACAAGACCACATCCGTATTGCCAGCCAACTCGATGCTGAGATTGCAGCTCGCGGTGTAGCCGAGGTTGCGTTCGTTGCGCCGGATCAGGATATCCGGACGGCCCGAATACGCACGCAGGATTTCGCCAATGGCCGGATCAGTGCTTGCGTCGTCGATCAGGATCTTGCGCCGCGCCGTCGGCGTATGCCGCAGCAACGCCGCGATGCAACGTTGTACACATTGCGGCGAATTATAAATTGGGACAACGACCGCAGCCGGCGGCGCTGCGCGCAGCATTTCCGGCGCGGGCAGCGGCAAATCCACGAGTGCCTGCAAAACACGCGTCTCGCCCTGCCACGCATCGACGCCAATTTGCGCCGGCTCGCCGAAGCGCACGCGCCAGCGCTGCGCCAGACCGGTTCCGCCGGAATGTCGCAGTGCAAATTCCAGTGCATTGCCGCCGTTCGGCGAAAACGCGAATTCGCGGGTGAAGTCGCCTGCCACGACCGGCTCGAAGAAAGCGCCATCCAGATGCAGCTCGCATGCTGCATCCGCATGCAGGCGCAGGACACGACCGTCCCAATCCAGCCAGCGTCCCTGTACGTTCATTGCGCGGCGACGGCCACCGGCGCGGCAGCGTGATACGCGGCAAGTACGGCGTCGACCGGGCCCTGCATCACGCTGCGGCCGTGCTCGATCCACACCGCACAGTCGCAGACCTGCTTGATGAGCGCATCCAGGTGCGACACGAACACGACCGTGGTGCCGTTGTGGATGCGTTCGCGCAATGCGTCGCCGGACTTCTTCTGGAATTCGGTGTCGCCGACCGAAAGCACTTCGTCGATCAGCAACACGTCCGGTTCGACCTGCATGGCCACGGAAAATCCCAGGCGCGTGAACATGCCGGTGGAATAGCTCGACACCGGCTGCTCGAAGAAATCGCCCAGTTCGGAGAATTCGAGAATCGCCGGCAGGCGGCGTTCGATCTCGCGCCGGCGCAATCCCAGCATCAAGCCGGAAAGAATCGCGTTGTCGCGACCGGACAGGTAGGGCACGAAGCCGAGCGCGAGCGAGAGCAGTTGGCAGCTCACGCGCCCGGCCCGGATCTTGCCGCGATCCGGCGCGAGGATGCCGGCAAGCACGCGCAACAGCGTGCTCTTGCCGGCGCCATTGCGCCCGACCACACCCAGTCGCGCGCCACGCGGCAAGCTCAGGCTTACGTCTTCCAGGGCCCAGAACCGCGGCGCGCCCATGCGCAACTGTGCGCTGAACGCGACGCCGACGTTCTGTAATTCGATGATCGGCTCGCTCATGTCGGCAGCTTCACGTAGCGCGGCGTGTAACGCCGGATCAGATACGCACCCAGCGCAAACAAGGCGAATGAAATCAGCGTGACCCGTCCGAGCGCCCACCAATCCGGCCAGCGCGCGTACATCAATACGTCGCGCGCGGCATCGATCAATTCGACGATCGGATTGAGTTCGAACCAGCGACGCAAATCCGGGGGCATTGAATCCAGCGAAAACACGACGCCAGAGAGGAACATCACCACCTGCAGCACCTGCTCGATGACGAAGCGCAGGTCCGGCACGAACGGCATCATCGCCCCGACCAGGTACGCCACTGCCGCGGTGAAGACCAATTCGACCAGCAACACCGGGATCAGCGCAAAGTAGGTGACGTCCGGCTTATAGCCATAGGCCCACAGGATCACCAGCAGCAAGGCGAGGATGAAGGCGAACTTCACCGTGTCGGCGAGGATTTGAACGCTCGGGAATACCTGCAGCGGCAACCGCACCTGGCGGATCAGGTTGAGCTGCTGCCAGATCGACAGTCCGCCATGGCTGACACCGGACTTGAACCATTGCCAGAACGTGAGCCCGACGAGCAGGAACGGCACATAGTCTCGCTGGCCGGTCTTGAGCACCACCGCGAACACGAGGTAGTACGTGGCCATGTTCATGGCCGGTTCGATGATCCACCACAAAAACCCGAGGTACGAGCGCGCGCGTTCGGCGCGCAGCTCCGCATAGGTCGAGAAAAGGATCAGCTCCAGCCAGTGCAGGCGCATGCCGCGTCAGGGCTTTTTCGCAGGCGCCGGATGCCACTTGGCCGGAACGTGAAACACCGGCGTGAACTTCTCACGTGCGCCATCCGTGGAAATCGACTCGACGTAGTACCAGTAATCCTTGCACGGATCGATGCTGTCGTCGGCAAATTCGTAATTGTGGGTTTCCGGCGTGGTGCCATTGCCCAGGATTGGCGTCTTCGTCAGCTTGACGAACGGACCCTTTTCGCTCGCGCCACGATAGACATCGTAGCCGAAGTTGTTTTCTTCGCTGGCCGTCGTCCAATGCGCCGTGTTCTTGACCCGCTGCGCGGCCGCAACCTTGTCCTGATTGCCGCAGCTGCCGCCAGCGGGCGCCGCGGCAAACGCCGCAACGGGCATGACCAGCGCGAGGCTGGCGAGAAAGCGAATCGACATGACGGGCTCCGAAAAAATTGCTTGCGGGATGCCGCGCACGATAGCGGCAGCGGTGCGATGGTGCAATCACGCTGCCTCGATCCGCACCACGAACCTTGCGCCGCCGAGGGTTTCCGAGCGCGTGACTTCGAGCTTGCCGCGGTAAGCCTTGAGCAGATCCTGGACGATGGCAAGGCCGATGCCATGACCCTGCACGCGTTCGTCGCCGCGCACGCCACGTTGCAACATTCGATCGACATTCTCCGGCGCGATGCCGGGACCATCGTCTTCGACGACGATCAGCAAGCCCTCGCGTTTCGCGGTGGCGGTCGTCACTGGCTGCGCAGTCAGCAAGACCTGGTGCTGCGCCCACTTGAATGCGTTTTCGAGCAGGTTGCCGAGCAATTCGAGCAAGTCGCCAGGCTCACCGTAAAAACGCGCACGCGCGTCGATCTCGAATTCACACAGGATGTTTTTCGCCGCATAGACTTTTTCCAGGCCAGCGACGATCTCTTCCGCATGCGGCTGCAAGGCAATCGGCGTGGCGAACGTGGAATGACCCGAAGCCGCCGCGCGCGCAAGCTGGTAGGCGACGATCTGGTCCATGCGCCCGGATTGTTCGAGCACGGTCCAGCGCATCGATTCGCCATCTGCGCCGGATTCGAGCTCGTTGCGAATCACCGCGAGTGGCGTCTTGAGACTGTGCGCCAGGTCCGACAGCGTGTTGCGATAGCGCGCCAGGTGTTCGCGCTCGCCATCGATGAAGCGATTGAGGTTGACCGCCAATCCAGCCAGTTCGCGCGGATACGCCGTGGACAGGTGCTCGCGCTCGCCATGCTCGACCCGCATCAGGTCGTCGGCAATCCGGCGCAGCGGGCGCAAACTCCAGCGCAGCGTCGCCAGCAACAACACCAGCAGCAGCGCGCCGAGACCGCCCAGGTATTCGAACAGGCTGCGCCGGAACACATCGCGCTGGTTCGCGAGCAGGCGCGCGTCCTCGGCCACGTGCAAGGTGAGGTTCACTGCGCCGCGATTGGGCACGTCCCAGGTCACGCCAAGACTGAACACGTATACATTGGCATCCGCACCCGGCACGGGCCCGGCGAACTCCGCTGCGCCCGGTTTGAGCGTGCCATCAAACGGCAATTTCATTGCAACCGCCGACAGCGAACGCCAGTTCGTGGCCAGTTTGCCGTTGTTCTCCACCGGTCCGACGACACCGGCGTAAAGGCCGCCGTCGGGACGATCGAAACGTGGATCCGGGGATACGTCCGGCGGCAACCAGCGCCGCGAACGCGCGACATCCGAAGCGGCGAGGTATCCGTAGACGTAACTTTGCAGGCGATCGCGCAGCGCACTGCGCAGGGTTTCGTAAACGGCCTGGTCGAGCGCGAATCCGGTCAGTCCGAGGAACGCCGCCAGCGCGATGCCGGCAGCGAGCAGCGAGCGCGCCTGGATCGACAGCGGGCGGCGCTGCGCCATTGGCGACGGATCAGGCGGCAGCCGGCGGCGGCGCAGGCGTGTTGTCCGTGCGCGGGATCGCGAAACGGTAGCCGCGCCCGCGCACGGTTTCGATCGGCTTGAGCGTGTTGTCCGGATCGAGCTTGCGGCGCAGGCGGCCGATGAAAACCTCGAGCACGTTCGAATCGCGGTCGAAATCCTGCTGGTAGATGTGCTCGGTCAGATCCGCTTTCGACACCAGTTCGCCGGCGTGCAGGATCAAAAACTCCAGCACCTTGTATTCGTAACTGGTCAGATCCGCGACCTGCCCGGAAACCTTGACCGTCTGCGCGGTGGTGTCGAGCACGATCGGCCCGCATTCGAGCACGGGTTTTGTCCAGCCACTGGCACGGCGCACCAGCGCGTTGATGCGCGCGAGCAGTTCCTCGACATGAAAGGGCTTGACCAGGTAATCGTCCGCGCCTTGTTTGAGGCCAGTGACCTTGTCCTGCCAGCTCGTGCGCGCGGTGAGGATCAGGATCGGGCAACGCTGACCGGCGGCGCGCAGGTCGTTGATCAACTCCATGCCGGATTTTTTCGGCAATCCCAAATCAATGATGGCGACATCGAACGGCACTTCGCGGCCCATGTACAAGCCTTCTTCGCCGTCGGCCGCCATGTCCACGGCGAAACCTTCGCGTTTCAGCCGCGCGGCCAGTGTCTCGCGCAACGGCGCTTCGTCTTCGACCAGCAGAATGCGCATGGAGGTTCCTTTGGTTGGTTACGATCCGGATTGTTCGGCCGGTACTTCGATCACGCGCACCTGGCCATCGCGCGTCAACACCTTGATGCGGTAGATCGTGTGCCTGCCGAAATGCTTGGTCTCTGCGGACAACACCTTGCCATGCGTGTCGCGTTCCACCTTGTCGATGGCTTGCTGCAAAGTGATCGTCTTTTCCGCCCATGCCGGCACGGCCACCACGAGGGCGGCAATGGCAACAAGGGCGGCGCGACGATCCATGGCCGCATGATAGCGTGAGCGGAATGTAATCGGGCCTGAATCGCTAGGCTGCCCGCGGCCGCGCATGCTCGCGCAAGGCTGCCAGCGCGGCTTCGACTACGCGGAAATCCGCATCCAATGCGCGCATATGTTCGCTCAGGTAACGCCGGAATGCGCGTGCGCCCGGTTCGCCCAGGTACAGCCCCAGCACATGACGGACAATGTGATGCAACGCTTCGCCGCGACCCAATTGCACGGCGATGTACGGCTCCAGCGCGCGCAACACATCATCGCGCGCCGGCAGCGGTGTGCCGAAAAATTCGTGTTCGACGCGCGCCAGCACATACGGATCGTGATACGCCGCACGACCAAGCATCACGCCGTCCACATGCTGCAAATGAGATTTTGCCGCATCCGCATCGACGATACCGCCATTGATGACGACGGTGAGCCGCGGGAACTCCTGCTTCAATCGATACACGCGCTCGTAGTTGAGCGGCGGGATTTCGCGGTTCTCCTTCGGGCTCAAGCCGTGCAGCCAGGCCTTGCGCGCATGCACGATCAGTGTTTCCAGCCCCGCAGTGACCAGAACTTCTGCGAAACGATGCAGGTCTTCGTAGTCGTCCTGATCATCCACACCGATGCGGCATTTCACCGTCACCGGAATTGGGACGGCAGCGCGCATCGTGGCGACGCAATCGGCGACCAGCGCTGGTTCGCGCATCAGACAGGCGCCGAAGCGGCCGGACTGCACGCGATCGGACGGGCAACCGACATTGAGGTTGATCTCGTCGTAGCCGAATTCCACGCCAATGCGCGCCGCCGCCGCGAGTTCCGCCGGCTCGTGTCCGCCCAATTGCAACGCAACCGGATGTTCGCTCGGATCGAACCCGAGCAAGCGCTCGCGGTCGCCGCGCACTACCGCATGCGCATGCACCATCTCGGTATACAAACGCGCATGCGGCGCCAGCAGGCGATGGAACACGCGGCAATGCGTGTCGGTCCAATCCATCATGGGCGCAGTACAAAGCCGCCACGGAGAGACTCTTTCCTTATTTCCTGCGATTTCCGCCACTTCTGCTGCCTCGACCATTCCCGAATCTTCCCGCTGATTCCCATTCATTCCCGCGGATTTTGCCGCACAACTGTGCCAATGGCGTACCGAAATTTTCGACAGTGGCGCGGTCCCGACATTGGCACACGCTTGTTCCCCATCTTTCCTGTTAGTTCCCTCCGATGCCTCGACAGGACCATTGCTGTGAACTGTCGCCAAAACCGATCTGCTCGATTTGGGGAATCCGAAACGATGCTCTTCCCGATGGCTCTCTAAGGGGTTACTGCCTGGGGCCTCACACGCACGACGACTTTGCCTTTGGCGCGTCCTGTTTCGACATAGGCCATAGCTTTATTCGTCGACTCGAATGGAAACACCCGATCAACGACGGGGCGTATGGCGCCAGAGTCAATGAGAGTGGCGATCTCGCTCAGTTGGTGTCCACTGGCCTTCATGAAGTGGAACGAGTAGCTGACGTGTCGCCGTTTTGCTTTGCTCCTGACACCATAGCTCAGAAGGCGCATGATCGATTTCACGAACCAAGGCGACCCGATCTCCTTCCCAAAATCAGGATCAGGCGGGCCGGAAATTGAAATAAGTTTACCGCCTGCCCTGAATCGCCCAGGATTTCGTAGACACGCCGGAGCCCTACACTATGGCATCGGCGAAGGTGTGTATGAGTGGGAAGCGGCACACGGATGAGTTTATGAACGTCTTATGATCCCAATCGACGAATGGCGGGTTTCTGGCGATTTCTTCGACTACTGTGGCCACCGGATTTTCTGGCGCGGAGCCGGCAACACCGATGCCCCCGTGCTGTTGTTGATCCACGGATTCCCGACCGCGTCGTGGGACTGGGAGGCGGTCTGGCCGGCGTTGGCCCGGCGCTATCGCTTGCTCGCCGTGGACATGATCGGTTTCGGGTTCTCGGACAAACCTGCGAACTACGAATACCGCGTCGCCGACCAGGCGGATATCCAGGAATCATTCCTGCGCCTGCAAGGCGTTTGCGAATATCACGTTCTCGCGCACAACTATGGCGACACGGTTGCGCAGGAACTGCTGGCGCGGCAGCCGGAGCTTGGCGACAGGCCGAAGCTGCGCAGCGTTTGCTTTCTCAATGGCGGCCTGTTTCCGGAAACGCATCGTCCCACGATCGTGCAGCGGCTTCTGCAATCGCCTGCAGGCGGATTGGTGACCCGCGTGATGACGCGCGATCGTTTCGCACGCAGTTTTAGCCGGGTCTTTGGATCCGGCACCCAACCCACGCCCGCACAGATCGACGCATTCTGGAAACTGATCGTTCACAACGAAGGAATTCGCGTATACACGTCGCTGATCCGGTACATCGGCGAACGGCGCGTGAACCGGCAACGATGGGTCGGCGCATTGCAACACGCGGACATGCCACTGAAACTCATCGACGGCGTTGCCGATCCCGTATCCGGCGCGCATATGGTCGAGCGATACCGGCAACTCGTTCCGCGGCCCGATATCAGTATATTGGAAAGCGTAGGCCACTATCCGCAGGTCGAGACGCCGGAAAGGGTCGTCGAGGAATACGCGGCGTTTCGCGATTCACGTTCGATGACTTGATTCCATCCCTGCCGCATCGGCGATCTGTGCGCGATCCCCGACAAGCGCGAGCGGCCGTATTACGAATATGCGCTGGCGGTGTAACGCAGAAGCAAGACTGTGGTCAGCGGAATGTAGGAACTTCCGCTGACCGAGTCACTTTCAACTCCCAATCAGGCGGCGGCGTCCTTGAGCTTCTTCAGCGGACGCACCTTTACGCGGACCGAGGCTGGCTTGGCCGCGAACCATTGTTCCTGCTTGGTGAACGGATTGATGCCCTTGCGCTTGGGCTTGGCCGGAATGCTGGCGACCGTGATCTTGAGCAGTCCGGGCAGGACGAAGGTACGCGCGCCGTTCTTGTTGACCGAACCGACCACGGCACCCTCGAGCGCTGCCATGACGGCGCGAACGTCCTTGGCCATGACGCCACACGCGTCCGAAATGTATTCGACCAACCCTGACTTGCTGAGCGCCTGTTTGATCGGCTTGTTCGCAGCCGGTTTGGATGCGGATTTGGGTGCTGCCTTCTTGGCGGACTTCTTGGTTGCCATGGACTTTTCCTTTGGATGTTGGGGTTGGCGCAGGCCGACGGGCCATGCGGAAGCGCGAATGTACGCTACATTGCGCGCAGGGCCAAGCGATTCGCTCGTACCCGGACTTCAATCCGGCCGACGAGCGCTCTGGCATGGCCGTGTTCGAATGCAGCTGACGAATCCGCTTCACGGCTACTGGAAGCCGTCGCCGAAGATTCGGTCGGTCGATACCCAGATCGGCGCGCCAAGAGCGGACACGAACCCGGTCTGCGAGCCGGCGATGATCTGCAACGGCGCCACATTGCCGTTGGCGGCAATGTCGAACACCAGCAACTTGCTATTGGCGGCGATGTTGTAGTCGTAAATCGAAACGATCAGGCGCTGGCGTTGCGGATCGATCGCAATGCCGCCGACCGAACCGCTGCCCGACAATTCCAGCCCGGTGTTGGCGCCGCCAATCACGCGCAGCGGGGCGACATTGCCGTTGGCGGTGTCGTCGAATACCAGCACGCGCGCAGAGTGACTCGAAGCGCCGTTGTCAGTGTAGGCGCCGACGAACAGCTTGCGCGAAGGCGCATCGTAGGCGAGTGCGCCCGCATAGCTGCCCAGTTGCGTACTTGCGCCCTTGATCACGCGTGCTGGCGCCGTGTTGCCGCTGGCGATGCGGTCGAACACCAGCACCTTTGGCGTATAGGGTGCGGCGCTGTCGGTATCGGTTTCAGCCAACTGGTCGGTCGCGGACAGGTAGATCAGGCCGTTCGGGGAGTTCTGCTGGGTCACGCTACCGGACAAGCCACCCCACTGCACATAGCGTTTGAAGAAACCATTGCCGCTCGCGGTACGGTCAAAAGTCCACACGCAACAGGTGCTGGTGTAGAACATCTCATCGTGCGCCACATCGATGGCGATGCTGCGGACCTGACCCACATAGGCTGAAGTCAGCACGCGCTTTGGCGCGATGTCACCGCTGGCCGCTGAGGGAAAAACGCGAATTGACTGACCGTAGAAATCAGCTACATAAACCACGCCTTCCACCGGCTCGTAGGCACCGCCAATTGGGGTCAGGAATCCGGTGGATGTGCCGCCGAGCTGGCGCAGCGGCGCCACGTTGCCGTTCGCGGTGTCGGCGAACGCGCGCATGATCTGCGGGGTGGCGCCATCGCCCCAACTGCCAATCAGGATATCGGCGTGAACCGGTGCATTGGCCGCAATGGCCAAAATCGGCAAGAACAACAAACGCATGGGACGCAGCATGGGATCTTCCTCGTGTGTACATCCCATTACGCAAAACGGCGCCGAAACCAGCATGCGCCGGTCAAAACACGCGCCGCGTCAGGGGGTGGCCGCGTCCCAGTCCGGATCGTCGAACAGGTGCGGATACCGGGCCAGCGCGCCGCGCATGTCCGCCAGGGCCGCAGGCACGCCCTGCCCCGTGCGCGCGGCATGCGCGCCGGCGATGAATTTCGCCAACAGGCCGTGCAAGGCGGCATCCGCATCGGGCTTTAGCTTGCAGTTCGCGATCATGTCCTGCACGGCCGCGTCGATGAGTTTGGCGACGTTGGCCATCTGCGCGGAATCCAGATGCCCGTGCTCGGCATGCCCGAGCGCCTGCACCGCCTGGCGGATGCGGCGCATGCCGTCGCGCAGCGGGGCGTCGGTGGCCCAACGCTGCCCGGTCGGCAGCGTGGCCTGCGCGGATTGTGCGTGCGCGGCATGCTCGGTGTGTGCCGCGTCCTGCGCGCTTGCACCTGCGCCAAACAACAGCGCCATGCCGGACAAGGCAATGGCAAAAACCTTCGGAAGACGAATTCGCATGGGACTCTCCGGCAAGTACTTGCGCGCGCAAACGGCTGCGACACGCGGTGGGTGAGGTGATGCCAAGCATGCTCCAGCGCTACGGCTCGCGCCATGACGTGAGTCAAACTCGAAGACCCGCCGAAGCGTGCGCTTGATCGTCAGCGCGCGACGACGCGGTTGCGCCCGCGCGACTTGGCCTGGTACAGCGCCTGGTCGGCCGCCTTGAGGACGTCGCTGGCCATGCGCATCTGCGCATCGCGCAGCGCCACGCCGATGCTCACCGTGACGTTCACCGCAATATCTTCGCGGCGCTTGACTGCCTGTCCGCCGCGCGGTTTTGCCGGTGCGGAGCGAATGCGCACGCGCATCGCCTCGACATTGCGCCGGGTCTGGTCGCACATGCGCACCGCCTCGCGGCTGCGCGCGCCGGTGAACAGCAGGCAGAATTCTTCGCCACCGTAACGGAAGGAACTGGCGCGGCGTTCGCGCCGCAGCTCGGCGGCGACAGCCTGCAACACGCGATCGCCGGCATCGTGTCCGTGCGTGTCGTTGAATTGCTTGAAATGATCCACGTCCACCATCGCCAGCGCGTAATCGCCGGTCAGGCGCGCGAGCGTTTCGTCCAGCGCGCGCCGGTTCGGCAGGCCCGACAACGCATCGACGAAGGCCATTCGATACGATGCATAGAGCACCGCGAACAGCGCGCATGCGCCCGCCAACGCCAGTGTGCGACTGGTGCCGTCGCTGCCTACGCCCGGCAGCATCGAAAATCCGGCAAGGCCGAGCACGATACCCAGTCCCGCTTCCATCGGCGCGCCGCCCAGCACCCAGCGCAACAGGCATGCCAGCGCGGCGGCGAAGGTCAGTCCCGCGGCCACATTGCCCGCATTCCACGGCAACAGACCGAATGGCAAGCCCGCGCGCAGGTGTGGCCACAAGCTGTCGGATGCGGCCACGGTCAGCCACACCGACAGCGCCAGCGCGACCAGCAAGACGACATTGCGCCGCGCCAGGAATCCGCGTTCCGGCAGGGCGGCGGCGACCAGCAACAACCATGGCGCGAACATGCGCGCGGCATCCGCGCCGCGCGTTCCGTCCGCAGACAGTCCCGCATCGGCCAGCGCCAGCGCGGCCAGCGTGAGCACGGCCAGCACGAGCACCGCGCGATTGCGGCGGAATCCGAGCGCAAGCAGCAAAGCCGCACCGTTCAGCATCGGGGCCGCCCATGCCGGCCAGAACGCCATCGCCCTCACGCCGCAAACGCCATGATCCAGCTCCGATCCGAACTCTCCGATAGGCTAGGATACCGCGGCGGTGGTTATGCCTGCGACATCCGCAATGAGGCTGCTCACGGCGCGCATGCAATACCATGCGACATGTCCCCGCTGGCCGTGCACTGGAGATCGCGCATGCGAAAAAGCCTGCTTGTCGCCACCCTGGTTTTGGCAGCGTTATGCGGCTGCACGCGTGACAGCGGCCCGCCGCCCCTGCTCGGCACGCTGGAATGGGACCGCATCGCGGTGCCAGCGGAAGTGTCTGAACCGATCACGCAGATCCTCGTGAACGAAGGCGACAACGTGCAGGCCGGGCAACTGCTGCTCACGCTCGATCCGCGCCGTACGCAGGCACAGCTCGATGCCGCGCAGGCGGATGTGCAGCGCCTGAGCGCGGCACTCGACGAATTGCGCCACCGCGCACGCATCGAAACCATCGATGCCAGCCGTGCGGCGTTGGCGCGCGCGCAGACGACCGCGGCGAACGCGCGCATCGCGCGCGACCGCGCTGCCGACATCCGCAAGCGCGGTCTGAACAGTCAGGCAGACCTCGACAACGCCAATACGGCGTTGCGCCAGGCCGATGCGGATGCCGCCGCGGCGAAAGCCAACCTCGCCGAACTGCTCAACGGCACGCGACCCGAAGATCTGGCCCAGGGCGAAGCCGCACTCGCACAGGCCAAGGCACAAGCCGCGCAATTGCAGCTCACGCTGGATCGGCTCTCCGTGCACGCGCCGCGCGCTGGCCGGGTCGATGCGCTGCCATTCCGGCTTGGCGATCGTCCGCCCGCGGGCGCCAGCGTGGTCAGCCTGCTGGTCGGCGATGCGCCCTATGCGCAGGTCTTCGTGCCGGAATCGCAACGCGCATCCGTGCAACAAGGCGCACGGTTTTCCGTGCACGTGGATGGCGTTGCGCAGCCATTCACCGCGACGCTCAAGCGCATCCGCAGCGAAGCAAGTTTCACCCCGTACTACGCATTGAGCGGCGACGACGCCAGCCGCCTGGCGTATCGCGCCGACCTGTTCCTCGACGGCGACGCTGCGCGCAAGTTGCCGGCTGGCGTGCCGTGTCAGGCGACGTTGCTGAAGTGAATGACAAGGCGGCCATCGTCGCGCGCGGCCTGACGCGCACGTTCGGCAAGGTCGTTGCAGTCGACCGCATCGACCTGACCGTCAACCGCGCGCAGGTGTACGGCTTTCTCGGCCCGAACGGTTCGGGCAAGACGACCGCGATCCGCATGTTGTGCGGCTTGTTGCTGCCAAGTGCAGGCACGATCGATGTGCTCGGCTACCAGATCCCGGAACAGGCCGAGGCGCTCAAGCGCCGCATCGGTTACATGACGCAGAAGTTCTCGTTGTACGACGACCTGACCGTGCGCGAAAACCTCGAATTCGTCGCCGCCGTGCACGAACTCGATCGGGCGCAAACCCGCGCGCGCGTGGCCGGATTGCTCGAACGCTATTGGCTCGGCGAGCAGCGCGGCCAACTCGCCGGCACCTTGTCCGGCGGGCAGAAGCAGCGCCTCGCGCTTGCCGCCGCGGTGCTGCACGAACCGGAACTGCTCCTGCTCGACGAGCCGACCAGCGCGGTGGACCCGCAATCGCGGCGCGACTTCTGGGATTCGCTGTTCGCACTCACCGACGCCGGCACCACGATCCTCGTCTCGACGCACTACATGGACGAAGCCGAGCGCTGCCATCGCCTCGCGATCCTCGACCGCGGCCGCCTCGTTGCCGACGGCACGCCGCACGAACTCGAGGACGCCCTGCCCGGCCAGGTGCTGCTCGTCGATTGCGCGAATCCGCGCGCGGCGCAGAACGCGCTGGCAAATCTGCCGGGAATAGCGGCGATGGCGCAGATCGGCGCGTCCTTGCGCGTGCTTGGGAGCGACGCTGCGGATTTGCGCACGCGCATCGCTGCCGGTCTGCACGCGGCAGACATCGATGCGCGCGTTGAAACGACACGGCCCAACCTCGAGGACGTGTTCGTCGCCGCCACGCGCCAGGCGCCGGCGGCGCGCGCGGAGACACGCGCATGAACCTGCGCCGGCTCTTCGCCATCGTCGTCAAGGAACTGCGCCAACTGCGCCGCGACAAGCTCACGTTCGCCATGATCGTCGGCATTCCGACCATGCAGCTGCTGCTGTTCGGCTACGCGATCAACATGGACATCCGTCATCTTCCGGCCGCGGTGCTCGACCAGGCGCGCACCGCGCAGTCGCGGCAGGTTGTCGCGCAACTCGCGCAAACCCAGGTGCTGGACTTCGAATACCGCCTGCGCACGCCGCACGATCTGGACGTACTGCTGCGCCAGGGCCGCATCAGCGCGGCCGTCGTGGTGCCTGCGGATTTCGAGCGCCGCCTGATCGAACAGGATCGGCCTCCACTGCAAATCGTTGTCGACGGTTCGGACCAGACCGTGCAGCAGGCCGTGCGCCAGCTCGCCGCATTGCCGTTGCAAACGATGTTGAATTCCGCCGCCGCATCGCCACCAGCCAATGCGGAGATCGTGAACTTCTACAATCCGGGCCGGCGCGCGCCGGTCAACACCGTGCCGGGATTGATCGGCGTCATCCTGACCATGACCATGGTGCTGTTCACGGCGATGGCCCTGGTGCGTGAACGTGAACGCGGCAATCTGGAATTTTTGATCGCCACACCCGTATCGCCGACGGAACTGACCGTGGGCAAGGTGCTGCCCTTTGTCGGCATCGGACTGATCCAGGTGACTCTCGTGCTGCTGCTCGGCGTCGTCATCTTCCACGTGCCGATCAACGGCAGCCTCGCCGACGTCTATGTCGCCTCGCTGGTGTTCATCGTCGCTTCGCTGGCGCTGGGCGTATTCCTGTCGACGCTGGCGAAGAGCCAGTTCCAGGCCATGCAACTCGCGTTCTTCACCTTCCTGCCGCAGATCCTGCTGTCCGGCTTCATGTTTCCGTATGCGGGCATGCCGAAGCCGGCGCAGTGGCTGGCCGAGATCTTGCCGATGACGCATTTCATGCGCCTGATCCGCGGCATCCTGCTGCGCGCGGCGACGCTTGCCGACCTGTGGCCGGAACTGGCCGCGCTCGGAGCCTTCATCGTGATTGTGCTCGGCGTCGCCATCGCGCGCACGAGCAAACGGTTGGATTGATTGTCAGGAAGAAGGGGAAGCACTGCTCGGCCGTCCCTGGCCGAGTAGCGAGCCCTGACAATCAATGCGCTGCGTACACCTGCACCGGCAACGCGACCCACGCCGGCAGCGGCATCTGCAAGCTGCCCTTGCTCGTCGCCAGCATCGCCAGGTATTTGCCGCCGCTGCCCGCGAAGCCGAATGCGAATTGCTCCGCGGTCGACCAGGTGCCCGGCACCAGGTTGCCGTTCGCATCGCTCACCGACAGGCGCATCAGCGACAGCGTGCCGATGTGCAAGGTATCGACCTCGAACACGACACGGCCGTTCGCATCCACGCCGCGCAGCCAGGTTTGCGGAACGAACTGGCCTTGCGGCGCCGCCGCCGGATCCAGGGAGAGCGTGGACTTCGCGCTCATGCTCGACAGCGGCGTCGTGGCGGCGGCGTTTTGCGCGCCGTCGCCGCCGGCTTCGAAGCCATCGCGGAAGATCACGATCTGGGTGACCGGCGTGGTCGCCGTGTTGTTGGCCGGATTGCTGTCCGCCGGCGTGCCGTTCACGGTTGCAGTCGCGGTCATCGCGACCTGATCCGTCGTCAAGGACTGGTCGTCGTTGACGGTTGCGGCCAGCGTGTAGATGAGAACGGCACCCTTCGCGATTGTCGCCGTGTCGTTCAAGTCACCGCTGCCGTGGGATGCACACGTCGCACCGGGGAAGGCCACACAGGTCCACGTCGCGTTGATCAGGGTCTGCGTGAGCGGCAATGGCGCGCTGATCGTCACACTGGACGCATCGGCCGTACCGTTATTGGTCACTACGATCGTGTACACGAGCTGTTTGCCGTACTGCACGTAGCTGCGGCCATTGCTGATCGACACTGCCACATCCGGCGCGGAAGCCGCAGTGATGGTCAAGGTTGCCGTGGACGAACCGGTGTAGTTCGGATCGGTCACCATGGCCACCACCGTGTAGGTGCCGACTGCCGTTGGCGGCGTGCTGCTGCCGTTGTAGGTAACCGAGTACGCCAGCGTCGTATCCGGCGACACTGTCACCGTCACCGACTTCGGATTGCCGTCGTACACCTGCGACAGGTTCGACAACGTCAACGTTTCCGGTTTCTGGGCAATGGTCAACGTGCCGCTGGTGCTGCCCGAGTAGCTCGGATCGTTGATCGTCGCGACCACGTTATAAGTACCGGCATTGGTCGGTGCCGTCGCACTGCCGTTGTAAGTCACTGTGTAAGCCAGACCGGTCGGAGTCGTCGTCGCGGTGACCGCGTGCGGATTGCCGTCGTAGGTGGCGCTCAAGCTCGCCGAATCCAGCACGATCGACGCCGTCGCCGACTGGTTGGTTAGCATGAAGCTGATCGGCGCGATACCGCTCGTGCTGGTATCCCCCAACATCACCGCATACGGTCCTGCAATGCTGTTGGCGATCGCGGTCGTGCTGAAGATGCCGTTGAAATCACTCAGTCCGCTTGCTGTGGCGAGGTTTGCCGATGCGCCGCTGCCCGGCGGCGTGAACGCCATCGACTCGCCCATCACCGCGCCGCCGAGTGCATCCTCGACGCGCCCGACGAGCGGACTGGCGAACGAGTTCGTGATCAGCGCGAACTGGCCGCTGCCCGAACGCACCACGATCTGCGTCGGCGTGTTGTCGCCGCAGGCCGCGTTGCCGATCGGGTTGGCGGACAAGCCGTCGGCGACGAATGCATTGCTGCCCGTGACCACCGCATTGCCGCCGCCGTAGTAGTTCGAGCCGACCACAAGGGCCTGCGTCATGCCGTTGTTCACATCGGCCGCGGCGCTGCCCAGGATCGCGTTGTCGAAGATGCGCACGCCCGAGTTCGGCGTATTGCCGAAGAAATCGAGGGTGGATATGCCGCGATTGGCGCCGCTGATGCTGTTGCAGGTGAAGGCCAGGCTCGATTCGGCATCGGATATGAACAACCCGGTCTTGACACCTTGCAGGTCGTTGCCCTGCATCACGGCATTGCTGACCTTGGTGATCACGAATGCATTGCTCGCACCCACGGCATCCGGATCGCGCACGACATTCCCCGTCGCGCTCAACCCTTGCACAGTGCCGTTGCCGCCATTGGCCTGCAATGCGATCTGCTGGATGCTGTCGAAATGGTTGTCGCTGACCGTCGCGTTGCGCGTGCCCTTGTACAACTCGATCGCCGTCCCGTTCGTGCCGGTGCCGCCGATGTCGGCAAACAGATTGCCGGAAATCGTCAGTCCCGATGCCGGAGTACCTTCGCCCGGTTCGAAGCGGATGCCGACGCCATTCGGGATATTCACGACGCGGTTGTTGATGAACTGCATGTTGTCGCGCGTCGCGCCGCCGGGCTGCACGGCGACTCCCGACGCGATGCTGATGCTGAATCCGTCGACGACCGCGTTGCTGGCCGCCAGCGTCAGGGCGACGCCAGTCGCCGGCGAAATCATGGCCTCGCCGGTGCCATCGCGCGAGCCGTCGTAACCCGTGGTGCCCGCGAACGGACCGTTCTCGTCGAACGTGCCCGCTTCGACGTCCACGGTGCCGCCGACCGCCACGTCCGCGATGCCGGCGTTGATGGAAGCGTTGGCTGTAGTGCAAGCCGCGGACGTGCATGGACCGGTACTAGGTGTGCCGTAGAGGAAAGTCCCGGCCGCGCGTCCGAAAACTTCATCGACACTGCCGCCGTTGGCATAACCCACCGTCGGCGCGGCACCTGCCAGTACCAATTGGTGCGCAACTGAAGTGTAGGTATTGCCTGCACCGATCGTCACCGCCGCAGAGCCGGTTTGTTCGTTGGTGTCTTCGACGTAGATCGCGCCGAGTGCAATGTTGTTGAAGGCGATGTTCTGGATCAATGCGCCGTCGACGGGTCCGGTGTAGTTCATCGCATCCGTGGCGAGCACGCCGACGTCCGCATTACTGACGCTACCACCATCGATTGCCGTCGTCGCGCTGTTGCTGCTGGTCCAGTTGTTCAACGCGTAGCCGACCGTGCTGCGCTGACCGAGCAGGGCACTGGCATCGATGATGTTGCCGGTAATGGTCGCGGTCTGCGTGTCTTGCATCGACTCGATCTGGATACCGCGCCATTCACCGGTCTGGCCGGCGTTGGCGGAAGCGAAGATGTGGTTGCCGGATACCGTCCACGTCGTCGCGTTCTGGTAGATCAAATTGAAGAACAGGCCAATGCGGGTCGAATGAATCTCGTTGCCCTGCACCTGCGGCGGTTGCGCGCCGGTATCGGCCAGATGGTCATTTTCCGCGAACTGGATGCCCACGCGCACCTGATCGAACAGATTGTCATTGATTTGCGCGTAGAAATCGTCGCCGGCATAGACGCCGATGCCCCAGGTCGACGGATTGGTGATGTTGGTGAAGCGGTTCTGCGAAATCACATTGTCGCCACCCGCGGTGGAACTGGCGCAATTGGAAAGATCTTCGCAGGCAAAAATTCCGGATCCCCCGAAATTGCGGAATACGATGTTCTTCAAAGTCCCGCCGCTGCCACTGACGAACATGCCTGAGTCGGCATCGGGATCGCTGCCATTGAGATTGATCCCGGAGGTCAAGGCGGAGTTGTCGCCGTCAATGACGACGCCATCGATCGTAACGTTCGATGAATTAACTGTAACTGCCGCACTGTTGCCCAGCGAACCGAGCGTGAGCGATCCATCCTCGACGCCGGGCACAATGATCGTCTCGCTGGCGTCGCCGCCACCGCCGACATCGCGGTTGCGCGCGTCCACCGTGGCCTGCTGGCCGAGGATCGTCACCGGAATCCCGACAACGAGGTTCTGGCCTGCGCCGCTGGATTCTGCGTAGGTGCCGGCATCCACGTAAACCGTGCCGCCGCTTTGCACCACAGCCAACGCGTCGCTGATGGTCGCAAACGCATTGACGCCGATCGTGGCGCTCACCGGATTGCCGCCATTGAGTTGCGGATGGCTGAACGAAACGACTGTGCCGTTCGGATCGCCGGTGTAGCTGTGATTCACGTAGGCCGCACTCGCCGGCGGACTGAAGCGCACATCATTGAAGCCGTCGCTGTTGTTGAGCGTCAATGTGCCGGTCAGGCTGATGAGCGGCTTGGTGCCGCGCAAGGTGAACTGCTCCAGCCCGCTGATGCCCTCGACCAGGTTATTGAACGTGGTCGTGCCACAGATCACGATCGGCTGATAGCCCGGGCTGCCGGCATCGTCGAACACATTGATGCCGGTGAGCTGCGTGCCGGTGCCGGGCGCCGACGTCTTGCTGAAGGTGTTGTTGCAAATCGATACGTTGTGCATCGTTGTGCCAGGACGCGCACGCACGGTGATGCCAACTTTATTCAGGCTGTTTTCGCTGCTGTTGCCGCCGAACGTGGATCCGCTGACGCTGAAACCATCGATGACGCTGCCGGCAGCACCGGTCTTCAACCAGATGCCGCCACCGCCGCTGTAAAAACCATTCGGGTCTGTCGTCGATGTCGGATCGAGCGGAATGTTGTCGCTGAAATCGCTGCCCGTGATCGTCCAGTTTTGTATCGTCGTAAGACTGCTGGCCGAGCCGATGTTGTTGACCACCAACCCGCCGCCGTTGTTGCCGTCGAAGGTCGAACCGCCGATGGTGACATTGCTGCCGCTGGCGTTTTCGCCGAAATTGAATCCGGCGACGAGATCACCGTTGAAAGTCGGCGGGAACCGGCCATTGTTGTCAAAGTGACTATTCGTGACGCTCAAGTTCGAAGTGGTGCCCGGCCCGAACGCGTGGAAGCCGTCGCCGATATTGCCGCTGGAATTGATGCTGTCCAGAGTAATGTAGCTCTGGCTGCCATTCAGCGAAATGCCGACACCAGCAGCGTTTTGCACCATGAAGTCCTGCAACAGCAGCGGTGCGCCCGACGTGCCGCTGGCATTCAGCGTCACCGCGCCGGCGATGACCGTACCGCCTGGCGTGTTGCCGTCGCCGATCAACTGCACGTTGCTGGTGACGTTCACTGCCTCGACATAGTTACCCTTGGCGATGCACACGGTGCCCGCATTGGTCACATGCGCAAGGCCGTCGGAAACCGTCGCGAACGCGTTGACGCCGAAATACACTGTGGTCGCCGCGCACGCACCGTTTGGATTGGCGAACGGAAACGCGAGCGCGCTGCCGTAGACCTGGCCGGTGTAGGAGGCATTTACATAAACAAGCGATTGCGTTTCGGTCAGCCCGTAGTCGACCTGGCCCAGAACCGGATTGGCCTCTTTGTCATAGGTCTGCGCCTGCAGCAGGTTCTGCAGCGCCGGACTCATCGCGCTCGGCAGGATACCGCTGAAGGTGTTGTTGGCGGCGCTGACATTGCCGGTGAATGGCCGTACCTGCGTGTTCGGTCCGTAGGGGAAAGTGCCATTGCCAATAGCGCCCGCATAGTTCGGTAACGGTGGCGACAGACACGGAGTATTTGCCGTATCGCAGTTGTAATCGTCCAGATGGAAATACCAGCGCAGATTGCCGTCGAAACTGTTCGCGGTGGTCGTTCCGAAATTCAGGGCTCCAAACGTGGCCCCGCTCGCATTGTCGTTGAGGAACTCGACCGCGCGCCCGGCGCCAGCCACGACGCTGCCGTTGAAGGTGTTGCCGTTCGCCGTGATCGTCATCGGCAACGGCGCATCCGGCGGATTGTCGGTATTGAGCGCCTTGTTGCTGACCACCAGCGAGACGAAGTCCGACACGCCGCTGGCCGGCGAGAACGTGTTGCCGGTGAATGTCGTGTTCGGGAAATTCTCGACCAACACGCCGCGATAACTGCCCTGGTAACCGGCAAACGTATTGCCGCTGACCGCAACAGCGACACCTTGCGGATTGCCCATCAGGCGCATGATCGAAAAATCGGCCGGATAGTTGTTGGCGATGCCGTCGATGCCGGCCAGCGCGTTGATATGGTTGTTGCTGATCGTGAAGGAACCGATGCCCGCGTTCGGATCGTCGATTTCCAGGCCGCGGCCATTGAGGGTATTGCCATCGATCAATGTCGCCGTGCCCGACGATGCGCCGGTGACCGTGGAAAAACGCACACGGATATCGTGCACGCCGGTAGTGATCGTGTTGCCACTGATGGTGCCGACGCCGTTGTCCATGTCGACACCCATGCGCAGAAACACATCGGGTGGATTGGCCAAGCCATCGATTACGTTGTTGGTTACGCTGACGTTGGAGCCTGTGCCCAACCCGATATTCTGCGAATTGCCGTTGTCGTCGTTGATGCTGATCGCGTTGCGCTTGTGCCAGTCGGAGTTCTGATTCGAATTGCTGCGCGACTGCACGAAATGGTTGCCGCTGATGGACAGACCATCGACAAAGCCGTTGGCGATGATGCCCTCGGCAATGAAGCTTTGATCCATGTCGAATTCGAGGTTCTGCACCTGCACATTCTTTGCGCCGTTGATCACCAGCAGCGCCTGATTGGCGCCACCGGTGGTGCGTTCGATCTTCGGCTGGGCCGCACCGTAACCTTGCAGGATCAAGCCTTCCTTGACGATCGACAGCGGCGGGTTGTTGGTCAGATCGTAAGTGCCTTTGGCGATATTGATGCGGTCGTAGGGATTGGATTGCGCAATTGCATAGGCGATGGTCAGGCAAGGATTGGCCTGCACTGAACAATCGCCGGTGTCCACGCCACCGGTCGCGTTGACCCAGCGGTCGAACTCGAAGCTGGTGCTGAATCCGGTGCCAGTATCCGGCGTGGCCTTCATGTCGTCGAGATAAACGCCATGCGGGCGATTCGTCACCGAGTTCGTGTCGAACGGCGACTGTCCACCGCCGTCGGGGTTCCCCGAAACACGGAATGCGGCGTAGTCGCTGGCAACGACGGTTCCGACCGGATTGCCGTAGCGGCCATCGTAATAGGCCGCTTCCCACGAACCGATGGTGACATCGAAGACCGTCGCGCCGGTCGCGTCAAATATCTGGTAGTGGATTTGATCGTTGCCCGCGTGGCAAGTACCCGCTGGCGACCCGGCCGGGCAAAGCGACGTATCGCTGCTGACATCTGCGCCGGGGCCATCAACGAAGGTAGCGTCGATATGCGCGCGATACCACACGCCGCGCGTCAGCGCCGGCGAGTAGTGGTCTATGAATGTGGCGTCGCCATCGCCGGCGGCGTCGTTACCCGAGGTAACCTCGACCGCATCCACATGAAAGCAGGCACCGTCGCTGGGACAGCCATTGCCGGCTGCCGCTGCGTCGTCAAACATTCCAAAATAGGTCATGCGATTGCCGGGGCCATCGCTGATCGTGGTCGATACCGCACTGCCGGGCTCTGGAGAAGCGCTCGCGCTACGGAACCAGAATTCGTATACGACGTGATTGGATTTTGCGGAGCCGCCGAGCGGGCCCGAATCGCTGTTGGTCGCACCGCTTTCGCCAACCGAAGCAAACTGCGGGCTCAGGATCGGATTGACCAATCCGGTGTGAAACCAGTTCGAGAGGCGCCAGGAATGACCGCCGTTGTGCGAGATACCTGTGGCGATTTCTTCGTCGTATCGGGGCGGGAACGTGATGGTTTGCCAGCCACCCTGCCCATTGATCGATGCATTGAGCATGCGGTCGTCGCTGACTTGCCAGCCCCCAGCCGGAGCCGGACTTGCCTGGTTGGCGATTTTCGGCCCGACTTCGCGGCCCTGAAGTGGCGCGGCATTGAACGCATCAGCCCGCGCCTGCACGGCGGCGGTCAGCATGACAAACGATGCACACGCAATGGCGGCGCGGCGGAAAGCGGCAAAAACGTCCATGGTCCAACCCCTTCTAGCGGTTCTTGTATACGCGCCGCACTGCGCACGGCGCCCCTCGCGGG
>OEIU01000705.1_pt1 | contig 28017 bp, 31 predicted proteins | sample 1539221 | NCBI WGS metagenome assembly OEIU01 (sample SAMN03792071, study PRJEB22550) | activated sludge metagenome | feature: wastewater treatment plant; material: activated sludge; isolation source: Wastewater treatment plant of a petroleum refinery complex | place: Argentina: Zarate | collected...
ACCGCCTCCCCCGCCGGCGGGGGGCGGCTCCCGGGGGGTGGCCGCGGGGGCGGCGCGGGGGCGGTCCGGGAGAGCGGGGAGCCGCACCCGCCGATCGGGCTCCGCGAGATGCCGAAGGACGAGCTGCTGGCCGCCGAGAAGGAGGCCCTCGGCCTCTACGTCTCCAGCCATCCGCTCCAGGACTGCCGGCAGCAGCTCGCCCGGGCCGTCAGCTGCGGCCTGGCCGGGCTGGCGGACCGCGCCGACAACGAGACGGTCACGGTCGGCGGGATCATCGGGATGGTGAAGAACATCACCACCCGCCGCGGCGAGCCGATGATGTTCATCCGGCTCGACGACCTGGAGGGCTCCGTCGAGGTGGTCGTGGTCCCCGCGGTGATGACCGAGTGCCGGGAGCACCTGATCGCCGACGGCATGGTCCTGATCACGGGCCGGGTGGACCAGAAGGGGGAGGGCGAGACGAAGCTCGTCGCCCAGGTCGTGAAGCCGTTCATGCCCGAGGAGGGCGCCGAGGAGGAGCGGCTGGTGGTGCGGGTGCCGATGTCCCGGCTGGCCGCGACGGAGCTCGGCGAGTTTCGCCGCCTGCTGGTCGATCACGCCGGCTCGGCGCCCGTGGTGGTCGACGTCGAGACGGGCGCCGGGCGGCGCCGGCTGTACCTCGGCGACGAGTTCAAGGTGGACCCGCGGGCGAACGGTCTCGTAGCAGAGCTGAAGACGCTCTTCGGCGAGCGGTGTCTCGCCTGACCATGGCGTCCGCGGCGGCTTGACCACCGCTGCGGGGCCCGGCTTCAATAGCCGGGTGCCCCATCCGAACCAGCAGTGGCGCTGACCCCTCCGGCGGCCGCGGCCTCACACGCAGCAGGCTCCTGCCGCCAGTGTCCCGTCTCGTGCGAACGGGTGGTGCAGCCGGCCGGTTGCCTGGAGATCGGCTGCCCCAACATGTACTCGTACGAGCGCGACGGCCGCACCTGGGTCGGCTGCCTGGAGGGGGTCTACCGGGTCGAGATCGACCTGGAGCGCATGCGTCGCATGCAGCGCACCCAGGCGGGCTTCGGCGCACTCCGCGCCGCCCGCGAGCCGCTGCCGATGTGCCGCGCCACCATCGAGCGGACGTTCGAGCACCGCGGCGTGGAGCCGTGCGTGAACCCCGACTTCCTGCTGTCGGGCGCGGCGAGCACCTACACCGTCACGGCGACCCGCCGGGTGGGCGACCGCCGGGAGTGACCGTCAGCCGCGGGTGGTCAGCGCGTCGATCGCCACGGTGAGCGCGAGCATGAGCGCGGCGTCCTCGCCGGGGGCGACCTCGACGCCGTAGGTGTCCCGGATCCGGAACCATCGTTTCGACACGGTGGCCACGGTGTCCCCGTCCCGCTCGATCTCGTACTCGTGGTCCACGACGTTGCCGTGCGCCTTCATGTCGGGGCCGTCGTCGACGTCGATGGCGAAGCGGTCGCGGAGCCCGACGAGCGCCTTGTGCACGATCACGTCGGGGGCGCCGTCGCGTTCGATGGCGATCTTGTCGCGGATGGTGAGCGTGCGCTCCTTGATCCGTGCGACCTCACGGCCGGACCGGTCCTTCAGCACGAAGGTCTGGCGGAGCCGGAACGCCTTCCCGTCGACCGTGAAGACGCGGTCGCCGCGGTCGTCCTCGATCCAGGAGTCGTCCCCGATCGCCAGGAGCTTCTGACGCATGACGAAGCGCTGGGGGTCGGGTTCGTCGTGGCGGCGCCGGAGGAGTCCCATGCGGGGATGCAAGCCACCGCGCGGGTGGGCCGCATCGGCCGGAACGGGTGAATAGGCTGCCGCGGTGCCCGCGCCCGTCGGACTGATCACCGGGACCGGCCTCTACGAGCTCGAGGGGCTCGCGGGGCGCCGGACCGAGGAGGTGGGGACCCCGTACGGCCCGGCCACCGTCACCCTGGGAGAGCTGGACGGTGTGCCCGTGGCGCACGTCCCCCGCCACGGGGCCGGCCACGCCCGCCTGTCGCACCAGGTCACGCCGCGGGCGAACGTGGCGGCGCTCGCGTCGCTGGGGGTCGCCGCCCTCGTCTCGACCACCGTGTGCGGGGCGGTGGACCCGTCGCTGGAGCTCGGCCAGCTGGTGGTGTTCGACGACCTCCACTTCCCGTCGAACCGCCTGGCCGACGGGTCGCTCTGCACCCTGTTCACGGGTCCGGAGATCCCCGGCCGCGGCCACTGGATCTACGAGTTGCCATTCGGTGGGCGGGTCCGCGCGGGCCTCGTGGCGGGCGCCGCCGCCGCGGGCCTCGCCGTCCACGACGGGGGCGTCTACGGGCACGTGGACGGCCCGCGGCTCAACACGGTCAGCGAGATCGCCCAGCTCGCCGCGGCCGGGGTGACGTGCGTGAGCCAGACCGGCGGTCCCGAGACCGTCCTGGCGGGGGAGGCACGGCTACCGTTCGCCCTGATCGGCTTCGTCACCGACCACGCGAACGGGGTGATGGAGGAGCTGACCCCGGCCGACACGCTCGCGCGCCTGTTCGGCGCCAGCGCCGGGGTCTTCCAGACGGCCCTGCGGGCGGCGCTGCCGCTCATCGCCGCCGACCCCGGCGAGCCGGCGGGGATCATCTTCTCGCTCTAGCCGGCCCGGTCGGGACCGCGGGCGCGCCCCATCGTTCGATTGACGCCGCGTGGCTTCAATTGACCGCGGCGGGCGCGTTCAATTGGACATCGGGGGCGCCACCGGGATCGGGGGCCGTCACGTCCCGGCGGCGCTCGGCCCGCCACGCCGAGACGGCGGCGCCGGCGAGCGCGACCGTCCACGCCCAGTGGAGGGGCCAGGTGGCGGCGTCCTCGACGAGGTAGTCGGGCGTGATCCAGCGGATCGCGCGGTACAGGGGGTCGGCGGTGGTCTGCAGGTCGACCACCCAGGCGATCCGGCCCAGCAGTCCCTCGGTGACGATGAACGCCTGCGCGACGACCCCGATCGCGCCCAGCGCGACGGCCGCGGCCAGGCGGGCGCCGCCGCCCCGGACCCACCAGGCGATCGCGACCGCCGCCAGCGGCAGCACCACCACCAGCTGGCGGCCCGGGAACCACCAGCCCTGCATCGTCAGCGCAAGGAACGTCGCCACGAACCAGCCGGCCGCGAGCGGCACCAGCAGCGCGGCGGTGCCGCGGGGGCGCCGCGCCAGCAGCGCGCCGACGGCGGGGACCAGGAGCAGCCACAGGGGCTGCCAGGCGCCGATCCCGAAGTCGCGGTCCACCAGCAGCCCCACGATCCGGCGGCTCCGCCCCACGTAGTCGGGGTCGTCCCCCACGACGGTCAGCTGGCCGTTCGCGAAGTGCGACCCGGCGGCGTATGCGGTGACCCCCCCGTACACCGTCACGTGGACGGCGACGAACGCCACGGCACACGCGGCCAGAGCGCCCGCCAGCGCGGCGGCCGGGACGACGCGGCGCTCGCGGGCGAGGCGCCACAGGGCCACCGCGGCCAGCGCCGCCGCCACCGGGACGTACTTGATCGACAGCCACGGGAGCGCCACCAGGAACAGGGCGAGCGCGAGCAGCCCCCCGCGGCGCATCGGTCCGGTCATGGCGGCCACGGCGCCCATGGCGCAGAGGGCCCCCACGATCTCCGGGTACACCTGCGACCCGTAGGCCGCCAGGGGCACGGTGGCGGCGAGGAGACCCACGACCGCCAGTGCGGGGAGCACCGGCACGGCGAACCGCCGCACCGCCGTCCACAGCGTCAGGGCGGCCAGGGCCCCCGCGACGAGGCACAGCGTGAGCTTCGCCGCGATCCATCCCCCGAGCCCGGCCGGCGCCGCCAGCAGCACCGGCAGCAGCGGGTCGTGCGGCTCGATCAGGCGTCCGTCGCGGGTCGGTTCCGCCTGGGGTCGCAGGACCAGCCCGTTGAACGGCGCGTAGTCGCGGTGCAGGAACTCGTCGTAGACGTCGAGGTCGCCGTCGTTCCAGATGCTGATCGCCGTGACCAGGTAGTGGGGTTCGTCGGCGGTGGTCCGCTCGGCGTACGCCGCCCGCACGCCCACGCCGGCGGCGGCCGCGCCGAACGCGACCAGCGCGACGATCACCATCGCCGCCCGGAGGGACGGGGCCCTCACGCGAACGCCCGCTCCCGGCGCACCACCAGCAGCCAGGTCAGCAGCCCCGACAGGGCCACCAGCACCAGCGCCGCCAGGCTGGCGTCGGCCCAGAAGGCGTCCTCCGCGGCGCTCCAGATGCGGGTCGCCAGGGTGGGGAAGCCGGCCGGCGCCAGCAGCAGCGTCACCGGCAGCTCCTTCATCGCCGACAGCAGCACCAGGCCGGCGGCGGCGGTGAGGCCGGGCGCCATCAGCGGCAGCTCGACGGTCATCAGCCGCGACACCCGTCCGCGTCCGAGCGTCCGGGCCGCGTCGTCGAGCCGCTGCGGCACGCTGGTCACCGCCACCCGCGCCGGGCCCAGGGCCAGCGCGCCGAAGTGCAGGGCGTACGCCCCGACCAGCAGCGGGAGGGTCTGGTAGAGCGCGCCGAATGCGCCGGGGCTGTTGAGGGTCCAGAACGCCAGCGCGAGGGCCACCACGATGCCCGGCAGCGCGAAGCCGCCGGTGATGAGCGCGTCCGCGGCGCCGCCGATGCGCGTGCGGTGGCGCATCGACAGGTAGGCGACCGGCAGCACCACCGCCACCGCCACCAGCGCCGCCGCCCCGCTCGCGATGGACGTGTTCACGGCGGGCTCGACCAGCCGCTCCGGGTTCCCGATGATCGACGTCGGCCGGTCCGACCCCGCGCCGGCGCCGCGGACCGCCCAGTAGGTGAGCACGGCGATCGGGGCGGCCAGGGCCAGCCCGAGCAGGACGCCCAGGTATGCGTGGGCCGCGGTCCGCCACCGGCCGAGCGGCACGATCAGCGGGCGGCCCTGGCGGCGGGCGTCGACGGCGGAGGACGCGAGCCTCCGCTGGCCCAGGACGACCACGATCGCCAGCAGGCCGAGCGCCAGGCTCAGCGTCGCCGCGATGGCCGGGTCGATCAGGCGGTTGGCGTAGATCGCCCGCGTGAGCGTGTCGTAGCGCAGCAGCTGCACCGCGCCGAAGTCGGCCAGGACGTACAGGAACACCAGCAGGCCCCCCGCCGCGATCGCGGCGCGGGCCTGCGGCAGCACCACGGTCGCGAACGTCGCGAGCGGCCCGCGGCCCAGGAGGCGGGCCGACTCCTCCGCCGACGCCGGCAGCTGGCGCAGCCGGGCGGCCACCGGCAGGTACACGTACGGGTAGGTCAGGAGCGTCAGCACCGTGAAGGCGCCGGCGTAGCCGTCGACGGCCAGCACCCCCGAGATCCCGAGCGGCTCCAGCATCCGCTCCACCAGGCCGCCCCGCGCGAACGCCGCGATCAGCGCGAAGGCGCCGATGAACGACGGCAGCACCAGCGGCAGCGGCAGCAGCAGCCGCAGCGCCCGCCGGCCCGGCAGGTCGGTGCGCATCACCAGCCAGGCGGCCAGCGTGCCCGCCGCCGACGCCGCCAGCGCGACGCTGGTGGCCAGCAGCAGGCTGCGGCCCAGCGGACCCAGCAGCGCCTCGTCGCCCAGGATCTCCCACGCCCGCCCCTCGTCCCAGGTGCGGACCGCCAGGTATGCGAGCGGGGCGGCGAAGGGCAGGGCCAGCAGCGCCACCGTCACCCGGAGGCCGATGCCGCCGCCCCTCCCCGTCCCCCGGAACGCCGTCAGTTGAGGCCGGCCTCCGCGATGAGCTTGCCGGTGGTGGCGATGTCGCCGAGCTCGTCGGGCTGCTCGCCCGGGGGCGGCCGCAGCGAGCCGAGCGGCGGGACGCCGTCGGCCGCGGTGACGCCGTCGGCCAGCGGGTACTCGAACGTCTCCTCCGCGAAGTACTCCTGGGCGTCCTTCTCCAGCAGGAAGGCGATGAACCGCTGGGCCGTCTCCTGCCGGTCGGAGCTCGCCAGCACGCTCGCCGAGCTGGGGATCACCAGGCCGCCGATGTCGCCGGCGTCGAACTGGTGGTTGCGGCTCGGCAATCCGGGGTCCTCCTCCAGGAAGCGGAAGTTGTAGTAGTGATTGACCAGGCCGAACGGGATCTCCCCCCGGCCGACGGCCTCCACGATCGCGTTGTTGTTCGCGTAGGTCGGGGAGTCGTTGGCGGCCATCCCCTCCAGCCAGGCCTTCGCGTCGTCCTCGCCCCGGAGCTGCCGCATCGCGGTCACGAAGTCCTGGAACGAGCCGTTGGAGGGTGCGATGCCCACCTTCCCCCGGTACTCCGGCGCGGTCAGGTCCAGGACCGAGCCGGGCAGGTCCGCCTCGTCGACCATCTCCGCGTTGTACACCAGCACCCGCTGGCGGCCGCTCACGCCGACCCAGCGGCCGTCGTCGTCCTCGAAGGTGGGCTGCACCTTCGCGAGCAGCTCCCCGGGCAGCGGCGCCAGCAGGTCGCGGTCGGCCAGGTAGGCGGTCGCGCCGGGGCTCTGGCCCCAGTAGACGTCGGCGGGGGAGCGGTCCCCCTCGGTGCCGATGAGCAGGGCGAGGTCGTTGGTGTCGCCGTAGCGGACGTCGATCGCGACGTCGTTCTCCTGCGAGAACTCCTCCAGCAGCGGCGCCACCAGGCTCTCCGTGCGGCCCGTGTAGATGGTCAGCGCGTCGCGGTCGTCGCCGCCGCATCCCGCCGCGACCACCATTCCGACCGCCGTGACCACCGCCGCCAGGACACCCGCCGTCCCCACCCGCACGCGCCGCCTCCCCGTCGTATCTCCGCGCCCCGCGGGCGCGCCCGGCGCAGTGTAAGGTCAACCGACGTTGAATATAAGGCCCACCTTCGATCGGATCTCGGCCCGGCCCAAGTCCGCGATCACGGCGGTCGGCGCCGTGGCCCTCGCGGCCAGCGTCGCCTACCTCGTCTGGGCCGTCGATCTGTCGGCGATCGGCGACACCGTCGCCGCCGCGCTGAACGACCCGCTGGGCCTGACGCTGGCGCTCGCGGCGTATGCCCTGGCGTTCGCGATCCGGGCGGGCCTGTGGTGCCGCACGCTCCCCGGCCTGTCCTTCGGCCAGTCCCTGGCGGCCATCCACGTGTCGCTGGCCGGCAACCACCTGCTGCCGCTGCGCCTCGGCGAGCCCCTGCGCGTGGTGTCGGTGGTCCGCCGCGCGAAGGTGCCGGTGGCCCCCGCCACCGCATCGACCGTGTTCCTCCGGGCCGGCGACGTCCTGGCCGTCATCGCGATCGCCGCGATCCTGGGGCCCGGCCTGGCGCACCGCCTGGTGGGCGACGCGGCCGTCCCGCTCGCCGTCGCCTCGGCGCTGCTGCTCGTGGCCGCCGCCTGGTGGCTGGGGCGCGTGGTGCGCCGCTCCGGCGGGGCCACGCGCGGCTGGCTGGCGCTGGCGGTCCCGGGGGCGGCCGCGGCCTGGCTGCTCGAGAGCGTGCTGATCTGGTCGTGCGCCGGGTGGGCCGGCATCCCCGTGTCGCCCGCCGACGCGGCCCTGGTGACCGCCGTGACCATCGCGGCCCAGACGGTGGCGATCGCCCCCGGCGGCATCGGCACGTACGAGGCGGCCGCCACCGCGGCCCTCGTGGGGGTGGGCGCCGGGCCCGGCCCCGCGCTCGCGGCCGCGGTGACGGCCCACGCCATCAAGACGGTCTACGCCCTCATGGCCGGCGGGGTCGGGGCGTTCGCGCCCGCCCCCGGCCTGCTGGGCCGTCTGCGGCTCGCGCCGCCGCCGCGCCGTCCGCCGCCGCCGGCGACGGCCCCGGACGCACCGGTGGTGCTGGTGCTGCCCGCGAGGGACGAGGCCGCCACGGTGGCCGACGTCGTGCGCCGGGCCCCCGCCGAGGTGTGCGGCCACCCGGTCCACGTGGTGGTGATCGACGACGGCTCGCGCGACGACACGGCGGCCCTCGCGGCCGCGGCCGGCGCCCGGGTGGTGTCGCATCCGTCCTCCAGGGGGCTCGGCGCCGCGGTGCGGCGGGGCCTCGCCGAGGGGGTCCGGGAGGGCGCGGCGGCCGTGGCGTTCTGCGACGCCGACGGCGAGTACGCCCCCGAGGAGCTGCCGGCGATGGTGGGGCCGATCCTGGCCGGCGACGCCGACTACGTGGTGGGGTCCCGCTTCAGCGGCCACATCCGCCACATGCGCCCCCACCGCCGCGCCGGGAACATCGTGCTCACCCGGGCGCTGAGGCTGGTCGCGCGCACCCCGCTCACCGACGGCCAGAGCGGCTACCGGGCGTTGTCGCACGCCGCGGCGCGCGAGGCCGAGATCATCCACGACTTCAACTACGCGCAGGTGCTCACGCTCGACCTGCTGGGGAAGGGCTTCCGGTACGCGGAGGTGCCGATCGGCTACGCCTTCCGCGAGCACGGGCGCTCGTTCGTGCGGCTCGGGCGCTACCTGCGGACGGTGGTCCCGGCGGTGCACCGCGAGCTCAACGGCGCCGCGGCGCCGTGGGCCTCAGTCCTCCACGACGTGACGGGCGAAGCGGGCGCGGGCGGCGGCCCACGCCCCCTCGTCGAACCCGCCGTCCGCGCGTAGGCAGTCGACCGCCGACCACGCCATCGCCAGGGCGTGGTGGGCGTTGTCGTGGACGAACAGGCCCTGGCGCCCGAGCGTGAGCAGCGCGGGCTGGGCGGCCGCCCACGCGTCCAGGCGGGCGACCTGGTCGCCGTCACCGGCGCGCAGCACCGGGTAGGCGTGCGCCAGCCGCTCCACGTGCACCGCGACAGGCTCCGGGCGGGGCAGGCCGCTGGCGACGAGGCCGTCGGCGACGAGCCGGCCGAGCGCGCCGTCGGACGCGTCCCACAGGGCGTCGCCCGCGTCGCAGGGGATCTCCGCGCACAGCACGGTGCGGTCGGGCGGGTCGTCGCCGTCGCGGTAGTTCGGCGGCTCCGACACCCGGGTGACCGGCGTGTGCGGCTCGGGCAGGTAGTGGGCGTCGAACGGGCTGTAGCGGCCGCCCTCGAGCACCAGGTACACCAGCAGCATCGCTCGGAAGCGCAGGCTCCGGGCCGCGGCGAGGGCCTCCGCGTCGGGCGCCGGGCGGGCGATCGTCGCCAGGGTCGTGAGGGGGATGGTCGTCCACACCCGCCTGCCCGTGACCGCCCGCCCGCCGGCCACGGTCACGCGGGCGCCGCCGGGCGCCAGGTCCACGCCGGTCACCTCGGCGCCGAGGTCCACGCGCGCCCCCGCCGCCGCCGCGTCGTCGGCCAGGGCCTCCCAGAGCTGACCGTATCCCCGGCGGGGCGACAGGAAGCCGCGGCGGGCGGCGTCGGGCCGCGCCAGGACGGGGCGCAGGATGCGGCCCGGCGAGCCGGCGCCCACCCGGCGCCGCGCCTGCTCGCCGGCCAGCTGCTCGGGTGCGACGCCCCAGATCTTCCGCGCGTACGGGAAGTAGAAACGGTCGCAGATCGTGGGGCCGAGGGCGGCGCGCAGCACCTCGGCGAAGGTGTCGGCGCGCGGCCGGCGCAGCGGTCCCAGTGCGGTGTCGCGAGCGATGCCGAGCGCCATGCCGGGCGGCATGCGCCGCAGCAGGTCGCCGGGTCGCAGCGGGAACGCGATCCAGCGTCCGGCCAGGCGGATGCGTCCGTGGCGCGGCCGCCACTGCAGGTCGTCGCCGAGCAGGCGCCGCAGCTCGGCGAGGATCCGCGGCTCGATGGTCGGGTGCAGGCGGTGGCTGCCGAGGTCGGCGCGGATGCCGGCGACGCTGATGCTGCCGGCCGCCCCGCCCACCCGGTCCGCCCGCTCGAGCAGCACCACGCGGTGGCCGGCGCGTGCCGCGCGCTGGGCGGCGCCGACCCCGGCCGGGCCCGCCCCCAGGACGATCAGGTCGGCGTCGGTCAGCGCGCGGGGAAGGCGACGGTGGGCGCGCCGGTGAAGGCGAGCGTCACGGCGTCGCCCGCGGCCAGCGCGGGGGCCCCGATCACCCGGGAGCGCACCGTCTCCCCGTCGGCCAGGCGCACCCGGTACACCGCGTCGTGGCCGAAGTACTCGACCGCCTCGACCGTCGCCGCCCCGCCGGGCGCGGCCAGCAGCCGCTCGGGCCGGATCATGACCTGCACCGGGCCCTCGCACGGCGCGTGGAGCGGCACGGCGCCGAGCGGCGTGCGCGCCACGTCGCCCTCGCCGACGCCGTCGACCAGGTTGGCGTCGCCCACGAACTCGGCCACGGCGCGGCTGGCGGGCAGCTCGTAGAGCGTGGCGGCGTCGGCCTGCTGCAGGACGCGGCCCTCCTGCATCACCGCGACCTCGTCGCCCACGACGAAGGCCTCCTCCTGGTCGTGCGTCACGAAGATCCCGGTCGCGCCCGTCTCGGCGAGGACCCGCCGCACCTCCAGCCGCAGCTCCGCGCGCAGCGGGGCGTCGAGACCGGAGAAGGGCTCGTCGAGCAGGATCACCGACGGCGCGGGCGCGAGCGCCCGCGCGAGCGCGACGCGCTGCGCCTGGCCGCCCGAGAGCGTCGCGGGCGCGCGGCCGGCCAGCCCCGCGAGCCCGACGAGGGCCAGTGCGGCGTCGACGCGGTCGGCGCGCCGGGGGTCGCGGCGGGGGAGCCCGTAGGCGACGTTGCGCCCGACGCTCAGATGCGGGAAGAGGGCGGCGTCCTGGAAGACCATCCCGATGCGGCGGCGCTCGGGCGGCGTGAACGTGTCCGGGCCGGACAGCACGCGGGCGCCCACCCGCACCTCGCCGGCGTCGGGCCGCTCCAGCCCGGCGATCGTCCGCAGCAGGGTCGTCTTGCCGCAGCCGCTGGGTCCCAGCAGCGCCACGAGCCGGCCGGCGGGCACGTCGAGGGCGGCGCCGCGCAGCACGGGCGCGTCGCCGAACGCCTTCTCGAGCGCGCTCACGACCACGGCCTCGCCCGCCACGGCGGGGGCCGGGGGCGACAGGGGGACGGCCGTACGCATTCGGGCCACCTTACTACGCGCCTGGGTGCCCCCGAAGGAGCGGGTCAGCGCGTCAGGCCGGCTGGCCGGGGAGGACGTACAGGCCGGCGGCGGCGCGCTCGCCGATGACCCGCTCGTCGCCGTCGATCCGCACCGTGAGCTGACCCGCGGACGGGTCGATGCGCGTGACCTCAAGGTCGGTCCCGGGGACGAGCCCCTGGTCGTAGAACCAGTGGAGCAGGTCGCCGTCGTGCTCGGCCAGGCGGACGATGGTGGCGGGGCCGACCTCGATCTGGCTGAGCGCCCGCAGGTCGCGGTTCTCCTCCTGCTCGTGGGAGGTGTCGACCGGCCACCCGTGGGGGCAGCGGTCGGGCTCGCCGAGCTGGGCGGAGAGGCGCTCGACCATCTCGTCGCTGAACGCGTCGCCGATGTCGTCGGCGTGCACGTGCGACTCGGCGGCCGAGTAGCCCATGAAGTCGGTGAGGAAGCGCTCGATGATGCGGTGGTGGCGCACCACCCGCTCGGCCTCCGCGCGGCCCTTCCGGGTGAGCAGCGGGGCCTTCCGCGGGCCGCGCTCGATCAGCCCGTCGGCCTCGAGCCGCTTGAGCATCTCGCTCGCCGTCGGCGGGGTCACGCCGAGCATCTCGGCCACGCGGGCCGCGGGGACGGGGGCCTCGCCCACGATCGGGCCGTACTCGCCGATCGGCGTCGCGAGGAAGTAGATCGCCTCGAGGTAGTCGTCGACCGAGTGCACGCGTCCCATCGGGGGCATCCTACCGCGCCGGTCGGCGGGCTGGACCGCGGGGCGCCGCTTCGATACGTTCGCCACATGTCCCCGCCGTCAGGCTCCGGGGCGCGTCCCCGGCGGATCCTGGTCATCGCGAACGAGACCTGCGCCGCGCGCGGCGTGGTGGACGAGGTGCGCTACCGGGCGGGGGAGGGCGCCGAGGTGGTGGTCGTGGCCCCCGCGCTGGCGAAGAGCCGGCTGGAGCATTGGCTGGCGTCCGACTCGGAGCGCCGCAGGAGCGAGGCGGGGACACGGCTGGAGGACTCCGTCCGCGCGTTCGAGGCGGCGGGCATGAACGCCCGCGGCACGCTGGGCGACGCCGACCCGCTGCAGGCCCTGGACGACGCGCTCCGGGTGTTCGACCCGGACGAGATCGTCATCTCCACCCACCCGCCGGCCCGGTCCAACTGGCTGGAGCGCCAGGTGGTGCGGAAGGCCCGCGAGCGGTACGCGGTCCCCATCACCCACGTGGTGGTCGACCTGCTGCACGAGTCGACGAGCACCGACGATGCGGGCCGCCGCCCGATGGTGCCGCCGGAGCGGCGCATGCGGGTGTTCGCCGCGGCGGCCTACGACGAGGCGCTGGCCATCCAGAGCGGCGGCTTCCGCGACCGTCCCGTCCCCGGTGACGGCGGATCCGGCGTGTGGGTCAGCGACCGCCCGCCGCCGGCCGAGCAGGGCGACGCCTGGGTGGTGTTCGCGATCGACGTGCCCGAGGAGGTCGCCGCCGGCTACGCGCGCGGCGACGGCCCGGAGGGCCGCCAGTACCTCATGCCCGCCGAGCTGCTCAACCGCATGGGGCCGCCCGTCCAGCAGGACGACTTCTCGGAGTAGCGGCCCCGGTCACGACTCCTCGATCGTGACCGAGTCGATCCAGATCGTGGACGTCGGGACCTGGCTGGCCGGGTCGCCCGGGTCGGCGTCCGGGTCGGCGAAGCGCTCGATGGTCCTGGCCACGTCCAGCCCCTTCGTGACCCTCCCGAACCGGGAGTAGGAGTTCGGCAGGAAGCTGGCGTCGCCGGTCACGATGAAGAACTGGGAGCCGTTGGTGCCGGGGCCGGAGTTGGCCATCGCGACGCTGCCGGCGGGGTAGCCGTCGTCCGGCAGCTCGTCGGCGAACGTGTACCCGGGGCCGCCGGTGCCGTCGCCGGACGGGTCGCCGCCCTGGATCACGAACCCCGGGACGACGCGGTGGAAGGTGAGCCCGTCGTAGAAGCCCGCGCGGGAGAGGAAGACGAAGTTGTTGACCGTCCGCGGCGCCGCCTTCGCGTCCAGGCGCACGACGATGTCGCCGCACGACGTGGCGATCGTCGCGGTGTAGGTCGTGGCCGGGTCGATGGTCATCGGCGGGGGCGCGTCGTAGGTCGCGGGGTCGCCCGCCGTGGGCGGCTGCTGCGCGCTGCAGGCGGCGCCGTCCGCGTTGGTGACCGTGCCGCCGCCGGACGCGGCCGCGGCGGTGGCCGACGCGGCCGTGCCGCCGCCGCCGGCGGCCGCGTCGCCGTCGCCTCCCCCGCACGCCGCGAGCCCGGCCGCGAGCAGCAGCGCCGCCAGCGCCGCCGCCACCGTCATGATCGTCCGCCTCACTCCCCCTCCTCGATCTCGCGCAGCCGGAAATAGGTGAGCGTCCACGCCACCGCGGCGAAGGGCGCCGCCAGGCTGTTGGTCACCGCCTGGCCGATCAGGGTCTTCCACGAGTCGCTGTTGATCGGCGAGAGCGCCAGCGCCAGGACGACGCCGGCCACCAGGATGATCAGCAGGGTCAGCACCGCGACGGTGAACACCGGCCAGGCGGAGCCCTGCACGAGCTCGCGGCTGCGGCCGAAGCTCTCGAGCACGCGGCGGTGCTCGATCATGATCACCGGGGACACCACGAGCCACCAGGTCAGCAACACCAGGCCCGGGACGATCAGCAGCACCAGGCCGATGCAGATCCCGACGAGGGCCAGGATCCCGGCGCCGGCCAGGGCCACCAGCCGCCCGCTCGCGTGGCCGAAGGTGCCGGCGATCCCCAGGTCCACCCGTCCGTCGCGGACGTCCTCGACGGCCTTCACGAGCGCCCCCTGCACGAAGAAGATCGCCGCGAGGCCCAGCAGGTTCGCCGCGAGCACCCCGGGCCAGCCCAGCCCCGCCAGGACGCCGCCGACGACGCCGAGGGGCACGAACACGACGGCCGCGATGCCGATCAGGTGCCGGGGGTGGGCCCGGTACAGCTCCCAGCTGCGGCGCAGGATGTCGCCGGGCTCCATGCCGGCGGACTCTACGTGCGGATCCCCACGCCGCGCAGGAACGTCGTCCAGGCCCACGCCGTCATGCCCACCGCGATCCCGAGCGTCACGCCGAGCGAGAGGGCCAGCGGCACCTCCGCGTCGCCGAGCACGCCGTGCCGGGCGGCGACCACCATGTAGAAGATCGGGTCGGCGTGGGTGAGGCCCTCCCACGGCTGGCCGAGACGGTCGACCGCGTAGAAGACGCCGCCCAGGAACACGAGCGGCTGGATCACCAGGTTCCCGACCACGTTCTGCTGGTCCCACCCGGTGGAGTAGAGCCCCACCACCGTGCCGAGGGCGGTGAACGCGACACTGGTGCCGAGGAGGACGAGGGCCAGCACCAGCGGGTGCTCGACCGGGAAGTCCACGAAGAGCCGGGCCGCACCGAGGGTCAGCACGCCGATGAGCAGGCTGCGCACCACGCCGCCGGCCATGTAGCCGATCAGCATCTGGGTGGGGCTCATGGGGCTGGACGCCGGGTCCTCGATGAAGCCGTCGTTACGCGCCTGGTAGATCGAGGTGGCGTTGTTGCCGAAGGCCGATGTGGCGACGCCCATCAGCACCAGGCCGGCGACGATGAACTGCTCGTAGGGCACGCCGTCGATCACCCGGATCGACCCGCCCAGCGCGACCCCGAACACCACGATGAACAGCACGGCGGCGACCACCGGCGGGGCGATCGTCTGGGTCCACAGGCGCATGACACGGAGCACCTCGCGCTCGGCCAGCGCCGCCACCCCGCGCACGCGCACCCGCCGGATGCCGGCCGTCGTCACCGGCCCACCAGGTGCAGGTAGACGTCCTCCAGCCGCGGGGCGCCGAAGCGCTCGCGCAGGTCGGGCGGCGCGCCCTCCGCCACGATCCGGCCGCCGCGGATGAAGGCGACCTGCTCGCACAGCGCCTCCGCCTCCTCCAGGTAGTGGGTGGTCAGGAGGATCGTGGTGCCGTCGGCGTGGAGCGCGCGGATGTAGGCCCACAGGTCGTGGCGCAGCTCGATGTCGACGCCGGCCGTGGGCTCGTCCAGGATCACCAGGCGCGGGCGGTGCAGCAGGGCCCGGGCGAGCAGCAGGCGCCGCCGCATGCCGCCCGACAGGTGGTGGGCATACGCGTCCGCCTTCCCGGTCAGGTCGAACGCGGCCAGCATCTCGGCGGCGCGCTCCCGGGCCTCGGCCCGGGTGAGCCCGAAGTAGCGGCCGTGGAGCGACAGCAGCTCGCGCACCGGCACGAACCGGTCCAGCGCGACGTCCTGCGGGGCGTACCCGATGGTGCGGCGCGCCTCGGCCGCCGTCGGGCCGCGGGCCGGCAGGCCGAAGACCTCGATCGACCCGCCGTCCGGCGTGGTCAGGCCCACGATGCTCCGGATCAGGGTGGTCTTGCCGGCGCCGTTCGGGCCGAGCAGGCCGAAGAACGACCCCGCGGGCACCCGGAGGTCGAGCCCGTCGAGGGCGTGCACCCCGCCGAAGCCCTTCCGGACCTCGGCGCAGTCCAATGCGGGGGCGTCGGCGCGGCTCACGACGCGCGACGGTATCGCGCGGGCCGGGGGGCGCGCCCCCCGGGGCCGCTACCAGCCGACCGCGACGACCGCGACGGCGCAGATGAGGTGGTCGGCGCCGGGCCCGCCGTCGGTGCCGTTCGGCATCCGCAGCCCGCCCTCGCGCGCCGTGACCGTCACGCGGCCGTACGGGAAGATCGCCGCGACCGCGTCGGGGTCGACCCCCTCGTGCCCGGGGACGGCGACGGTCACCTCCACGCGCATGTCGGCGCGGTCGCCGCTCGGGATCAGATCGCGGACACCGGGCAGCGACGTGCGGCCCATCGCCTCGCGGGCCGCCCGCCGCGCCGCCGTGGTGGGGTCCTCGCCCACCAGGTCGACGCCGAGGCCCATCTCCAGGAAGACGGGGAAGGCGCCCTCGCGGGCGCCCCCCTGCTCAGTAGGTGGGCTCGTCGTCGCCGCGCTTCAGCTTGCGCAGCACCACCACCACGCCGCCGGCCACCGCGCCGATCACGGCGACCCGGCCGATGAACCGCTTGACGCCACCCGTCTTCTTCGGCGCCTCGACGAGCCCCGAGACCGCCTTCTGGAGGTCCTGTGCGGAGCTCTCGACGCGCTTCTGCAGCTTGCGGTCGTTCGCGAGCTTGCGGGCGGCCTTCGACGGCTTCTTGCCGCTGATCTCGTCCTTCACGTCCATGCCGGTCGCGAACGCCTTGCGGAGCGCGTCGTGCAGCTCCGGGTCGTTCATGGCCTTCGTCACGATCGGTCGCACCGTCTCGACCAGCGCGACGGCGCGGGCCGTGTTCAATGCGCTCCTGGCCTGCTTCATCCTCTGGCCTCCATCGGCGTCGTCGGGTCGCACCGCGCCGAAGGCGCGGCGCAGCTTGCGTCGGGCGATCCGCCGGGCCAGGCGGTAGGTCACGAAGCCCAGGACGGCCCGGCGGGGATCGATCACCTCACGAGTGTATGCCGCGCCCGCCGGAGCGCGAAACCCGGGCGTAGGCTCTCCGCGTGCCCGATCGCGTGGTCATCGTCCGGCACGGCCGGACCACCTACAACGACCTGCGCCGCCTCAACGGCGACCCGGCCGTCGACGTGCGCCTGACGGCCGCCGGGATGGCGCAGGTGGCGCGCCTGCGGCCGCGGGTCGCCGCGCTGCCCGTCGATCTCGGGGTGCGGACGCGGTTCCCGCGGACGGCCGTGACCCTGGACATCCTGCTGGCGGGCCGCGATCTGCCGCGCGTCGTGTGCCCGGATCTGGACGACGTGCACCTGGGCGAGTTCGAGGGCGCCGACGTCGAGGCGTACCGGGCGTTCCGGCGCGATCACGGCCAGGACGCGCGGCCCGAGGGCGGCGAGAGCCGCATGGACGTCCTGGCGCGGTACGTCCGCGGGTTCCGCCGGATCCTGGCCGTGGAGGCGCGGATGCCGCTGGTGGTGACCCACGACATCCCCATCAGGTTCGTGCTGAACGCACTCGAGGGCGCCGACCCGCTGGAGGGGCCGGTGACCGCCATCGAGAACGGCGTCCTCCACGACCTCGGGGCGACGGATCTCACGCGCGCGGTCGATCGGATGCAGGAGCGCCTTCCGCCCGCCGCGGCGTGAGCTACCATGCAGCGGGCCTCGATCCACGGGGTCAGTCGTGTGGAACAACGAAGGAAGATCAATGGCCGAGGGTGTCGTGAAGTGGTTCTCCGCAGAAAAGGGCTATGGGTTCATCACGCCGGATGACGGCGGCAAGGATCTGTTCGTCCACTTCTCGGAGATTCAGGGTTCGGGGTATCGCAACCTCGAGGAGGGCCAGCGGGTCACGTACGAGGCGACCGAGGGCCAGAAGGGCCCGCAGGCCTCCGGCGTGAACGTGCTCTCATAGCGCAGTCGGCGCCTGAGGCGCACTGAGAGGAGAAGTTCTGGCGACGAAGCAGAAGGAAGAGGCGATCGAGGTGGAGGGTGAGGTCACGGAGGCCCTCCCGAACACCATGTTCCGCGTGGTTCTGGACAACGAGCACGAGGTGCTGGCCCACATGGCCGGCAAGCTCCGCCGGTTCCGGATCCGCATCAACCCGGGCGACCGGGTGAAGGTGGAACTCTCGCCGTACGACCTGAACCGCGGTCGTATCACCTTCCGACTGAAGTAATCACGACCCCCGAGGCGGTTGTCCGACCTCGCCGTCGCGCCTAGCGCGCGGCGGCGAGGACCGGACGGACCTCTCCGCCGGCGTGCAGGGCGCGTCGTGCGGCGGGATACCCGCATGCCCGGTCCAGGAGGATCGGGCGCAGCGGCGCCTCGATCACGCGCTCGCCCGCGACCCCCACGCGATACGCGTGGCGGTTCTCGCGCGACGCCACGACCGCCGCCAGCCGCCGGTCGACGAAGTGCAGCGCCACGCCGTCGTCGGCGGCGAGCCCCGGCGCCAGTCCGTCGGCGAGCGCGTCGGTGTACGCGTCGCGCCGCAGGCGGTAGTGCGGGCAGTTGCTGCCGGGCAGGAGCCCCAGCCCGTCCTCGAACCGCGTGAGCCGCGTCCCGAACGCGGCGGTGACGCCGCCCTCGAACCAGCACATGGAGCCGGCGCACAGGCCGGCGAGCACCACGCCTCGCTCCCACGCCTCGCGCAGGATCCGGTCGATGCCCTGGGCGCGCCACACCGCCAGCAGGTTCACGGTGTTGCCGCCGCCGACGTAGACGACGTCCTGCGACAGGATGAGCGACCGCACGTCGTCCACCTGCCGGTTGAAGAGCTGGAGGTGCGACGGGACGCAGTGGCCGCCGCTGAACGCGGAGTAGAACTTCGTGACGTAGCTCGGGTTGTCGCCGCCGGCCGTGGGCATGAAGAGCAGCCGCGGGCGCTCCGCCCCGCAGGCGTCGAGCACCCAGTCGTCCAGGACGGGGTTGTCCGGCTCCTCGGTGAAGCCGCCGCCGCCCATCGCCACGATCTGCCGTGGTCGTCGTGCGGTGCGCGCCATCGGTGCGGCGATGCGGGCCATGGCGCATCCTGGGCGGGTGCGGCGCGGCGCGCGACGGACATGCGGACAGACTTCCGCCGCAACCCATGGCCCGGGGGACAGGTGGCCCGGCGGTAGGGTTCGCGGAGGTGATGGATCGTCACATCGTGGCCTGCGGCGGCGGGGGATGGTCGGGTGAGCCGGGCGCCGGCCCGCTCGAGGACTACATCCTCGGCCTCGCCGCCACCGACACCCCGAGCGTGTGCCTCCTCGCCACGGCGAGCGGCGACTCCGACTGGGTGATCACCCGCTTCCACGAGTTCTTCGGCCGGCTGCCGTGCCGCGCCACCCACGTCGCGCTGTTCCGGCCCCACCCGGAGGGCGTGGCCGAGCACCTGCTGGCCCAGGACGTCATCTACGTCGCCGGCGGCAGCAGCGCCAACCTGATGGCGGTGTGGGGGGCGCACGGCCTGGGCGCGGTGCTCCGCGCCGCGTGGGAGGGCGGAACCGTGATGTCCGGCGTCAGCGCCGGGGCGATCTGCTGGTTCGAGCAGGGCCTCACCAACTCCCTGGGGGCCGGCTTCGCCCCGGTCCGCGGCCTCGGCCTGCTGCCCGGCGGCCTGTGCCCGCACGCCGACGGCGACCCCGGGCGCATCCCGGCCCTGGTCGATCTGATCGACCGCGGCGAGATGCCGCCCACGATCGCCGTTGACGACGGCGCCGCGGTCCACCTGACCGACGGCGCGGAGCCCCGCGTGGTCTCGGGCGCCCCCGGCCGCGGCGCCCGCAGGGTGTCGGCCGGCGGGGTCATCGCGCCCCTGGAGGCCGTTCCCGCCCCCTGACGGACCGGTGCGCCGCCGGCCGCCCGGCGGGCGGGGAGTGCGATCGAGAACGCGTGGTCTCGGTCGCCCTCGTCACGGCAGGAGCAGCATCGAGTCCCCGAACTCGTGCCAGCGGTACCGGGCGGCGACGGCCTCGGCGTAGGCCGCCTCGACCAGGGAACGCCCGGCGACGGCCTCGAGCAGCAGCAGGTGGCTGGCCTCGGGCGGGTGGAGGCCGGTGACCAGGCCGTCCACGATTCGGGCGGGCCGGTCGGGGCCGAGCACCAGGTCGGTCCAGCCGCGCCGTCCGACGGGGTCCCCGTGGTCGTTCACCGCGCTCTCCAGGGCCCGCACCACGGTGGTGCCCACCGCGACCACCCGGCCGCCGCCGTCCCGCGTCGCGGTCACCAGGCGGGCGGTGGCGGCCGGCACCCGCAGCCGCTCGGGGGCGGGGGGCTCGTGGAGCTCCGGGCTCGACACCCCCGCGTGCAGCACCACCGGCGCCACCGCCACGCCGCGCGCCATCAGGGCGACCAGCAGCGGCGCCGTGAACGGCCGGCCCGCGCTGGCCATCTCGGCGCTGCCGGGATGGGTGGCGTAGACGTTCTGGAGCTCCTCCAGCGTCACGTCGCCACGCCGGTAGGCGTAGGCGATGGGCCTGCCGTGGGCCGCCAGGTGCGCGAGCGCCCCGGCCGGGGGTGTGACCCGGGCCGTCCACAGCCGGCCCGGCGCGGCGGCGGCATCGGGGTACGGCGCGTCCATGCGGAGCACCAGCTCGCCCGTCACCCGGATCCGCTCGCCCGCGTGGACGTCGGCCGCGGGGCCGCCCCCGTCGGGCCGGCGCGGCTCCACGACCCAGCGGTCGCCGGCCAGCGGCGTCGCCACGTGCACCACCACCGGGCGGCCGTCCTCGCGCACGCCGTCGAGCGCGGCGGGGAGGGTCGCCGAGGTGTTCACCACCAGCAGATCCCCCTCGCGCAGCAGCCCCGGCAGGTCGCGGAACCGGTGGTGCGCGACGCCGTCCGGACCCGCCGCCAGCAGGCGCACGCCGTCGCGCGGGACGCCGCGGCGCTCGGGCGGCCCGGCGGCCTCGGCGCCCGCCGGCAGCACGAACCCGACCGGCCGGGGGGCGGTGGCGGGCGCGCTCACGCCGTCGCGGCCGCGGCGGGCCGCAGGTCGGCGGCCCGGTACCGGCCGCTGGGGAGCGACCCCTCCACCAGCCGCACGAGGGCCGGCACGACGGTCTCGGGGGACGGCAGGCCGGAGACGTCCTCGCCCGGGTACGCCTCCCGCATCAGCGCCGTCGCCATGTCGCCGGGGTCGAACGCGTACACCGCCACCCCGGGGTGCTCCAGCGCGAACACCGCCGAGAGCTGGTCGAGCGCCGCCTTCGCCGCCCCGTAGCCGCCCCACCCGGCGTAGGCCTCGACGGCCGCGTCGGAGGTGACGTTCACCAGTCGCCCGCCCGCCGCCTCCAGGTGCGGCAGCAGCCGCTGGGCCAGCGCGAGCGGCGCGACCGCGTCCACCGCCAGGATCCTCCCGAGATCCTCCGGCGGCAGGTCCCGAAGCCCCGGCCGCGGGCTCGGTCCCAGCACACTGGCGTTGTTGACGAGCAGGTCCAGGTGCCCGAGCTCCCCGACCGCGTCCGCCAGCGCGCGCCGGTGCGCCGCGTCGGCGACGTCGCCGGCGATGGCCGTCACGCGGCGGGGGAGGGGAAGGGCCTCCACCGCCGCGCGCAGCCGCGCCTCGTCGCGCGCGTCCACGACGAGGCGCCACCCACGCCAGCTCAGCTCCTCGGCGAGCGCCCGGCCCAGCCCCCGCGACGCCCCCGTGACGACCGCCACCCGGTCCCGCATGACCCACCTCCAGATCGGTTGGCTGGTACCGTAAGAGTTGAAGTTGACTTCAAGTCAAGGGGTGGCGCGGTGGACGGGTCGGACCTGTTGACGATCGGGGTGGTGAGCCGCCGCGCGGGCATCGCGGCGTCGGCGCTGCGCTTCTACGACCGGGAGGGGCTGGTGCCGTCGGTGCGCTCGCCCGGCGGCCAGCGGCGTTACCCGCGCAGCGCCCTGCGGCGGATCGCGTTCATCCGCGCGGCCCAGAACGTGGGCCTGTCGCTCGACGAAATCCGCGAGGCCCTCGCGACCCTGCCGGAGGGGCGGCCGCCCACCGCCGACGACTGGGCGCGGCTGTCGGCGGCGTGGCGGTCGCGGCTGGACGAGCAGATCGAGGCGCTCCAGGCGCTCCGCGGGCGGCTGAGCTCCTGCATCGGATGCGGGTGCCTGTCGCTCGGCGCCTGCGCGCTCATGAACCCGGACGACGACGCGGGGAGTGGCGGGCCGGGCGCCCGCTTCCTGCCCGCGCCGCTGCGGAGGGCGCACGGCGTCGCGGCGGCCGCGGGGTCGCGCCGTCGAACGCCCGCGTGACCGCGCCGCGGTCCGGGCCGCACACCATGAGCCACTCGGTGGCCCGGACGTGCGAGACCCGGCCGACGCGCTCGCCCGCCGGGTTGTGGATGCCGATGCGCGCGCCGATGTAGCGGGGCACGTCGATGGCGAGCGCCGCCACGTGGCCGCGCGAGGCGAGCAGCTCGGCGACGTGGGCGGGCTCGTGGAAGCCCTCGTCGTTGACCGAAAGGATCACCCACGGGGTGGTCAGGGCCCCCACCAGCGCCTCCAGCGCGTCCCACGCGGCGCGGCTGCTGTTGAAGGGGCTGCGCACCGCGCGGCAGTCGATCCGCTTGCGCGCCACCCCGTACGCCTCGGGCCGGTCGCCGCGGACGAGGGTCTCCCACACGTGGTAGTTCGCGAAGTAGGAGTGCTGGTTGTACGGGGGGTCGAGGTAGGCGGCGTCCACGCCGTCGAGCGCGGCCGCCAGGTCGCGCGCGTCCATCCGCGCCACCTGGCCCGCCGGCCCCGGCACCCGGTCGGGCGGCAGCAGCTCCAGCGGGCGCAGGCTGCGCGGCGCCGGGCGCTTGAGGTAGGCCATCTGGAGGCCGCAGGTGGAGTCGACGCGGTCGGCGGCCTCGACCAGGCTGGTCAGCAAGGCGCCGCGCATCGGCTCGCCGGCCGGGATGTCGTCGATGGCGGCGCGGATGGCGTCGATGCGCGCCCCGTTCTCGGCCGAGAAGTAGCGCGCCTGCCCGCAGAAGACGTCGGTCACGTAGCCGGGCGCGCCGGGCAGCGCGGCCAGGCGGTCCAGGTGGCGGCCGAGGGCCGCCCGGTCGAGCCGGTCGTCGGCGGCGATGTAGGCCTGGCCGAACGCCTCCGAGTACGTCGCCAGGTCGTTCGACACCACCCGGCAGCCGGCGCGGCGGAAGGCCTGCCCGGCGCGGGTCGTGCCGGCGAAGAGGTCGCAGACCGAGCCCACCGGCAGCCGCTGCGCCACGCGCTCGAGCAGCGGGGCGAGCGCGCGCTTCGAGCCGATGTACTTGATCACCGGCGGGGAGGGTAGCCGAGCGCCGGAGCGAAGGACCCACCACCGGCAATCCCCGCCTGGGAGCCCTCTCCGTGGACCGCCTCCTGAACCGCCTCCACCCCTTCGCGATCGGCGCGCTCGCCGTGCTGATCCTGATCGCGGGGTGGCTGCTCGGCCTCTCGGGCTGACCGCCCACCGCACGCGGGACATTCGACGGCCCTCATATCGAGGGTTCGGCAGGTATGCTCCCTGCGCTTTGGGCGCCGGAAAGCATCCCGACAAAGGCAAGATCTCGACCAAGAAGGTCAAGATCAAGAAGCGCTGCTGCGACTCCAAGCGGATGTGCACGGGGTGCCCGCTGCGGCCCGAGAACGGCGGGCCCGGCCGAAAGAAGCGCCGCAAGCCGTAACGCGGCGCCCCGTCGGCCCGCGGCCGCGCTCAGGGCGTCGGCGCGGGAACCTGGTCGCCGCCGAGCAGGCGCTCGCCCAGGCCGAGGCAGGTGGGGCAGGCCTCGGCGTGCAGGGCGCCGTCGGCATCGGGGGACCAGAGGCGGCGCTGACCCCAGCACGTCCCGCAGGGGACCCACCGGGCGTCGCCGTCGGAGTGGTGATGTGTCATGCGGCCGAGTGTGAGGCCCCCCACGGGCCGTCTCCTTGGCCCTCCGTCCCAACATGTCGGCGCCCGGCTGCGCCCGCGGGCCGCCCTGTAGCGTCCGCCACATGGGCGACGCGAAGGCGGGCACGGGCTTCGGCGAGACCATGGCGGCGGGGTACGGCTTCGGGGTCCCGTCGATCCGCCTGGGGCGTCCGTTCCAGGACCCCGCGGCCCCCGACACGGCGGTCGAGGTGGGGATCCCGATCGGCCTGCTCAACCGCCACGGGCTCATCGCCGGCGCCACCGGCACCGGCAAGACGCGGACGCTCCAGCTCATCGCCGAGCAGGTCTCCGCCGCGGGCTGCCCGGTGTTCGCCGCCGACATGAAGGGCGACCTGGCGGGCATCGGCGCCGCCGGCGCGGCCGACGAGCGGCTGACCGCGCGCGCGACCGAGCTCGCCGACCCGTGGGCGCCCGCCGCCTGCCCCGTGGAGCTGCTGTCGCTGACCGGCCAGGACGGCGTGGCGGTGCGCGCGACCGTCACCGAGTTCGGCCCGACGCTCTTCGCGAAGGTGCTGGAGCTCAACGAGACCCAGGAGGAGAGCCTCGGCCTGGTCTTCCGGTACTGCGACCAGAAGGGCCTGGCGCTCATCGACCTCGAAGACCTGCGCGCCGCGCTGGGGTGGCTCACCGGCGACGGCAAGGCCGAGCTGAAGGCGATCGGGGGCATCTCGACCGCGACGGCCGGGGTGCTGCTGCGCAAGGTGTCGCAGCTCGAGGCGGACGGCGGCGACGTGTTCTTCGGGGAGCCGGCGCTCGCCGTACCGGACCTGCTGCGCACGACGCCCGACGGGCGCGGCGTGGTGTCGGTGCTGAACCTGGTCGATGTCGCCCGCAGGCCCGCGCTCTTCTCCACGTTCCTCATGTGGGTGCTGGCCGAGCTGTTCGAGTCGCTCCCGGAGGTCGGGGACCCGGACGAGCCGACGCTCGTCTTCTTCTTCGACGAGGCCCACCTGCTCTTCGACGGGGCCTCCGACGCGTTCCTGGACTCCGTCGCCCAGACCGTCCGGCTGATCCGCTCGAAGGGCGTCGGCGTGTTCTTCGTCACCCAGCTGCCGACGGACCTGCCGGACGTGGTGCTGTCGCAGCTCGGCCACCGCGTGCAGCACGCGGTCCGGGCGTTCACGCCGAGGGATGCGCGGGCGCTGAAGGCCGCCGTCGAGACCTTCCCCACCACGACGGACTACGACCTGGCGGAGACCCTCCAGTCGCTCGGCATCGGCGAGGCGGCGGTCACGGTCCTCGATCCGCGCGGCGTGCCGACCCCCGTCGCGGCCACGCGGCTGTTCCCGCCCGCGTCGCGGATGACGCCGCTCACGCCCGACGAGCGGGCCGCCGTCATCGCGGCGTCGCCGCTGCGTCCGAGGTACGCCGAGCGCCTGGACCGCGAGAGCGCCGCCGAGATGCTCGCCGCGCGCATCGAGGCGGCGCCGGAGCCGGCGCCGCCGCCCACCCCGGCGCCGCGCCGGCCGGGCGCCCCGACGGCGCGCCCGCCCGAGACGATCGCCGACCAGGTGGGGGACATCCTCGGGTCGGGGATCGGCAAGCAGGTCACGCGCGAGATCGTCCGCGGCGTCTTCGGGATGCTGCGCAGGCGGCGCTGAGGGATCCGGTCGTGCGGCCCCATCGCGCGCGGCGCAGCTGCCACGTCGTCCCCGGGTCGAGCGCCCGGATGCTCGCCAAGGTCCCCGGCCTCGGCGCCGACGAGGTGATCCTGGACCTGGAGGACGCCGTCGCCGAGGACGCCAAGGCCCCCGCGCGCGCCGCCGTGGCCGAGGCCGCCCGGGCGGGCGCCGGCGGCGCGACCGTCGCCGTCCGCGTGAACGCCGTCGACACGCCGCACTGCCACCGCGACCTGGTCGCCGTGGTCGAGGCGGCCGGCGCCGCCGTGCAGGTGGTGGTGCTGCCGAAGGTCGACGACCCCGGCCACGTCCACTTCGCCGACCATCTGCTCGGCGCGCTCGAGCGGGAGCTGGGGCTGCCCGTGGGCGGCATCGGGCTGGAGGCGCAGATCGAGACGGCGCGAGGACTGGTGAACGCGGAGGCGATCGCGGCGGCGCCGCGCGTCGAGGCCCTGGTGGTGGGCCCCGGGGACCTGGCCGCGTCCCTGGGGATGCCCCACACGGCCATCGGCGCGCCCGTGCCCGACTACCCCGGCGACGGCTGGCACCACGTGCTGGGCAGGGTGGTGGTCGCCGCCCGGGCCGCGGGTGTCCAGGCGGTGGACGGCCCGTACGCGGTGCTCGACGACGAGCCCGGCCTGGTGGCGTCGGCGCGGCGCTCGCGCGGCCTGGGCTACGACGGCAAGTGGAGCATCCACCCCCGCCAGATCGGCCCGCTCAACGACGTGTACGGCGTCCCCGAGGCGGCGCTCGCCCACGCGCGGCGCGTCCTGGAGGCGCACGCCGCGGCCGCCGGCCGCGGGGAGGGCGCGGCGTCGCTCGACGGCGAGATGATCGACGAGGCGACCCGGGCGATGGCCGCGCGCCTGGTGGAGCGGGCCCGCCTGACCGGATCCTGATCCGATGGCCGAGCTTCGCGTGGTCGGCGAGCTGCCCCTGTCGGTGAGCGCGGAACGGGCGTGGGAGCTGTGGTCGCGGGTGGAGGACTGGCCCCGCTGGGACTGGGTGGGCTCCGCCGACGCCCGGTGGCTCCAGGGCGAGCCGTGGACGGAGGGGGCGCGGCTGCGCGTGGGGCATCGGCCCCGGACCTTCGACGCCGTGCTGGTGGTGGTCGACCCGCCGCGTGAGGTCACCACGCAGGCCCGCGGCCTCGGCATCGGGGGGCGTCACACGTACCGCTTCCTGTCGCGCGGCAACGGATGCGTGTTCCGGATGGAGGAGACGTTCCACGGACGCGGCGCCCGCCTCCTGAAGCCCCTGGTGCGGTGGTACTGGGGCCGGCAGATGCTGGCGTTCCGGCGCTTCGCCGAGGCCGCCGACTCGACCGTCGACGGTCGCGACTGAACCGTCGGTCAGGGGCCGGGCGGTTGCGCGAACGCCCCCGGAACGTAAGGCTTCGGCAGTGCCGATTTCGTCCGACCAGTGACCACGAGATGAGCGAGGGGCTTCGGCCGGGCGACCGCCTGAGCGGTCTGATGCGCGCCGCCCGCGGACTGGCCGTCGCGATCGCCGACGCGGACGGTCGGCTGGTGGAATGGAGCGACGGCGCCCGCCAGATGCTGGGGTACGCGGCCGAGGAGGCCGTGGGCCACCACGATCTGACGCTGGGTCACGACCCGGCGGAGCTCGAGGAGTTCGCCCGGCTCGCGGGCGCGCCCGACGGGCTCACCGCGCTCATCCGCTCGGCGGAGGGCCAGGACGACGCCCGGGAGTGGACGTTCGTCCGCCGCGACGGCGGGCGGCTGGTGGCGGCCCGCTCGCTCTCGCCCATCGTGGACGAGGGCGGCGCCACCATCGGCTACGCCGGCATCGCGCGCGACGTCAGCCGCCGGCGCGGCATCGAGCAGGAGCACGGCGCGATCCGGCGCGTCGCGCTGTTCCTGGCCGGCGACCCCGAGCCCGGCGAGGTGTTCGCCCGCGTCGCCGAGGAGGCCGGCGGGCTGGTGGGGGGCGGAGCCGCCGGGATCGTCCGGTTCGACGGGAGCCGCGCCCGGCACGTGGGCGCCTGGGCCGCCGACGAGGGCCTGCGGATCCCGGTGGGCGACGCGACGCCGCTCGAGGTGCCGAGCGCCCTCGGCGAGGTCCACCGGACGGGGCGCAGCGCACGGATCGGCGATCTGCACGCCCTGCTCCCGCCCGACCGCCTGGCGGCCCTCGGGAGCCTCCCGGCGATCCGCTGCGTCGTGGCCTCGCCCGTCCGGGTGCGGGGGCGGCTGTGGGGTGCGCTCTGGGCGGCCACGCGGGCGGCGGACGCCCTGGACGCGTCGGACGAGGCGCGGCTGACCCGGCTGAGCGACCTGGCGGGCCTGGCGATCGCGACCGCCGACGCGCGCGAGAACGTGGTGAACGAGACCCTGGCCGCGATCTTCCGCGGCGACCTCGACCTGGAGACCAGCATCGAGCGCGTCGTCGCCACCGCCCGCCAGGCGGCGCAGGCGGACCGGGCGACCTGCTACATCCACACGCCCGACGGCCAGCGGGTGCAGTCGGTCCACACCACCGAGGTCGACCCGCGGCGGCGCGCCTACCTGGAGCGGGCACGTGGCATGACGCGCTCCGAGATGCCGGTGTGGCAGCTGCTGGTGGCGCAGACCTCGCCGACGATGCTGATCGAGGATCTGACGACGGACCCGGCGGTCCCGCCGGAGGTCGCCCGCCGGCTCGGCGCCGGCGCCCTCGTGGGGCTGCGCCTGGAGCACCACTCCGTGCGGTGCGGGGGCGTGTCGGAGCTCCTCGGCACCCTGTTCCTGAGCTTCCGCGCGCCGCGCCGGTTCACCCGCCAGGAGCGGACGGCGATGGAGAGCCTGGCCGCGATGGTGTCGGTGGCGCTGGCGAACGCGCGCCTCCATGCCGAGACCCTGGAGCGCGCGGCGCGGGCGCAGGAGACGTCGCGGCGCGACCCGCTGACCGGCCTGCCGAACCACCGCCACTTCCAGGAGCGCCTGTCGGAGGAGGTGTCCCGCGCCCGCCGCCACGGCCGCAGCCTCGCCCTGGCGCTCATCGACATCGACCGCTTCCGGCGGGTGAACGAGCGGTTCGGCCACGAGGCCGGCGACCGCGTGCTGGTCACGATCTCGACGTTGCTCCAGTCGGCCGCCCGGGACGGCGACATGATCGCGCGGATCGGCGGCGAGGAGTTCGCGTGGCTGATGCCCGAGACGGACGGCATGGAGGCGTG
>OEIU01000706.1_pt1 | contig 27962 bp, 21 predicted proteins | sample 1539221 | NCBI WGS metagenome assembly OEIU01 (sample SAMN03792071, study PRJEB22550) | activated sludge metagenome | feature: wastewater treatment plant; material: activated sludge; isolation source: Wastewater treatment plant of a petroleum refinery complex | place: Argentina: Zarate | collected...
ACAATTGATAGAAAAATTGCAACTGGTGCCGAGATAGAAATTGAGTATCGAAGCAGTGAGGAAATTCTATCAATCAATGGAAAACAAATTGCAAATCTATCTACAAAAACATTTTCTCCTGCTTTTGATGTTACTCCTGCTCACTTAATAAAAGGCATAATTACAGAGGAAGATATTTTTTTCTTTCCATATAATTTTATCCGATGAGCGATATAATAAAAACGGAAGCCGTTGTGCTTTCTAAAATAAATTATGGCGATACGAGCAGCATCATTTCTTTATATTCCAAATCTGATGGGAAAATATCGGCAATTGTAAAAGGCGGAAGAGGTCCAAAATCAAAAATAGGAAAAATGATTGATCCGCTTAATTATCTTCAGATTATCATTTACAAAAAAAACACCCGTGAAGTGCAAATATTATCTAATGCGGATTTGATTTCGCATTTTCCAAAAATCAAAGAAGATCTTGAATCAACAAAGTATGCATTTGCCATAATTGAGCTTATAAAAAATCTTACTGTTGAAAATGAATCCAATCATAAATTGTTTAAGGGATTAATAAAAATTCTTAATCTTATTGAAGAGAAAAAAGAACAGCCGGCAGTTTTGTTTGATAGATTTTTTCTTTTCTTTTTATCAGAATTGGGCTACGATTTGGCTATTGATAAATGCGGAATCTGCGGTAAGCAAAATTCATCTAACTCTCAGCTTGGATTTGATCTTGAGCTGGGATTTGTTTGCCAAGATTGTCTTATATCACACATTGGGCTTGAAAATATTTCGGCGGAACTTTTTAATTATTTATTTTGTCTAAAGTTCAATAAAAAAATAGAAAAAGTTGAAGTTGAGAATATTGAAAAACTAAATCAGTTACTGGAACGTTATTTAAAATTTCATATACCCGACTTTAAAGGTATACAATCATTACAAATTTTTAAGTAGAGGATTTATAGAAAATATTTGTTACGAATGAACAGAAAGTGAATCTAATTAATAACTTATGTTACGCACATTTGATAAAAACCTTCGAGGTTTTCTGAAATAATTAAGAATTTTTCTATTATTTTAACAACATTATTGGCCAAACCTCGAAGGTTTCACAGATTTGCGTAAGGTGACTTAATAACAAAAATATATTCGGAGGAAAAAAATGAAAAAAAGTAAAGGCATATTAGGAGCAATTGCTTTAGTTGCCGTTGGTATTTTATTCGGTGCATTGCTTGTATCCGGTTTCGGATTAGTAAGACCCGGCTGGGCTGATATAAATCTTGGTGCACATAATCCGCCAGTTAATCTGGATGCAGACGCAACATCATTTTCAAAAGCTTTTATTGAAGTAGCAGAAAAAGTTACGCCGGCAATTGTTCAGATAACTGTAGTTTCGGAAAGAGACAATCCACACAAAGATCTTTTCTTCTTCCCGTTTGAAGATCAATTGCCTAAAGAGCAAGAGGGCTCTGGAAGTGGAATTATTATTTCAGATGACGGATACATCTTAACAAATAATCACGTTGTTGAAAAAGCATCAAAAGTAACTGTTGGATTATCCGATAAAAGAAATTTTAGCGCAAAGGTTGTTGGTACAGATCCATTAACAGACTTAGCTGTTATAAAAATTGATGCTAATAATTTAACAACCGCTTATCTTGGTGATTCTGATAATTTAAAAGTTGGGCAATGGGTTATGGCTATCGGAAATCCATTATCGCTTTCTTCAACTGTTACGGCGGGAATTGTTAGTGCGCTTGGCAGAGGACAGCTTGGTTTAATAAGAGATAGTTATGGAGTTGAAAACTTCATTCAGACCGATGCAGTTATAAACCCAGGTAATAGCGGCGGAGCTTTAGTAGATCTTTCAGGTGCTGTTGTAGGAATAAACTCTGCAATTGCAACTCAGGGAACCGGAACTTATATCGGATATGGATTTGCAATTCCAATTAATCTGGCAAAATCTGTTGCCAAAGAAATTATAGCTTACGGAAAAGTAAATCGTGGTTATATCGGAATAAATATAGGCGAGGTTGATAACTCAATAGCAAAATCTGTTGGATTGGATAAACCGCGTGGAATTATAATCAACGGTATTGTTGATGGTGGAGCAGCTTCGGAAACTGATCTTAAATCCGGTGATATTATTCTTTCAATTGATGGTAAAGAACTAAATAAACCAAATGAACTTCAGGGTTATATAGCTTCTAAATCCGCAGGAACAACTGTTACATTAAAAATCTTTAGAGATGGAAAAGAGTTTGAAAGAAAGATAACTCTTAAAACACGTAAAGAAGATGCAAAGACTGAACCTGTGATGAAAAAGGATAATGATGAGTCTAAGAGTGAAGCAAAATCAAACACTGCAAGTTTTGATAATCTTGGACTGTCTATCAAAAATCTTTCTGATAAGGAAAAAGAAAGTTACAAAGTTGATAATGGAGTTCTTATAACAAATGTTGAAAGTTTCAGTAAAGCTGAAGATCAGCGTTTATTTAAGGGCTTGGTTATTGTTGAAGCAGATAAAAAACCTGTCAAAGATGTTAGCTCATTCCAAAAAATAATTGAAAACAAAAAAGGAAAAGCTGTTTTGTTAAAAGTTCAGGATAAGGACGGAAACTCAAGGTTTGTTGGATTAGAAATTCCTGAGTAACTAATCCTTAATATTTTATTTAAACGTCCCGATATAATTCGGGACGTTTTTTTTATATTTGCTAAAAGCATTGGAGAGTTAATGATAAGATTTCTTACCGCGGGTGAATCGCATGGAAACGCGCTTACCACAATTGTAGATGGATTTCCATCAAATCTAAAAATTTTTAAAAGCTACATTGATGAACAGCTAAAGCGAAGACAGGCAGGTTATGGCCGTGGACTTAGAATGAAAATTGAAAATGATCAAGTTGAGATTTTATCAGGTGTAAGATTTGGTAAAACACTCGGTTCGCCAATATCCTTGTTAATAAGAAACAATGATTGGGAAAACTGGCAATCGATAATGTCCGTTGAACCAACAAATCAGAAAATTCCAAAAGTTACAATACCGCGTCCGGGGCACGCTGATTTAGTGGGAGTATCCAAATACAATTATGATGATATTAGAAATTCAATTGAAAGATCATCTGCAAGAGAAACTGCTGCGCGTGTTGCTGCAGGATCTATCGCAAGAAGGTTACTTGAAGATTTTGGTATAGGAATCGGAAGTTACGTTGAAAGCATCGGTGGAATTTATCCTGAAAATAATTTTGCTTATAAATTGTATTCTAATTCACTTCCACAGAACTTTTCTGCAAAATCAATTTCTGATAAAGCAGATAAAAATTCTGTAAGAGTTTTAGAATCAAAACAAGAAGAAAAAATTATAAACAAAATAAAACTAGCGAAGAAAAAAGGTGATACACTTGGCGGCACTTTCTTAACTTTTGCAACCGGAGTTCCAGTTGGACTTGGAAGTTTTATTAATTACGATACAAAACTTGATGCAGAAATTGCACACTCAATCATGTCAATAAATGCTGTAAAAGCCGTTGAGATTGGTGAAGGATTTTTATTAGCAGAAAAGTTTGGCTCAATATCACACGATGAAATTATATTAAAGAAGAATTTAATAGGAAGAAAAACAAATCGTGCCGGTGGAATTGAAGGCGGAGTTTCTACAGGATTACCAATTATTATTCGTGCGGCAATGAAGCCAATTGCAACTTTAATGTCCCCGATTGAAAGTGTTGATTTAGCATTGATGAAAAAAGTAGATGCAAGACGTGAGCGGAGCGATTTTGTTGCAGTGCCTGCCTGTGCTGTTATTGCAGAATCAATGCTTGCGTGGAGTATCGCAAAATTCTTTTTACAAAAATTTGGCGGTGATTCCATTGAGGAGGTAAGAGATAATTTTAATCTTTATAATAAAAAATTGTTCGGTAGAATAAGAAATAATTTTAAGAGTTAAAGATGCTTCAGCTAAAAAAGTTTACATTTAATATGTTTGCAGAAAATACATTTATTATCTGGGATGATACAACAAAGGAAGCCGCAGTTGTTGATCCCGGCTGCAGCAATAAATCTGAAGAATATGAACTTGAAAATTTTATCATAAAAAATAATTTGCAAGTTAAATATCTTATTAACACACATTGTCATATAGATCATATTTTTGGATGTGATTTTATAAAGAATAAATTTAATCCGATTTATCTTGCACCGGAAAAAGATTTGCCGCTTTTACAGAATGCAAAAATGCAGTCACAAATGGTAGGAATTCAATTTTCAATTTCAAGTGCACCGGATCAATATTTAACTGAACAAACAAAAATAAAATTGGGTAATTCAGATTTAATATTTTTATTCACACCCGGTCATACTGCCGGTGAATTTTGTATTTTATTGCCGGATATTAAATCCTGTATTACCGGTGATGTTTTGTTTTATGACAGCATCGGGAGAACTGATCTTTGGGGCGGAGATTATGACACTTTGTTAACCAGTATAAAAGATAAATTATTAGCGCTTCCGGATGAAACGAAAATTTATCCCGGGCACGGTGACGATAGCACAATTGGCAGGGAACGAAAGGCAAATCCTTTTTTAAGAGATATAAATTAAAAACTGTTTAGATTTATGTTTAATGATTCAAATAAAATAAAATCAACTTTTTATGTTATTGCAATAATTTTATCTGTTTGGATAATTTTTACAGAGTTAATATTCGCTGGTAATAAAATATTTCCTTCCTCAACTTTAATATTGATCTCTATTTATGATTTATTTAAAGATTATAAATTTCTATCACATTTAATCTCAACAATATCAGTAGTTTATTTATCCATCATTGCAGTCGTCTTAATAGTTAAAACAAAATTTTCTTTCATAGATTTTCATTCAAAGTTTGTAAGATATTTTTTGCCGATCCCAAATTTCTTTTCAATCGTTCCTGAAATAATTATAGGATTATTATTAATCTTTTGGCTTGGAGATAGTTATTGGGGAAAGCTTATTTATGCAATGGTTTTAAGCGGCATTATGGTTTATCAGTCATTAGTAAAGTTTGATGAAAATAAAATTACAGATAAGATTATTGCAGCAAAATCGCTTAGTATATCAGATCAAATCATAAATAGAAAGATCATCTGGAAATATATTGAACCTGAAATTCTTAATAACTTTTTAGATAAGCACACGTTTTTATGGTCATCAATTATCGCTTACGAGTATATTCAAAATTTTAATGGCGTGGGTTTTGTTTTAAGAAATGCACTTCAGTTTAACGATTTATCAATTATAATTTCTATCATAATACTTTTTGCAATAATAATTTTCATTAGTGAGAAATTATTATTAACAGTAATTAATAAATATTTTGTCTGGAATTAAATGACTGATTTATTAACTCTCAATAATATTTCTAAATCACTTTACTTAGAAGGTGATGTAAAGAAAACTATAATAAAAGATTTATCATTTAATATTCCATATTCAGAAAAAGGTAGTATAACATCAATTATAGCACCATTCGGGGCTGGTAAAACAACACTGCTGAAAATTATATCAGGAATTGAAAACTGCGATTCGGGAAACATTAAATTTATTGATTCAGAATCATCGGTTAGACCTCTGATACCTGAAAATAATTCTAATCTTCCGTGGCTTAATGTCAAACAGAATATTACTCTTTGGGAAAATTTGAAAAAGGAAAAAATTTCTGATGAAAAGTTAAATCAGTTAATTGATGATGTTGGTTTAACAAATTATGAAGATTTTCAAGCTCAAAATATAAATTCAGGTTTTCAATTCCGAGTTTCATTTGCAAGAGCATTAACTTTTAATCCTGGAATTATTTTAATTGATGATGCATTTAAAAATTTGGATGTTGAAACGCGAAATGAAATTTATAAAATGCTGAGGGATACCGTTGATAAATATCGAATCAATCTTTTATTAACCACAACAAATTTAATTGAAGCGGTATTTCTGTCAAACAAAATCTTTTTGATGAGTAAAAGTCCTGCAAAAATATTTTTTGAAATGCCAGTTGAAAACAGATTTGAAGACATTCAATCTATGATTGCTTCTGAATTCTTTAAATTAATTGCTCAAAAAGTCCAGACACAATTTCAAAATAATTCTGGCATTGCTTTAATAAATTATTCGGTTTAAATAATCGAGGAGATTAAATGAAAGAAAAATCCAAAGAGCTTAAAATTCGTAAAGAGAAAGCGAAGTTAGGCGGAGGCGAATCCAAAATAAAAAATCAACACGATAAGGGAAAATTAACGGCTCGCGAAAGAATTGATTTACTAGTTGATGCAGGAAGCTTTGAAGAAATTGGAATGTTTGTAAAACATCGTGCAACAGATTTTGGATTGGATAAATTAAATTATCCCGGCGATGGAGTTGTAACAGGATTTGCAAAAATAGATGGAAGACCTATTGCTTTATTCTCACAGGATTTTACTGTCTTTGGAGGTTCACTTTCTGAAACTCACGCAGAAAAAATAGTTAAGATAATGAAGCTTGCTTTAAAAGCAGGCATTCCGGTTATTGGATTAAATGATTCCGGTGGTGCAAGAATTCAAGAAGGTGTAATAAGTCTTGGTGGATACGCCGATATTTTTTTGTTGAACACACTTGCTTCTGGAGTTGTCCCACAAATTTCCGTTGTGCTTGGTCCTTGTGCAGGCGGAGCTGTTTATTCGCCGGCAATTACGGATTTTGTTTTTATGACCCGCAAGACAAGTCATATGTTTGTTACGGGTCCCAATGTGGTCAAAACAGTAACGCACGAGGATGTTTCATTCGAGGAATTAGGTGGCGCAGATACACACGCAACAAAAAGCGGAGTTGCGCATTTTATTTTTGATAATGAAATTGAAACTTTGTTAAACGTTAGAAAGCTGGTAAGTTTTTTACCATTAAATTATAAAGATCAACCTGAAACATTACAGTTTGATATTGAATCTATAAAGCCAGAAGAACAATTAGAAAAGATTATTCCGGATAATCCAAACAAACCTTACGATATGAAAGAAATTATTTATCTGCTGGTTGATGACTCAGACTTTTTAGAAGTTCATAAATTTTATGCAGAAAATATAATTTGTGGTTTCGGACGATTAGGTGGAATGACCGTCGGAATTGTCGCAAATCAGCCGCAAATTTTGGCGGGTGTTTTGGACATAAATGCATCGGTAAAAAGTGCAAGGTTTGTAAGATTTTGTGATGCGTTTAATATTCCACTGCTTGTTTTAGTTGATGTCCCTGGATTTTTGCCTGGCACAGAACAGGAATGGAATGGGATAATAAGACATGGGGCAAAATTATTATACGCTTTTAGTGAAGCAACCGTACCAAAAGTTACTCTCATTACTCGCAAAGCTTATGGTGGTGCTTATGATGTTATGAACTCAAAACATATTCGCGGTGATTTTAATTTTGCATGGCCTTCTGCAGAAATTGCGGTTATGGGTCCAAAAGGTGCAGTTGAAATAATATTTAAAAAAGAGATTGAATCATCCGCAAATCCTGAACTTGAACTTGAGCGTAAACTTAATGAATACATACAAAAATTTGCTAATCCTTACATCGCGGCAGAACGAGGATTTGTAGATGATATTATTGAACCAGGTAATACAAAAAGAATATTAATTAACACATTTGATTTACTTAAAAATAAAGTTGACTTGAATCCGAAGAAAAAACATGGAAACATACCTTTGTGATTTTTAACTTATTTAATGACATAGTCTTAACTAGATCAAATTGAAATTTTACTTGATTTAACTAATTGTATGGTTTATATTGCAACAAAGAAAAAAACGGAGTTCTAATGAAGAGAATTATTCAGATTTCCCTCGTGCTTTTTATTGTTACCCTCTTAATCTCTTGCGGAAGCAATCAACAAATCACAAATCAAACTCAAACTGAAAACCAAAACGAGTACAATCGTGTTGGAATTGTATCTGAGTTATTAGAGGAAGCAAGACAATATTACGTCTTAGCATTGAAGAAACAGGAACTGAATAGTACTAAAGAGACAGTTGAGAATTATGAAGCAGCTTTGCGTATAGTTAATAATTTAAGTTATTATCCCGGTATTGATCAAAACACAGCTTATTTGGAATTAGAATCATCTATAATTGATGACTATAAGAATTTTGTTGATGGATTAACGGAACTTCCTGAAGGTATTTCTTTTGCCGCATATGATGAGTGGATGAAATCATCCATAAAAGAGATCGAAATGGCAGATACAAAAATTGATGAGACAAAAAGAGTTATCATTCCTGCTGATATTCCGTTAGAAGTTAACTCATACGTTGATCAATGGATTAATTATTTTACTGGTAAAGGCAGACCAGTGATGCAAAGATGGTTAGAGCGCTCCGGAAAATATTTTCCTTTGATGACAAAAGTATTTGAGGAAGTCGGTGTTCCAAAGCAACTTGTATATTTAAGTATGATGGAAAGCGGACTTAATCCAACAGCAAGATCATGGGCAAACGCTGTAGGTTTATGGCAATTTATAAAATCAACTGGATCTTTATATGGATTGGAAACCGGATTTTATGTTGATGAAAGAAGGGATCCAATAAAATCTACTTACGCTGCTGCTAAACATCTTAAAGATCTTTATAACAGTCTTGGTGACTGGTATCTTGCTTTAGCTGCTTATAATTGCGGCGAAGGCAGAGTTACCCGAGCATTAAGAAAAGCCGGCGACAATACTTTTTGGGGTGTCAGAAATAACCTTCCAAAAGAAACGAAAAATTATGTTCCCATTTATATTGCTGTTAGCGTTATTGCAATGAATCCTGAAGAATATGGTTTTACCGGCATAAATTATTCTACGCCTTATGAGTATGATGTTTATACTGTTGAAGGTGCATTGGATTTAGAGTTTTTAGCTTCATGTGCAGGAACTGATTTAAATACTTTGCAGGAGATTAATCCGGAATTAACTCAGTTATCAACTCCCGCAAATTATCCAGGCGGATATCCATTAAAAATTCCTAAAGGTTCAGTACAGCAGTTTGCAAATAACATCAAAAATATTCCTGAATCAGCCAAACGCACTTTTCTTGTTCACGTAGTTAGGAAAGGCGAAACAATTACAAAGATTGCAAATAAGTACGGCATATCTAAAAATGATCTTGCTGATGCAAATAACATTACTACAAAAACAAAATTATATTCTGGTATCAGATTAAAAATTCCAGCATTAACAAGTTTATCAGGTAGCGATTACTCTGACAACACCGATACTCAAGTTGCTCAGGATAATTCATCGCAAAATGGAAATGATGATTACGTATCACCTTATGCTAACTTAAATAATGGCAACAATGTAGTTGCTGATGTTACTGATGAAGTTGATTCTGAAACATCAGATGTTACAGTGGTTAAAAATTTACTTGTTTCTGATGATACCAAGAATGATGATACAGATAAAGATGTTGCGGTTAATAATAACGATTTAACCGGCAGTATTATTCCCGAAGGAACTGTTGCAGTTACTTATCGGGTTAAGAGTGATGATAGTTTGTTAGGTATTGCTGATCTTTTCAATTCCAGAGTTAGTGATATAAGAAACTGGAATAATATTCCTTATACAACAACGATTAAGATTGGACAAAACTTAACAATTTACGTTCCCGAAAATATGAAAGACTATTATGCATCTTTAGATAAAACTAAAGAAGTTGAAACCAATTCCAAGATTGTTACAGTTAAAAAGAACAAAAATGCAACGATAGTTTATCATAAAGTTAGACGAGGTGAAACTTTAGGTTTGATTGCAGCTAAATATGGTGTAAGCGTTAATCAGCTTAGAGACTGGAATAATATATCAGGTAATAAAATTTTAAGTAACGTAAATTTAAAAATTTATTCTGATGGGATTTCGGATTATGTAGCATCAACAGAAACAAGAAACACTAATTCAAATACTAATCTTTATAAATATAAAGTTAAACATGGTGATTCGATTGGCGAGATTGCCGAAAAATTTGGTGTATCAACCCAGATGATAAAAAAATGGAATAAAATTTCCGGGAATAATATTGTTGCAGGAAGAACTTTGAAGATTTACAGCAGCAGCAATTCATCATCATACGGAGATAAAACTTCTAAGAATACTTCTAACGTTAACTACTATAAAATTAAAAGTGGTGATTCAATTGGAAGTATAGCTGATAAATACGGTGTTAAAATTGCTGATATTCAGAAATGGAATAACATCAGCGGTAATAAAATTTTAGCTGGTCAAACATTAAAGATTTATTCGGATGCAAACGTAAATGATATTCCGACTGTAAGTAAAAATGTTAATAAAAAATCTAACACTGATCTTTATAAAGTAAAAACCGGTGATACGCTATACTCGATAGCAGTAGATAATAAAACAACTGTTGCAAAAATAAAATCGTTGAATAATTTGAGATCAAATAATATTCAACCGGGGCAAACAATTAGAGTAAATTAAAAATATTTATTAATAAGCCGTTAGGGGTGTTATCCCGCCGCTTTGTGGGATATCTGAGATAATACCCTAATAACCTGATCTGGGTAATGCCAGCGTAGGAAAACGGGCTAAAGAATGATTGATTCCAAAGCCGTTTATCCAACGGCTTTTTTTATTAGGAGTAAATCTATGAAAAAAACAATCATTCTTTTTTTATTTCTTTCTCTTCCAATTCTTTCGCAGGTAAAACAAATTTCTGGTTTAATCAGAGATTCTGAATCTAAAATACCGCTACCGTATGCAAACATTTATATAAGTAATACAAACATCGGTACGACGAGTGATACTAATGGAATGTTTTCTTTAGTCGGTAAATTTTCTGCGGACGACACCTTAGTTGTTAGTTATATCGGATATAAAAATTATACAAAAATAATTTCAGATATAAATCAAGATAATCCCGTGATAGAACTTCAAAAAATAATTCTTCCTTCTCAAACAATTCTTATAGAAGCGAGCGTTGGGCAAAAAGGCATTACGCCTACGGCTTTTGATAAGCTCAATCGAAATGAGATTAAAAAGGATTATATAGTTCAGGATATTCCAAATTATCTCAGTCAGCTTCCATCAACAACATTTTATTCTGAAAACGGAAATGGAATTGGATATAATTATTTAAGCATAAGAGGATTTGATCAAAGAAGAATTTCTGTATCTATAAATGGCATCCCCCAAAATGATCCGGAAGACAACAATGTTTACTGGTTGGATTTCCCTGATTTACTTGCAAGCACAGAGCTCATTCAGGTTCAGCGTGGTGCGGGTTCCGGTGTTATTGGTTATCCAGCTGTTGGCGGTTCAATTAATATTATTACTTCACCTTTTTCGGATAAACCATCAATTGATTTATCAGCCAGTTATGGAAGTTATAATACAAGAAAATATTCAACTTCTTTTTCAAGCGGATTGATAAATAATAAATATTCTGTATATGCAAAAATTTCTCAAATACTTAGTTCGGGTTATAGAAATTCATCGTGGAGCAAATTAAATTCATATCATTTGTCATTTGTCAGATATGATGAGAATTTAACAACTCAATTTAATTTTTATGGCGGACCAATTTCGGACGGACTTGCTTATACAGGAATTGCCAAATTTGCAATAAAAGATAAAACATTACGCAAAGCAAATTATTCTTATTGGGAAGCTGAAAAAAATAATTATACTTATACATTAGACAGGAGACCCGATGAGATAGAAAATTTTTCTCAGCCGCATTTTGAATTACTTAACGAATATCAGTTAAATCAAAAAATAAAATTTAACTCAGCTTTGTTTCTGATGCTTGGTTCCGGATTTTTTGATTATGATGGTTCATGGTCAGTTTATTATGATGATTATTTCAGACTGAAACAAAATGGATATGATTCTACTTTTGTCCCAACTAATGCGTTGATTAGAGCGCAAGTTGAAAATAAACAATTTGGTTGGATTCCAAGAGTTAGCATTGAACATCCAAACGGAAAATTAATTTTAGGAGGCGAGTTTAGAATCCATAGATCTGATCATTGGGGAAGCATTAACTTTGCCGAAGATTTGCCGCCGGGATTAACTAAAGATTACCGCTACTATTTTTATAATGGCGCAAAAGATATTCTCAGCGGATTTGTTCACGAATCTTATAAATTAAATGATCAAATTAATTTACTCGGTGAGCTTCAATTAGCTTATCATAAATATAGATTATATAATGAAAAATTTGTTGGTAATGATTTTAGTGTTACCGGATTGTATCTTAATCCAAGAGTAGGAATAAATTATAAATTAACAGATTTGCAAAATGTATTTTTTTCTTTCGCGAGAGTTACTCGGGAACCCAGATTGAAAAATTATTATGATGCCGCTGAATCAAGCGGGGGAGAAGTGCCACAGTTTGAAACTAATGCTAATGGCTCATATAATTTTAATGCACCGCTTGTAAATCCTGAAATTATGAATGACTTCGAATTAGGGACTTCATTTAATAATCAGTTTATTTCATTAAGTGCTAACATATTCTATATGCTTTTTAATGATGAGATAATTAAGAATGGAAAGCTTGATCGATTTGGGCAGCCAGTAACTGGAAATGTTGATCAGACAAGTCATGCAGGCATTGAGCTCGCCGGTTCAATAAAATTTTCAGAAAGTTTACAATTATTTGGAAATTTTACTTTCAGTAAAAATAAAATTGATGAAGGAAAATATTTTATAAATCAAAATCAATCTATTGATTTATCGGGCAATAGTATAAGTGGCTTTCCAGAAACCTTGGCAAATATTGCTTTGCAATTTCAGGATAAAGGAATATTCTTGAAACTAAATGCAAAATATGTGGGCAAATTTTATTCTGATAATTTTGATATTAAGTTGATGGATTATCTTAATCAGTTTCCAAACTTTGTTTCATATAATGATAATATAAATGATTCTTATTTGGTGATGGATTTTTATGGCAGTTACGAAATGAATTTGTTTAATGGATTATCAAATTCTAAAATATTTATTCAAGTGAATAACATCTTTGATAACTTTTATTCGGCTTATGCAATCGGGCAGGAATTTTTTCCAGCCGCAGAAAGAAATTTTATTGCAGGACTACAAATTAGTTTATAAACAATATTAAAATCATGAAAAAGTGTATTATAATAGCCAATGGAAAATCTCCAACAAAAAAAAATGTTTTATTCTTCTTAGGGAAAGGATACAACACAATTATTTGTGCCGATGGAGGGGCTAACTCAGCTAAAAAGCTTGGCATCACTCCGCATTTTATTATTGGCGATCTTGATTCCATTAAACCTGGTATTAAAAAATATTATGAAAACAAATCAACCATAATAAAGTATAAAAGACAGAACGATACAGATGTAGAAAAATGTTTGAAGTTTGCAATAAAGAAAAAATTTGATGAAGTTGTTTTGCTTGGTGCAACAGGTGACAGATTAGATCATACAATATGCAATCTGGGAATTGTTATAAAATTTTATAAACAAATAAAAATTTTATTGGCAGCCGAAAATTCTTTTCTTGTCCCAACTGATAGATCATTAACACTTAAATCTGTAAACGGTGAAACAATTTCTTTATATGCATTTGATTTAAGGACTAAAATAACATCCTACGGTTTAAAGTATAAATTAAAAAACACAGCACTGCCATTTGGAGAACGGGAGAGTACTTCAAATGTTTCTATATCATCCAAAATTAAACTGGATGTAAAAGGTGGAATCATATTTATAATACGCGATTTTAATTTTATAAAAAAATATGATCTCATTTAGTCAACTTGATATTATAATAATCGTTATCTTTTTTGTATCTCTTCTTGTAATCGGATTTATCTCTTCAAAAAAAACTTTGTCGAACTCAGAAGATTATCTGCTTTCAGGTAGAAAAGTTGGATTGTTCTTATTTGTATTGATAAATGTTTCAACCTGGTATGGCGGGATTATTGGAGTTGGGGAATTTACTTATAGATATGGATTAGTGAGTTGGTTTACGCAAGGGTTACCATATTATATCTTCGCTTTTTTGTTTGCTGTTTTCTTTGCAAAAAAAATTCGTGCTGCATCTTTATTTACAATTCCGGATAAGTTAAGTGAAGTTTACGGAAAAAAAGTTGCGATACTTTCAGCAATAATTGTATTTATACTTGTTTCACCTGCTCCTTATTTACTGATGAGCGCAAATTTAATATCACTGGTTTTTAATCTGCCGATTTTAATTTCATTAATTATCGGAATTATTCTTTCCGGTTCTTATTTAATAAAAGGCGGTTTCAGATCCAATGTTTATGCTGATGCTTACCAATTTTTTATAATGTTCATCGGGTTTATCATAATATTTTTAGTTTGCATTTTTAATTTTGGTGGATTAGAATATCTGCAACAAAATTTACCTGCTTCACATTTGAAAATAACCGGCAATACCTCACCGGCATTTTTGATAATCTGGTTTTTAATTGCTATGTGGACTTTCGCTGACCCGGGTTTTCATCAAAGATCTTATGCTGCAAAAACCGGTAACGTTGCTCAAAAGGGAATTATCATCTCAATTTTCTTTTGGGCCTTGTTTGATTTTCTTACAACAACTACTGGCCTTTTTTCAAAAGCAATTCTGCCAAATCTTAGTTCACCTGTGCTTGCGTTTCCATTACTTGCTGAAAAAATTTTATCGCCCGGTCTTAAAGGAATATTTTATGCTGCAATGTTTGCCACAATATTATCAACACTAAACAGTTTTCTTTTTCTAAGTGCAACAACTATCAGCAGAGATTTTATTTTCAGGATTAGTAAATCATCGGATGAAAAAAAACTTAAAAAGTACACTGTAATAGGATTAATAATTTCAGGGATAATCTCAATCATCATTGCCTATTTAATTCCATCGGTTGTTGAAATATGGTATACGATTGGTTCACTTTTTATTCCCGCAATTATAATACCTGTTATTAGTGCATACTATCCGCGCTTTCAGATTTCAAAGAAATTAATAATGGTAGAAATGAGTGGAGCAATATTATTCAGCGTAATCTGGTTATTTGTTCGAAATAAATTTTTGCAAGGATACTTATTTGAAATTGAGCCGATGCTGGTTGGATTAGTTTTCGCAGTTTTTGTTCACTGTATTGGTTTATTGAATAAATCTTTTTCGTTTAAACAAAGACAGAATAATTGAACCACCAAGAATTGTAAGTATTATAATCAATGAAATTTCAGTTGGGATTTTATAAAATTCTGAAATCAGCATTTTTATTCCGACATAAAAAAGAATAATTGCCACTCCGTACTTCAGATAAACAAACAAATCCACCAATCCTGCCAAAGCAAAATACAAAGCCCGAAGTCCAAGTATCGCAAAAATATTTGAAGAGATAATTATAAATGGATCTTTAGTAATTGCAATGATGGCGGGAATAGAATCCACAGCAAAAACAATATCTGATGATTCAATAAGCAGCAGTGTTAAAAATGTTGTGGTGATATAAATCTTTTTATCTATCTTAACAAAAAATCTTTTACCAATGTAAGCTGTATTTAACTTAAAATATTTCTTTGCTGTTCTTATCATCAAGTTATGTTCAACATCAATTTTCTGATCACCACCAAATGCCATTTTGTATGCTGCAAAAAGTAAAATGATTCCAAATAAATAAATGATAGGATGGAAAATATTTATTAAAGCAACACCGGCAAGAATAAAAATTATTCTAAAAACAATTGCACTAAGAATTCCCCATTTTAAAATGTGCGGTTGATTTTCCGGCTTAATATCCATAACACTAAAAATCATCAGGAATACGAAAAGATTATCAACCGAAAGAGATTTTTCAATTATATATCCGGTTAAAAATTCAAGCGCCTTTTGATGTCCATCTTCTAAATAAAAATATAGGAAGAGATTGAAAAGAAGAGCGGTACATATCCATACACCGCTCCAGATAAGACTTGCTTTTAAAGTAATTTTTCCGCGTCTGTGATCGGTTACATATAAATCAATAAACATCATCACAGCAATAACTGCAGAAAAAATGAACCAGAAGGAATATTCAGTTATCAAAATATCATTCCGGTTTATGGTAAAAGTACGGCAACAGAAATTACTGTTGTCCACAGACCATTTTTATCGCCCTCAGCGGATTGTGTAACATTAAATGTGCGAACAATTTTACCTGACATTTTATAAATATCTTCTCTTTCACTCCAATCTTTTTCGGGATCAAACTCAACACCAAGTGTTGATGCAAGCATGGTGGCAGCTAAATCTTCAGCATATTCACCACAAACTTTTTCTGTTTGTCCGTATGGATGATGTTCAGATAGATATCCATAAGCATTTGTATCTGCTGGTAATGCAACACCGAGTGATGCGGCTATCAATCTGTTTGGTTCGTTGGTAGAGTTACGCGCCATAACGCAGTGTGTAATTTGCCCGGGAGTTATAAGTTTAACACCTTCTTCGATAGATACACGCTTACATCCAACAGGGAAGATACTGCTGACAGTAACAAGGTTACAGATTTCAATTCTTGCGCTTCTTAATGCAAGTTCAAAAGAGCTTAAATACTCTTTGTGCCTTCCAACACCTTTCGTAAAAAATATTTTTGTTGGTAGATACAATTTTCGTCCCTTTCTGATTCTAAATTAAATGAGTTTTATGAATTTTCTTTTTCCGACCTTTAGGATCATTCCTTTTTTTATAGAAATGTTTTTTTGCAAGTCAGTTATTTTTTCGCCATCAATTGAAACGCCGCCCTGGGTTACCAATCTGCGTGCTTTGCCTTTTGACGGAGCGAAATTTACTAAAATTATTAAATCTAAAATATTAATTTCTTTTGTTTCATTAATTTTAAATTCTTCTATGTCATCCGGGGTACCTTTATTAATAAAAATATTATCAAATTCTTTCTCAGCATTGATCGCTGCCTCTTCATCATGGTACATCGTCACTAAGGTTCTGGCAAGCTCACGCTTGATATCACGGGGATTAGTTTTCCCATCAGATAAAAGTTTTTTTATTTCTTTCAATTTATCATTAGTTACATTTGTTGCAAGCTCAAAGTATTGATAAATAAGATTATCAGGAATTGATAAAGTTCGTCCATAAATTTGTGATGGTTCATCTGAAATGCCAATATAATTATCATAAGACTTGCTCATCTTTTCAACGCCATCAATGCCAACTAAAAGCGGCATCGTAATTATGATTTGAGGTTCTAATCCATATTCACGCTGGATATCTCTTCCAACAAGTAAATTAAATTTCTGATCAGTACCACCAAGCTCAACATCACTTTCTATCGCAACAGAATCCATTGCCTGCGCGAGCGGATATAAAAACTCGTGCACGCTTATTGGTTCACCTGCTTTAAATCTTTTAGTAAAATCATCCCGTTCAATCATTCTGGCAACAGTATATTTTGATGCAAGTTTTATTACATCCTCAAATGTCATTTTACCAAGCCATTCAGAGTTGTAAACAATTTTAGTTTTTTCTTTGTGTAAAATTTTTGATGCCTGTTTAAAATAACTCTCACCATTAATTCTTGTTTGCTCCAATGTTAAAGCCGGCCGTGTTGCATTTCTTCCCGAAGGGTCGCCAATCATACCGGTAAAATCACCAATAATTAATATTGCCTGGTGACCAAGCTCCTGAAATTGTGCAAGCTTTCTGATTACTACAGAGTGACCTATGTGTAAATCAGGTCTGCTAGGATCACAGCCAAGTTTTATGTTTAAAGGTTTAGAAGTTTTAATTGATTTTTCAATCTTCTTAACAAGTTCATCTTCGGGAATTATCTCAACAACACCACGTTTGATGAGGTCCATTTGTTCGTTCAAAGAAGGGAATTTAATCATTTATAAATCACTCAATTTTATTCTATAATCTTCTAATTATTTACAAGCATGATTGTATGACTGCATGGTTGTATGAAAAAACTTATACTTTCAAATTAATATTCATTCACACATTCTGCCATGCAATCATGCATCCATGCATTATTGCAATTTGTGTTTTTTAATATTTAATCTTTCTTTCTTGATCTCTTTTGAAATCACGCTTTTTGATGTCTTCTCTTTTATCATAAACTTTTTTCCCTTTGGCAAGAGCAATCTCAACTTTAACTCTGCCATTTTTGAAATAAAGTCTAAGGGGAACTAACGTTAACCCTTTTTCTTTTGTTTTACCAATCAGCTTTCTAATTTCAGATCGGTTCATCAATAATTTTCTATCGCGAGTTGGAATATGGTTATTAATATTTCCTTGCTTATACTCACTTATATGTAAACTTAACAGCCAAACTTCGTTGTTTTGAATTAAAGCATAGCTATCAACAAGATTGGCTTTACCTTCACGTAACGCTTTAACCTCAGTTCCAACTAAAACAATCCCTGCTTCAAATGTCTGAAGGATGGAAAATTCGTGTCTTGCCTTACGATTGACCGCAATATTTTTCTCTTCGGTTTGCTGTTTCATTTTGTTCAATTTGGAAAACAAAAATCAGGTTAAATATGATAAAATGCAAGGAATTGATTGTACAATTCGGTTAGATATTTTCAACTGATAATTATCAATGAAGAAATAAATTATTTCTCTATCTTTGAAATAAAAAAATAAAATTATTTAATAGATGAAAAGAACTTCTTTAATCATAATAATATTAGCGATTCAAAATCTGTTTGCACAACAGTTTTCAATTGAGCGTATTGAACCGCCAAACTGGTGGGTTGGAATGAAGTATGATACAGTACAAATTATGGTTTATGGTAAAAATCTGAAAGATGTTGAAATTTATCCTCAACACGGACCAATCGAAGTTATAAATGTTCACAAAGCTGAAAGCCCGGATTATCTTTTTATTGATTTATTTATTCCCCCGGAAATTAAATCAGGTTACAATTTCGAAATTGGTTTTTCAAATGAAATGAAAGACACAGTAATTTCGTATCCAATTTTTCAACGAGAGAATTCTCAAAATAAATTCCAGGGTTTTAATTCATCAGATGTAATGTATTTGATAATGGCAGATAGATTTTGTGATGGAAATCCTTCTAACAATAATATTGGTGATAGTTTAGATCAATTTACTTCTAAAGATTTGGATGGAAGAAAAGGCGGAGATATTGAAGGTATTATTTCTAAACTTAATTACTTAAAAGATCTTGGTATTACTTCTTTATGGATAACTCCAATGCTTGAAAATAATATGTGGATGAGTTATCACGGTTATGCAGCGACTAATTTATACAAGATTGATCCACGATTTGGAAGCAACGAACTTTACAAAAAGCTTGTTAATAAAGCCCACGATAAAGGTTTGAAAATAATTATGGATCACGTTTCAAATCATATCGGAATAAATCATTGGTGGATGAAAGATTTACCGTTTGCAAATTGGATAAATGGAACAGTTAAAAACCATCTTCCTGCTAATCATAATAAAATGACTTTCCTTGATCCGCATAGTCCATCTGAAGCAGTTGCACAAACCTGGGATGGTTGGTTTACTGATTATATGCCTGACTTAAATCAGGCAAATCCTTTTCTTAAAAAGTATTTAATCCAAAATACTTTATGGTGGATTGAATATTTAGGTATAGATGGAATCCGCGAAGATACTTATCCTTATTGTAATCAATATTATTTATCAGATTGGGCAAAAACAATTTTGAATGAATATCCGAATTTCAATATTGTTGGAGAAATCTGGACCGGCGAGCCGCCTTATCTTGCAGCGTATCAACAAAACAATAAATTTGGATTAAAGTTAAATTCACATTTACCGTGTGTTACAGATTTTGCCTTATCTGATGCCTTCCGCGATTATCTTAGTGGCAAAAAGGGATTGGAAGGAATATTCAATACACTTGCTCAGGATTTTCTTTACTATGATCCAAATAATCTTTTAACTTTTTTTGATAATCACGATATTGCCCGGGGTTTATATGTTGCAAATGGTGATGTTGAGAAATATAAAATTGCGCTTACTATTCTATTAACAACTCGTGGCATACCAAAAATACTTTATGGATCTGAGATTGGAATAGTTGGCGATGATAACCATGGTAATATTCGCTCACCATTCCCGGGCGGATTTGAAGGCGATACTCTGGATGCATTTTCAAGTTGTGGAAGAACAAAGGAACAAAATGATATTTTTAACTTCACACAAAATCTTTTAGAGATAAGAAAAAATCATCACTCTTTGTCGCAAGGAAAACTAACTCACTATTATCCATTCAATAATGTTTATGTTTACTTTAGAGTAGCCGATGATGAATCAACAATGGTAATAGTAAATGGTAATGATAAAGATTTTGAAGTCGATTTGAATAATTACAAAGAAACATTAGCTAAGACTTTAAAGATTGAGAATATCAAAACGAATGAAGTGACTGATGTAACTCAAAACAAAAAAATTACAATCAAGAAAAAATCAGCAGAAATATTTTTGTTGAAAAAATAATACACTAACCTAAGGCAGAATTTATGTTAGAAATTCAGAAAAAACTTACAAACACATTTTATGCAATGCTTGCTTTGCCGGCAACAGCAATGGGCTTTGCATTATCAATTCAAATCTCGGCGTTAAGCTGGATACTAAGTACAAAATATAAATTAGATATACACGATGTTGGCTTGGTTTGGGCTGCCGGACCAATTGCAGGAATACTTGGTCAAGTTATAATTGGAATTATCAGCGATAAAGTTTGGCTTTGGAATGGAAGACGAAGACCATTTATTTTAATCGGTGGTTTCCTTGCTGCACTGATGTTACTTGCTCTGCCAAACATTGATGTAATTTCATCTTCACTTGGAATTGGCGGCATACTTGGTGTTGCTATTGTTGTTGCGCTAACTCTTGATCTCGCAATAAATGTAAGCTTCAATCCGACTCGTTCAATCATCGCTGATGTTACTCCCGAAGGAACTGAACGCACAAAAGGTTACACGTGGATGCAAACAATTTCCGGAACGTTCGGAGTGCTTGCTTACGTTATCGGAGCTGTGTGGGATAATTATGTTTTAATTTATTTCGGAGTTTTTCTTGTGCTGATTCTCTCACTTGTCCCAACTTTCTTTATTGAAGAACCAAGATATCTTGCCGGTGAAAGTGAAAGCGAAGCTAACTCAAAAGCAAAATCTTCTTTTGGTGAGATATTAAATTACATTCAACCTCTTTGGGGATTTTTATTATATGCAGTCTATGCAATAACTATGAGAATATTGAATATAAAGTTTGATAATTATTATGCTGAAATAATTTGTTTTATCATCACACTGTTTTTCATTTTCCAAGTTCTATTTCAAAAGAGTGAAGGAAAATCGGCATCTGAAAAAGGGATTATTGGTTTTAAAAAAGTATTGGCTGCGCACTCATTTACGTGGATTGGCATTCAAACAATGTTTGTTTACATGTTTGCTTATGTTCAATACAAAGTATTTGGTTACGCTGAAGGAAGCGTGATTCCCAATGACGTTTCAGTTCAAATGGGAAAAGTTGTTACGATTTCATTTTTAATTTTTAATGCTATAGCCGCAATACTTCCGGCATTTGTACTTGAACCGATTGCAAGAAAAATCGGTAAAGTAAAAGTTCATTTTATTTCAATTGCTTCAATGGCTGTTGGATATGCGTTAATGTTATTCTTTGGTTTCTCGCCAATTATCGTTTACATTGTTATGGCGATACTTGGAATTGGCTGGGCATCAACAATTAGTTTACCATTTGCAATTATGTCCCAGCAAGTTGATCAAACAAAGATGGGATTGTTTATGGGATTGTTTAATCTTTCTGTTGTGCTGCCGCAGCTTGTTGCAAGTTTCGGAATCGGATTAGCAATTAGTCAGGCACCTGATAAGAGTTTAATTTTCATAATCAGTACTGTAACACTTGCAATATCAGCGTTCCTCTGGTATTTGGTAAAAGAAGAAAAAGTACACGGTGTTGAAGTATCAGCACCGGCAAAGGGCGGGCATTAAAATTATATAATGCCATTCAATGTAGGGATCGATCTCCCGATCGATCCGTTAGAATACTGTAAAAGTAAATAATGATTATTTAAAAGGTTACAAAAATATAATAGATCATTCGGAACGGACGGGAGTCCGTTCCCTACAAAGACTAAATTATTGGTATTAGTATCAAATCTGGTCGAAAAACAAAATGACTGAATTACCAAAAAGAAAAAATACACGTTTAAAGGAATTCGACTATTCGCAATCAAGTTATTACTTCGTAACCATTTGTATGAAGAATAGACAGGAATTCTTTTCACATATTGTAAACTCAAAACTGATTCTGACAGAATTTGGTAAAATACTTGATGAAGTCTGGAATAATCTTCCAGAATACTATAATGTAGAATTAGACTATTACATAATAATGCCCGATCATTTTCACGGAATAATTATAATTGATAACTCTCTTAAAATAAATGCTAAAGAACAAAAGAAAGAATCTAGCTTATCAGATATCATAGGTAAATTCAAATCATTTACAACTAGGAAAATAAGAGAGACATTGAGTGACAAAACTGAATTTAAATGGCAAAAATCATTTTATGATAGAATTATCCGAAATGAAAATGAATTATTTAACATTAGAAAATATATTCAGGAAAATCCTTTAAGATGGGATATTGAGAAGAACAGTCCGGAAAATTTAGAAATGTAGGGATCGATCTTCCGATCGATCCGTTAGAATACTGTAAAAGTAAATAATGATTATTTAAAAGGTTACAAAAAAATAATAGATCATTCGGAACGGACGGGAGTCCGTTCCCTACGAAAGATAAATAATGATATTTTTAATTCTCGCAATAATTTGTTCCAGCAGTTTAGCATTAATTCTTAAACAAGGACACGTTAAAAATGCTGACACGGTTTTACTTATTAATGGAAATTATTTAACTGCTTCTTTCTTTGCACTACTTTTTGTCATATTCAAGTACGGCTTTGGTTACTCAATTGGTTCTGTGTTATTTGCTGCAGCACTTGGATTTTTATTTGCTATTACATTTGTAATTTATTCTAAAGCTATAAGCTTAGCTGGAACTGCATTAGCAACTGTTAGCGCAAGATTATCCGTTCTTATTCCTGTACTATTTTCAATTTTACTATTTGATGAAAGTCCAAACATTAAAATGATTTTTGGATTTGTGCTTGCACTTGCAACCTTATACTTATTTTATCTCTCTCTAAAAAATCACGGGACTGCGGAAGGAAGAAAAGGGAAGTATATTTATCTCATCACACTTTTAGTTGGTATTGGTTTAGTTGATTTTTCTATGAAAATATTTGAAAGAACTTTCCCAGTTGCTGAAAAAGGGATATTTGTCTTCACAATATTTTTCTCTGCTTTTATTTATACTTTAATTTACCTATTAGTTAAGAAAATTAAGTTTGATAAAAGTACTTTTAATTTAGGATTGATTCTTGGCGTTCCTAACGTACTTGCAATACATTTTGTGCTTGCGGCTTTAAGCGAAATTCCTGCAATAATAGTTTTTCCAATTCAGAATATTGGAGTAATAGTTATCACTGCTGTTGCGGCATTTTTAATCTTTAAAGAAAAAATTAATCTTTATGGACAACTTGCAATAGGAGTTGGCATCTTAGCGATAATTCTATTGAAGATATAAACTCAAACTAATTAAACATTTCTTTGAAATTTATTTTCCAATTTATCTTTTCTGATTTATCAAACTTAAGATGAACCCTAAGGATATGAGGATCAATTAATTTTAGTGTATAAGTTTCAAAATCATGATAAAGTCCCTGATTGCCTTGCGTCCAGTTAACTTCGTTTGGTAAATAAATAGCAACATTATAGAAAGTGCCCAAAGGACCATTTGATGTCGCTAATAAAGTATTTGAAGCATCATCCCAGGTAGCATCATCAAGCTCAACAGCACCTTGCAAGATATGTCTATCTGATGAAATTATTTGTGGAATACCTCTTTTTTCATGTAAAGCTAATAATGTTACAGTTGCAGGAGGAACTTTAACATTTAATTCATTATTTATTTCACCAAAAAATCTTTCCATCCAAAAATCATAGGCAAGATAAGTTTTGGCCGGATCAAGCCACAATCTATTTAAGGGAATTGTTTTCTCTAACTCATCATTTTCATTTGAATTAAATATTCCAATTACACTCCACTCAGCAAAAGGTTTTTTGATTTTTAATGCAAAGATGGAATGCAAATCAGTATCAAAAAGATCTACCGGTTTTGCTGCTTCACCAAAAGAAGGATAAATCTTTTTTAAGATTTCTAAACGCGAACTATCAAGATCTGTTAAACGATCGCCAGAAATAATATTGCCACCGCTCAATCCAATTATGCTTGCTGCAGCTTTTGCCTGTGGGATTGAAAGTAAACTGATACAAATATGATCTGCATCGTTTATCCAGGTTCTTTTGTGATAATAAAATCTCTTTGCCGCCGCCGGGGCACTGCTTGATGAATCAAGAAAGTACTGTTTCCACGCAGCTTGTGAATATCCGTAATTTTGATCAAGCTCAATACGCATACTATCAATCAGTCCCACAGATACATTTCCCGGTCCACAATCGTTTATGTGCTTTTCATTTCCAATTGCACTGCGGATAATTTCTAATCCTTTTCGATAAACCTGAGCTGGTGTTGCGCTTCTATCGTAAAAATGATCTGCTGAAAAAACTGACCAGGCAACAAAATCCAGTTTTATCATTTCATATCCCCACTTATTTCCGATAGTATCAAATAAATTAAAGAACCATTTAGCTGCATCGGGATGAGTTATATCAAGGCAGTATCTTTTAGGATCTTCACTTTTTGCCCAATCTGAATCAATACTCGGCCAGGGACCAACACGCATCAAACTTCCATCAGAATTTTTTAAGAACCAATCAGGATGCTTTTGAAAAACATCTGTTGGTTCCGATACGATATATGGAGCAATCCATAAGCCGGGTTTTAAACCGTAAAATTTAATTTTATCTGCAAGCGATTTCATCCCGCTTGGAAATCTTTGATTGCCTTCCCAATCACCATGATAGCGCTGATATCCTTCATCAATCTGAATAAATTCAAAACCATATGGCTTTAAATATCTTGATGCAAACTCTGCATTTCGTAAAACTTCATCTTCGGTAACAAACTGGTAAGTATAAAACCATTCACACCAGCCATTAACAATTGAATTAAATCGGGCATTATTAATTTTACCCATTATATCAGCAAATTTTTCTAAAGCCAAATAAGGATTATCTTCAATAATAATCATAAAACGATTTGAAGAGATACTCTGATTTGGTCTTAAAGTAGTTGCCTTCGCAAAAACTGATTCAGTGTAAAGTGATATCCCATTTAAACTTTTTGAAACTACAATTTCACCCAAGCCGGAATTATTTTCTATATATCCACAAACCAAACCTTCTTTATCATAACCTTTAAAAAATCCCACATTCCACCAGCTACGAACCTGGTTGCCATTTGGATATTTAAAATCTGGTGATAAGATTCCACCTTTAGTTGGACCATATGGATCGGGCTCCTTATAAGGAGTATCAAAAGCGTGAACCATTCCGGCATCGTAATACATCGGACCATTTGTTAGAACCTTTGTAGCTGCGCCCCACATAAGAGAAGCATTTATTTCTTGAGTAGCGCAGATTGGTTCTATACTTTTTATAATTAAATCCCTATTGGAAACATTTTTGCAGCTAACTTCTATAATTATGCAATTAATATTTTCATAAAGATTATACTTAGTTTCAAAATCAATTTTTTTATCCGAGTCTTTTGAGTAAATAATTAATTGTTTCCCGATTCCAAGTTTATCATTTATGTTTTTTACATCAATATGATGTGAATAAGATGATTGTGATATTATAATTTTTTTATCAATAAGATTTGCTCTTACTCCGGCGTTATTTATAAACAAAGAACCATCATTCCTTAAAACAGATATTCTGCCTGCGTCTTCATCAAATGAGAGAGAAAAAAAATTATTTTTTAATTGGATGTTCTTTTTTTTATAAAATATCGGATTTGAGATTAAGGGCGGTGTAAGTGCAAGTGAGAGACCTGAATAAGTTACTGCTTTAATAAACTTTCTTCGATTAAATTGTTCAGACATTTAATATCTCCTCTGAAAGTAATTATTTATCTTTAATAATAAAATATCCAAAATAATTTAAAATATTTTTTAATCTACGTCATCCACAAACATTACCATTAGTCCTGCAATAATCATCGAAGCACCACCAAGAAGCAGAGCATAAATTGCTTCGCCACCAACAATGTTTTTAACAAAGAAACCAAGTATTGCTGCTGCTGTTATTTGAGGAATCACAATAAAGAAATTAAATATTCCCATATACACTCCCATTTTTTCTTGTGGCAGTGAGCCAGCAAGAATAGCATAGGGCATAGCAAGTATTGAAGCCCAGGCGAGTCCGATTCCCAATTCAGAAATTAAAAGCAGTTGTGGATTTTTAATTACATAAAATGATGCAAAAGCAATTCCGCCAACAATTAAACTTATCATATGAACAGTTTTACGATTTGTAAGTTTTGCAATCCACATAATGAAGAAAGCCATAACAGCGGCAAAACCATTGTAAACAGCCATCAAAACCCCAACCCAATCTGCGCCTTGATTATATAATCCTGAGGAAGGATCAGTTGCACCATAAATATGATGTGTAACTGCGGGAGTTGTGTAAATCCACATTGCAAACAAAGCAAACCAGGAAAAGAATTGAACAACCGCAAGCTGCTTCATTGTCTTCGGCATTTTATAAAGATCATTTAAGATGGCGACTAAACCACCATTAGTTTTATTTTGATTTGTAAAAAATCCAGCAGCTAATTGTAACAATCCAAAAATTATTGAGCCAACAAATAAAACATAAAGCCCGTAATCATTTTGATGCAGGACAAAGTGAAGAATTGCGGAACCAAGCAGACCAATAAAAATCCAAACTAAACCATTTTTATTAAAAGCTTTGGCTGAGATTAAATTAATCGTTGAAGTTTTTGATTGAGATAATTTCTTTTCATCATCGTTGAACTTTTTTAATTCTTCCGGTGAATATTCTTTTGTTGAAAAAACTGTATAAATAACTGCAAGCAAAAAAACTGCTCCGCCAATGTAAAAAGAAAATTTAACTGAATCAGGAATTTTACCTGGATCGGCGGTATTCGATATTCCAAACCAGTTAGTCATCATATATGGCAAAGCAGAAGCAACGATTGCTCCAGTTCCGATAAAAAAGCTTTGCATAGAAAATCCAACTGTTCGCTGTTCTGATGGAAGCATATCGCCAACAAAAGCACGGAATGGTTCCATAGAAATATTTATTGATGCATCCATTATCCAGAGCATTCCAGCAGCGACCCAAAGTGCGGGGGAGTTTGGCATAACAATGATTGCAGTTGATGCCAGAATTGCACCAACAAGAAAAAAAGGTCGTCGTCGACCTAGTTTGTTCCAGGTTTTATCGCTCCAATGACCGATTATTGGCTGGATGATAAGTCCTGTAACAGGTGCTGCTATCCAAAGGATAGGAATTGAATCAATGCTTGCACCAAGTGTTTCAAAAATTCTGCTTACATTTGCATTTTGAAGTGCGAATCCGAATTGAATGCCGAGGAATCCGAAACTCATATTCCAGATTTGCCAGAAGGAAAGACGAGGTTTGCTCATATAATTTCCTAAGTATGATTAAATTAGAACTGTTCAAAAATAACAAATGGTTTTTAATTTAGATAATCAATTAAAACTGTAGGGATCGATCTCCTGATCGATCCGCTCAGGATATTATAAAAAAAATAAATTAATATTAAGACAACACCTTAAATAAAAAACAAACGGAACGAACGGGAGTTCGTTCCCTACAAAAATGAAGATTCAAGAAATTATAAGTATAGTATCATCAACTCCGAATGCTGCATTTTTTTTCACTCCACCAATTTATGGGA
>OEIU01000707.1_pt1 | contig 27904 bp, 23 predicted proteins | sample 1539221 | NCBI WGS metagenome assembly OEIU01 (sample SAMN03792071, study PRJEB22550) | activated sludge metagenome | feature: wastewater treatment plant; material: activated sludge; isolation source: Wastewater treatment plant of a petroleum refinery complex | place: Argentina: Zarate | collected...
TTTGCCTACACTAACCTTAATGTTATCACCATCAACAAAATTGCCGGCAAGTAATTCCTGCGAAAGTGGATTGATAAGATATTTTTGTATTACTCTCTTTAATAGACGAACACCATAGGTTACATCATAATCAAGCAGAGCCGACTAGTCTAAGAAACTACCGGAATCATTCCAATATTTATTGTTGCAATATCTTTGAAGTCAAATTTCTTGCTTGCGTTTAGAACTTCAAATCCAATCACTTTCTTTTCTTCATCAAAATCTATTATTACGCCATCTTCAATTTCTGTAGAAGTGCTTACTTCTTTTTTTTGTATTTGAATATAAATTGCATCAGCCTCATTGTCATATTCAATTTTCACTTTAGCAACTCAACTAATTTTTCTTTTGTAATACCAGATTGCTTTAGAATACCAAGCAATGTTCCCTTGGAGAGGTCATTGTGGAGAGGGACAACGGTTCTAAATGTACCTTTACTCAAACTGATGTGACTTCCCTTTTGTCTTACAATTTTAAAACCATCCCGCTCAAGAACTTTAATCAATTCTTTACCTGACAGAACGGGAAGCTTAGCCATTTACAGCCACTTCAAAAGGATAGAAAATTATCTCGCTATCTGACCCGGGATAATCTTCAGGTTCAAAACTTTCAAGATATAATTCTACGGCTTCTTTGAGATTGGCTTGTGCTTCTTCTATAGTTTTTCCCTGGCTCACAACATCTAGTTCAACACAATGAGCCACATACCAGTTTTCTTCTTTGTTTATTACTGCTGTGAATTTCTTTTTCATTTTATTTCCTGTTTTTAACTAAGCCCAAAATATGAAAATAAAAACTTATGATAAAGAGATAGTGGAAAACCGCAGAAATTTTCCCCTGCGGTTTTTAAATAACTACGAAGTCACACTTCGACTTCGCTCAGTGTGACAAACTACTTAGAAAACACCAAACCAACTCTTTTTCCAACACTAACTTTAATATTATCACCGTCAACAAAATTGCCGGCAAGTAATTCCTGCGAAAGTGGATTGATAAGATATTTTTGTATTACTCTCTTTAACGGACGAGCGCCGTAGGTTACATCATAACCAAGTTGTGCCAGCCAGTCTTTTGCTTCATCGGAAACATCAAGAGTGATTTCTTTATCCTTTAACATATTCTGTACACGTTCAAGCTGTATATCAACAATCTTTCTAATTTCTAATCTTGATAGAGGTTTGAACAGAACAATCTCATCAATTCTATTTAAGAATTCAGGACGAATAGTTTTTCTTAGCAAATCATGCATCTGCTGTCTCAGTTCTCCCATCAGTTCGTCGGCATTGTTTTCGTTAAATGATTCAAGTTTATCCTGAATAATATGAGAGCCAAGGTTTGATGTCATTATAATAATTGTGTTTTTAAAGTTTACTGTTCTTCCCTGGTTATCGGTTAATCTTCCATCATCCAGAACCTGAAGCAGAACATTAAATACATCGGCATGTGCTTTTTCAATTTCATCAAGCAGCACAACCGAATAAGGTCTTCTGCGAACAGCTTCGGTTAACTGTCCTCCCTCTTCGTAACCAACATATCCCGGAGGTGCGCCAATCAATCGTGATACAGAAAACTTTTCCATATACTCGCTCATATCAATTCGTATCATTGCATGCTCATCATCAAAAAGAATTTCTGCAAGTGCGCGTGCAAGTTCTGTTTTTCCCACGCCTGTTGTACCAAGAAAAATAAAAGAGCCAATCGGACGATTTGCATCTTGCAATCCTGAACGCGAACGGCGAATAGCATTTGCAACAGCGTTTACTGCTTCTTCTTGTCCAATAACTCTTTTGTGAAGTTCATCTTCAAGCTTAAGAAGTTTACTTCGTTCGCTTTCAAGCATTTTGCTAACAGGTATTCCGGTCCACTTTGCAACTATCTCAGCAATATCCTCGGCATCAACTTCTTCCTTCAGCATCTTTTTATTTTTCTGTGCCTCAGCAAGTTTTTGAGTTTCTTCTTTTAATTGTTTTTCAAGCTGAGTGATTCTTCCGTAACGTATCTCTGCAACCTTACCAAAGTTTCCCTCACGCTCGTATCGCTCTGCTTCTTGTTTAAGATTTTCAATTTCACTTTTCATTGCACGGATTTTCTGGATTTTTTCTTTCTCCATATCCCAGTGCATTCTCAGTTTAGTTCGCTCTTCATTTAACTCACTTAATTCTTGTTGAAGTTCCTCAAGTCGTTTTGCAGAAGCATCATCCTTCTCACGTTTCAAAGCTTCGCGTTCAATTTCAAGCTGTTTAACTTTTCTTTCGAGTGTATCAAGTTCTTCCGGCATTGAATCAATTTCTATTCTAAGCTTTGATGCGGCTTCATCAATTAAATCAATCGCTTTATCCGGAAGGAATCTATCTGTTATATATCTTTCTGATAATTGAGTTGCTGCCACAATTGCACCATCGGTAATCCGAACACCGTGATGAACTTCATATCTCTCTTTTAGTCCACGCAAAATAGAAATTGTATCTTCTTCGGATGGTTCACCAATAAGTACTGGCTGAAAACGTCTTTCAAGCGCAGCATCTTTTTCGATATGCTTTTTATATTCATCAAGAGTTGTCGCACCGATAGCATGAAGTTCTCCACGAGCCAAAGCTGGTTTAAGAATATTTGCAGCATCCATTGCGCCCTGCGTTGCACCTGCACCAACAAGTGTGTGAAGCTCATCAATAAAAAGAATAATCTCTCCATTAGCTTGCTGAACTTCTTTAATTACTGCTTTTAATCTTTCTTCAAACTGTCCACGGAATTGTGTGCCGGCAACAAGAGATCCCATATCGAGAGCAACTATTCTTTTAGTCTTTAGATTTTCAGGCACATCACCGGAAACGATACGATGAGCAATTCCTTCAGCGATAGCCGTCTTCCCTACTCCCGGTTCACCAATCAATACGGGATTATTTTTTGTTCTTCGTGATAACACCTGAAGCACTCTTCTGATTTCTTCATCCCTTCCAATTACAGGATCAAGTTTCCCCTGCTTTGCAAGTTCATTTAAATCTCTTCCATACTTTTGCAGCGATTGATAAGTGTCTTCTGGATTTTGCGAAGTAACTCTTTGAGTTCCGCGAATATCTTTTAATGCTGTAAGGATATCTTTATAATTAATTCCGTTATCGCGTAAAAGTTGTCCGGCTTTTCCTTTGTCGTTAGATAATGCAAGTAAAATATGTTCAGTTGAAACATATTCATCTTTTAAATTACGTGCCTCCTCGGCTGCGGTATCAAAAATCTTTGCAAGAGATTGTGATAATTGTTGATTACCCAAACCCGTCCCACTTACTTTGGGAAGTGCTTCAAGTAACTGGACAACCTTTAATTTTACGGCATTATAATTTCCACCGGTTTTTTTAATTACACTTTCTGCAACATTTCCACTTTCCTGCACAATTGCAGCAAGTACGTGTTCAGGTTCTACAACCTGGTTATTATAATTCTGTGCAATCTCAATTGCACTTTGCACAACTTCCTGTGCTTTTACTGTTAGTTTGTTAAAATTCATAATTAAGCCCATCTCCTAACCTCTTCCCTAAGGGAAGAGGGATAAAAAAGTTTTTATTTAAGTCAATCTTTCATCATTCATTTACATTGCAAATTATTTTTGCTCCCCTCTTTGGGAGGGGTTGGGTGAGGCCACATATAGTTCGCTAGCCTCTGTTAACATTTTATTTAATCTGTTTACTAGTTTATGCGGATCATCCAGACTTCCTTCCAGCAATAATGCGGATTCATATAACTGTTCTGTAGTATCCACAATAAACTGATCATTTTCATTTTTCTTAAACACGTTTACAAGATTTCTAATAAGTTTATGATCTTTATTTATTTCCATCAATCTTTTTTGCGGCGGCATTGCCATTCCCTGATTAGACATCTTCAAAATCTTTTGCATTGTTGATGACATCGTATCATCGGGATTTATCAAGCAGGATGGACTGCCCTTTAATCGCTTTGACTCGTGAACCTCGGTAACTCTATCACCAAGAATCTCTTTCATCTTCAACAATAACTTGCCAAATACTTTATCATCTTCTTTACTGAATATTTCTTTTGGCTCTTCATTCTTTACAACATCCTCAAGTTTGTCAAGCTCTTTCAAATCAACACCATCAACAGATTTGAAATCAAAATCCTTATGTTTACGAATTGATGTAACAACAAATTCATCAACAGGATCATATAAGTAAAGAACTTCCAATCCTTTTGCTTTAAAAATTTCAAGATGAGGATTTAAATCGATTGCTTCTTTACTAGTGCCAAGTGCATAATAAATTTCTTTCTGATCTTTTTTCATTCTGGCGACATAATCTTCAAGTGAAACAAGTTCTTTTTCATCTTTGCTTATCGAAGAATTAAATCTTAAAAGCTGTTGATATTTGTCTGCATTACTAAAATCCATATAACCGAGCTTAAAAATTTTGCCATGTTCTTTCCAGAATTCTGCATAACGCTCAGGAGAATCTTTAGCAACCTTAATTAAATCAGAAAGAATGTTACTTGTAACGCTTTGCGCAATTTTTGTAAAGATTATATTTTCCTGCAGAGTTTCTCTTGAGATATTTAACGGAAGATCCTCTGAATCAACAACACCTTTAACAAAGCTAAGATATTCTGGTAACAAATCTTTATTTTGATGTTGAATCAGAACTCTGCGGACATACAAATCCAAACCATAATCTTCGCGGTTAAATCTCCAGAACTCATAGCTTTTTTTAGGAATAAACAATAAAGCATTAAACTGAATTGGTGCATCAACAGAGGTATGAATGGTCTCAAATGGTTCTTCTGTATCGTAAGTTAAAAATTTGTAAAACTCATCATACTGCTCTTTCTTGATTGAAGATTTTGGTTCACGCCAGATTGCTGCAATGGTATTTATTTTTTCTTTATCAAGATAAATTGGATAAGAAATAAAGTTAGAGTGTTTTTTAATTATTCCCTCCAAACGATATTTGTCTGCAAATTCTTTTGTATCGTCCTTCAGGAAAATTTCAATTGTTGTTCCGCGATTTATTTTATCATCAAGATCTGCGATCTCATAATCGCCAAGCCCATCTGATTTCCATTCAACAGCCGGTTCATCTTTTTTATAAGATTTTGTTTTTATAATGACCTCTTTTGCAACCATAAACACAGAATAAAAACCAATTCCGAATCGTCCGATTATATTATTAACAGCTTCTTTGCTTTCAGAAAGCTGTTTTAAAAACTCTTCTGATCCTGATTTTGCAATCGTTCCGATGTTTGCAATCATTTCATCGCGAGTCATTCCAATCCCAGTATCGGAAATAGTAACTGTGTTTTTTTTATCATCAAATGTTATTCTTATTTCTAGGGGAATATCCTTGTCTTCAATGTCCGTACCTTTATTAGATTCGAAGCGAAGTTTATCTAAGGCATCGGAAGCGTTAGAAATCAACTCACGTAAAAATATTTCTCTGCTTGTATATAGAGAGTGTACAAGTATATCCAATAACTTTTTTGTTTCAGCTTTAAATTCAAATTTCGTTTTATGTTGTTCGGTCATTGTTTCTCCTTTATTCTAAGAATCATTGCGAGGATGGACTTGCCAGACGAAACAATCCGTAATATTGTAGATTGCTTCTCCCGATAAACTTGTCTGTCGACAGGCAAGATCGGGATCGCAATGATATTAATCTTGTCTTAATGATTTTAATTTCTTAAATAATTCTTTTTCTTCTTTACTTAAATGTTTTGGGATGTTTACATGTACTTTAACAAACAAGTCTCCCCTGCCAATTTCCTTTTTTAAACCTAATCCCTTCAATCTTAAAGTAGTTTCAGATTCCGTTCCTTCCGGAATTGTGATGCTGATAGTTTTTCCATCTAACGTTAGGATTTTTTCCTTTCCGCCAAGAACCGCGGTAAATAAATCAACATCAAGATTATAATATAAATCGTCATCTTTAATCTCATAAAAAGGATGCTTGAGAATATGGATGTTCAGATATAAATCCCCTTTTGCTCCATCAGCAGTTCTAGATCTACCCATTCCTTTTAATCGCAGCTTTTGCCCATCCTTTGTTCCTGGATTTATTTTTATCTTAATTTTTTTTCCATCAACTGAAATTTGTTTCTCACTGCCGTTTAAAACATCTTCAAGACTGATATTTAAATTCGCTTCAACATCAATGGCGGTTTTCTGTTGTTGCGACCTTCCGCTAGACCCTCCAGTGCTGCCTCCAAAAAATGATTCGAAGAAATCAGAAAAACCACCGCCGCCCATATCTCCAAAGATATCATTAATATTTCCCGAGAATTCATAAGTTGAGCCGGAACTGGATTGTCTTCTTCCTCCTCCGAAGTGAGTAAAGAAGTCGTCAAACCCTTGCCCGCTTCCGGTATGCTGATATTGATTCCAATTGGCACCGAGCGTATCGTACTTTTTTCTTTTCTCAGGATCACTCAAAACTTCATTAGCTTCGGTAATCTCTTTAAATTTTTCTTCTGCAGATTTATTGCCGGGATTACGATCCGGATGATGCTTCATTGCAAGCTTGCGATAAGCTTTTTTTATTTCATCCTGCGTTGCGGATTTATCTACGCCAAGAATTTTATAATAATCTTTGTATTCCATTTGTAACCTGAATAAGTTAAAATCTTATTCTAAATTTATATAAAAGAAAAGGGTAACCAAAAAGTTACCCTTCTCTAATCATCATCAACTCTTCGGTTATTTCACCTTTATTTCAATTTCTTTTGGTTTTGCTTCTTCAGCTTTCGGGACAGAGATTGTCAACTGTCCATCTTTAAATTCAGCATTAATTTTATCAGATTGAATGTGCTCAGGTAAATTGAATGATCTATAATATTTTCCAAAAGATCTTTCAATTCTATGGCACTTAGAATCTTTATGCTCGCTTTCCTGAGCTCTCTCTCCACTTATGCTTAATCTACCATCAACATAGGAGATTTTTACATCCTCTTTTTTGATGCCGGGTAAATCAAGCTTTAAGGTATATTTGTCTTTGTCTTCGTATATATCAGTCAGAGGCATCCAGACTGCATTTTCATATTCATCATCTTCTTTGCTTCTGGTGATACCGAATCGGTTCTCCAGAGAGTTAAACATTCTGCTGAATTCCCTTTCGAAATCTACAAGATCTCGCATTGGGTTAAATTTTACTAATGTCATAATATCAACTCCTTTCTTTATTAAACTTTATTATTTTTAGTTTCATTATTGACAAAACAAGCTTTATGCCGAATTTAATTGTGTCTATAACTTATTGTAATATAATAAGTTATGGGAATTTCAAAAATCTTGTCTATCTTAGACATAATGACTTATATGCTGACACGAAATTTATATATACGCTTATTTCGTCAAAGTTATGTGCCATTATTACAATCAGATTCTAAAATTTAAATAGATTAGTATTTCTTGCTAAAATTGATATGACTTGAATTAATGATTATTTTTGCAAACTTAAAATTTGAGCATTTTATAAATTGAAAGAAGATACAATTGTTGCATTAGCTACTCCTTCTGGAGTTGGTGCTATTTCGATTATTCGTGTAAGTGGTCCTAGATCTTTCTCTGCCATTGATAATATTTTTCAAGGGAAAATTAAAATTGAGAAAGCCACAACCCACACATTACATTACGGCAATATTATTGATAAAGATGATGAACACGTTGATGATGTAATAGTATCTGTTTTTAGAGCTCCAAACTCATATACTGGCGAAGATAGCGTTGAAATAAGTACGCATGGAAATCCATTAATTACTCAGAAGATAATCGAACTTTTAATTTCATTTCCTGATGTAAGATTAGCAGAAGCAGGGGAGTTTACAAAAAGAGCATTTCTAAATAACAGGATTGATCTTGCAAAAGCAGAAGCGGTTGCAGACATAATTAATTCCCGAACTGAAGCGTCATTTCGGGGTGCTAGAAATCAACTGGACGGATTATTATCCCAAAAAATAAATGAACTTAGATCACAACTCCTTAATTCCTCATCATTTGTTGAACTCGAATTAGATTTTGCAGAAGAAGATATTAAATTTGTAAATCAAGATGAATTATTAAAAAAAATTGATTCTATAATTATTGAAATTGATACATTGTTGGAAAGTTACGAATTTGGCAGAGTAATCCGTGATGGGGTTAATGTTGCAATCGTTGGAAGACCTAACGTAGGGAAGTCATCCTTATTAAATTATATTCTAAAAGAATCCAGAGCAATCGTTAGTGAAACTCCAGGTACAACAAGAGATGTAATCAGAGAGGAAGTTTCCATTAGTGGAATTTTATTTAGACTGTTTGATACAGCTGGGATTCGATTTTCTGAAGATTCTGTTGAAAAAGAAGGAATATTACGTAGCCAAGAAACCGTAAAAAACGCCGATATAGTAATCTTCCTTGAAGACGTTCAGCAACATGATTCAAAAGATTTATTTATCAATTTGTTGAGTCTAACAAACCCCGAAAAAATCATCAGAGTTTTAAATAAGATTGATTTGAATAAAGATATTTCCAAAGATGTTGATGTAAAAATCTCTGCAAAAACCGGAGAGGGAATTGACAATCTATTTAAAGCTCTCAAGCTAAAAGCGATAGGAAATGAAAATTATACAGAGAGAACAGCTATTGTTACAAATTTAAGACATCATAATTGTCTTAAAAAATCAAGGGAAAATTTAATAAATGCCAGGGAATCCATTCTTAAAAAAATGAGCGGAGAATTTATTTCTGTTGATCTAAGGAATGCAGAAATGAATCTTGCTGAAATAATAGGAGAGGTTACCTCGGATGATATCTTAAATAACATTTTTATGAAATTTTGTATAGGAAAATAACATACAGTTTCACGTGAAACGACAAAATGCTTGTATCTATCAATCAATTTTGTTTCACGTGAAAATTAATGAGATTAAAATATGGATAAATTTGACATAGTTGTTGTAGGCGGTGGGCATGCTGGAATTGAAGCGGCTTCAGCGGGTGCAAGAATGGGATATTCTGTTGGCTTGGTTACGATGGATAGGTTTGCTCTTGGAAGAATGTCCTGTAATCCCGCAATTGGTGGAACTGCAAAGGGACATCTAGTGCGTGAGATTGATGCCCTTGGGGGGATAATGGCGCAAATTGCGGACAAAACCGGAATTCAATTTAGAATGCTAAACAAATCCAAAGGTCCCGCTGTATGGTCACCTCGTTGTCAGTCAGATAGAAAACTATATTCAGAAGAAGCGTATCGTGTTATTTCTTCAACAAATAATTTGAAAATTATTGAGGATTCAGCCATTAGCGTTATTGTTGAGGATGGAAAAGTTCTTGGAATAAAAACTAAAAGCGGTGAAGAAATTTTTTGTAAAGCTTTGATTCTTTCCTCCGGAACGTTCCTAAATGGTTTGATGCACACGGGCTTAAATAAAACCAGCGGAGGTAGATTTGGGGAACAACCGGCATTAGGAATTACAGAATCATTAGCAAGCCTTGGATTTGAACACGGGAGATTAAAAACCGGAACTCCGCCACGACTAAGAAAGAATTCAATCAATTGGAGTATTTTGGAGGAGCAGCCGGGAGATGAAAATCCACAGCCGTTCTCTCATCAAACAGATGAATCTGAATTTCCATACCTACCTCAAGTAAGTTGTCATATCACTTACACAGATCCAGCAGTTCACAAAATTTTGGAAAAAGGTTTTGCAGAATCACCATTGTTTACAGGATTGATAAAAGGAGTTGGACCTCGTTATTGCCCATCTATTGAAGACAAAATTGTTAGATTTTCGGATAAAGAGAGACATCAACTATTTCTTGAACCCGAAGGATTAGATTCAGACCAGATTTATTTAAATGGATTTTCATCCTCTCTTGCCGCAGAAATTCAACTTGAAGCTCTTCATAAGATTGTTGGTTTGGAGGAAGCTGATATGGTACGCCCAGGTTATGCTGTGGAGTATGATTTTTTTCCGCCACATCAAGTAGATTTAACCCTGGAGACTAAATTGATTAAAGGGTTATACTTTGCTGGACAGATAAACGGAACATCCGGTTATGAAGAAGCCGCTGCTCAAGGATTAATTGCTGGAATTAATGCTGCATTAAAAATTCAGGGAAAACCAGAATTTGTTTTAAAACGTAGTGAAGCCTACATTGGTGTCTTAATCGATGATCTTGTAACTAAATCTACAGATGAACCTTATCGAATGTTTACTTCAAGGGCAGAACACCGCTTATTACTTCGCCAGGATAATGCTGATAGAAGATTAATGAAATATGGATATGAGTTTGGGCTAATTCCTAAGGAATTATACAGTCAGGTTAATAACAGGGAAAGAACAATTATCAATGGAATTAACTATTGCCAAAATCAAAAATTTCATGCACGAGATGTAAATGAATTTCTAGCTACATTTAGTTCAAATAAGATTAATTCAACTGAAACAATATCAAAACTTTGCAAACGACCGGAAATTAATCTTAAACAGCTATTAGAATTTAATGGAACAGCAAATGAACCTCTAGCGTTTGCATTATTACAAGATGAAAAAGCTTTAGAGCAAGTAGAGATTGAATTGAAATATGAAGGGTATATATCCAGACAATATGAGGCAGTATTAAAACTTGAAAAATATGAGGACACAAAAATTCCTTTGAATTTTGATTTTGCAAAAATCAAGCAATTATCAACTGAAGGCAGAGAAAAACTGAACAAAGTTAAGCCAAGATCTATTGGTCAAGCATCAAGAATCTCGGGAGTAACACCTTCAGATATTTCTATTTTGTTGGTATATTTGAAAAACTAATTTTAAGGTTTTTGTAGATGCCGCCTACCAAACAGGAACTTTATCTAAAAGAATTACAAAATTTTTGCTGGGAAAATGGGTTCAATCCTGAACCAATGCGCAACGAAAGACTTGCATATTTTGCTTCACTTGTCGCAGAAAAAAATAAAACCGTAAATCTGATTTCCAGAAAAGATGTTGAAAGCATTATTGAAAATCATATCTTTATTTCTGCTTACATAACAAAATTTTTACCAGAAAAACTTACTAGATTTTTAGATATCGGTACTGGCGGTGGTTTTCCAGGAATCCCCCTTGCAATAATGAGACCCGAATTACGCGGTGTTCTTGCTGACTCAACTGGAAAAAAAATTGATGCTGTAAAAGAGTTTATAACAAAACTTAAACTTAGTAACGTAGTTGCAGAAAATTGTCGGGTGGAAAGTCCTGAGTTTATAGAAAAATATAAAGAAACATTTGATTTGATTGTCAGTCGTGCTGTGGTGCCGCTTATAATTTTACTACGCTATTCACTTCCATTGGTAAAAGACAAGGCATTCATTGTTGCGATGAAGGGTGGAAATCTGGATGAAGAATTTCAAAAGGCGGAGTTAAAATATAAATCGTTTATAAAAAAATCTACTGTTTACGAATTAGCTTACAAACCAACTAATTTAAGAAATAAGAAAGGGAAGAAGCTCGTCGTAATAGAAGTACAAAAGTGATACCCAATTAATTTTTTAGCAGAGTTCGTTTCTTTTTTAATGAGATCAAATCTCACCCTTCTCTCAAAAGTTCTCGTTTCTTCGCCCTGCTTTAAGGGGAATGAAGAAAGTGCAGAAACAGATTTCGGAAAATTTTCAGAAGTCGATGGTAACCTATTAACTTTTCCTTCGGTTTAGAATGAGTGAATTAAACAATTTAAATTTTATTCCACTAGTATTTAATAATTTCAAGAAACTTTCCGGATTTTCAAGCACTGGAGAAATTTTTATTAGTCCGCTTTATGGTTCATCGAAAAGCTTTGCTATTAAAGAATTGTTGAATAAAAATGATCAACTAGTCTTATTGCTTTCAGATATCAAACTTGTTAATGAAACAAAAGTTGAGTTAAGTGTTCTTGGCATTGCAGATAATTTAATTGTCATTGATGATTTTAATTCTGAATCAATTCAGGAAAAGATCACAGAAATAACCAAGCGTAAAAAATTTGTTTTGGTTACAACTTATGAAATCCTCAACCTAAAACTGCCAGATAAGGAAAAGATTAATCATCTTACAACTAAAGTTTCAGTCGGTGGCGAATTAAAGTATGATGATTTAGTTGAGTATTTAAATTTGCTTGTATATACTAAAGATAAGTTTGTAGAAGCTCCGGGATATTATTCTCAACGCGGGGCGATAATTGATTTTTGGTCTTATAGCGAAAAAAGTCCTGTGCGATTAGAATTTGATGGAGATTTCATCGAATCAATTCGCTACTTTGATTCTGAAAGTCAGCGCTCATTTGAAAGAGTTGAGGAAGTGACGCTTGCCGGTGCATTTGAAAATCAAACAGAAGCTTTTAGTTCTGATATTTTTGGTTATTTAAATAATCCTATCATTATTGCCTCTTCCTTTGACCTGAACAATATCAAATCCACAAAAACAGAAGCGGCTCCGATTGTTGAAGATAAAACCATATTAAAGAAAAAAGAAAAGCTTGTTGATGAGGATGAATTTCCTGAGGTTGAAGAAATCGTAAGCGAGAAATTAGAAACTCTGGAGACAACTTCATTTGATTACAGGGCTAAAAATGCAAAATGGATAATTGAGGAAGAACTTGCCTCTGTTGATAGAGTTGAACTCGGTTTTTCACCAGCACCGTCAATTAACTCAAACTATCAAATACTTTTTTCTATTCTCAAAGAATATGCGGGGAAAAGTTTTAATATTATTATTACCTCCGAAAATGAACTTCAAACAAAAAGATTAAAGGAGCTGTTAAGTGAAATAAATCCTGAGCTCGATCTGTTGGTTGAATCTGGTAAAATAAAAATAGAAACTCTTGCTATTAAAGAAGGATTCTTTAATAAAGAAGAGAAAGTTCTTGTCTTAACCGATTATCAAATATTTAATAAACCATATCGAACCAAAATTTCATCAGCAAAAAAACACAAGCCATCTAAGGCAAAAAGTTTTGCTTCAATTAAGCGGGGCGATTATGTGGTTCACGAGGATTATGGAATAGGGCAGTATGCCGGATTGCAAACAATAAAAATTGGAGATGCTGATCAGGAATCAATGAAGATTCTTTATGCTGAAGGTGGAGTTGTTTACGTTAATCTAAATTATCTTGCGTTGGTTAAAAGATATTCTTCAAATGAAAATTTAAAACCAACTCTTGCAACACTTGGCAGCGGGGAATGGCAAAACACTAAAGCCAAAGCAAAGAAAAAAATTAAAGAAGCTGCACGCGAGTTAATCGAACTTTATGCAAAAAGAAAATCAACCGATGGCTACAAATTTTCACCAGATACAATTTGGCAAAGAGAACTAGAAGCATCCTTTTTTTATGAAGATACTCCAGACCAGGCAAAAGCAAGCGAAGATGTTAAACTTGATATGGAATCTGAAAATCCGATGGATCGTTTGATTTGCGGCGATGTTGGATTTGGGAAGACCGAAGTTGCAGTGCGTGCCGCATTTAAGGCAGTACAAGATGGAAAACAAGTAGGTGTGCTTGTTCCAACTACAATTTTAGCGGAGCAGCACTATAATACTTTTAAAGATCGCTTAACTCAGTTTCCGGTTCGTGTTGCCGCTCTTTCAAGATTTCAAACTAAGAAGGAACAAAAAGAAATTATAAAACTTTTGGAAGAAGGTCAGCTTGATGTTTTAATTGGGACACATCGTTTACTTTCTAAAGATGTAAAGTTTAAAGATCTTGGTTTGCTAATCATTGATGAAGAGCATCGTTTTGGTGTTGCAGCAAAGGAAAAATTACGCCAGGTAAAAGTAAATGTTGATACACTTACATTGACTGCAACTCCCATTCCAAGAACATTAAATTTATCTTTACTTGGTGCGCGCGATCTTTCAATAATTGCAACTCCACCGCCAAACAGACAGCCAATTTTTACAAACGTTTCTACCTTTGATGCTCTCAAAATCCGTGAATGGATTATGAGTGAACTTAAAAGAAACGGGCAGGTTTATTTTGTTCACGATAGAGTTCAATCAATCGATAAACTTGCTGATTATATTAAGAGATATGTTCCGGAAGCTAAAATTGGAGTTGCACACGGACAGATGAAACCATCGCAACTTGAAGAGGTTATTCATGGTTTCCTAAATCGTAAGTTTGATGTATTGTTATCCACAAAAATTATTGAATCCGGAATTGATATCCCGAATGTGAACACAATAATTATTAATCGCGCAGACAGATTTGGACTTGCAGAACTTCATCAATTACGCGGAAGAGTAGGAAGAAGCGACAGGCAAGCTTATGCACATTTTATTGTTCCCTCAATGAGCGGCATTACAAAAAAAGCTTTGCGCCGTTTGCAGGCAATTGAGGAATATACAGAAATCGGTTCTGGATTTAATGTAGCAATGCGCGATTTAGAAATTCGTGGTGCCGGAAATTTACTCGGTACAGAGCAAACAGGATTTATTAACGACGTTGGTTTTGATCTTTATGTTAAACTTATAAACGAAGCTGTTGAAGAATTGAAGTATCAGGAATTTAAAGATGTATTTAAATCTTTACCCAAAACTGAAGAACGAACAGACCCAACAATTGATACTTTTTTTGAAATTGGTATCCCTGTTACTTATATGCCTGAACAAATGGATCGATTAAACTTTTACACTGCACTATATTCTGTAAAAAGTTTATCTGAGATTGAAGAACTTAAAGAAGAAATGCTGGATAGATTTGGTGTGCTGCCGGAAGTTGTAAAACGATTGGTTCTAACAGCAACTTTGAAATTCTATTCTTCATTTGCATTATTTGAAAGAGTCGCAATCCAAAGAAAAAATATTTTCATAATTCTTCCGCGTGGAGAAAAGGAAGATTATTATAAGGTGCGTTTTGTTGAACTGATGAGATTTATAATGGAGCATTATAAAGACAAAATAAAATTCAATCAGCAAAAAGAAGTAATGAAGCTTGTGATTGAGAATAGGTTTGAAAAAGCTGAAGACATGCTTTCTTACTTAATTACATTTTGTAGCAGGGTTTCCAAACTTTTTAGTAATGAGGTGAAACTTAAAGTGGAAACTGAAGAAGCAGCATAGTAGCATAGTCTTTTTTCACCATAAAGACTTACTAACTGATGTTACGCACAATTGATAAAAACCTTCGAGGTTTTCTGAAATAATAAAGAATTATTCTATTATTTTAACTGCTTTTTTAGCCAAACCTCGAAGGTTTTCCTGATTTGCGTAAGGTGAGTTACTAAGGAATCTCATAATCCACAACTCTTCTTTCATATCGCACTTCGCTAAGCCATTTTTTTATTTCTTCGTGATCGGGATGAATTTGATATTGATACAAAGCTTCTTTAGTTGCAAACTCAGAGTATAACACAACATCACTAGAATCTTTTTCTTCACTGAAATCAAATCCAACTTCTATTTTTAACAAGCCATCAACTTTGCCCTGCATTGCAAGAAGTTTTTCTTTCAGGATTTGTGAATTGGTTTTCTTATCATTTCCATAAGCGTGTTCGTTTAAACGCCAGAAGACAATGTGTTTAATCATAATGTAGAGAAAATTTAGTCTAATAATAAATTCTATTTTGTTTTTTCTAATCCACCGGGAGTTTGAGGAGTTGATAACAAATACTCAAACAACTGCCATCGTTTTGAAGGATTGTTTTCTGTTCCGCCATTGCGTTCTATGTAATCTTTAACGATGTCCATTCCTAAATTATAATTAATAACATAGCTTCTATACTTTTCAATAAACGAAACAAATTTATCTGCACTATCCTTAGTGCGTAAAGCATTTTTCTGAAGCCATTCTACGGTTTGTTTGCGTGTCCAGATTCCATCAAGAAAATTTCTTGCAGCTTCATTTCCTGAATAACTAAAATTTTTCTGCAAATCTATAACTTTATAATACAGATCAGCTTCATCCGGATTTAAACCTGCAAGCGGAAACAAAACTTCTTTCTCAAATTTAATTCTTTCATCTCCGGGAAAAGCAACTTCAATTCCAAAATTAGCTGTTCCTTCTGCAATTAAAGATTGGGGAGAGAACAGCGCATAAACAGTAAATTCTTTCCATCCTCTTTTTTTTGCAAGATTAGATTCCAGTAAAACATTATAAACGTGATGACCCGGATACCCTTCGTGCGCAGCAAGATCAACAGCACGATCAATAAATATGGGCAGATCAGTATTTACCTGAATTACACTGTGAAAATTTCCTTTGTACCAATTGTAAGCTCCCCATGGTTTATCCTTAACATATTCAACAGTAAAAGATTCTTGATCGGGTAGTTTTATATGATTTAGAGTTTTTGTTCTGCATTCTTTAATTGCAGCGTTAAAAACATCCTTAAGCTTATCTGCCGGTATCGCAAACTTCATTTTAAATTCATTCAATCGTACAGCAACATCACCTTTACCGGGAAGTATTTTGTCCATCTCTTTTATTGTAGATTGAAAAAATTCATCATTATGTTTAGGTGCCGAGGCATCATATAATGCTTTTGTTTCTTCATCAAAAGGAAGCAGCACACCATTTAACATATAAATTTTTGTTTTGCAAGCAAGTAGTTGTTTGTAAAGATATCTGAAACGAAGAGTTTCTAGAGTATCTGCTTTGTATTCTGCAAGTGATTCGAGTTCATTTAAAAGATTGTTGGATTTTGTGGATAAATTTATAAATGCTGTTGAATCAAATTTTAAATTAGATTTTAAACCGGAACGCCACTCTTCCGGTCCGTAATAAGCATCAACAAAATCTGGATCATATTGCCCGATGTTTAAAACAAGTTTTACGTAATCTTCTGCTATACTGTTCATTTTCAACTCGAGATCACTTTGAATAATTGGTTCTTTTTTTTCGCTGCATGAAATTAAAATTACAGCGATTACTAAAATGGAAATTATCTTATTCACTTTTTGTCCTATTTTTTCGAGCATCAATAAAAGATTTAACTGCTAAAATTAAAAACACCAAACAAAGAACGGCCATTATTGCCTGAACAGTAACAGCTGCAGGTCGTTCTGTTTCGGCTCCGCCCAGCATTTTAAAGAATTTAAATAATCCGCTTACTGTTCCTGCAAATCCCAGTAACATTAAAACAGCGGCGCCGTGCATTGCGTGCTTTAAATATTTTTCATTTAATCCCAGCCAACCTAAAATTAACATTGGAATTCCGAAGAAAGCTGGAATGAGTGCAGTTATACTTTCACTACTTATTCCAAAGTAGCCATATAGTCCCATTAAAATAAAAATCACACCCCAAACGATTGTTAGTTTAGCCATTGTATCTCCATAAAGTTTTTTGTTTACAATTAGAATTTAATAAAAGGGAAGGAAAAAAGATTGATTCAAAAAATTTGTTATAAAGGTTTTAATAATGATTTTATTTCTAATTCAAGCTCAGGGAGGCTTTCTGATTTAATTTTCCATAGAATTTCATAATCTATTCCAAAATAATCATGTACAAGAACATTTCTAAAACCTATAACACCGGCCCAATCGATCTGTTTCTTTTGGTTGATGAAATCTTTAGGTAATTTATTTGCAGCTTCACCAATGATTTCGAAATTTCTGACAACAGCATCTCTTGTTTTTGAATCATTTAAAAATTCTTCAAATGACATGTTTTGTGTGTAATTAATGATATTTTGAATTGCCTCTTGAATATCCTGTAATAAAAGTAAAACTGATCTTTTAGACATATATCAAATCATCTTTTATTTCGTTATAATATTTTTCTTTAATTCCATTTCGAGAAACCAAATCAACTTTTCTATCCAGTATTTTTTCCAATTCATAGCAAAGATGAATAAACTCCATTCCAACAGGACGATCAAACTCTACCATAATATCAACATCACTATCATTATCATCTTCTTGTCTGCTTACAGAGCCAAATAAAGCAAGATGTTTAATCGGATAATATTTTAATAAAACCGGCTTAGCTGTTTTTAGTTTATTTATTGTTATGGCTTGAATACTCATTTCATAATTCCTAAAAAGTAACTTAATTAACATAGTTATTTATGTTTTTTGCTTCAAGAATATTTACTTGAGTTGTAAAATCAAATAACCTATTCCATCAACAGTTAAAGAAATTTTATTATTCTTCACATCATACTCTTTTCCACTTACAAGATCTTTTGCTTTTGTAATCTTATACATTCCGGGCAAAGTAAATTCTATTTTTTGTTCATTGGGATTTTTATTTATCACTGTTAAAACTCTCTCGTTCATGTCCGATCTTAAATAAGCATAAACATTTTCATCTGCCTGTAAAGTTAAAAAATCTCCGTAACGTAAAGCAGAATTTTCTTTTCTGATGTGAATCAGCTTACTAACATCTTCTAAAGTTTGTTTTTCATATTGATTAAGGTCATTATCGAATCTCATCATTCTTCTGTTATCAGGATCAGCGGCACCTGTCATACCAATCTCATCGCCATAATAAATAATTGGAATGCCGGGAATTGTTAAAATATATGCAAGATGCAGTTTTAGTTTATCATAACTTGATGGATGATCAACTTTAGGCGGATTGTTCCAGGCAATTTCACTTGCTCTGCCATCGTTTATTGCAAGATCACCATCTGCATAAGCCATATACCTGATCTTATCATGACTATCCATTATGTTGCCCATTAAGTTATTATATCCAAAAACCTGAAAGCTTTTTTGCATTTGATAATCAAGCAGTTTGAATGAAGCTTTTTCATCTAGAAAAGTTGGAATGGCAACATCGTAAAGATTAAAATTAAACTGCGCACTTAACTGTCCGTTGTTAACATAAGAAGCAATCATATCAATCCCGCCGAATGATTCACCAATCTGATAAATTTCTTTTTTCTTTGGAACTGAGATTTCTTCTTTTATTTTTTTTGTAAGTAATCTCCAAAATTCATTTGGAACATGTTTAACTGCATCGTGTCGGAAACCATCTGCGTCAGTAACTTTTAACCACCAAACAGCGTTGTCTGTCATAAATTCAAGCGCTTCATAAGATCCAACATAATCAAACGAAGGCATGTAAGGTTCAAACCATGTTGTTAACCGATACTCATCCCACAATCTTAAATTTAATCTTCCGTTGGGAAGATTATAAGTTCCAAACCAATCACGATGATCTTTCCACATCCAGTGTTCCTGATGAACATGATGAGCAACATAATCCAGAAAAACTTTTGAATCTTTTTTATGTGCGATATCAATTAATTTTTTTACAAGATTCATATCCCCGAAATGTTCTTCAACTTTTGTTGATGAAACAGGCCAGTAACCGTGATAACCTGTGTACCATCGATGCGGAGCAGGGTACTCCCTGTAGGCGTTGTTTGTGTTATCAACAATCGGAGAAATCCAGAATGCATTTACACCAAGCTTATCAAAATATCCTTCCTCCAGTTTGTTGATGATACCTTGTAAATCACCGCCTTGATAATTTGCGGGAGTAAAAAGTGAATCGTGAACAATCGGATTATCGTTTGATTTATCACCATTATTAAAACGATCAATCATCATGCTGTAGATTATGTTATCATTTAAAGTATGCACACCTGAATTTCCAGCGACAACACCATTCTGTAATTGAACTGTTTGGATATTTGAATTTCTTCCCATCCTAATTACAGCTATTCTGACAGTATGATTTCCAACTAACATTTTACCTTTTACTGTAAGAGTTATTTCTCTTCCGTTAATTTTTATTAAATCTTTGGGAAATAATTTATTATCAAATAAAACAATCAGACTTTCTTTATTTACAATATTACTACGGTCAGCATTTTCTGGCTTGCCATCCCCTTGGGAGAAATAGAATTTTAATTTTAAACCATCATTTGTTTTTTCTGATTCCAAAACGTGAAGAAACATTTTATCTTTTGCAGATTCCTCAATTATTCTAAGCGAGTTAAAATCACCCATACCATTTGGAACCTTATCTGGATTGGCAGGATCGACTACTTCTTTTCCATCCACATAAAATTTATACTCGTATCTTCCAGGATCTAAAGGAATCTCAACCTCAAGGACTCCATCGCCATTAGTGTCTTTCATCGGAAGATTATGTCTATCCCAACTATTGAATTGTCCAAACAAACTCACTTCCTTTTCACCGGGCTGGGGTTTATATGTAAAAAGATATTTCTGACTCTTAACCAGTTTAACAGGTATTTGATAAGTTTCATCATTAAAGCGAAAGGAGATTAATTCCATTCCTGAAAAATCCTTTTTCGGAGTTAATGATAATTCCATTGATGAAATATCATATCTAACATCTATATTCTTGCTTGATGAAAACTTTGCATCATAATTATCAGCATAAAAAATATCACTGATTAAAACCTTTGTCGTTTGATCTTGTGTAAGATTTATTGGTTGAATTAAATCTTGGATTGTTTGAGCATTAACTAATGAGATAATAATAAGTACAGATAAAAAAATTTTCTTTAACATATTGGCTGACCTATAGGAATTAATTGTTAAATCGCTTAATTGCTAAATTGTTTTAAAACGTTACGAGAAAATTTTTTGTTTCTCGAATTTAAATTTTTACCCGGTAAACTTACTAAAAGAGGTTAAAAGATTAAGTGCGTAAAGTAAGGATCATTTTAAATCCTTAAGATCATCAAGATAGAAACAATAGTTATGTTTTGTCATTCCTATTTTGGGATAATAATCCACTGCCGCGGGAGCAGATAAAAGAATTAATTTTGCTTGTGGAGTTTGTTTCTTTGTCTCCTCAATTAATTTTTTGCCAATACCTTTTTTCTGGAATGCAAGATCTACGGCAAGATCTGAAAGGTATGTGCAGTAAACAAAATCAGTTACAGAGCGGGCAACACCGATTAGTTTGCCATCCAGCCGGGCAGTAACAATAAGGTTGGCATTATTGCACATTGATGAAATTCTCTGTTCATCATCAACTGGTCTGCGTTCAGCTAAAGTGCTGTTTTTTAGCACTTCAATAAATTCTGAAACATCAAGTGATTTTTCAACTGCATAAACTATTTCACTCATATTATCTCCATATAAAAAAAGCGAAGAACAATTACTTATTCTTCGCTTTAGTTAAACAAAATTAAATCAGATTATAAAGCTGAATCTTTTGCAGCTTTAGCTATTCTGAATTTTAATACTCTCTTTGCGGGGATAACCATTGTAGCGCCTGTGGCTGGGTTTCTTCCCATTCTTTTCTTTCTGTTTACAACAACCAGCTTTCCTAAGCCAGGAATTGTGAATGACTTCTTAGCTTCTTTGTATGATAAAGCTACGAGTTCATCAAGAAACTGACCGGATAATTTTTTTGTTGTTCCGGTTTTTTTTGCGAGATGATCAAGGATCTGTCCTTTGGTCATTGGTTTTGTTGCCATAGATAACCCTCTCTGATATGATTAAATTATTATTGATTACGTAAGTGAAAATAATTAATATTTTTTTCAAATGAAATGATTTTTTGAAATAAAAATATTTTTTAGTATCCGTGATATCCCTATAAATTAAGGACAAAATGCCCGCACATTATCTCTGTAAAACATATCATTGCTTTGATGCTGAAATGTTTATTACTTATTTTTAATCAATCTTTAAATTAACTTGATCAAAAAACAATTGATGATACGGTTTACCACAATTATTTTTTTAATTTCACTTTCAATATCATCTGCTCAGATTATTGATTCGGTGGCAACAGAAATTATTTTATATCCGGATTCTGTTACAATTAAAAAAGATTCTCTCTCAACAGTTGATTCCTCTTTCTCTATTGTTAAACGAGATTCACTTAAGCCAATCCAATCTTTTCCACTTACCGAAAAAAGTTATTTGATATCCCGTGATGATTTACTTAAGATGGAATATAGATACACCGGGGATTATCTTCGGCTATTTCCATTTAATTTTATTAAAGATTTAGGTTTTCCAGGGCAGCCAAATGAAACTTTTTTATATGGACTTGGAAACAATTCAATTAATTTTTTATTGGATGGGATTTCTTATAATGACAGATCATCTAATTCATTTAATCTTAATCTGATTCAAAGCGAAGATATTGACTCAATCGAAATAATTCCTTTGCCGCGTGGATTTTTATACGGAGCTTATAACAATCCAATTAGTGTAAATTTTATAACAAGAGATTTTATAACACGACAACCCTATTCCAGAATCAGGTATTATCAAGGTCCGGATAGAGAAACAATGCTTGATGGAAGTTTTAACTTACAGATAACAAAAAAACTTTTTGCCTCTTTTGATATTACCAACAGGATAGTTGACAGCACATATAAAAACACCGAGTTTTCAATCTGGCAGGGGAAAGTTAAACTAAAATATTTCTTATCAAACGATATTAATATTATTGCATCTTACAACTATAATGATTACAAAGCCGGCTACAGCGGCGGTGTTGATGTTGATAGCATTAGTAGAGCCGGACAAAATATAAATAATGTATTATATGATTTCATTCGAGCACCAATACTTTATCCAAATGGGCAGGTTAAAACAACAACAAAATTACCCCGATTAAGATTTTTAATTAAGCCAACTGACTGGTTAGAATCAGATGTAAGCGCATATTACCTTTATTGCCAAAATGAAAAGAATGCTTTTGTAAACGAGTATTCAGAAAACAAAGCTTATGGAATAAATATTCGAAATAATGCCGACTATGCTCCGTTCAATTTTAAGTTTAATCTGGATTATGAAAATGTGGATCAATATAACAGCTATTCTTTTTATGATTTAGTTGAGTCCACAAAAGTTTTTGCGCCTGCTTCTAAAATAAGATATGATGTTCTTTCAGCATCAGGAATTTTATCTGCAAATTTTGGCGATGGAAGATTTATCCCAACCATTTTTTATAAAATTTCATCTATCGGGCAAAATCCTGGAAATATAAAGCCCGTTGAGAGTGATAACCATAAAAGTTCGGGTTTTGGTGTGGATATAACATTTAAGGCGGCAGAGAATCTCAACTTTTATTTCGGCTATTCTGTTTTCAACACTTACTTTTTCGATAAGAATAGTTTGCTGCTTGAAGCAGGTACAAAGTATAAATCAGATTTTTTTATGGCAGACATAAAATATTTTGTTAATCAGTACAGTTACGGTTTTTATACAGGTGGAATTTTCTTTGATTATATAAGATATGGCAACTTAAATGGATTGGGACTGAATCTAAAATTTAATTATTGGAAGTTACTCCTTGAATCAAATTCATCGTATTATTTTTCTGCTGATAATAATAAATTATTTGGTGTTCCGGAATTCCAAACTCAAACCGGAATTTATTATAAGGATATTTTATTCGATAATAATCTTGATTTAAAAACAGGTTTTGTATTTTATTATACCGGAAAGAATAATGTGTTTACAAATGAACACGGAGTTTTAGCCGTCCCTTCATCAAACAAACTAGATTTTACACTCGCAGGTGAAATTCAAAAAACAGCTATTATATATTTTCTTTGGCAAAATCTGTTGGGTAATAATTATTATATAACACCATATTATCCTATGCCATCGCGCAGTATAAGATTTGGTGTTGCCTGGGAATTGTTTAATTAGTTTTTCGTTCGTCATTACGAATCCCGACTTGTCGGAATGAAGCAATCTATTTATTTGTTAGATTGCTTCACTCTCCCAAAGGGATGCCTATGGCAGAAGACTCGTTCGCAATGACCACTATGATGAATTACAGACTCAGCATCTCTTTAAATTTTACTGCTTGTCTTCTGGAAACCTCGATTTTATGTCCACCTTTTAGTTTAGCAAGCAGTCCACCATTAAGCCAGGGCTCAATATTCTCAACCCATTTAAGATTTATAATATGTTTTCTGTTAGCCCGGAAAAATGATTTACTATCCAATCTTTCGTCAAGATAATTTAATGTTCTTAAAATCAACGGTTTATTATCATCAAAATATAATCTTACATAATTTCCTTCGGACTCAAATAATCGTACCTTCTCAAGTTTAACAAACCAGCATTTCTCGCCGTCTTTAACAAAAACCTGATCTTCTGCTGTAAGAGTTTCATGCATGCTTTCCTGAACTTTATCTTTTTTTCTTCCTTCCAGAAGTTTCTTTACGGATTCTTCAAGTCTGGTTGGTTCAATTGGTTTTAAAAGATAATCAAGTGCATTATACTCAAATGCTTTCAGAGCATATTCATCATATGCAGTTGTAAAAACTACTTTGGGAACTTTATCAAGCTCTTCAAGTAAATCAAATCCTGATTTACCCGGCATTTGAATATCAAGGAAAATTACATCCGGATTTAATTCAGATATTTTGTTGTGAGCATCATCTGCATTGATTGCTTCGCCAACTATTTCGATTTCTTTGAATGGCTCAAGAAGTCTGATTAGTTCAGTGCGTGCTAATCTTTCATCATCAATAATTAATGCTTTCATTTTATTATCCTCCTAATGGAATTATAAGTTTTGCAAGAACCATGTTATCTTTTCCGTTTGTTAATGTAAGCGAAGCATTCTCTCCATACAGCAATGCAAGCCGATGCTTTGTATTGCTTATACCAAATCCCGCTGAGTTTTTTAAAGCTTCTTCACTGAATTTACCGCTATTATTTATTTCTATGATAAGTTTTTTATCAACCGTCCTGGCATCAATCAGAATATTACCGCCGTTAGTAATTTTGGAAACGCCATGCTTGATTCCATTTTCAACTAAAGTTTGTACCATCATAGGTGGAATCTCAACTCTATCGGCATCCGGAGTAGATTGAATTTTATAATTAAGTCTCTCTTCAAACCTTATTTTTTCAAGATCAAGATAATCCTGGATCGTTTTCAATTCTTCTGCAAGCGGAACGGTTTCTGATCTTTCAATCTTCAAAGTATATCTCATAAGATTTGAAAGCTTTGTTATAGCGTCTTTTGCATTTTGCGGGTCTTCTTCAATTAAAGCGCGAATACTGTTCATAGCATTAAACATAAAATGCGGATTGAGTTGTGCCTTTAAAGTTTTTAATTCAAAATCTTTTACTGCGGCTTCAAAAATTAATGATTCAATTTCAGCTTTCTTTGAGTTTTCAAAAAAATGGATTGAGAAATAAATTAAAGACCATACAAGCACAACACTTGTAAGATTAAGAATCCCGGCTATTATTGAAATCGTTTGATGTTGTGAATCTTTTTGTACCTGTAACAAATATCCAGAAACAAAAACAGGAACGTATATAATCAGTCCGACTATAAAACTTGCAATTAAAACTCTTTGAACTATTTTACGAAGCGGCAGATTACTCCAATTATGTTTTTTTATGTAAAGGCGGTAAATGTGCGAAAAGATAATACCGTAAATTCCCAATAGAATCCAAAGAATAATTCTGTTTAAAGGCGTGGGTTCAAAAGATGAAATAATGGCTAAGTTTACAATTACGAAAAGTCCCCAACCAGAAAATTGCGATATCCAATATAATTTTTTTCGTCTCACTTTGTCGAAAATCTCGCTTTTACTTTCAGGTTGATGTTTACTCAAAATGGATTTAATATTAAATGTTGTGTCGTGCATGTCAAATATAATCTTAAGCTTAATAAAAGAGAATCGGTTTTAATTTTGCTAAAGTAAGTTAGGAAGTACAGCGTGGAAGAAATGAATATTTTTTATAGGTGGTAAAGAAATGTGATGGGAGGAAAAGTTTTCATTTCCTTTCTCCACGTTCTTCGTATTTTTTTACTTTGCTAACTTTGCGTGAAATGCATTTTAGAATTATTTAATGCAATCTTGCCAGCGGTAGGCAGGGAGTACCAAGTATTTTCGCGAAGATCGCGAAGAAAGGATTTTATAAAACTCACCTTGCGTAGAAATTATTGAAAAACTATTCAAATCGTAGAGCAGACTTAAGTCTGCTTTACGGATTTAGAGTAAAAACTAGTATTGTACGTAATGTGAGTTATAAAGAAATTATATCATTATAAATTATAAAAGCCATTAGCAATAACAATAAAACAAGCCCAGTATTCTGTATTGCCATTTTTATCTTTATCGGGATTTCTCTTTTTATCACTGCCTCAACAATTATCATTACCAAATGTCCGCCATCCAAAACAGGGAAGGGCATTATATTTAGAATTGCCAAACTTAAACTTAGCAGTGCAAGAAAATATAAGAAATTTGATATTCCGCTATCGGCAGATTTAGCAGCAATCTGCGCAATCTTAATTGGACCGCCGAAAGCTTTTTTAAATTCAACATCACCTGTAAAAACTTTTCCAACCATCGAAAAAGTTAGTTCGGTCATTTTCTCAATATCTTTCCAACCCTGATAAATGGATCCGAAAAATCCAAAAGTACGCATTTGAGTTGCACCCATAAAAACGGGTGCTATCGCCACACCAATTTTAGCATCTTTGCCAGGTGTAACTGAAATATCTAATGTATCTTTGCCTCTTAAAATCACCAGGGGTAATTTTTCTTCGGCGTGAGATGAAATTATTTCTGTAGTTTGTTTTGGTGTATAAAGTGTTTCGTTATTTAATGCCAGTAAAACATCGCCTACTTTTAACCCGGCACTTTCTGCGGGAGAATTTTTAAGTACCTCTCCAATTGCCGGTTTTACTCCAGCGGGAATTAAAAACAAACCTTTAGATTCATCTTCGGGAATATTCTTTCTTGCAACAAAAAGATTTTGTTCTTTACCGTCCCTTAAGAATTTAATATTTAAATTTTCACCAAGTGTGTTAATAAAAATATCGGCTCTAAGATCTTCCCAATTAGAAACAGCTTTACCATTTACAGTTAGTATTTTATCGCCGGTTTTAAATCCGACAGAATCAGCTTTGCTTCCCGGCTCAACAAATCCAATTGTAGTTGTTGGAGTAATTGGTTTTCCCTGGAAGAAATTGGCTCCCCAGAATATTAACCACGCAAGCATAAGATTCATAAATACTCCGGCGGTAATTACAAATATTTTTGCCCAAACAGGTTTTGCGCGGAATTCATATGGCTGCGGTTCTTTTTCAGCAAAGCTAACATCGCCGCTTTCATCAACCATTCCCGCAATTTTAACATAACCGCCAAGTGGTAATAAACTTAATCTGTAATCTGTATGGCCTTCGCCATCAAAATCTTTTGGAAGTTCGCCAAAAGAAAACCCGGATTTTTTATTCCATCCAAATAATCTTTTACCAAATCCGATAGCAAAAACATCGGCTCGCATTCCGCTTAATTTAGCGGCGGCAAAATGCCCAAACTCGTGAATGAAAACTAAAATGCCAATTGTAATCGCGAAATAAATTATATAATCCATATAACGAGGAACTCCTTATTCTTCTAACGTATACTTTTTTTATATGATTGTCATTTCGATCCCGATTCTATCGGGAGAGAAATCTGAATCTTTTAAGGTTTAAGATTTCTCAGTCGAAGACTCTTCGAAATGACTTTAAACTTTTGACGATACACTTTTATAAGTGCATAGCCAATTTACCAAACCTCTAATTTAAAGAACTCACAAATTCTCTGGTTATCTTATCACACTCAAAAATTGTTTCAATATCCGGATCAGAATGATTCTCAATTTTATCCAATGCTTTACTAATCAAATCAGAAATCTGAGAGAACTTTATTTTTTTATTTATAAACTTTTCAACAGCAATTTCATTGGCGGCATTCAAAATACAAGGCGCTGTTCCGCCGGTTTTTATCGCATCAAAAGCTAACTTTAAACACTCAAACTTATGAAAATCCGGTTCAAAAAAAGTTAGATTATTGATAACCGGTAAATCGGTTCTCCTAAAATCATTTTGCAATCTTTCCGGAAATGTTAGCGCATATTGTATCGGCAACTTCATATCCGGCAAACCAAGCTGTGCTTTTACAGATCCATCCACAAACTGAACCATTGAATGAATTATTGATTGCGGATGAATAACAA
>OEIU01000708.1_pt1 | contig 27851 bp, 22 predicted proteins | sample 1539221 | NCBI WGS metagenome assembly OEIU01 (sample SAMN03792071, study PRJEB22550) | activated sludge metagenome | feature: wastewater treatment plant; material: activated sludge; isolation source: Wastewater treatment plant of a petroleum refinery complex | place: Argentina: Zarate | collected...
AGGTGGGTGCGGTGACGAACACCGGTGATGCCGCCGGCGATCGCTTCCAGGACATCCGCGGGGTGATCGGGTCGAACTTCGACGACATCATCTACGGCGACAGCGCCGAGAACTGGATCGCCAGCCTGGCGGGCAACGATACGATCACCGGCAACGGGGGCGACGATCGCTTCGCGTTCCGCCTGAGCACCGACGACGGCAACAAGACGGTCACCGACTTCCGCGCCCCCGGCATGGGCAACGACGTGGTGCTGATCACCAACGTCGCGGATACCGGCACGACGGGTTACACGCCCGCCGACTTCGCCGCCGCCGGTTACGACGTGACGGTCGATACCAGCAGCGGTACCGAAGCGGTGCTGCGGATGCATCTGACGGCCGATGGCGCCGACGCGTCGCGCGACACGGTGGTGACGTTCCAGGGTGCGGATGCCGTGGCCGCCTTCAGCGCGCCGCTCAGCTCGCTGGTCGGCGATCTCGGCTCCGGCAGCCTCATCCAGGTAATGCCGATCGGCCTCTGATCTGTGCTGCAAAGGCGACGGGCGATGTCCGAGTTGCCCGTCGCCGGCAGCGATGTTCCGCCTCGTCGGCGCTCATGGTTCGTATCGACGAACCCGGGCGCCGCGCCGCAGCCGGCGGGAAAAACCGGCGCCCATTCATGACCGCAATCCTTCTCGTCAACAACTACCACTACCGTCGGGGCGGGGCGGAAGTGGTTTACCTGCAGCAGTCGGAGATGCTGGCGGCGCGCGGCTGGTCGGTCGCGAACTTCGCGATGGAGCACCCGAAGAACGACCCCAGTCCGTGGAGCGACTATTTCGCCCGCGAGATCGAGCTGGGCGGGAACTACGGGCCGGTGCGCAACGCGATCAATGCCACGAAGATCATCTACTCGCGGGAGGCGTACCGCAAGATCGGCGGCGTCATCGCCGCATCGGGCGCGCAGCTCGTGCACGCCCACAACATCTACCATCACCTGTCCCCGTCGGTGCTGAAGGCCGCGCATGATCGCGGCATCCCCGCGGTGCTGACGCTGCACGATCTGAAGCTGCTGTGTCCGTCCTACCAGATGTTGTCCGATGGCAAGGTCTGCGAGGCGTGCAAGCCCAACAAGATCCATCAGGTCGTCGTGCGCCGATGCCTGAAGGGCTCGTTCGCGCTGAGTGCGCTGGTCGCCGTGGAATCCGGCGTGCATCGCGCTTTCGGCCTGTATCGGGACAACGTTGCCCGTTTCGTGAGCCCGAGCCGGTTCCTGATCGACAAGTTCGTCGAATGGGGCTGGGAACGCGAGCGCTTCGCCTATGTGCCCAACTGTGTCGATCCGGCGCAGTTCGTGCCGTCGTCGACCGTGGGGCAGCGCTTCCTCTATGTGGGGCGCCTGAGCGCGGAGAAGGGCATCCACACTCTGATTCGCGCGGCCGGCCTCGCCGGCGTCGGCGTGGACATCGTCGGGACCGGGCCGGCCGAGGCCGAACTGAAGGCGCTGGCCGCCTCCAGCGGCGCCGATGCCCGCTTCCTGGGCTTTCAGAAGGGCGACCCGCTGTGGAATCTGTTCGACGGCTGTCGCGCAGTGGTGCTGCCGTCCGAGTGGTACGAGAATGCCCCGATCAGCCTGCTCGAGGCATTCGCGAAGGCCAAGCCGGTCATCGCCGCCGAGATCGGCGGAATTCCCGAGATGATCGAGCCGGGCGGCAACGGCGAACTGTTCGCCAGCGGCGATTGCGAGCAGCTTGCGCAACGGCTGGCCGCGATGGCCGCCCGCAGCGATGCCGAGGTGGCGCAGATGGGGCGTCGCGCAAGAGAGATCGTTGAAGCCGGCTTCTCGCCTGAGGCACACTACAGGCTGCTGTCGGCGTTGTATCGTGAACTCGGAGTGTCGCTTGAGTAGCATGCAGATCGATCAAGCCGACGAGCTTCGCGAGAACGCGGATGTCCGTTCCAGGCCCATGACGACCCAGACGCAGCCGGTCCCGACGCTCGATCGCAAGCTGGCGGTCGCGGTGTTCGGTCTGCGGGGGTTCCCGGGCGTCCAGGGGGGCATAGAGCGTCACTGCGAGAAGCTCTACCCGCGACTGGTGGCTCGCGGGGTCGACGTGACCGTGATAGCGCGCAGCCGTTACCAGCCGCCAACGCGGCAGCCGGCCTCTCGGCCCGGCATGCGCTTCGTCCGGCTCGGCTCCGTCTATTCGGCCGGCATGGAAGCCTTCGTGCATTCCGCGCTGGCGGCCCTCTGGTGCATCTGGAAGCGTCCCGATGTCACGCATGTTCATGCGATCGGCCCGGCGCTGTTCGTGCCGCTGCTGCGCGCATTCGGCTTGCGCGTGGTGGTCACCCATCACGGCTTCGATTATCAGCGGCAGAAATGGGGCGCGTTCGCGCGCCGGATGCTGCGCTTCGGCGAGCGGATGGCCGCCCGCCATGCCAACCGCTGCATCGTGATCAGCGAAGGCATCCGTGAGGTGCTGACGTCCGAGCACGGTGCGCGCACCGCGCTGATACCCAACGGCGTGGAGATCCAGCCGGATATGCCGCCGGCCGTCAGCGACCCGGTGATGAAGCGCTTCGGGCTCGCTGCGAACCGCTATCTGATCTGTGTCGGCCGGCTGGTGCCCGAGAAGCGCCAGGCCGACCTGGTCGAAGCCTGGTCGATGCTGTCGCCGGCAGATCGGATGGGCTGGAAGCTGGTGATCGTCGGCGGCGCCGATCATCACAGTCCCTATGTCGACGAGCTGCACGGTCGCATCGCGAAGTCGGCCGACGTCGTCGCGACCGGCGTTCAGACCGGAGACGTTCTGGAAGCGCTCTGGCAGCGTGCCGGAGGCTGCCTGCTGCCCAGCTCCCACGAGGGATTGCCGATCGTCATGCTGGAGGCGATGAGCCACCGTCTGCCGCTGCTGGCCAGCGACATCGCGCCCAACCTCGAGGTCGGGCTGCCGGCCGAGTGTTATCTGCCGGTCGGCGATCCGGCCGCCTGGGCTCAGGCGATGCGCCGGCTGATCGCCCAGGCCGAGCGCGCGGGCGCCGCCGGTTCGCAGACGACCTCGCCGCTGCGCGTCGAGGAATTCCGTCGGCGGGTTGTCGCCCGCTACGACTGGGATCAGATCGCCGACCGGACCGTCGAGGTCTACGAGGCCGTGCGCGCGTCGCGCTAGGCCCTGACGCCCAGGGCTTCCCGCCCCGGGCGTCCACCCCGCATCGGCCGCCCGGCCGGCTGCCCGACCCCCCTTCCGTAACCCACGCGCTGCGTCGCTGCAGCCGGCTGCGACGCGGCGCGCTGTCGTCTTCGCCTTCGCTCATCGATCGATTGCGCAGCAGGGTTCTCGAAAGCCAAGCTCCGCAACTCTGCATCCTCTTATCTTAATGATGGAATTCAGATAGATCGGAATCCGACTATTCGGAAGCCTGCCTACCATCCATCCACGATTTCCGACCGGCCATCTGAAAACGGTGCTAAACAGGTGGGGATTTCAGACAAGAACCGGCAGTTTGGTTGCGTCGGATCGGAATTCGAGAGAAGCTTGTGTCAATAGAGAAAAAAAGGCGACTCGGGCAATCCGTAGACGCCTCCATGAAGCATCGATCGATCGGCATCACGCCGATCGAATTGCGCTGAGACAAGCGCAAATCATCCCATCGCTCGCCGTTCATCTGCATCGGGCACCCGCTCGTCAATGCCGCTCAGGTTTCGTCGCTTACCCGTCGATATGGTGACAAACGTCACAGACGACACGGTATGGACCGAACGCAGAAGGGCTCATGAAGCTCTGTCTGCATCGATACCCCAGCAGCATAAGGAGTTCTCATGCCCAGCAAGAAATTCACACTCGAGCGTTACATCCCCCTCATCGGCATCTCGATCGCGAGTCTGTTCGTCAGTGCTTGCGGAGGGTCGGACGATGTCGCAAGCACGAGCCAGGCCGCCGATGCCACCGAGGAGGTCGCGCAGAGTGTGGACACCTCCGAGGCAGCGGTGCGCAATCGCAACCGCGGCACGTCGAACAATGCGGGCAGCACCGGTTCGACCAGCTCGAACCAGTCGTCGGCCTCCTCTGCCTCGTCGGGCACTTCGTCCTCTTCGTCTTCTTCGTCCGCCTCGACCGGCACCAGCACGGTGACGCCGAGCGCCGCGCCCGCCGCGCCGGCCTCGAGCGGATCGATCTACAAGGTTCAGGCGATCATCGACGAGATGGTGCTGCCGAACTCCGAGAACATGTATCCGTCGCACTATTCGGTCAGCTTCCCGGACCGTGCCGGAAACTGGTCGCAGTGGGGCGCCAACAACAACGGCGACCCGACCACGGGCAGCTATGCCTACGTCGACCGCAAGATCCGTCCGTCGGACGTCGGCCCCTCGGGAACCGGCTACTCGTACGAGAACCTGTCGCTGGCGACCATTCCGGCCGGCAACGTCGTGCGCCGCTTCCCGTGGGTCGTGGTCGGCGACGCCTGGCAACTGCGCAACACCTCGACCAACACCCGGGTGCAGGTGCGCAACATCCGTCACCTGGCATTGAGGTTCAACGGTGCCTGGGAGGATGTCGGCTTCAACGCGCTGACCACGCAGCCGCGCAACTACGGCTCCTGGCACAGCATCTGGCTCGGACCGGGCATGTCCTCGGGCAACGGCCAGGGTCACGCGCTGGACATCGGCACGGGGTCGGCGCTGGCGGACGGCCGGGTCGAATCCGACGGCGGATCGTCGCTGGGATCGATCGGCATGGGCAACACCAACGTCGGTGTCGCGTCGGGCACCAGCACGCCGCTGCAGTACTACAGCACCTACGTGTGGCACTTCTATCCGCTGAACGCGTTCGACAAGTCCCGCTCGGATCTCGAGGCGAACTATGCCGGCACCGTGCTGTGCATGGAGACCAAGCTGACGCTGCACAATCCGAACGGCCCCGATGACCGCAGCAAGTCGGCGATGCTGGTCAACATCGGTGCGGACTACTACAACGTGTCGCAGAATCTCGCCTACGTCGGCGGTACGATGCACAGCCGCTGGAAGCGCATCACCAACGACTGGTCGCTGACCTGCGCGACCGACATCTCGGCCGCCCAGTTGCGCGCCAGCCCGCCCCCGGGCTTCACCAACTGACCACGGTGGTCGACGACGGCGGTGCCGCGCGCCTGGCGCGCACCGTCGACGGACACGGGCGCCCCAGGGCGCCCGTGTCGCTTTTGCGGTACGTGTTCTTGCATACGGAAGCACCGATGTGTCGCGCTCGAACGTCCAAATCGACCGTGAGTCTCCGCCATCGCGGGATCGGCGCCGAATCCGGGTATCCTGTTCCGGTGCCCCGCGGAGCGTCGCAGCGTCGAGCGCCGCCTCGGCCCTTCAGGGCCGCGTGACCTCGTTCACAGCGAGCGCGCGGCATTCGATCGACACTCTGCCCTTCGCGGACCAACCGACCTCGGACGTCAAACATGTCGGACAGATTCTCCAACCTGCGCATCGCGGTCATCGTTCCCTGCTACAACGAGGAAGTCGCGATCCCCAAGGTGGTTGCCGATTTCCGTGCGGTGCTGCCCACCGCGCAAGTCTATGTGTACGACAACAACTCGGCCGACGCCACGGCCGAGGTGGCCGCGAAGGCGGGAGCGGTCGTCGGCTTCGAGCCGTTCCCCGGCAAGGGCAACGTGATGCGCCGGATGTTCTCCGACGTGGATGCCGACGTGTACGTGCTGGTCGACGGCGACGACACCTATGACGCCGCCAGCGCGCCGGAGATGATCCGCCTGCTGCTGGACAAGCAGCTCGACATGGTCAACGGCGCGCGGGTGACCGACATCAAGGAGGCCTATCGCTTCGGCCACCGCTTCGGCAACCGCATGCTGACCGGGCTGGTGATGGGCATCTTCGGCCGCCAGTTCACCGACATGCTGTCGGGCTACCGGATCTTCTCGCGCCGCTTCGTCAAATCGTTCCCCGCTCTTTCCACGGGCTTCGAGATCGAGACCGAACTGACGGTGCATGCGCTGGAACTGCGGATGAAGACCGCTGAAGTGCCGACGCGCTACCAGGACCGTCCCGAGGGTTCGACGTCCAAGCTGAACACGATCCGCGACGGCATCCGCATCCTGCGCACGATCGGCCTGCTGATCAAGGAAGAGCGGCCGCTGCTGTTCTTCAGCAGTCTGGCCGGCATTCTGACGCTGCTGTCGGTGGGCATCGCCTGGCCGGTCATCGTCGAATACCTGCAGACCGGCCTGGTGCCGCGCTTCCCCACGGCGATCCTGTCGGCGTCCATCATGGTGCTGGCCTTCCTGTCGCTCACCTGCGGCCTGATCCTGGATACCGTGACCCACTCGCGCCGCGAGATCAAGCGGCTCGCCTATCTGAGCATTCCGGCACCCGGTTGGCCGATGCTGGCCGGCCAGCCGTCGGGCCTGGCGGCCGGCGGCTCGGCCGTGCGTCCGCAGCCGTCCAGGGAGGCGAGCCCGGTCGGTGCGCCGCTCGATGCCCGGGCAGCCGGCAAGACCCGCGATCGGCCGTTTCCCGCCTGAAGACGGGGCGATGGGCCCGATTCCGTCCTCGTTCTGGCGATTCGCGCTGATCGGCGCCGGCGGTCTGCTGGTCGACATCGCCGCGCTGTACCTGTGCATCGGCGCGCTGGGCATGAACCGCCTGCTGGCGCGCATACCCTCCTATATCGCCGCCGCGACGTTCACCTGGGCGATGAACCGCTGGCTGACCTTCGGGCCCAGCGGCCGGCCGATCTACGCCGAATGGGCCAGTTTCCTCGCGACCAATCTCGTGGGCCAGGCGGTCAACCTGGCGATGTACGCGGCGGTCGTGTTCGTGATGCCCGACGCGTGGTGGACGCCGGGTGCCGGCGCGATCGTCGGATCGTTGTCGGGCCTGGTATTCAACTACCTGGTGTCGCGCAACGTCGTGTTCAGCCGGTCGGCGTGACGCACGCGGCAGTCATCGCGGAACACCGCCGCGCGGTTCCGCGCACCTCCTCCGGCATGCTGCTGGCCGTGGCGCTGGCGTTGTTCGCCGCCAACCTCGCGCTGCATTTCCCCGGCGAGATGAACCCGGATGCCACGGGACAGTACCTCGAGGTGCTGTCCGGGCGATTCACCGATTGGCACCCGCCGGTGATGGCGGCGCTGTGGTCGCTGCTGCGCAGGATCGCCGAGGGGCCGGTCACGATGCTGATCTATCACCTCGTGCTGCACTGGGCGGGGTTCGCGCTGATCGCCGACTCGCTGCTGCGCCAGGGACGCGTGCGCGCCGCGTGGCTCGCGCTGGCCGCGGGGGCTTTTCCGCTGTTCCTGCTGTTCGACGGCGGCATCTGGAAGGATGTCGGCATGGCCTCCGCGCTGTTGTGCGCGTTCGCGCTGCGCCGCTGGTACCTGAGCCAGGACCGCAGGATGCCCTGGGCGGTCGGCCTGCTGGCGCTCGCGCTGCTCGCCTACGGCGTGCTGGTGCGCACCAACGCGGTGTTCGCATTCGGGCCGCTGGCCGTCTACGCGCTGGGCGGTCGGGCAGGGCGCGCCGGTGCGATCCGCATGACCGCGCTCGCGCTCGTGCTGGCTGTCGCGATGGTGCCGGTGTCGGGCTGGATCAACCGTCATCTGTTCGATGCCGAATCGTCCGGCGCGATGCGTTCACTGCAGATCTTCGACATGGCCGGCATCGCACGACAGACGGCGGGCGCGTCGGCGCCGCTGCAGACGCTGACCGGTCAGGCAGCGGTGGACATCGAGCGCTGCTACACGCCCTACTGGTGGGATTCGTTCAGTCCGTGGGGGCACTGCCGGCAGATCTGGGAGCAGGTCGCACAGACCGAGCAGAGCACCGAAGGCGCGACCGGGCGCGCGTGGTTGTCGGCCATCGCCGCGAATCCCTGGGCCTACGCCCGGCACCGGCTCGCCCACTTCAATTCGATGCTCTACTTCATCGTGCCCGCCGATCACTATCGGTTCGCGCCCAGCCTGGATGGCAGCGCGGGCACGCGGCCGTTCTCGGTCAAGTTGCTGGCGGTCGATTTCGCCAAGCGCAATCCGCTGTTCTGGCCGATGGTGTGGCTGGTGCTCGGCGTCGGTGCGCTGGCGGTCACCTGGCGGGCCAAGGCCGACGACGACGTCGCCGCCTGCCGCGCGCTGGTGCTGTCGGGCCTGCTGTACACGGCGGCCTACCTGCCGATCGGCGTCGCCACCAGCATGAGGTATCACTACTGGCTGATGATGTCGCATCTGGTGGCGCTGATCATCGTGTTTCCGCACCTGCTGCCGGCCTTGCGCGCGCGAGCGCGCAGCGTGTCGCTGACGGCGGCGGCACTGCTGCTCGTGGTACTGGGCGGTGCCGCAGCCCGTATCTTCGATCTGACGTTCCTGGTGCGCTGACCGCACCTGTTTCCGGGTCTCCGACGGCTCGACTCGGACGGGCCGTGCATGCGAAAATCCGCACGCTACGAAGAGATCCAACGAGGAGCTGCGGATGTCGCTCGCATACCGGGTGTCGGCGTTCAACCGTCGTCGCAAGTGGAACCGCTTCATCGACGAGATGGCACCCACGCAGGCCACACGCGTGCTGGACATCGGCTTCTCGGACAAGGAATACTCCGATACCGACAACTTCATCGAGAAGCACTACCCCTATCCGCGGATGCTGACCGCGCTGGGAGTCGACGAGCCGGCGGAGTTTCCGCGGCGCTACCCCGAGGTCAAGGCGGTGCGCTACGCCGGCGATGCGTTTCCGTTCGCAGACAACGAGTTCGACGTCTGCTGGTCCAACGCGGTGATCGAACACGTGGGTACGCACGAGCGCCAGGTGCTGTTCCTGCGCGAGATCGCGCGCGTGGGCCGGCGCGCCTACATCACGACGCCGAACCGTTTCTTCCCGGTCGAGGTCCATACCCGCATTCCGCTGCTGCACTATCTTCCCAAGCCCTGGTTCGATGCGATCCTGCGGCGGATCGGCAAGGAGTGGGCCGCCGGCGACTACATGTACCTGCTGTCGCTGTCGGAACTGAAGGCCGAGCTGCGGGCAGCCGGCATCGAACGGTTCAAGATCTTCCGCAACCGCCTGCTCGGCTTCACGCTGGATTTCGTGGTGGTCGTGGAGCCGGGCAATCCGTCCTGAGTGCGCTGCCGGGGGGCGCGCCGCCGGCGAGCGTGAATTCCTGCAGCGCGGCGGCCGTCGGCGACCGCGATACTGCCGATCCAGTGCACTGACGCGGTTCGGCAGAATGGGGCTCAGATGAAAGAAGTCATCGGCGTGCAGTATCTTCGTGGCCTGGCGGCGCTGTTCGTGGTCTTCTACCACGTGCTGACCGATCTGTCCCCGATTCCGGGCGATGAGCCGATCCGGCGGATGATGTTCGCCGGCGGCGTCGACATCTTCTTCGTGATCAGCGGATTCATCATCTGGATGTCGGTGTCGCGCCCCGACGTGCGGCCAGGCCCCTGGTGGCTCTCGCGGGCGATCCGCATCGCGCCGCTGTACTGGCTGACGCTGCTGGTGGTGCTCGCGCAGCTCGCGGTTTCGGGGCGCATGGCGCCGGGAACGTTTCCGCGGCCGGACGAGATCCTTTATGCGTTCCTGTTCGTGTTCTGCCCCAACAGCGTGACGGGCCAGTTCACGCCGTATTTCACGCCCGGCTGGTCGCTGAACTACGAATTCTTCTTCTATCTGCTGATGGGCCTGAGCCTGTTCCTGCGGCGCCCGTGGATGCGGGTGGCGATGATCGTCGGCATCTTCGCCGTGCTGATCGCCTTGCGGCCCTTTTCGGATCCGGCCAGCGCGGCGCAGTTCCGCTATACCAGTCCGCTGCAGATGGAGTTCGTCGCCGGAATCGGGATCTCGATCCTGTACCCATGGATCAGAAAGCTGCGCGGCGCCTGGCTGCTGGGGCTGCTGTCGCTGGCGCTGGCGGTGGGGGTGATGGTGTACGTGTCGCCCCGCCTGTATCCGAACGGCCCGCGCGCGGTCTACTTCGGCCTGCCGGCCGCATTGCTGGTGTTCGGCGTGGTCTGCCTGGAAGACCTGCTGGCGCGGCGTCCGGTGGCGCTGTTCAACGCGCTGGGCGACTCCTCGTATTCCCTCTTCCTGAGCCACACGCTGGCTTTCGCGATTCCGGCCGCGCTGTTCCATGCGGTGGGGCCGCTGCCGCTGCCGGTGAGCTTCGTGATCGCCGTGGTGTTCGCCGCCGCCGTGGGCTGGCTGGTCTTCCGCTATGTCGAGAAGCCGATGCTGGCCTGGATGCGCGCGCGGGCGCCGCGCCCGCACGGCGCGCCGGTCACTTCGTGAAGCCGGGCGGCGGGTTGGCCTTCAGCAGGTCGGCGGCGATGTCGGTCGCGCACGACAGCGACCAGTCGTTGGTGATGCGCTTCCAGCGGCCGTGCATCGCGCCGCCGATGTAGGCGGCGCGGTTCGACATGTTGTAGTAGTCCGCCCCCACGTTCACCAGCATCGCGGACTCGTCGCGGTCGTCGGGCTTGCCGGGGTCGTGCAGGATCAGCCGGACCTCCATGCAGATCACCGTGCCGGCCATCGACTTCTCCAGCTCTGCACGGGTGCGGTCGAATCCGGGCAGCGGATAGAAGTGCCAGACGAACGAGCTGTACAGCTCGAGCGGTGTCCGCGTGCCGGAGGACACGCCGAGGTAGCGGCGGCCCAGGCCGATCGAGCCGAGCGAGGAGCCGCCGTCGGGCTCGATCCGTCCGTCCGACAGCGCATAGCCGACACCGATGTCCAGCGCATGGCCCTGGCCGTTGCCGGAGGCCATGCCCGGCCCCAGCCATATGTTGTGCCAGGAGCCGTACGATTTGGGCTGCGCGGTCAGCGAGTTGAACCCCGCGTCGATCCACTTTCCGTCGAAGGTCAGGGCCTGATGGCGGATGTTGCGGACGTGCACCCGGCTGTTGGTCGACACGTTGCGCATCTGCCAGGCATCGCCGACCACCACCCACGGATAACGCCGCACCGTGTCGCCGGCGGGAATCGTCGCCAGGCTCAGGTTCTCGTACGAGTAGCCGGTGCCGGCGGGGCCGCGGTCGTCGGCGCGGATCTTGCGGTCGACGTACGCATAGCTGCGGGTGCGCGGGTCGCCCTGGTTGTTCGCGCCCCACTGATTGCGATGCGAGGCACGGTCGGGGAAGCTGACCGAGTAGTGCGCCGGGTACATGTCCTCGGAGTTCGGCAGCACCATCTCGTCGAGGATCGCCTGAACGGGGTAGGTCTTCGACGGGGAAGCGGCCGGGGCGCCGCCGCGCTGGCCGCCCTTGGCCGGCGGCTGTTCGGCCTGGACCGTGCAGACGACCGAGAAGGACAGTGCGGTGGCCCAGAATGCGTGCTTCATGTCGGCGTCATCCGATGGTCCGAAGAAATCCGCGGCTGCCCTGACCGTCTGCGGCGGCTGCGGGGAGCGCAGGTGCGTGCGTCGATGGCCAGATAGATCAGCATCGCCGGCAGCATCGGAAGGTACCAGAGCACGTAGTTCATCGTGGTGTGGAGATAGGAGTGCCCCTTGGCGGCGATGAACCACGACAGCGGCGCCGCGACGCAGACGGCCAGCACCGGCAGCGCGACCAGCATGCCGGCGTTGCGCGAAGCCCGCAGCTTCAATGCCGCCGCCAGGCAGATGGCCAGGAACACCAGCGTGTTCGTGCCGCGCACGATCCAGGGTTGCAGCGTGACCAGCGGCGTGTCGGCCAGCACCGAGAGACGCCGCGATGCCGGCACGGCCTGCAGGCGATCACGCAGCGCGGTGCGGTCGGCGGCCGACACCTCCCCCTCCTCGAGCCGCGCCAGCCAGGGCAGCATGTAGCGGAACGCCACGTACTGCCCGACCACCGTCACCGGATTGGCGCGCAGCGACTCGACGAAGACCGGCACGCAGTTGTCGTCGCGCCAGAAGTCTTCGTTGCACACTTCCCGCGCCACCTCCTCGGGGTTGCTGCTGTGCAGGCGCTTCTGCGCGACGCTGACGACGTAGTCGAGCGCGCTGCCGGTGTTGGCTTCCGGGTCGGATACGCCCAGGCGGTGCAGATGCAGCACCAACGCCAGCGCGAAGGCCGCGACCGACACCAGGCCGGCCTGGAACAGCCGCGTGACGATCTCCCGCGGCGGTCTGCGCAACGTCAGGCCATGGAAGACGACCGGGAACAGCCCGGCGATCACCAGCGTGGTCAGGTACTCGTAGCCGCACAGCAGCTTCGTGGCGACCGCCGCGCCGAACAGTGCCAGCACCGCCAGTCTGGGGCCGGACCGATCGTACAGGCGCTGCCCGGCATACAGCATCACCAGCATCGGCAGGAACAGCGTGAACGCCACCCAGTACAGATCGCGGGCGAACAGCACCGGCCACGGCGACAGGAACAGGGTGGCCGCGCCGATCCATGCGGCCGGCGCGCCGAAGCGGCGGGTGCACCAGACGAAGACCGCCGCCACCACCCCGGCCATCAGTGCCGCATTCAGCGATTCCATCGTCCGCGCATCCGGCGAGGCGATCCGGTGCAGCGCGATCCAGCCCATGCCCTGCAGGCCGAACTGCGACTGGTACGGGCGGAACTCGCCCGACCGGTCCTGCCGGCGGAACAGTTCGCGCTGCTGCAGCGCATCCGGCCAGCGGGCATCGCCCGCGCGGATGTAGCGGCCCAGCGGCGCGTCGGCGCGGCCGACCTGCATGGCCCGCTGGATGCCGTCGAGCACCAGCGCTTCCGAACGGTTCGGCGGGTTGTTGAACATCTGATCGCTGATGACGCCGAACGCGTTGAAGGCGAACGACGCGAAGGCGAGCAGGAATACCGCGAGGGCACTGGGGAGCAGGGCGCCGGACCGCTGCGGCGGCGGTTCCGCGCTGCGGTCACGGTCACGGCGGGCGGCCGGTTCCGGGCTGCGCGGCCGGGAGCGGGATCGTTGATCGGGAGGACGATTCACACATGCCCCTGGTGAATGCCGCCGCGGCAGACGGGCCGATGCCGTCGGCTAGCCGGCGGGAGGATCTTCGGGAAGCGTCTCCGCCAGCACCTGCGCGACCGTGTCGGCCAGGCGGTCGTAGCCGCGCTCGGCGATCACCCAGCGGCGCGCCTGCAGCGCCCGCTCGGCCAGCCGGGGATAGTCGTCGCGGGCCTGCTCGATCGCCGCCGCGAATCGCGCCACGTCCATCGGGGCGCACAGGCCGGCGCGGCTGTGCTCGATCAGGTAGGCCTGGTCGGGGATGTCGTTGACCACCACCGGCAGCCCCATGGCCAGATACTCCACGGCCTTCGTGGGCGATGACACGTCGAACAGTTCGCCGCGCGGAATGGCCGACAGGCCGATGTGGCAGCGGGCGCATTCGGCCCAGGCTTCGTCCCGGGAAACCTGGCCGGTCATCCTGACCAGCTCGTCGAGCGCCATCTGACGGACCTGTGCCTGCACCGCGGCGTACTCCTCGGCGGTGCTGGCGCCGCCGACCAGCGTCAGGTGGAACCGCCCGGGCTGTGCCGCATGCAGCCGCTGCAGCACCTCCAGCAGAAAGCCGATGTGCCGCGAGCGGTCGAGCGAGCCCAGGTAGACCAGCCGCAGCGGTTCGCCCGGTTGAGGGCGGATCCGCAGCGTCGCATCGTGCCCGGCGAGCAGAGCCTCGTCGACTCCCATCGGGATGGCCGTCATGCCGCCGGCACGGCCGCTGCGCCGGGCCACCGCCGCACGCATGTGTTCGCTCTGAACGAAGACGTGAGCGGCGCGCGGCACGACGCCGCGATACAGCAGTCGGCCGGTCAGCCAGCCCCGCACCCGCAGCGCTGTGCGATGCAGCCGTCCGGTCAGGGCGATCCGGGAACGGACCAGGTCATCCTCCGGAAAGGGATAGGACATCCAGAAGAAGACCCGCGCAGGATCGCACAGCCGCAACGCCAGCCAGGCGGTCAGGATCTTGTCGCGCACGACGATCGCGTCGTACGGTTCGGCGTGGCGCAGCATCTGCAGATCGAGCCGCAATGCGCCGAGCAGGCGCTTCAACGTGCCCGCGCCATCGTCATTGACGAATTCCGAGCCGGCCGGCCAGCGCGATACCGCGTCGGCCGTCTTGGGTACGCCGGTGGCCACCACGTCGCTGCGGATGCCGCGCTCGGGCAGCCGCTTGCCGAACAGCACCAGCACATCGGGGCGCGGGCTGGGAAAACTGTCGCGGATGATGAACAGCGCCCGCAGCGCGCGCGCCGTGCGTGCGGCCGCCGCGGCGGGTGCGGGGGCTTCGGCGAGCTGCCGTTCCAGCGTCGTGGAGGATTCCAGCGGTTCCCGCATCGGTTTCAGGAGTAGCTGCGTTGCGAATCATGGCCCGGCCGGGCACTCTGCTGCAGCTTGCGAACCGTCTCGTCGAGCTCGGTCTTGGACTGCCGGGCCATCGAGTTCCCGAACCGGGGAGCCGGCCGGAGCGGTTCCGCCCGCGCGGGCTCTTCCTTCGCGGCCTTGGCCGCAGCGGCAACCGGCCGGCCCAGGTATTCGCGGGCCGTCCACGCGACGAAACCCAGCACCATCGCGATCAGCACTTCCTGGCTGGGAATGCCCAGGGTCGTGTTGGTGTAGAACGTGAACACCACGACGCAGGCCATGCCTGCCTGCAGTGTCCGGGCGAACGCCTTCGGGAACCCGCTCGGTGCCGCGGCCGTCACCTGGCGTGTCGTCTTCCAGGCCGATGCGAGCATCGCGAGGTACAGGACCAGGCCCACGACACCGAGCTCCCACAGAAGCTGGGCGGCGGCGGTCAGGTTGATGCTGATGCCGTTGTGCTGGTTGGACAATGGCGAGCGGATGTTCTCTCCGAAGAACGTGCTGCCGATGCCGTGACCCAGCGCCAGATGGATCGGATCCTGCAGCCCGTGGCGCCGCCACCAGTACGAGTACACGGTGGTGCGATTCACGTCGCTGCGCTGGGCGTAGCCGTGGGAGCCGAAGTTGTATTCGATCAGATCGTTGAGCTTCTGCTCGACCGTCAGCGCCTGCGAGGCGTCGACCGTCGACTGCTGCCACATGAACGCGCCGGCGCCGACCACGGCCACCACGACGAGGGTGGCGGAGGCGGTCGTCAGGAAGAACAGCGGCCGTTTGCGGATCAGGTCGGCGAACACGATGATCGCCACGGTGGGCAGCAGCACGAACACCACGTTCAGGTCGGCCAGGAACAGCGGGGCGACGACCACCAGGGTCAGCACCGCGGTCATCGGCACGCTGATCAGCTTCTCGCGGCAGGCGCTGAGCAGGCCGGCGAACACGATGATCTGCAGGAAGCCGAGCGAACCGCTGCTGCCGTGGCCCTCGCGCGAGGCCTCGAACAGGCCGACCACCGAATCCATGTCGTAGCCCAGGCGCATCACCAGCCACAGCCGCTGGTAGAACACATAGGGAAGCTGGATCAGCGCCAGGATCAGGAAGAACAGCACCCAGCGGCCGACCGTGCGCTTGGGAAACGCGATCAGGCCCAGCGCGAAGGTCAGGCCGAAGAACTGGTAGTAGCGCTTCATGCCGGTCAGCGCGACGTTGGCGTCGCCCTCGACCCAGGCCAGGCTGGCGATGCCCAGCACGATGAACGCGCCGGCCATCAGCAGGAACGGCGGCACCGGCCCCGCGCGCCGCTCCCTGGCCAGGCCGCCGTACAACACCGCGGCGACCAGCAGGAACAGGCCCAGCATCGCGAACAGCCAGTTGATCTTGTCGACCGACGGCACGTGGAACAGCAGCGGCCCGGTCACGATCAGCGATCCGACCAGGACCATCCACATCGCGATGGCGGGCACGTTGAACAGCACCAGGCTCAGGATCGCGCCGATCGCCAGCGCGATCATCACCGGCTTGCCATAGGCGATGATCAGCCCGCTGAAAGCCCCCGCCACCAGGAACCCGAAGGTCACCGCCAGCGTCGTGAACAGATCCGGACGGCGGACGTTCAGGCCGCTCACCAGCGTACGAAACATGTCAGGGGCACCCGCCGGGCCGGATCAGTATTCGTTCAGCGTGGCACCGAGAATCGCCACTCCGGAGTTCGCGAACACCGCGGCGAGCTGGGCGATCTCCTGGGAACGGGTCTTGTCCTTGCGGCCGACCATCAGCACCGCCCGCGCCCGCTGCGCCACCACGTGCGCATCGGAAGCTTCCTGGGCAGACGGGGTGTCGACCAGGATCACGTCATAGCGGGTGGACAGCTCGTTCAGCAGCATGCCGAAGGCCGGCCGGCCCAACAGCTCCTGCGGATTGGGCGGCAGCGCGCCGGAGGCCAGGATCGACAGGTTGGCCAGGCCGGCCAGCGGGGCGATCTCGCTGTAGTCGGCGCGCCCGCTCAGGATGCCCGACAGGCCCAGACGGTTCGGCACGCCGAAGATGTCGTGCTGGGTCGGATGGCGCAGGTCGGCGTCGATCACCAGGGTGTGCTCGCCGAGCTGGGAGAACGCCACGCCCAGGGCGGCCGTGATGAAGCTCTTGCCGTCGCCGCGGTCGACGCTGGTGACCGCCAGCGCGGTCTGCCCCGGTGTTCCGTCGAACCAGCGCAGGATCAACTGGCTGCGCAGGCCGCGCACCGATTCCACGAACGGCGACGCGGGGCTGAACGCGGCCGCGATCTTGGCGGGCACCTTCGCCCGGATCAGCTCGGTGCGCGTGGGATTGCCGAACTGTTCGGCGAGCGCGGCGTCGACATGGCTCGGCTGCACGAACTTCATCCGGATCGCGATCTCGCCGAAACGGCCGCCGGTCTCCTGCTGGACATGCAGGACCCGCTCGACCTGTTCCCGGGTCAGCCTGCCGTCGCGGACGAGGATCTCGCCGATCCGCAGGGAAGCCGGCTCGGGTCGGACATCGGTTCGCTCGGGCAGCGAGTTGTGCTGGATCGCGCTGATGTTGCTCATTGGAGCCTCGGATGATCGGTGATCGGGACGCTTTGTCACAGTCTTGGTCAATTGTTGGTCAGGCGCAGCGATGGCCCGACCGTTGGACCGGTACTGCCGATCAACCGCTGCGGACGTCGCGAAGAGGCTACCGGCAGCACGGCCAGCACCGGCACGTTGACGGCCTGCAGCAGGTCTTCAGCCGTCCTCACCGGACGCTGGAGGCTTTCCACCGTCATCGCTGCCAGCAGCCCGAGGAACAGGCCGAACACCGCGCCCAGCGCGATGTTGAGCACCGGCTGGGGCCGCGACGGCGTGGTCGGCACGGTGGCCGAGCTGGCGATGCTGACGTTGGACTGGCGGGCCGAGCCCTCCAGATTCTGCTGGGTCAGCCGCTGCGTAAGCAGATCGTAGGCCCTCTGGGCGGCGTCCACGTCGCGCTGCAGCAGCGCGATCTGGTCGCGTTGCTTGCGCAACTGCATCACCTTGGTGCGCTGGGCTTCGAAAGCGGCCTGCAACTGGGCTTCACGCTGCTGATTGATCGAGTTGGAGGTGGTGATGCCGCTGGTCAGGCGCTGGGTCTCGCTCTCGATGCGCGCCTTCAGGCTCTCGATGTCCGAGGTGATCGCGATGATCTGCGGGTGCCGCGCGCCGAGCTGGCCCGACAGGTCGTGGTAGCGCGACTCGGCGCGCACCAGCTCACCCTTGAGCTGCTGGATCAGACCGTTGGAGGTCACCTCGGGCATCGAATCCCGGCCCGATCTCTGGACGGCGGCCTGCCGCGAGCGGCTCTCGGAGGCCAGCCCCTGGATCTGCACGAGCTGGGTGGAGAGCTCCTGCAGGCGGGTATTCTCGACGTCGAGGCGCTCGTCGGCGGTGATGATGCCGGTCTGCTGCTGGAACTGGACCAGCTTCTCCTGCGCCTTGGCCAGTTCCTGACGGTACTGCTTGGCCTGCGCCTCGAACTGCGCGGCATAGTTCTTGGCGGGCTCGGTCTTCATCTCGAGCGTGGCGTCGATGAACGCATTGGCGAACGCGTTGGTCGCCTTGGCCGCGAACTCGGGATTCTTGGATTCGTACGAGAGCGTGATGAAGGCGGATTCGCGTGCCGCCTCCACCGACAGCTCCCGCCCCATCTTGGTCGACAGCCACCGGCGCATGTCGCCGACGCCGCCGGCCTCGCGGAATTCCTGCTGGATCTGCGGATCCAGCGTCAGGCCCAGCGCGTCGATGACCTTCTGCGCCACCCGGTCGCTCTTGATCAGATCGACATGGGTTGCCAGAAGGCCGGCCACGGTGCCGGGAAGGTAGACGGCACCCCCGTTGATCGGGTCACTGGTCGGTATGTTGACCACGACCGATGCCACCGCGGTGTAGCGTTTGGACATCATGAAGCTCGCGGCCGCAGCCGAGGCGACGGTTGCCGCCACGATCAGCAGGATGAGACCCAGACGGGCCTTCATCACGCGAAACAATTGACCGAAAATCATGATCTTGTCTACCTAGAATTGTTACCCCGCCCGAGGCGGATGCGGTTCCTTCAGTCAATCATTTTCGCCGCTCGACGGCGGCGTGCGACGGAAATTTTTCCGGTTCCGGACAGTTCCCTCGCCGGGGAAAATGACATTGTCGCAATTTCGGCACAGGTGTTGCGGGACTACCAGAGAACTTTGCGGGATAAGCGCTGGAGGGCGCGGATTCGATCCTGAGGACGGACAGCCCGGTTCAGCCATTCCGGGCGTCTGACGGTCGCCCTCCTTCGACAGGCGGCGACCGGCTGTGGCGACCGTACATCGTGGAAATCGGGCAATCAATCGGCCGAACGTCGCATAGGCGTCGCCATCTGCACTGTTTCACCCTTCATCGGCATCGACACTCGGTATTCTGACGGATCTGCCGCGTCCGTCGATCTGCGACGGGCGCCGCCCGCAGGCGACTCCTCGATGTCCAACAGTACCTATTCGAACCGAAACATTCGTGACAGCCTGCGGGCCTTCGCCCTGGGCAAGGTGCTGACCGCGCCGGGGTCGATCCTGCTGGTATTCCTGTATGCGACCTTCATGGCACGCGAGCAGTATGCCGCCTATGTGGCTGCGACCGCGGTGCTGGAGGTCAGCATGTCGCTGGGCACCTGCGGGATCGACTGGCTGACCCAGACGGTCATCCCGAGCATCCGGGTCAAGGGCACCAACGCCCAGCTACGGGCGGCGGTGCGCCGGCTGATCGGTCTGCAGGTCATTCCATACTGCCTGCTGGGCATCGGCATCCTGGTGCTGGCGCCCTGGCTGTCCCGCATGCTGTCCGGCGTGGTGCCGGCCGAGGTGCTGCGCATCTATGGCGTGGTGGTGGCCGTGGAGGGCGTGTCCCGGCTGCTGCGCGACCAGATCCTGGGCGCGCTGATGATGCAGCGGATGGTGCAGCTTCTGCAGATCTTCCGCCTCGTGCTGATGCTGGGCGGCCTGTGCGCGCTGCATTTCCTCGGCCCGGGGGTGACCGCCTGGCATGTCGCGTTCCTGGAGCTGTCCGCCTCGGTCGGCACGGTTCTGATCGCCGGTGTTGCATTGGCACATCATCTGCGGTCGGCCGCCGGCGTGCCCGGCGACGACCGGAACATCGGCGCATGGTTCGGCCGCGGCTCGGTGCGCTTCGCATTCAACGCCTATTGCAGCTTCCTGCTGTCGATCTGCATCGGCACCGAGCTGGCGACCGGCCTGGTGGCCCGCTATCTGGGCGCGGATGCGACCGCCCAGTTCGGCTTCGCGACCCGCCTGGTCGAGCAGGTCCGTCGTTTTCTGCCGCTGGACCTGGTCTGGGTGGTGATCCGGCCGGCGCTGATCGGGCGCTTCGAGCGGCAGGGGCGCAACTTCGCGGTGCTGTCCAACGACGTCGGCCTGATCCTGCGCGCGAACCTGCTGCTGCTGGGCATCGCGGCGGTGGTCTTCATCGGGGCCGGCAGCGAACTGGTGCTGGTGTTCACCCACGGCAACATCCATCTGATGCCGTTCCTGCTGGCCTCGCTGCTGCCGCTGGTGCTGGGTCACACGCTGCGGCGATCGCTCGAGCTGATGACCTACCTGATCGGCCGTTCGAACCTGTTCCTGTACGGCTCGCTCGCGACGATCGCCGCGCCGCTGCTGCTGCTGACCTACCTCGACGTGTTCAAGAGTCTGTACCTGGTCGGCGTGGCGATCGGCGTCGCCGAACTGCTGTGCAGCGTGATAGTGTTTGCCGGCCTGGCCCGTTCGGGGCACCCGGTGCAGGTGACGCCATCGGTGTGGCTGAAGCTGATCGGCATCGTGCTGGCCTGTGGTGCGGTCGGCATGTTCAGCGTCCGGCAGATACCCGGTCCGGCAGGTGTTGTATCGGCCGTCGTTGCCGCCGTGGCGCTGTATCTGGCTGGTATCGTGATTGGGCGGATCGTGTCGCGCACGGATATCGATGCGGTCAAGCGGATGCTGGCCGCCCGCGAGCCCGCGGCACCCGCGGTGGGAACCTGACGCAACGCCGGCCTGCTCCGGGGCGCCGCCGATCCACGCGTTGCCGCCACCCGGGGGGGTCGGGTCAGGCTGCCCCGAAGGCGACCGATAGACTATGTCCTGTTTCGCGGAGCTTCTTCGATGTACCATATCCTGTTGTCCGTCGTTGTCGCCTTTCGCAACGAGAGCAGCCAGTTGCCGGCGATCCTCACCGAGCTCGGCCGGTCGATCTCGCGCGTGGTCAGCGACTACGAGATCGTTGTCGTCGACAACGCTTCGGACGATGACAGCATCGCGGTGCTGAAGGGGCTGACGCAGCCCGGCGGCCTGCCCAACCTGCAGGTGTTCGCGCTCACCAAGGGCGTCGACACCGACACGGCCAACTGGGTCGGCCTGGAGAATGCGCTGGGCGACTTCGTGGTCGTCATCGATCCGAATGCCGACGATGTCTCGATGATCCCGGCGATGCTGGAGCAGGCGGCGCGCGGCAACGACGTGGTGTTCGCGAAGAACGACAAAGGTTCACGGCTCAGCCTGTCCTATCGCCTGTCGTTCGCGGCCTTCGGTCTGATGTACAAGTGGTTCAACGGGGTCAACCTCGCCAAGGATGCGCCCCAGTTCCGCGTGCTGAGCCGGCGGGTCATCAACTTCATCCTCCAGCATCCGACGCCGGCGCTGTCGTATCGGCATCTGCCGGCCACCGCCGGTTTTGCCAAGACCACGCTGTCCTATTCGTCCGCACCGCGACGCGTGCAGCGCAAGAGCCTGAGCTTCGCGATCGACCGCGGCGTGCGGCTGCTGGTGTCCTCCACCCGCGGGCCGATGCGCATGGTCAGCACCCTGTCGCTGTTCGGCGCGGTGGCCAATCTGGTGTACTCCGGCTACGTGATCGCGGTGGCGTTGCTGAAGGAATCGGTGGCGCCGGGCTGGGTCACGCTGTCGCTGCAGCAGTCGGGCATGTTCCTGCTGCTGTCGCTGGTGCTGTTCGTGCTGGGCGAATACATCGTGCAGATGGCCAGCCTGTCGAACGAAGGGCCGCTGTATCACGTGGGTCAGGAGTTCACCAGCGCGGTGATGAAGCACCGCGAGAAGCTGAACATCGAGGATACGCGGGCGTCGTCGCCGGCCGCGGTGCCCGCGAGGATGCGCAGGATCACCGAGGCCACCTGATGCTCGACGCGCTAGTCATCGGCGGCGGCTTCTACGGAGCCTCGATCGCCTGCTACCTGCGCGAACGGCGAGGTTTCGGACGGGTGATGCTGGTCGAGCGCGAACGCGATCTGCTGCTGCGCGCTTCGTACAGCAATCAGGCCCGGGTGCACAACGGATATCACTATCCGCGCAGCTTCACGACCGCCTATCGCAGCCGCATCAACCTGCCGCGCTTCGTGGCGGACTATCCGGATGCCGTCAAGCGCGACTTCACGAAGATCTACGCGATCGCCCGCAACAACTCCAAGGTCCCGGCGGGCCAGTTCGAACGCTTCTGCCGCGAGATCGGCGCCTCGCTCGACCTGGCTCCGGCGCCGATCCGCGCACTGTTCGAGCCGCGGCTGATCGAAGCGGTGTTCCTGGTCGAGGAATATGCATTCGATGCGGCCCGGCTGGCCGATCATGCGCGCCGCGCGCTGGCCCGTGCCGGCGTCGAGGTGCGGCTGGCCACGCGCGTGCAGACGGTGCAGCGCGAGGCGGACGGCACGTTGGCGGTCGAATGCCGCAGCGACGACGGCGGCGTCGAGCGGGTACGCACCCAGTACGTCTTCAACTGCACCTACAGCGGTCTGAACCAGATCGGCGGCGATTTTCCGGTCGCCTCGGCCGGCCTGAAGCACGAGGTGACCGAGATGGCGCTGGTCGAGCTGCCGTCCGATCTCGTCGGGCTCGGAATCACCGTGATGGACGGTGCGTTCTTCTCGATGATGCCGTTCCCCGCGCGGGGCCTGCACACGCTGTCGCACGTACGGTACACGCCGCACATGAACTGGATCGACGTGCCCGGCGAAGACCCTTATCAGCGGCTGGATCGCTACACCGGTGCGTCGCGCGCGGATCGCATGGTCCGCGATGCGGCACGGTACATGCCGGCGGTGTCGCGCGCGCGTCACGTCGATTCGCTGTTCGAGGTGAAGACGGTCCTGATGAAGAACGAGGGCGACGACGGCCGCCCGATCCTGTTCGAACGCCACGAGAGTCTGCCCAACAGCTATTCGATCCTGGGCGGCAAGATCGACAACATCTACGACGCGCTCGAGAAGCTCGACGAGGAGCCGCTGGTGCTCGAGCGTTCGACGACGCCGGCCCCCGAGGTACTGAACCGATGACCGATGCACTGATCGGGCACAGCGGATTCGTCGGCGGCACGCTGCTGCGGCAGCGTGCCTTCGATGCCCTGTACCGCTCCACCGACATTCACGAGATAGCCGGTCGCGAGTTCGACCTGGTGGTGTGCGCCGGGGCGCCGGCGCAGAAATGGATCGCCAACCGGGCGCCGGTCGAGGACCGCGCGAACATCGAGGCGATGATCGGCCACCTGTCGGCGATGCGCTGCAAGTCGTTCGTGCTGATCAGCACGGTCGACGTGTTCGGCGACCCGACCGGCGTCGACGAGACCAGCGAGGTGAGCGAGCAGGGGCTGCATCCCTACGGTTTGCACCGGCGGCTGCTCGAACGGGCGGTCGAGCGCATGTTCGACGATCATCTGATCGTGCGCCTGCCGGGCCTGGTCGGGCCGGGGCTGCGCAAGAACGTCGTGTTCGATCTGCTGAACGACAACAACCTGCACGTCGTCGACAGCCGCGGCGAGTTCCAGTTCTACCCGATGGTCAACCTGTGGGACGATCTGCAGCGCGCACGCGGGGCGGGCCTGCGCTGCGTGCGGTCGAAGATCGAGCCGGTCAGCGTGGAGCGGGTGGCCGCCGAAGGCTTCGGCCGCCCGTTCGTCAACCACCTGCAGGCGAAGCCGGCGCGCTACGATTTCCGTTCGGTCCACGCGGAGCTGTTCGGCGGCCACGGCGCCTACCAGTACGACGCGCGCGCTTCGCTGATGGCGATCCGCGCCTATGCGCAGTCCGAGCCCCGCTCGGCGCCGAAGGCGGCATGATGGCCGGCGTCGGCATCTCGGGCATCGCGTGGGAGGTCGCCGAGGACGAGGCGGTGGCCGCGGTGCTGCGCGCGCGCGGCGTCGACGCGATCGATGTGGCACCGGGCAAGTACTTCCCCGATCTGCCGGGCGCCGGCGATGCGCAGATCGCGCAGGTCCGCCGGCAATGGCGCGACCGCGGATTCGCCGTCCACGGCATGCAGTCGCTGCTGTTCGGCACCACCGGACTGAATCTGTTCGGCAGTGCCGAGGTGCAGCAGCGCATGCTCGGGCACCTGGACGCCGTATGCCGCGTCGGTGCGGGCCTGGGCGCGGTGCCGCTGGTGTTCGGCTCTCCGAAGAACCGCGACCGCAGCGCCATCGCCGATGACGGGCAGGTCGACGAGATCGCGGTCGGCTTCTTTCGGCGGCTGGGCGACATCGCCCGCGGCCATGGCGTAGTGGTCTGCCTCGAGCCGAACCCGACCCGCTACGGCTGCAATTTCATGACCACGACCGACGAGGCGGCCCGCATCGTGCGGCTGGTCGACCACCCGGCGATCCGCATGCAGTTCGACACCGGCACGGTCACCATCAACCGCGAGGATCCGGTCGCGCTGCTGGCGCGGCATGCGGGCATCGTCGGCCACGTACACGCCAGCGAACCCGACCTGGTCACGCTGGGCGACGGCAACGCCGATCACCCGGCCCTCGGCGCGGCGATCCGTGCGTGCCTGCCGCGCACGATCGTCACCATCGAGATGGTCGGCGCGCCGGGCACCGACCATCCGGCGCTGATCGCGCGCGCGGTGGATCTGGCGCAGCGCGCCTACGGCATACGGACATCGTCGGGGCCTGCATGAAGTGGCTGATTCTGCTTCTGGGCGTGGGATCGAATGCCGCCGCCAGCATCCTGGTGAAGGTGGCGATGTCGCCGCCCTGGGGGTTCCCCTCGCTGGCCGATCCTCGTGCGGCACTGACCAACTGGCCGTTCTGGAGCGGGCTGGCGCTGTACGGAGCCGCCTTCCTGCTCTATGCGGCCGCGCTGGCGCGGCTGCCGCTGGACCCCGCTCATCCGACGCTGACGGCCGGTGCGATCGCCGCCGTCGCGATGTCGTCGGCGCTGCTGTTCGACGAGGCCTTCCCCTGGACGAAGCTGCTCGGCATCGCGCTGGTGATCGCCGGCGTCATCTTCATAACCGTCAAACCCACCTGACATGGCGAACTCCACCACGATGACCCTCGATGCCGCACCGGTCGACCAGCAGGGTTGGCAGGTACCCGCCTACGACGTGACCTTCTGGCAGGGCCCGGCCCACCGGCGCGCGGTGCTGATTCCGGTCATCAACGAGGGCGCGCGCATCCACAGCCTGCTGGGCAGGATGCGGGACATCGGGGTTCACGAGACGGCCGACGTGGTGATCGTCGACGGCGGCAGCACCGACGGCTCGCTCGAACCCGCGGCGCTGCAGGCGCTGGGCGTGCGCGGCCTGCTGGTCAAGCGCGGGCCGGGCCGCCTCAGTGCCCAGTTGCGCTGCGGTTACGCGTTCCTGCTGGCGCAGGGCTACGAGGGCATCGTCACCATCGACGGCAACGACAAGGACGATCCGGCCGCGATTCCGGCGTTCTTTCGCGCGCTGGAGCAGGGAATCGACTTCGCGCAGGCTTCGCGCTTCATCGCCGGTGGCGTGGCCGAGAACACGCCGGCGTCGCGCGATCTCGCGATCCGCCTGATCCATGCGCCGATGCTCAGCGTCTTCTCGGGCTTCAGGTGGACCGATACCACGCAGGGCTTTCGCGGCTACAGCCGGCGCATGCTGCTCGATCCGCGCATCGCGCCGTTTCGCGACGTGTTCGTTGCCTACGAGCTGCTGGCCTACCTGTCCTATCGTGCACCGAAGCTCGGCTACCGCTGCGTGGAGATTCCCACGGCCCGCCGATATCCGAAGGACGGCAAGGTGCCGACCAAGATCTCCAGCGTGCGCGGCAACTTCGATGTGCTGAAGACGCTGTTCAATGCCTGCTTCGGCCGGTTCGATCCGCCGGCACGCTGAAGATGAGCGCTGACTACGCCGGGTCCTGGCGGGCCCTGATCGCCGGTGCGCTGCTGGCGCTGGTCGCATGGTTCTCCTACCAGTCCAATCTGCTGGGCGTGGTCAACGAGCGCACGTTCGGCTTCGGCTCGTCGATTTCCGAGCGGCTGGTGATCGACGGCATGGCGGAACACGATCGCGGCAATACGTCGGCGGTGCCGATGGGCCGATATGCCACCGGCAGCACCAATGTCGGCTCGGGCAGCGGCGAGTACCGCCCGTACCTGTCCCAGTACGGGCTGCAGGGCGAGCTGTTCGGCGCGCTGCACCGGGGCCTGGGGCTGACGGTGGAAGACATGCGGGCGCTGAACTCGGCGCTGCTGGCGCTGGTGGTCGGCGCGTTCTGCGTCGTGCTGGCGCGCGATTTCGGGCTGCGCGCTGCGCTCGCCTTCTCGGTGCCGCTGGCGGTGTCGCCGCTGCTGGTGATCTACGCCCATGACCTGTACTGGGTGTCGTGGACCTGGCTGCTGCCTGCGCTGCTGGCGTTCGCTTTCGGGGCGTCGGTGTACAAGGGCAGCGGCGCACTGACACTGTTCCTGCTGGCGTTCGGCGCAGCGATGCTGCTGAAGCTGCTGTGCGGGTACGAATACCTGACCACGGTGGCGCTGGCCGCCACCGCGCCGGTCGCCTACCACGGTCTGCGCAGCGGCCGCCCGTTCAGCGCGGTGCTCGGCCGGCTGGTGCTGATGGGGCTGGCAACGGTCGTCGCATTCGCGATCGCCGTGGGATTTCACGCCACCCGGTTCGGCTCGCTGAGCGGCGGGCCCGCGCACATCCGCGCGCTGGCCCAGAAGCGTCTGTACAGGACCGATCCGGTGGCAGCGTCCAAGGAAGCCTGTGCCGATGATTTCTGGCAGGATGCGCAATGCGAATCGGTCTACATCGAGTCGCTGAACGCCGGCACCGGCGCGGTGCTGGCGAAGTATCTGGCGCCCAAGTACATGCTGCCGTGGTTCTCGCGCTGGGAAAGCTTCGACCCGATGGTGGAGCTGAAAGCAGCCATCGAGAGCTCGGTGAAGGCGCGTTCGCCGCAGCCTCTGATGGAGCTGGTCCGCAAGGAAGGGGTGCAGGCGGTGCTGCCCTACGTGCCGCGGGTGCTCAGTGCGCTGTTTCTCGCGATCCTGGTCGTCGGTACCGCGATCAGGATCCTGCGTGCCGGCGATCGGCGCGTGCCGCTGGCCGCGATGGTGCTGCTGGCGCTGCTGGCGCCGCTGTCGTGGTTCGTCGCGGCCAAGGGGCATTCGTACGTGCACGTCGAGCTGAACTCCGCGCTCTGGTACGTGATATTCATTCCGACCGCGCTCGCCGTGCTGTCAGAGCCGAAGCGGGTGTAGCGGCCGTGCAATCGCGGTTTGCCGGCCCGGCCGCCGATCTTCCATTGTCCGCCACGCGTCCTGAGCCGGCGGCACCGCTGCAAGGGCAGGCGTATCCTGCTTTACAGAAGTAACAAACGGGGCATCCGGAATTCGAATGGTGACATCGCCGCGAATCGTATTCGGGGTTTTTTCTGCGACGCAGCAAGGCGCGACGGTCACTCAGTTGGCGCGCACGCTCGCGCCTCACCTGGTGGTGGTCCATCACGACTTCCAGAAGAAGGCCGACTTCGAGGTCAGCGGTTCCAATGTTCGGCTGATTCCCGATCCGCGCGATACCGGCTGGGGAGCCTGGGGATTCTCGCAGGCGATCTTCCACACGCTCGACTATTGCCTGGACAACTTCGAGTTCGACTATTTCCATCTGATGAGCCCGACCTGCCTGCCGATCCGGCCGCTCGCCGAGTTCGAGGCCCGCGTCCGCTCTGCCGAGCACGATGTCCATGCCGATCTCTTTCCGGTCGAACGCGACGACGACACGCTGATGACGTTCGGCTATCGCACCTATCTGCCGGGTTCCAGCCTGCGCTACCGGACGCTGATGCGCGCCCGCCAGTGGTATTTCGGTTCGGAGGCGCCGCTGCTGCAGACTTCGTCGCTGTCGGTGCTGGCGCTTCCGGAAGCCCGCCGCAACCGGCCGCCTCTGCGGATGCGGGCGGGTCTCGGTCTGACCCGGCTGGCCTCGCGCGGCTGGCTCGGTCCGAATCCGTTCGGGCCGGACTTCCGCCCGATGATCGGCAGCACCTGGATCGGCATGACCCGCGAGGTGGTGCAGTACGTGTCGAACAAGCAGCGCGACCCGCGGGTGCGGCGCTTCTTCCGGCATCTGAAGATCGTCGACGAGTCGCTGTTTCCGACCCTGCTGGGCAATTCGCCGTTCCGCATCGGCCATGCCAATCATGCGATCAATGATTTCACGGCGGCAGGCAACCCGCGCTGGATCGACGACCAGGACTACGAGCGCCTGGCCGCCAGCGGACGCTATTTCGCGCGCAAGTTTCCGGACGACCCGACT
>OEIU01000709.1_pt1 | contig 27821 bp, 26 predicted proteins | sample 1539221 | NCBI WGS metagenome assembly OEIU01 (sample SAMN03792071, study PRJEB22550) | activated sludge metagenome | feature: wastewater treatment plant; material: activated sludge; isolation source: Wastewater treatment plant of a petroleum refinery complex | place: Argentina: Zarate | collected...
GGGTCGTGCGCGGCAACATGATCGACACCATGAGCGAGGACTACATCCGCACCGCCCGGGCCAAGGGCATCGGTGAACGGCAGGTGGTCACCAAGCACGCGATGCGGGCGGGCCTCTCGCCGATCATCACGCTGCTGGGCATCGACCTGGCCCTGCTCATCGGCAACACGGTCGTGACCGAGACGGTGTTCAACATGCCCGGGCTCGGCAACTACATCCTGGTCTCGACGGACGCGGGCGACCTGCCGGCCGTGCTGGCGGTGGTGGTGATCGCGTCGTTCGCCGTCGCGTTCCTGGCCCTCGTGGCCGACGTCATCCATGCGCTCCTCGACCCCCGGATCCGCCTGCGATGAGCCCCGCGCTTCTCGAGGTCCGCGACCTCCACGTCCACTTCCCCACCGAGGACGGCCTGGTGAAGGCCGTGGACGGGGTGAGCCTGACGGTCGACAAGGGCGAGACCCTCGGGGTGGTGGGCGAGTCGGGATCCGGCAAGAGCGTCACCTTCATGACGGTGATGGGCCTGATCAACCGCAAGTCCGCGCAGGTGAGCGGCGAGGTCCTGTTCGACGGCGTCGACCTGCTGTCGATCCCCGACAAGCTGCTGCGGCGGATCCGCGGCGAGCGCATCGGGATGGTGTTCCAGGACCCGATGACGTCGCTCCATCCCATGCTGCGGGTGGGCGACCAGATCGCCGAGGCGGTGCTGGCGCACCGCGACGTGAAGAAGGACGTCGCCGGGAGGATGGCGGTCGATGCGCTGCGGCGCGTGGGGATCCCCGCGCCCGAGCAGCGCGCCCGCCAGTACCCGTACGAGTTCTCCGGCGGCATGCGGCAGCGCGCCATGATCGCGATGGGCATCGTGCTCGAGCCGGAGCTGCTGATCGCCGACGAGCCGACGACCGCCCTGGACGTGACGGTGCAGGCGCAGATCCTCGAGCTGGTGGGGGAGCTGAAGGAGCGCCTGGGCATCGGGGTGGTGCTGATCAGCCACAACCTGGGCGTCATCGCCGACGTCGCCCAGCGGGTGATGATCATGTACGCCGGCCGGCCCGTGGAGATCGCGTCGCGCGACGCGTTCTTCGAGCAGCCGCGGCACCCCTACTCGTGGGGCCTGCTCGAGTCGATCCCGCGGCCGGACGTGCGGGTGGAGCGCCTCACCCCGATCGCGGGGGCGCCGCCGTCGCTGATCCACGTGCCGGCCGGCTGCCCGTTCCACCCGCGCTGCCCGCACCGCTTCGCCCCGTGCGACACGGACCGCCCCGACCTGGTGGGCGACTCCGGTCACCTGGACGCGTGCCACCTCCCGATGGAGGACAAGGTGCGTCTGTGGGCCGAGCGGCGGGCCCGCCTGGAGGACGCCGCCGCGTGAGCACCAACCCTCCGCCCGAGGCGACCGGGCCGACGCCGGTGCCGGATCCCGCCGCGACCGCGCGTGCCGCGGGGACCCCCTTCGTCGAGGTCGAGCACCTCGTCAAGCACTTCCCGATCACCCAGGGGATCATCTTCCAGAAGCGCATCGGCGAGGTGCGCGCGGTCGAGGACGTGTCGTTCACGCTCCGCCACGGCGAGACTTTGGGCCTGGTGGGCGAGTCGGGGTGCGGCAAGTCGACGACCGCGCGGCTGGTGATGCGGCTGCTGGAGCCGACGGCCGGGACGATCCGCTTCGAGGGGCGCGACATCACGCGGCTCGGCGGGGGCGAGCTGCGGTCCCTGCGGCGGGAGATGCAGATGATCTTCCAGGACCCGTACGCGTCGCTGAACCCCCGCCACCCGGTGGGCTCGATCATCGGGGAGCCGCTCCAGATCCACCACGTCAAGGGCGACCGCAAGCAGGCGGTGCAGGAGTTGATGGGCCGGGTCGGGTTGAACCCGGAGCACTACAACCGCTACCCGCACGAGTTCTCCGGCGGTCAGCGCCAGCGCATCGGGGTGGCCCGCGCCCTCGCGCTGAACCCGCGGCTGATCGTGGCGGACGAGCCGGTGTCGGCCCTGGACGTGTCGATCCAGGCCCAGATCCTGAACCTGCTGAAGGACCTCCAGGACGAGCGGGACCTCACGTACCTGTTCATCTCCCACGACCTGGGCGTGGTCCGGCACGTGTCCGACCGGATCGCGGTGATGTACCTCGGCCACGTGGTGGAGGTCGCGACCGCCGACGACCTTTACGAGGACCCGAAGCACCCGTACACCGCGGCGCTGCTGTCCGCCGTCCCGAAGGGCCACCGCGGCGAGGCGCGGGAACGGATCATCCTGACCGGGGACGTCCCCTCCCCCGCCGACCCGCCCACCGGCTGCCCGTTCCACCCCCGCTGCCCGAAGGCCCGGATGATCGGCGGCGACGGCGGCGTCCCCGAGAACTGCCGCACCGAGATGCCCCCGCTCGCCGACGTCGGCGGCGGCCACCAGGCGGCGTGCTGGTACCCGGTCACGGCGGGGGAGTCCCTGCACGCGGCCGCCCACGCCTGACGGCGGGTCCCGCCCCGACGGCGCGGCCCACCCCGTTCCGCCTCGGGCGCGCCCCCGATCGAATGAACATCGCGGTCAGCCGAGTGAACGTCCCCGGGCTCGCCGCACCGGAATGAACGTCGGGGCGCGGTCGAATGAACGGACACGGGGACCAGGGCCGGCGGGAGCACGAGCCGGAGGCCGGCGGGGGACCCGCGGGTATGCTCGCGCGCAGTGTCCCCCGGAGTCATGAACGCGCCGCTGTGGTTCACGTTCGCGCGCATCGCGGGGATCCCGCCGCTGATGGTGCTGCTGCTGGTCGACGACGTCCCCGGGGGCAGGTGGTGGGCGTTCGGGGTGTTCGTGGCGGCGTGCATCACCGACTCGATCGACGGCTGGCTCGCCCGGTCGCGCGGGCTCGTGACCGTGATGGGGGCGTTCCTCGACCCCCTGGCCGACAAGCTCCTCATCTCCGCCGTGCTCGTCTGCCTGGTGGAGACGGGGGAGGTGGCGGCGTGGGCGGCGATGGTGATCATCGCCCGCGAGTTCGCCGTCACCGGCCTGCGGCTCGTCGCCGCGGCGGAGGACGTGATCATGTCCGCCGGCCGGCTCGGCAAGGCGAAGGCCTTCAGCCAGAACGTCGCGCTCGCCGTGATCATGCTCGACACGGTCGCGACCGGGATCGAGGACACCCTGCTCTACATCGCCCTCGCGCTCACCGTCATCAGCGGCGCCCACTACTTCATCGTCGCCCGCTGGCGCCTGTTCTCCGGGACGGCGGGCAAGAAGGCCAGCCCCGACGCGGTGAGCGAGCCGTGAACGCCGCCCTCGCCGTCGCCGTCGCCTACCTGCTCGGCTCCATCCCGTTCGCGTACCTCGCCGGCCGGGTCAACGGGGTGGACCTCCGGACGGTCGGCAGCGGGAACCTCGGCGCCGCCAACGTGTTCCGCAACCTCGGGCGCGGCTGGGGCATCGGGGTGATGGCGGCGGACATCGGCAAGGGCGTCGTCGCCGTCGTCATCGCCCGCGCCATCTCGGACGACCCGTGGCCCGCGGTCGCCGCGGGCGCCGCCATGGCCGGCCACGTCTACCCCGTGTGGTTGCGCTTCAAGGGCGGCAAGGGCGTCGCCGTCGGCGCCGGCGCGATGTTCGGGCTCGCCCCGCTGGCGGCGCTCATCCTCATCGGGGTCTGGCTCGCGGTGCTGCTGACGACCCGCTTCTCCTCCCTCGCCAGCATCACCGCCGCCGTCGTGGCGACGCCGCTCACCATCGTGATGGGCTATCCCTGGTCGACGGTGGTGTTCACCGGCCTCGGGTCGCTCGCCGTGCTCGTGCTGCACCGCGGCAACATCGCCCGCCTCGCCCGGCACGAGGAATCGCGCATCCAGCTGGGGCGAGCCCGGCGCGCCTGAGCACGTCCGGTGATCGGCTCCGGCCGATCGAGCCGGCCGGTGTGACGGTTCATCCGGGAGGTTCTGGCGGTTCTCACCCCCCTGCGGGGTTTACGCCCCGCAGCGCTCGGAGAGAGGGTTGTATCGATCGGCACAACGTCGGAAGGGGGAGGGCGTGGCGGCAACGACCACTGCGGAACCGCCGGGCGCGGCATGGCGGCGGGGCGACATCGGCGACTACGTCGCGGAGTTCTTCGGTGTCTTCATCCTCATCGCGTTCGGCACGGGCGTCGTCGCGATGGCGGTCGCCGGCCTGCCGGGCTCGGGCCGCGGCGACGGCACCATCTCGAACGGCGATTGGCTGCTCATCACCTGGGGCTGGGCGATGGCGGTCACGTTCGCGATCTACGTCGCCGGCGGGATCACCGGCGCGCACATCAACCCGGCCGTCACCATCGCGTTCGCGGTGTTCGGCGGCTTCGCGTGGAGGAAGGTGCCGGGCTACATCGTGGCCCAGGTCCTCGGCGGCGTCGCCGGGGCCGCGCTCGTCTACGCGGTGTACCGGGACTCCATCCAGGTCTTCGAGTCGGACAACAGCATCACCCGCGATGGAGGGGCGGGCAGCATCGGGATATTCGTGACGGGACCAGCGCAGTACTTCGGCGACTACTGGGGCCCGTTCCTGACCGAGGTCGTCGGCACGGCGTTCCTGCTGCTCTTCGTGTTCGCGGTCGTCGACCTGATGAACCTGCCGCCCAAGGCGAACCTGGCGCCGGTCGTCATCGGCTTCGCGGTCTTCGCCATCGGCAACTCGTTCGGCGCCAACTCCGGGTACGCCATCAACCCGGCCCGTGACTTCGGGCCGCGGCTCCTCGCCTACTTCATGGGCTGGGGCGACGCGGCGTTCCCGGGCAAGCAGGGGAACCTCGACGCGTACTGGTGGGTGCCGATACTCGCGCCGATCATCGGCGGATTGATCGGAGCCGCGTTCTACAGATTCGTCATCAGCGACACGCTGAAGGCGCGCATGAGGCCTGACGCGTCGGGCGTGACCTCTCGCGGAGAGACAGTCGAGGACGAGTGATGAAGAAGCTCATCAACGATCCGGGCGCGGTCGTCGACGAGGCCCTGCACGGCTTCGCCGCGGCCCACCCGGACCTGGTGCGGGTCAACCACGACCCGAAGTACATCGTCCGCGCCGACGCCCCCGTGCAGGGCAAGGTCGCGGTGCTCTCCGGCGGGGGGTCGGGCCACGAGCCGATGCACGGCGGCTTCGTGGGCCGGGGCATGCTCGACGCGGCGTGCCCGGGGGAGGTCTTCACCTCCCCCACCCCCGACCAGATGTACGAGGCGACCAAGGCGGTGGACGGCGGCGCCGGCGTCCTCCACATCGTCAAGAACTACACCGGCGACGTCCTCAACTTCGAGATGGCCGCGGACCTGGCCAAGGGGGACGGCATCGAGGTGGAGGCGGTCGTCACGGACGACGACGTGGCCGTGCAGGACAGCCTCTACACCGCCGGCCGGCGCGGCGTGGGCGTCACCGTCCTCGCCGAGAAGATCGTCGGCGCCGCCGCCGAGGAGGGGCGGGACCTCGCGACCTGCGCGGAGCTCTGCCGCCGGGTGAACGCCGAGGGCCGGAGCATGGGCATGGCGCTCACCTCCTGCACGGTGCCGGCGGCGGGCAAGCCCACGTTCGCGCTGGGCGAGGACGAGATGGAGATCGGCATCGGCATCCACGGCGAGCCCGGCCGGGAGCGCATGGCGCTCGAGCCGGCCCGCGACATCGTGCGCCGCCTGACCGAACCCATCCTGGAGGACCTCCCGTTCGCCTCGGGCGACCGGGTGCTGGCCTTCGTCAACGGCATGGGCGGGACGCCCCTGCTGGAGCTGTACCTCGTCTACAACGAGCTGCGCGACGTGCTCGCCGGGCACGGCGTGGAGGTCGCGCGGAGCCTGATCGGCCCCTACATCACCTCGCTCGAGATGGCGGGCTGCTCGATCACGCTGCTCCGTCTGGACGACGAGATGATCCGCCTCTGGGACGCCCCGGTGCACGCGCCGGGGCTGCGCTGGGGCGCGTGAGCGGCGCGCCGATCGCGGCGGACGGGGTCGCGGACTGGGTCCGCGGCTTCGCCGCCGCCGTCGCGGAGGCCAAGGACGAGTTGACGGAGCTGGACGCGGCGATCGGCGACGCCGACCACGGCATCAACATGGACCGCGGCATGCAGGCCGTGGTCCAGAAGCTCGACGCCGACCAGCCCGGCGACGTCCCATCCCTGATGAAGTCCGTGGGGATGACACTGATCTCCAAGGTCGGCGGCGCCGGCGGCCCGCTCTACGGGACGCTGTTCCTCCAGTTCGGGCAGGCCGCCCCGCCGGATGCGATGACGCCCGACGACTTCGCCGCCTGCCTCGACGCCGCCGTCGCCGGCGTGCAGGCCCGGGGGAAGGCCGAGGCGGGCGACAAGACCATGATCGACGCCCTCCTGCCGGCGGGCGCCGCCCTGCGGGCGGCGCTGGCCGGCGGGGCGGGGTTCGGCGCGGCGATCGCCGCCGCCGCCGACGCCGCCGAGGAGGGTGCCCGCGCCACCATCCCGCTCGTCGCCCGCAAGGGACGGGCGAGCTACCTGGGTGAGCGGAGCGCGGGACACCAGGACCCCGGCGCCACGTCCAGCGCGCTGCTCGTGCGCTGCGCGGCCCGGACCTGGACGGACTGACCACGAGGGGGGAGACGCGAGATGGCGGACAAGTACGCGGGAGCGATCGACCAGGGCACCACCAGCACGCGGTTCATGATCTTCGACCACGGCGGCCGCGTCGTCTCGATCTCCCAGAAGGAGCACGAGCAGATCTATCCCAAGCCGGGCTGGGTCGAGCACGACCCGATGGAGGTGTGGAGCCGCACCGAGGAGGTCGTCGCCGGCGCCCTGAAGGACGCGGGCATCGACAAGGGCGACCTGTCCGGCATCGGCATCACCAACCAGCGCGAGACCGCGGTGGTGTGGGACCGCAACACCGGTGAGCCCGTCCACAACGCGATCGTCTGGCAGGACACCCGCACCGACACGATCTGCGACACCCTGATGAAGGACGGCGGCCAGGACCGGTTCCGGCCGAAGACCGGCCTGCCGGTCGCCACGTACTTCTCGGGCCCCAAGGTCCGCTGGATCCTCGACAACGTCGACGGCGCCCAGGCGAAGGCCGACGCGGGCGACCTGATGTTCGGGAACATGGACACCTGGGTGATCTGGAACCTCACGGGCGGCACCGACGGCGGCCTGCACATCACCGACGTCAGCAACGCGAGCCGCACCCTGCTGATGGACCTGGCCACCCAGGACTGGGACCAGGAGCTGCTCGACGCGATCGGCGTGCCCCGCTCGATGCTCCCCGAGGTGCGCGGCTCCAGCGAGGTGTACGGCGAGGCGACGCTCGGCGCCGTCGCGGGCGTCCCCGTGGCCGGCGACCTCGGCGACCAGCAGGCGGCGCTCTTCGGCCAGACCTGCTTCGCGGTCGGCGAGGCCAAGAACACGTACGGCACCGGCAACTTCCTGCTCCTCAACACCGGCACCGAGGCCGTCCCCTCCAAGAACGGCCTGATCACCACGGCCGGCTACCGGATCGGCGACCAGCCCACCGTGTTCGCGCTGGAGGGCTCCATCGCCATCACCGGCGCGCTCGTGCAGTGGCTGCGCGACAACCTCAAGCTCATCAAGGCCGCCCCGGACGTGGAGGAGCTGGCGATGACCGTCGAGAACAACGGCGGCGTCTACTTCGTGCCCGCGTTCTCCGGCCTGTTCGCGCCCTACTGGCGCTCCGACGCCCGCGGCGTCATCGCGGGCCTCACCCGCTACGTCAACGCCGGGCACATCGCCCGCGCCACCCTCGAGGCCACCGCCTACCAGAGCCGCGAGGTGGTGGAGGCGATGAACGCCGACTCCGGCGTGGCGCTGGAGTCGCTGAAGGTCGACGGCGGCATGGTCCAGAACGACCTGCTCATGCAGTTCCAGGCCGACCTGCTCGACGTGGACGTCATCCGGCCCGCCGTGGCCGAGACCACCGCGCTCGGGGCCGCCTACGCCGCCGGGCTGGCCACCGGCATGTGGAAGGAGCAGGAGGACCTGCGCGAGAACTGGGTCGAGGACAAGCGCTGGACCCCGTCGATGGACGCGGAGCAGCGCGAGCGCGAGTACCGTCACTGGAAGCGCGCGGTCACCAAGTCGTTCGATTGGGTCGAGAAGGAGGACGGGTAATCGGTCGGACCCTCGAATGTGACGTCCTCGTCATCGGCGGCGGCGCGACCGGCCTCGGGGTCGTCCGCGACGCCGCCATGCGGGGGTTCCGGGCGGTCCTGCTCGAGCGGGTGGACCTCGGGCAGGGCACGACCGGGCGCTTCCACGGGCTGCTCCACTCGGGCGGCCGCTATGTGACGTCGGACCCCCGGTCCGCGACCGAGTGCGCGGAGGAGAACGCCGTCGTCCGGCGCATCGCCGCGGAGGCCGTCGAGGACACCGGCGGCCTCTTCGTGACCACCCCTGCCGACGACCCCGGGTACGCCGACCGCTTCCTCGCCGGGTGCGCCGAGACGGCGGTGCCGGTGGAGGAGATCCCGGCGGCCGAGGCGCTGCGCCGCGAGCCGCGGCTCAACCCCGGCATCTCGCGGGCGTTCGAGGTGCACGACGCCTCCATCGACGCCTGGAAGCTGCTGTGGGGCAACGCCCGCTCGGCGATGGCGTACGGCGCGGAGATCCTGACCTACCACTGGGTCACGGAGATCCTGCGCGACGGCGACCGGGTGGCGGGGGCGGTGGCCCGCGACGACCGCGGCGGCGGCGAGACCCGGATCGAGGCCGGCTTCACCATCAACGCCGCCGGCGTCTGGGCCGGCGAGCTGGCCGACATGGCCGGCTGCCACGGGGTCCGCGTGGTGCCGGGCAAGGGGATCATGATCGCGATGAACCACCGCCTGGTGCACACGGTGGTCAACCGCTGCGACCCGCCCGGCGACGGCGACATCCTGGTGCCGGTGCGCACCGTGTGCGTCATCGGCACCACCGACGTCCACGCCGACAGCCCCGACGACCTGTCGATCGGCCGTGACCAGGTGCAGCAGATGCTCGACGCCGGCGAGGTGCTGGTGCCGGGCTTCCGCAACGCGCGGGCGCTGCACGCGTGGACGGGGTCGCGGCCGCTGTTCCACGACGAGCGCGCGTCGGACGACGAGCAGGACACCCGCCACATGAGCCGCGGCCTGGCGGTCGTCGACCACCTGAAGCGCGACGGGGTCTCCGGCTTCCTCACCATCACCGGCGGCAAGCTCACCACCTACCGGCTCATGGCGGAGATCGTGGTCGACGCGATGTGCCGCCAGCTCGGCGAGGACCGCCCCTGCCGCACCGCCGCCGAGGTGCTGCCCGGGTCGGAGTCCGGCGACCACCTGTGGCTCGGCGACCGCCTGGCCGAGCGCGAGCAGGAGCTCGGCGAGGCCGAGATCGTATGCGAGTGCGAGCTGGTGTCGCGCCGCGCCATCGAGGATGCCGCGGCGGCGCGGCCGGGCATGAACCTGGACGACGTGCGGCGCACCCTGCGCCTCGGGATGGGCCCGTGCCAGGGCGGCTTCTGCACGTACCGCGCGGCCGGGATCCTCCACGACGCGGGGGACGCCGACTGGGAGCGGGCCGACGGCCTGCTGCAGATGTTCCTCCAGCACCGCTGGCAGGGCCTCGAGCCGATCCTCTACGGCGACCAGATGCGCCAGGCGGTGCTGGACGACTGGATCTTCCAGGGCACCCTCGACGTGGAGCACCTCCCCGCGGCGGCGCCCGAGCGGCCCGTATGACACGCGTCGTGGTGGTGGGCGCCGGCCTCGCGGGGCTCGTGGCCGGCGTGCGCCTGGCCCAGCTCGGGGCACAGGTGAGCGTGGTCTCCAAGGGGTCGGGCGGGCTGCGGCTGTCGACCGGCACGGTGGACGTCCTGGGGTACGCCCCGGACCGGGTGGACGACGCCGCGGCGGCGGTCGCGCGGATCGCCGGGGAGCGCCCGGATCACCCCTACTCCCGGCTCGGCGGGGTGCTGGACGAGGCGCTCGGCTGGTTCCGCGGGATCGTCGCCGGGCTGCGGCCCGAGGGCGACGGCAGGCGCAACCTGCTGGTGCCGACGGCCGTCGGCGTGGCCCGGCCCACGGCGGTCGCGCCCGCGGCCATCGCGGCCGGGCGCCTCGACCGTCCGCAGCGGTTCGCGGTCGCGGGCCTGCACTCGCTGCGCGACTTCTTCCCCGCGCTGCTCGCCGACAACCTGCCGCGCGCGGGCCTTGGCCACCCGGTCGAGGCGCGGCCGCTCATGCTGTCCTGGTCGGGCCGCCCCGGGTGGGCCGACGTCGCGACGACGGTCCACGCACGGGCCCTGGACGCCCCGGCCGAGCGGGCCCGGCTGGCCGACGAGCTGCGGCCGATGATCGAGCCCGGCGAGACCGTCCTGCTGCCCGCCGTGGTGGGGCTCGCGCGGTCCGCGGAGGCCTGGGACGACCTGCAGGAGCGCCTCGGCGCCCCGGTGGCGGAGGTCCCGACCATCCCGCCCTCGGTCCCCGGCATCCGGATGGAGGCGCTGCTGGTGGCGGCCCTCCGCGCGGCGGGCGGCGAGCTGGTGCTCGGGCCCGACGCCGTCGGGATCGAGGGCGGCCGCGGCCACGCGACGGCCGTGCGGGTGCACCAGGCGGCCCGCACCCGCGCCGTCCCCGCCGACGCGGTGGTCCTCGCCACCGGCGGGGGTGGGGCGGGAGGCGGGGACGACGAGGCGCGCGGGGCCCCGGGGGGGAGGGGCGCGGGGGGGCCGCGGGGCGGGGGGGGGGCGGGCGACCCGGGCCTGTCGCCGCGGGCGCTCGACCCCCAGCCGCTGATGCGGGCCGGCCTGGTGGTCGACCACGCGATGCGGCCCCTCGACCCCGGCGGCGCGCCGCTCTGGTCGAACCTGCACGCCGTCGGCGCGCTGGTGGCGGGTGCGGAGCCGTGGCGCGAGAAGAGCGGCGAGGGCATCGCCATCGCCGGTGGGTACCGGGCGGCGACCGCGATCATGGAGGGACGATGAGCCACACGCTCGACGAGCTGATGCGCGACTCGCTCGACCACTGCGTCAAGTGCACGATCTGCGAGACGCACTGCCCCGTGGCCGCGGCCACGCCCCTCTTCCCCGGCCCGAAGTACGTGGGCCCCCAGGCCGAGCGCTACCGCGCGCCCGGCGGGCCGTCGCCCGACCACTCCCTCGACCTCTGCAGCAGCTGCGGCATCTGCACCCAGGTGTGCCCCCAGGGCGTGAAGATCGCCGAGATCAACAGCCAGGCCCGGGCGCAGCTCAAGGAGGACCACGGCGCCCCGCTGCGCGACAAGCTCATCGCGCGGCCCACCCTCGCCGGGCGCCTCGGGTCGCCCGTCGCGCCGATCGCCAACCGGAGCCTGCGGGTGCGGCCGCTGCGCGTCGCGATGGAGAAGACGCTGAAGATCCACCGGGATGCGCCCCTGCCCGCCTGGGCGGGCGGACGGTTCAACCGGTGGGCCCGCCGCAACGGGCACAAGGGCAGGCCGGACCCGGCGCGGGCGAACCGCACGGTCGTCTACTTCCACGGCTGCGGCGTCGACTACTACGAGCACGAGACCGCGCGCGCCACGATGGCGGTGCTGGAGCATCAGGGCGTCGAGGTGATCGTGCCGCGCCAGGGCTGCTGCGGCCTGCCGCTCCAGAGCAACGGGCTGTTCGACGACGCCCGCGGCTACGTCCGGCGGCTCGCGGGGCAGCTCGCGCCGTACGCCCGCGCCGGACACGACATCGTCTCGAGCTCCACCAGCTGCGGGCTCATGCTGAAGCGCGAGGCGCGGGAGATCCTGGGCGTCGACGACGACGACCTGCGCGCCGTCCGGGAGCGCCTCTACGACGTCATGGAGTACCTCGACATGCTCCACGAGCGGGGCGAGCTGAAGACCGACGACCTGGAGCCGGTGGACCTGGACGTGCCGTACCACGCCCCCTGCCAGCAGCGCGGCCACGGCATCGGCACGCCGGCGATGCGGCTCATGGCGCTGATCCCCCAGCTGCGGCCGCGCCAGATCGACGCCACCTGCTGCGGGGTGGCGGGCACGTACGGCCTGAAGCGCGAGAAGTACGACATCGCGATGGCCGTCGGCGCCCCGGTGTTCGCCGGCGTGCGCGAGGGCGGCGCCGAGCTGTCGGCCTGCGACTCGGAGACCTGCCGCTGGTGGATCTCGGACGCGACCGAGCGGCCGTCGGTGCACCCCGTCGAGCTGCTGCGCCGCTCCTACCGCCTCCCCCTGTAGCGCCGCGGCACCCGTGATCGGGATCGTCGTCGTCTCGCACAGCGCCGCCCTGGCGGACGGCGTGGTGGCGCTCGCGCGCGGGATGGCGGGCGACGAGGTGCCGATCGAGGCGGCGGGCGGCATCGACGAGCCGGGGGCGCTCGGCACCGATGCCGTGAAGGTGATGGCGGCCATCGAGGCCGCCGGGGCCGGCGGCGCCCTTGTACTGATGGACCTCGGCTCCGCGGTGCTCTCCGCCGAGACGGCCCTCGACCTCCTGGACGACGAGACCCGCGCGCGGGTCCTGCTCTGCGAGGCGCCCCTGGTGGAGGGGGCGGTCGCGGCGGCGGCGGCCGCACGGGCGGGGGCGTCGTTGGAGGAGGCGGCCGCCGAAGCGCGCAACGGCCTGGCGGGGAAGGTGGCCCACCTGGGCGGCCCCGAGCCCGCCGCCGCGCCCGCGGCGGCCCCCGATGACGAGGGCGGCCCCTGGGAGTCGGCCGAGGCCACCGTGGCCGGTGCGCACGGCCTGCATGCCCGCCCCGCCGCCGCCGTCGTCCGGGCCGCCGCCGACGCGCAGGCCGAGGTGCGCATCCGCAACCTCACCACCGGCGCGGGACCCGCCCCCGCGCGCAGCCTCACGGGGCTCGGGGTGCTGGGCGCGCTGGAGGGCCACCGGGTGCGCGTCGAGGCACGCGGCCCGGGGGCCGCCGCGACGGCGGCCGCCATCGCCGCCCTCATCGGGACCGACGAGGGCGGCGGTTCCGCCCCCGTCGCCGCGATCGCCGACGCGCCCGTGGCGGCGCCCGCCGAGGGCACGCGCCTTACGGGCGTTGCCGCGGCGCCGGGGCGCGCGCTGGGACCCGCCCGCCCCGTCGGAGGCTCCGGCGGCGTCCCCCCGGCCGAGCCGTCGGGCGATCCCGCCGCCGAGCGGGCCGCGCTGGACGACGCCCTCGCGGCGGTGGCGGACGACATCACCGCGATCCGGGGGACCGCGGCGCCCGAGACCGCCGACATCCTCGAGGCCCAGTCGCTCGCCCTGGCCGACACCGAGCTGGTGGGGGCGGCGCGGGCGGCGATCGACGGCGGGCGCTCCGCCGCCCGCGCCTGGCACGACGCCGTCGAGGCGGCGGCGGCCGCCTACGACGGCCTCGGCGACGAGTATCTGCGGGCGCGCGCGGCCGACCTGCGCGACCTGGGCCGGCGCGTGGTGGCCCGCCCCGGGGGCGGCGCACTCGGCGGCGGCGCCGCGCCGGCCGGGCTGGGGGCCCGGGGCCTCGGGGCCGCCGAGGTGGCCGAGCTGGACCCGGCGCGTGTCCGGGCCCTGGCGACGGCGGGCGGAGGGCCCACCTCGCACGCGTCCATCATCGCCCGCGGCCTCGGCATCCCGGCGGTCGCGGGACTCGGGCCGTCGGTGCTGGCGATCCCGGCGGGCACGACGCTGATCGTCGACGGCGGCGCCGGGACGGTCGATGTGGCGCCGGACGCCGAGGCGGTCGCCGCACACGAGGCCCGCGCCCGCGACGACGCCGCCCGCGAGGCCCGCGCCCGCGAGCGGTCGGGTGAGCCGGCGGTGACCTCGGACGGCCGGCACGTCGAGGTGGCCGCCAACATCGGCGGCCCGGGCGACATCGGCGCCGCCGTGGCCGCGGGCGCCGACGGGGTGGGCCTGCTGCGCAGCGAGTTCCTGTTCCTGGACCGCGCCGAGCCGCCCTCCGAGGACGAGCAGGCCGCCGCCTACGAGAAGGCGGTCCGTGCCTTCGGCGGCCGCCGTGTGGTGGTGCGGACCCTCGACGCCGGCGCCGACAAGCCGTTGCGCTACATAACCTCCGCCGCCGAGGCCAACCCGTTCCTCGGGGTGCGCGGCCTGCGCCTGGCGCTCGCCCATCCGGACGCGCTGCGCACCCAGCTGCGGGCGGTGCTCCGCGCCGCGGCGGCGGGCCCGATCGGCATCATGTTCCCCATGGTCAGCGAGGTCGAGGAGCTGCGGCGCGCCAGGGCGGCGCTCGACGAGGCCCGCGCCTCACTGGTGGAGGAGGGCGCCGACGTGCCGGCGGTGGAGGTCGGCGCGATGGTCGAGGTGCCCGCCGCCGCCGTGATGGCCGAGGAGCTCGCCGCCGAGGCCGACTTCCTGTCGATCGGCACCAACGACCTGACCCAGTACGTGATGGCCGCCGAGCGCGGCAACGCGGGCGTCGCCCGCCTGTCGGACCCCGTCCATCCCGCGGTGCTCCGCCTGATCGACCGCGTCGCCCGGGCCGGCGCGGCCGCCGGTACGCGGGTGGCGGTCTGCGGCGAGGCCGGGTCCGACCCCGCGGCCGTGCCGCTGCTGGTGGGGGTCGGCGTGGGCGAGCTGAGCGTCGCGCCGCGGCGGGTGCCGCTGGTGAAGGCCCAGGTGCGCGGCCTGGACACCGACGCGGCGCGGGCCCTGGCCGACCGCGCGATGGGGCTGGAGGGCGCCGCGGAGGTGCGGGCGCTGGTGGCGCTGGAGGCCCCGCCCGGGTGAGCGGACCGGTGCTCGTGACGGGCGGCAGCGGCTTCGTGGGCGGCGCCGTGCTGGCGCGCCTGGTCGCCCGGGGGCGCGAGGTGCGCGCGCTGACGCGCTCGGTGGCGTCGGCGGGCGTGCTGTCGCGCGCCGGCGCCCAGCCCGTGCGCGGCGACATCATGGACCCGCCGTCGCTGGCCCGGGCGATGGAGGGCGTCGATGTGGTCTACCACCTCGCGGGACTCAACGGCTTCTGCCTGCCCGACCCGTCGGAGCTGACGCGCCTGAACGTGGAGGGCACCCGCCGGGTGGTCTCCGCCGCGGCCGACGCCGGGGTGCGCCTGGTGGTGCACACCTCCTCGGCGGCCACCATCGGCGAGCCGAAGGGCGCCGTGGCGACCGAGGCGACCCCCCACCGCGGCACCTTCCTCTCGGCCTACGAGCGGTCGAAGTTCGAGGCCGAGAAGGTCGCGTTCGGCACGGCGGCCGCCCGGGGGATCGCGCTGGTGAGCGTGAACCCGTCGTCGGTGCAGGGGCCGGGCCGCACCCGCGGGACCGCGAAGATCCTGATCGACGCGCTCAACGGCAGGCTGGGGGCGGTGGTCGACTCGCGGATGTCCCTGGTCGACGTCGGCGACTGCGCGGAGGGGCATCTGCTCGCCGAGGAGCGGGGCACGCCGGGGGAGCGCTACATCCTGTCGGGGGTCACGCTCACCGTGACCGAGGCCCTGGCGCTGCTGGGGCGCATCACCGGCACCGAGCCCCACCCGCGGACGCTGCCCGGCGCGGTCGCCATGGCGGCGGCGGGGGGCGTGGAGCTGCTGGCGCGCCTGCGGCGGCGGCGGCCGCCCGTGTGCCGGGAGATGGTGCGGACGCTGCTCCACGGTCACGCCTACGACGGCGGCCGGGCCACCCGGGAGCTGGGGCTCGCCTACACCCCGCTGGAGGGGTCGCTGCGGCGGACGGTCGACTGGTACGTGTCGGAGGGGCTCGCCCCGGCCTCGAGCGCGCCCCGGTAGTAGGCCCACGCCGCCATCACGCGGCGCATCCGCTCCAGCTCGTCGTCCAGGAACTCCTCCCGGTTGCGCGGGTCGCCGAGCGCGACCGCCACGAAGTAGAGCGACGCGAACCCGCCGAGCATCGCCGCGACCCGCACCAGCGCCTCGGTCAGCACCACCTCCCGGCCGGAGATGCTGACGGCCGCGAACACGTTGGGGGTCTCGCCGATCCACTCCTCGGTGAGCTGCCGGTCGACGATCAGGATCCCGAGCAGCCCGAATGTCAGGCCCACGGCGACGCCCACGGCCAGCACCCGGATGCCGAGCGACACGACCAGCGCCACCGCCACGTTCACCCGCGCCGGGCGCTCCAGCGGCGGCACCGCCGGCGTCACGCCCCCGCGGACGAGGGCCGCGGCGGGCGTCTGGAGGGCGTCCCGCTCCATCTGCTCCCCCGGCTCGGGCGCCATGAGCGCGCGTCGCTCGCGGCGCAGCCCCGCCACCAGGATCACGGTCGAGAGGAGCCCGAACAGGATCAGCACGAAGCCGAAGCGCCAGCCCTCCAGCCGGCCGAAGGCCCGCCACGTCTCCTGGGCCAGCGACAGGAACAGCAGGACGGCCAGCAGGGGCGGCAGGGCTCGCAGGGCGACCGACGCGGTGGCGGCCAGCCCGTCGAGCGCCGGGCGCCACTGGTGCACGAGCAGCGCGAGGCCGCCGAGGTCGAACAGCACCCACACGATCAGGGCGGTGGCCAGCGCCACGCCCACCAGGCTGAACGCCAGCGCCAGCGGCCCCAGGTCGGTCCGCGCCACGAGGACGACCGCGACCACCAGCACCAGGGCGCCTGCGGGCAGGCGCCAGCGCAGGGTGGTGTCGCGGCCGCGGGCGTCGTCGGTCAGGTGCGGCAGGCCGGAGCGCCGGAAGAAGCCCTCGACGGCGGCGAGGTCGTCCGCCGGGGGCGCCGGGGGGGTGGTCATCGGCGGCGGCGCGGCCGGCGCTGGACGGCGATCGGTCGCTCCAGCACGACGCGCCGGGCGGTGAGCCCCCGCGGGCCGGCCTCCACGAACCCGATCGCGGGCAGCCGGTCGGCGTCGTCGATGTGCTTGCGGTACCGCCGGTACGCCCACGGGATGGCCCCGCTGGTGGGGACGCGGCCCTCGAGCATCTCGTTCACGAACACCGCGCCCGGCGAGAAGTGGCGCACCCCGTCGACCATGTGGTCGAAGCTCAGGTGCAGGTGGCCGGTGATCACCATGTCCACGCCCGTGAACCGCCCCACCATCTCCCGGGCGAACCCCAGCAGCACGGGCCGGGCGGCGGCCACCGAGAGCAGGCTGGACGAGAGCTCCAACCCGGGGCGGCGGGTGCCGTGCGTCACCCCGATCCGGAACGGCCCCGCGGGCACCACCAGGCTCAGGGGCAGATGCCGCAGCGGGCCGCGGTCGTGGTTGCCGCGCACGGCGGCGACGGGCGCCACCTCGCGCAACTCGTCCAGCACGCGCGGCTGCGCGACGTCGCCGGCGTGGACGATCAGGTCGACGCCGTCGACGCGCTCCAGCACCTCTGCCGGGAGGGTGGGCAGGTGCTCGCCCACGTGCGAGTCGGCGACCACGCCGATCCGCACCGTCCCGTCCCGTGGCTTGCTAGGAGCCGGTCGGGGAACCAAGGGCGTGCGGCTCGCCGAGCGAAAACCAAGCGATTCGGTGGCCGCGGCCCATGCCGATGCTGGTTGCATCGGCATTGACGCGGACGCCGAAGCGTGCCGGTTTGCAGCCGGCGGACGCGCGGCCGACTTCCACGACCGGCTCCTAGAGCCCCATGGCGTGGAACCCGGCGTCGACGAAGATCGTCTCGCCGGTGACGCTCGCCGACAGTGGCGACGCCAGGTACACGGCGGTGTCGGCCACCTCGTCCTGGGTGATCTCGCGGCGCAGGGGCGTGCGGCTGGCGATGGTGTCGGCCATCGTCCCGAATCCGGGGATGCCGCGCGCCGCCAGGGTGCGCACCGGCCCGGCCGAGATCGCGTTGACGCGGATGCCGCTCTCGCCGAGGTCCCACGCCAGGTGGCGCACGATCGCCTCGAGGGCCGCCTTCGCGACGCCCATCACGTTGTAGCCGGGCACGGCCCGGTCGGCGGCGATGTACGACAGCGTCATGATCGATCCGCCCCCGCCGGCGCGCATGTACGGCTCGGCCTCCCGGGCGAGGGCGGCCAGCGAGTAGGCCGACACGTCCACCGCCAGGTGGAAGCCCTCGCGGCTGGTGTCGACGAAGCGGCCGCCCAGATCCTCGGGCTTCGCGTAGGCCACCGCGTGGACGAGGGTGTGGATGGTGCCGCCGAGGGCCTCCGCGGCGCCGGCGACGGCGCTGGTGATCTGGGCGTCGTCCTGGACGTCGAGGGGCAGCACGCCCGCGCAGTTCGCGAGCTGGTCCGCCAGCTTGCGCACGTCGCCCTCGGTCCGCTCGCCCTGGTAGGTCAGCACCAGGCGCTGGCCCGCCTGGTCCAGCTTGCGCGCGATCGCCCACGCGATGCTGCGCTTGTTGGCCACGCCGACCACCAGGCCGGTGGTGCCCTCGAGGAGCTCCGGCACGCGTCCTCCCTCTCGCCGCGTCGGGTCCGGCACCCGCGTGCCGCCCGGGATCCGGCGGGCACCGTAGCACCGGGCGGCCCGGCCCGGTTGCGGCGGGGGGCGGGGGCGGCGAGCATCCGGCGGATGCGCCGCGCCCTGGTCCCCGCCCTCGCCCTCGTGCTGTTCCTGCTGGCGGCGGCGACCGCGTCGGCCCACCCCACCCTGGTCACCACCGACCCCGTCGCCGACACGAAGCTGGGCGCCGCGCCCGCGGCAGTGACGCTCACGTTCTCCGAGCCGGTCGAGCTGGCACGCCAGAACAGCGGCGACGTGGTCGACGAGTCCGGCGAGAGCGCCACCCGCGGGCCGGCGGTGCAGGGGGGTGACACGCGGGAGGTGCGGATCCCGCTCCGCCCCGGGCTCGCCGACGGCACGTACACGGTGCGCTACTCGGTGATCGGCGCCGACTCCCACGTGGTGGGCGGGGTGTTCGTGTTCGGCGTCGGCGACGGGGCGCTGAAGGACCCGTACCTCGCGGGCATCGCCACCGGCCCCTCGGAGACGGGGCCGTGGGGCACCAGCTCACGGTTCCTGGAGTTGGTGGGGCTCGGGGGGCTGATCGGGCTCATCGCGTTCCGATGGCTCGTCTGGGCTCCCGCACTGCGGCGGCCGCTGGCGTCGGCCAGCGAGGCGGAGCGCGAGGCGGTCACGACATGGGGCCGCGACGCCTTCTGGGTGGGCTTCGGCGTGCTGGCGGTGGGCGCGATGATCGCCGAGGGCTACCTGCTGGTGGTGCAGAGCGCGAGCGTGCTCGGGACGTCGGTGTGGGGGGCGATCGGCGACGCCACCGGCATCAGCGAGGTGCTGGGCGGCACCCGTTTCGGGTCGTTGGTGCAGCTGCGCGGGGCGCTCCTGTTCGGCCTGTTCGCGCTCGGCGCGGCGCTGTTCATCCGCGAGTACGGCAGCAGCAACCAGCCGCGCGCCGCCACGCTGGAGGGCCCGCGCTGGTCGGCGGTCCTGATGGGCGGGCTGCTGCTGGCGGTGCTGGGCGGGATCGCGGCGCAGGGCCACGCGAACGTCGCCGACGTCGCCTGGCTCCAGATCGGCACCCAGCTGGTGCACCTGGTGGCGGTGGCGGTCTGGATCGTGGGCCTCGCGATGATCGCCCTCATCCACGTCCGGCTTCCGCGGCTCGCCCCCGACCGGGGCTCGGCCCTGGCCGCGCGCGTCCTCGCGCGCTTCTCGAAGGTCGCGCTGATCGCGGTGGCCGTCGCGGTGGTCACCGGCGTCATCCGCTCCCTGGCGGAGATGGACGACCCCACCGAGCTCTGGGACACCTCCTACGGCCGGAGCGTCCTGATCAAGGTGGCGCTCCTCATCCCGATCGGCGTGCTGGCCCTCTACAACCGCAAGGTGATCGTGGCGCTCCGCCCCGTGCGCCATCCGAACGCCGCGACCGTGCGCCTGGTCCGCCGCCTCGCCGGCGCCGAGCTGATCCTGTCGGTGGTGATCGTGGTGGTCGCCTCCGTCCTCGTCGCCCAGGTGCCCGGGGCGAGCTAGGGACGATTCCTTTCCGGGACGCGCACGGCGTCCTCGTCCGTCAGTCAGGGTGTGGACCTGCCCGGGATGGCCGACAGCACCCTCGTCACCCGCGCGCGCGCCGGCGTGGCGGGCGCCGCGGACGAGCTCTTCCGCCGCCACTGGCGCGACGCGTGGCGGCGGGCGTACGCCGTCACCGGGCGGCGGGAGGCGGCGGACGACGTGGCGCAGGACGCGATCGTCCACGCGCTCTCACGCCTGGACGATCTCGCCGACGGGGACCGCTTCGGGGCCTGGCTCAACGCGATCGTCGCCCGTCGCGCGATCGACCTGCTCCGCCGCGAGCGACGGCTGGTGGACCTGGACGCCGCGGGCGAGCCGGTCGTCGAGTGGGCGGGTGCGGGCGACGAGGCGGGGCTTCGCCCCGCGGTGGCCGCACTCGACCCGGACCGCCGTGCGGTGGTCGTGATGCGGTACTGGCTGGACATGACGCCGCCGGAGATCGCCGACGCCCTCGACGTCCCCCTCGGCACCGTCCACTCCCGCCTGGCCCGCGCGCTCACCGACCTGCGCGCGGCGCTCGCGGAGGGCTCACGTGCCTGAGCTCGAGACCCTCCTCCGCGACGCCCGGCCCGACTGGCCGGAACCCTCCACCGGTGCCGAGGCGCGCGCCCGCGCCGCCCTCGGGCTCGGTCCCGCCCCGCGGTCGCCGCGCGGCTGGCTCGCCCGGACCGCCCGCGCCCGCGGCACCCGGCTCCTCATCCCCGCCGCCCTGCTCCTGACCGCCGGTGCCGCCGTCGCCGCGACCCTGATCGGCACCAGCTCCTCCGGAGCCCCTGTCGGCAGCCCCGCGTCCCTCGACTTCGGTCCGCCCGAGACGGTGGGCGGACCGGTGAGCCTCATCGACGGCCTCCCCGCCGTCGCGGTCGATGGCCGGGGCGTGGTGACCGTCGTCTGGGGCCGGGCGGGCCGGATCGTGGTCAGCTCCCGGGCTCCGACGGGCGGCTGGTCCGCACCGGAGCGGGTCTCCGACCCGGCACGACGGGCCGCGTACCCCCGGGTCGGGACCGACCGCGATGGCGACGTGACGGTGGTCTGGCGCGAGCGCATCGCCGCGACCAGGGTGACCCAGCGGTTCACACTGCCCAGCGGCGCGCCGGCCGGATACCTCACCGAGCTCACCGGCCAGCGCTGGGCCGTCGTCGCCCGCAGCAGGCCCGTGGGCGGGGCGTGGTCGCCCCCGCGCCGGCTCTCCGGCGAGACCGCATCCGTGCGGGACATGGAGGCCCCTGGCCTGGTCGTGATGCCGGACGGCCGGGCCGTGGTGACCTGGGACGTCGCGGGATCGGTGTGGTCGCGCGGGCGGCCGCCGGGCGGCGACTGGTCGGCGGCCGAGCGCGTCGGCGGCGACGGCGGCGAGGCGGTCGACCCACAGCTCACAGGCCCGCCCTCCGGTGGCGCCGTACTGACGTGGTCGAACCGCATCGCGACGGGGACCGACCGCCGCTACGCGATACGGGCGGCCGTCCAGGGCACCGACGGGACGTGGGGCGACGCCGCCGTGATCGACGACGCAGCCGTGAACCCGCCGCACGCCGCCCCGGCGCTCGGGCGCGACGGGGACGCGGCGGTCGCGTGGATCTCGGAGAGCATGGACCGCACCGAGACGTCCGCGTCCGTCCGGTCGCCCGGCGGGAGTTGGAGCGCCGCCGCCCTCGTGGACACGACCCCGCGGCTGTTCGGGCTACGGGGCGCGCCGGCGATCGACGGTGACGGCCGCGCGGTCGTCCTCTCCGGGCCCCGCGGAGCGGCGTCCGTGCGCGGGGACGACGGGATGTGGCGGCCCCTTCCGCTGTCCCCGATCGCCGGGCGGGCGTTCGGGCTCGCGGCGTTCGCCGACGCGGCGGGGGGCGTCATCGTCGTCCGGGGGGCGTCAGCGCCCTCCCACCTGGTGGTCGAGCGGGCGACCGGCGCGGGTGGCCCGGTCCGGGTGGCCGCATCCGCCGCTTCGACCGCGCCGGTCGCCGCCGCGGGGCCGGACGGCACGACCGCGCTCGCGTGGGCGCGGAGCGGTCCGTCCTCCGCCGCCGTGGTGGCCGTGGCGGAGCCTCCTCGATGAGCGCCACGTGACGATGCGGACCGCCGTCGTCGCGGGGATCGTGGCCGCGCTCGCGCTCAGCGCCGTCGTGGCGGTCTGGGCGACGCGGGGGGACGACGCCGGCGCCTGGAGCGCACCGCAGGCCACCGGGCAGGGGCCCGATGCGGACGCCGCGGTCGCGGGCGACGGCACGGCCGTCGCGGCGTGGGCCGACGAGGATCGGGGCGCCACGGCGGTCGTCGCCGCCGAACGGCGCCCGGGCGGGGCCTGGAGCACCCCGCGGACGATCCTCCCGGCGCAGCGCTGGACGGTCCGGAACGTCTCGGTCGCGGCGGGCGCGGGCGGCGACGTCGCCGTGGCCTTCCGGCTCATCGGACGCCGCGGGGGACGCGGCATCGTCATGGGCGCATATCGCCCCGCCGGCGGCGGGTGGGAGACCCCGCAGGCGCTCACGCGGGTCGGCGCGGGCTACGGCGACCTGGCCACCACCGTCGGAACTGACGGCGGGGTCGCGGTTGCCACGGCGGCGGTCGGCACCCGGACGCACCTGGACGCGAGCGTCCGGGACCCGGGCGACTCCTGGACGGACCCCGCCGAGGTCGCGCGGGGCCTCATCGTCGCGCGCCCCGGCGTCGCGGTGGCGCCCGGCGGTCGCGCGTACGTCGCCACCGTGGAGGGGTTCGGCCGGAGCACCCGGCTCGCGGTGTACGTCCGCGGCAGCGGCGGCTGGCGGGCCGCGCCGGCCCCCGCGGGGGCCGCCGACGGCGTCGGCGCGGTGGCGCTCGCCGCCGGCGGCGACGGAACGCCCGTGGTGGCGTGGACCCGGCGCGGCCGCGGGGGCGCCACCACGCTCGCGGCCAGCGCGCTGCGCAGCGGGGCGTGGGGGCCGTCGCAGGTCCTCGACCGGGGGGCCCTGGCGACGACGTTCGGGGACCTGGCGGTGGCGCCGGCGCCCCGGGGCGCCGCGATCGCCTGGGCCCGGTGGCAGCGCGAATGGACCCGCGTCGCCGTGCGCGCCGCGTTCGTCCGCGACGGCCGGGCGGCCGCGCCGGCCGTCGTCGACCTCTTCGACGTCCCGGACCTCCGCGCGGGCGCGCAGGTCTCGACGCCCGGGCCGCCGCCGACGCGCATCAGCGTGTCGCAGTCGGAATCCCCGGTCCTGCTCTGGGACCGTCTGGTCGGCCGCGCGCCCGCCTTCGCGGGTCGCCTCCACGTGAGCCGCACCGCCGCCTCCGGCGGGTGGACGCCGCCCGAGGCGGTCGATGCCGCGCCCATCGACGGCTGGCCCCTGGCCGTCGGCGCGACCCGCGACCGCGTCGTGGCCAGCTGGACGGAGTACGTGTCCCCGGCGACCGGCGGCATCCGCGTCGTCGCCGCGGAGCGCATCGGCTAGCCTTCGGCGGTTGACGCGTCGAGGAAAGGTGCGACCCGAACCATGAGCACGCTGACCCTGCCCGAGGGAGTCCAGATCACGGCCGACGTCTCGCCCGAGATGGCGGAGATCCTCACCCCGGACGCGCTCGCCCTGGTGGCGAAGCTGCACCGCGCCTTCGAGCCGCGGCGCCGGGAGCTCCTGGAGGCCCGGGTAGCGCGTGCCGCTCGCCTGGACGCCGGTGAGCTGCCGGACTTCCTGCCCGAGACGAAGGCGATCCGCGACGACCCGTCGTGGAAGGTCGCGCCCGCACCGGCCGACCTCCAGGACCGCCGCGCCGAGATCACCGGCCCCGTCGACCGGAAGATGATCATCAACGCCCTCAACTCCGGGGCGAAGGTGTTCATGTCCGACTTCGAGGACTCGAACACGCCCACCTGGGAGAACACGATCCAGGGGCAGATCAACCTGCGCGACGCGGTGAACGGGACCATCTCGTTCTCCAGCGGCGGCAAGGAGTACGCGCTGGGCGAGAACCTCGCCACGCTGCTGGTGCGCCCGCGCGGCTGGCACCTGCTCGAGAAGCACGTCCTGGTGGACGGCGACCCCGTCTCGGCCGGCATCTTCGACTTCGCGCTCTACATGTTCCACAACGCGAGGACGCTGCTGGACAAGGGGTCGGGCCCGTACTTCTACCTCCCCAAGATGGAGAGCCACCTCGAGGCCCGGCTCTGGAACGACATCATCGTGATGACGCAGGACGAGATCGGTGTCCCGCAGGGCAGCGTCCGCGCGACCGTCCTCATCGAGACGATCCTGGCCGCGTTCGAGATGGAGGAGATCCTCTACGAGCTGCGCGACCATTCGGCCGGCCTCAACTGCGGCCGCTGGGACTACATCTTCAGCGTCATCAAGAAGTTCCGCAGCCGCCCCGACTTCGTGCTCGCCGACCGGGCGCTCGTCACCATGACGACCCACTTCATGAACAGCTACTCGCTGCTGGCGATCAAGACGTGCCACAAGCGCGGCGCCCACGCGATCGGCGGCATGGCCGCGCAGATCCCGATCAAGAACGACCCGGTCGCCAACGAGGAGGCCCTCGCCAAGGTGCGGGCCGACAAGGAGCGCGAGGCGAGCAACGGCCACGACGGCACCTGGGTGGCGCACCCCGGCCTCGTGCCGATCGCCGTCGAGGCGTTCGACGCCGTCATGCCCGGCCCCAACCAGCTGGACCGCCTGCGCGAGGACGTCGAGATCACGGCGAAGGACCTCTTGACGTTCGTGCCGGAGGGCCCCATCACCGAGGCCGGCCTGCGCACCAACATCAGCGTGGGGGTCCAGTACCTCGGCGCCTGGCTCAACGGCATCGGCTGCGTCCCGATCAACAACCTGATGGAGGACGCCGCCACCGCGGAGATCTCCCGCAGCCAGGTGTGGCAGTGGATCCACTCCGACAAGGGCGTCCTGGACGACGGCCGCGCGGTCGACGCGGAGCTGTTCCGCGCGCTGCTCGCGGAGGAGCTGGACAAGATCCACGCCCAGTACCCCGAGAACCTGCACGAGTACTTCGACCGCGCCGCCCGGCTCTTCGACGACATCTCCACGTCGGACGACTTCGTCGACTTCCTGACCCTCCCCGCCTACGACATGATCGACTAGCGGCTTCTCCGCCTCGTCCCGTTCTCGCACGGGACGGGGCGGCGGCCGCCATGCTGACGCGCGATGCGCCTGATGCTCATGCGCCACGGGATCGCGGAGGACGCCGGGCCCGGCACCGGCTTCCGCGACGAGCCGCGCGCCCTGACCGGCGACGGCCGCCTGCGGATGGAGCAGGCGGCGCGGGGGCTCCGGGCGCTCGGCGTGGAGGCGTCGCTCGTCCTGTGCAGCCCCCTCGTCCGGTGCCGCCAGACGGCGGAGATCGTGGCCGCCGCCCTGGGCCTCGAGCCGGTGGAGGACCCGCGCCTGCGACCGGGCATGGAGCTCGACGACCTGGCGGAGGCCCTGATGCGGCACCCCGCCGCCGACCCGGTGCTGGTGTGCGGCCACAACCCCGACCTTCCCCATGCCGTGGCCGACCTGACCGGCGGCGCGTCCGTCGACTTCCGCAAGGGGACGCTGGCGGTGCTCGACGTCGAGGCCGTCGCCCCCCGCGGCGGCCGCCTCCGCGCCCTCTACCCGCCGTCGGCGCTCCGCGCGATCGGGGGCGGCTGAGCCGGGCTACCCCTCGGCGGCGAAGATGATCCGGCCGCGCCGGACCTCGACGACCACCGCGCCGCGGGTGCCGCCGCCGCCGGCCGTCCAGCGCAGTGCCGCCTTCGCGCCCTGCTGCTGGGGCTCGTCCCACTCCTCGGCCAGCGCCGCGATCTCCAGGTGGCGGGCCGCCGCCGCATCAGCGCCGTGCAGCGTCCCGGCGGGGGCGAGCCACACGGCGTCGTCCGCGTAGGACTGCCGCAGCGTGTCCGCGTCGCCGGTCCGTGCGGCGCCGACCACGGCCAGCAGCACGGGCAGGGCGCCGGCCTCGCGCTCCGCGTCGGTGGGGTGGCCGCCGGCCATTGTGCTCCCGGTGCCCGGCGGGCGGGCCCGGTGCTACATCCCCTGCGCCTGCAGCGGCTCGATGGAGCGCGCGAACAGGGGCAGGAGCTCCGGCGAGAGCACGCTCGGGGCCGTGTCGACGAGCTCGGTCACGATCGCGACCCGCTCCTCCTCGGCCTTCTCGCGGACGGCCTCCCAGCCCTTCTGCTCGCCCTCGCGGTCGACGGCCAGGTCGGCCATCGTCATCGCCACCTTCTCCGCCACCCGGGGGCGGGACAGCATGTCGTGGGCGTCCACCAGCAGGATGAGCCGGATCCACCCCTGCGATCCGTGCTCGGCGGCGTGGCGCGACCACTCCGGCGAGACGTGCGGCGTCAGGCGCGCGGTCAGCGCGCCCCAGTTCTCCTCGAGCTCGCTCACACGCGCGAGAGGAGGTCGGCCTTCTTCGCCTCGAACTCCTCCTCCGAGATCAGCCCCTCGTCGCGCAGGCGGCCGATCTCGCGGATGAGCTCTGCGGGGGTGGCGTCGGCGGGGGTGCGGCGCCGCATCGTGACGCGCGGGTCGCCCACCAGGCGCGAGAGGTCCTCGCCCGCCTGGCGCGCCAGCTTCGCGCACTGGTCGATGACGCGCTGCAATTCCTGGCCCACGTCACGCGCCGCCTGGCGCATCTGCTCCTGGGGATCGCTGCTCACGGGACAAGACTACCGCGCGCGGCGGTTGACGGCCGACGCGCCGGGGGTGGTACCGTCCGAGATGATGAACCCGGTAACGATCGACGCGGACTCCCGCGCCGACCTCGCCCAGCGGGCGACCGCGGCGCTCGAGCAGCTCGCGTGCCGGGCCGGGCGCGAACTGGACCGCCATGCCGGCGGATACGGACTGTCCGACGCGAAGCTCGAGGTGCTCGGGGTGCTCTGCTGCCAGGACGAGCGGCAGGCGTGCCTGCACGCCCTGGGCGACGAGCTGGGCGTGACCCGGCCGAACGTGACCAAGCTGGTCGACGGCCTGGAGCGCGGAGGCCTGGTGGAGCGCGTGCCCCACCCGCGCGACGGCCGCATGGTCCAGGCGCGCCTCACCACGCAGGGCGAGGAGATGGCCGCCGAGGCCCTCCCCGGCCGCGAGGACCTGATGCGCAGGATGTGGGACGCGCTCGACGACGCGGAGCTGGCCCAGCTGGTCGGCCTGCTGGACGCGGCGGCGCGGCGCCGCGCGACGATCCCCTCCGCCTGAGTCGCCCTCTGAGTCGGGCGTACGTCTCGCGCGGTCGCGCGTGCGGGGACGGTCACCGCGGTGGCGCCGGTGGCGTTCCTCAACCCCTCGGCCCCCGTGTTTCCGTCGTCCTCCTGGCCCATGCCGCGGGACGGCCATCGGCCACATGACATCCGGGCGTGGGTGGCCCTTCCTCCACTCCTGCGCCCCGGTGCCCGTGGTTCTGGCGCTCGCCTTCGGATGGTCCGACCGGCGGCCGCCGCCGCGGCTCGTGCCGATCCGGCGGGCCCACCTCACCGTTCGCTCGGCTTGCGCCTTCGTGGGCGGCGTCGTCATTCGTCGCGGGCCGGATGCTCGCGGAGCGACCCGTCGCCCCGATCCCCGGCGTGGACATCCCAGACGGGCCCGGGCGACACTGAGACCAACCTGCAGCTCGGGTGCTCGGCACGACGATGGGCGTGCTGGCCAGCGCCGCCATCCTGCGGCGCGAGCGGTGCCGCGGCGGCCGGCGTGGTGACGACGGCCGCCGCGGCGATCCCTCCTACCGGGAGCCGATCTCCACGTAGTCGCGCTCGTCCGCGCCGACATACACCTGGCGGGGGCGGGAGATCTTCTGCTCCTTGTCGCCGATCATCTCCCGCCACTGGGCGACCCAGCCCGGGGTGCGCCCGATGGCGAAGAGGACCGTGAACATGTCGGCGGGCATGCCGAGCGCCTCGTAGATGAGGCCCGAGTAGAAGTCGACGTTCGGGTACAGCTTGCGCTTGACGAAGTACTCGTCCTCGAGGGCGATCTTCTCGAGCTCCACGGCAATCTCGAGGAGGGGGTTGACCCCGGTGACCTCGAAGACGTCGTCGCAGGCCTTCTTGATGATCGTGG
>OEIU01000710.1_pt1 | contig 27810 bp, 25 predicted proteins | sample 1539221 | NCBI WGS metagenome assembly OEIU01 (sample SAMN03792071, study PRJEB22550) | activated sludge metagenome | feature: wastewater treatment plant; material: activated sludge; isolation source: Wastewater treatment plant of a petroleum refinery complex | place: Argentina: Zarate | collected...
CATAGCGGCGGCTTTTCTGTGCTCCAATTGTTGTTGACAGTGCGCTGCGAACTTGAGCGGGTCCCGCGCCGCTTCGACGCCGCGAAAGGTCGCAGATCGTCCCAATCCGGGCTTGTGCGAAAACGATCGGGCATTGTGCGATTTTAGAGAATTTTCTGGCAGCCAGCCAGACTCTATCTGAGAAGCCGACAGGAGGCTTCCATGACGACTGCTTTGACCCTTATCGGCGGCCCTACGGTTCTGATCGAAATCGACGGCGTGAAACTCGTCACGGACCCGACCTTCGACCCGCCCGGCGGCTACCCCGCCGGCGCGATCACGCTCCGGAAGACCCGAGCGCCTGCGCTCTCCGCCGCCGAGATCGGCGCTGTCGACGCCGTGCTGTTGAGCCACGACCAGCACGCCGACAATCTCGATCCGGCAGGCCGCGCCTTTCTCGAGCAGGCGCGGACCGTATTCACGACGCCGGTCGCGCAGGGGCGCCTTGGGCTCGGCGTCGTGGTGACGCCTTTTCAGGACGAGATCTTGAAGGGCGCGAACGGTCGGCGCCTCATCGTCACGGGCGCGCCGGCGCGTCACGGTCCGCCCGGCATCGAGCCGATTTCCGGCCCCGTGACCGGCTTTCTCCTCGGCCGCGACGCGCCGGGCGACGCCGTCTACGTCACCGGCGATACGGTCTGGTACGAGGGCGTGGCGGAAGTCGCGCGCCGTTACCGGCCGAAGATCGTCGTGCTGTTTACCGGCTCCGCCGAGCCGCGCGGAAAATTCCACATGACGATGGACGCCAACGACGCGCTGGAGGCCGCGCACGCCTTTCCCGAAGCGGCGATCGTCGCCGTCCACAACGACGGCTGGGCGCATTTCATCGAGAGCGAGGCGGAGCTCCGTCAAGCGTTCGCCGCGCTCGGAGCCGGCGAAAGGCTCGTCGCGCTGCCGCCGGGCGAACCGGTGCGGTTCGCCTGACGCCGCTCACCACTTCGGCGGCGTCGAATCGAAGGGGTGATACTGGAACAGCCAGCTCTCGCTGAGAATCTTATCGTCGTTCGAAAGGTAGAGCCGCATTTCGACAGGATCCTGCCCCTCGACCGTCAGGTCGAACTGCGCGCGCCAGTGGCCGGGCACGTCGTCCGGCACGGCCTCGGTGAAGACGTAGGAGAAGGTTCCGCGCGAGGCCCAGAGTTCGGCCTTCGGCTTCACGCCCTTCGGCAGGCTGGCGAGCGGCCCGCCCAGAAACTCCACCATGAACTTGCGCACGCCCTTGGGGCGCGGCTGGCCGGGCACGCCGCCATTGCCGAGCCGCGTCGCCACGCAGCGCGCGAGATCGGTCGGATAGGGCTCGTCCGCCTTCCAGTGCAGCTTGTAGGCGAGGTCCCACACCTGCCCCGGCCGCGTGGGCTCGGCCGGCGTCCACATGGCCACGATATTGTCGTGGATCTCGTCGTCGGTCGGAATCTCGACCAGTTGCACCGCGCCCTTGCCCCAGTCGCCCTTGGGTTCGACCCACACCGAAGGCCGCAGATCGTAGCGCACACCGTCGAGATAATGATCGAAATTGCGGTCGCGCTGCAGAAGGCCGAAGCCTTTCGGATTCGTGTCGCCGAAAGCCGACGCCATCACGCGCGGCGCATTGTTGAGCGGCCGCCAAATATGCTCGCCTGTCCCCGTCCACATGGCGAGGCCGTCGGAATCGTGAATCTCCGGACGCCAGTCGTAGCCGTCGCCCTTGCGCGTCTCGGAGAACCAGTACATCGACGTCAGCGGCGCGATGCCGAAGCGGATGTAGTCCTTGCGCAGATGAAGCTGGCAGTCGACGTCCATCGTAACCGCCTTGTCGCGCATCATCACGAACTTGTAGGCGCCGACGATGCCCGGCCCCTCGAGCAGCGCGTGGATCGTGACATTGTGACCCTCCTCGGGCCCAATCCAGAATTTGGTGAAATCCGGAAATTCCTCCTCGCGCCCGCTCTGCCATGTGTCGAGCGCGATTCCGCGCGCGGAAAGCCCGTACTGGCGCAATTCGCCGATGGCGCGGAAATAGGAGGCGCCGAGAAAGGCGACCCAGTCGTTCTTGCGCCAGTCGAGCGGGCCGTCCTTGGGCTCCTGCAAGCGGAAGCCCGCGAAGCCCACGCCCTTCGGCAATTTGCGCGCGGGCGAGTCGGCGGGCATGTCGAAATAGGATTGATCGTAGAGGATTTCGCGCGCCTGCCCGCCCTCGACAACATGAACCTGGATCGCCTTGCGGAAGAATTTGCCGAGATGGAAGAAGGTCACCGGGCACTGCTGCGGCCCGGTCGCATAGACGGCCGAATCCGTGTCGTAGTGGATCTTGCCCCATTCCTCGTAGTTGAGTTTCTCCATGATGTCCGGCGACGGCTGCGGCGGCGGTTGATAGGGCAGCTTCACGAGCCGCGCGGCTTCGGCCTTGAGCCAGTCGAAGGAGAACGGCCTGGCCGGTCCGAGCTTCAGCTCCGCGGCCGTCGCGGGCGCGAGCGGCAATGTCGCGGCGAGGCCGGCCGCGCCTGCGGCGCCCAGAACCCTGCGACGGTCGATCTCGCTCATCGTCTTCCCCGAATCATGAAGGCGCGCGTCGGCCCGGCCCGGAAGCTAGCCGCGCGCGCCCATCGGTTCAAATCAGGCCCCATCCGGACTCGGCCCGGTGAATCAGCCGGAAAAATCAGCCCATGCCGAGCGCGGACAGGTAGAGATCGAGTATCTCCTCCTCTTCCTTGCGCTTGTGGCTGTCCTGCCGGCGCAAGGAGACGATCTTGCGCATGATCTTGACGTCGTAGCCGACCCCCTTGGCCTCGGCGTAGACGTCCTTGATGTCTTCCGCCAAAGCGCGCTTTTCCTCTTCGAGCCGCTCGATGCGCTCGATGAAGGCCTTGAGATGGCCGGAGTCGATGGAATTGGTGCTCATGGGATACTCGGACGAATGGCGACGGGGGAGTAGCGAGTAGCGAAAGGCGGCGGAGGGGGCAATAGAGGATCGCCCCCGGGTTGTCGCTGTCCCCGCTATTCGCTACTCCGTGATCGCAAAATTTCCGGGAGGCGACATGATCGAGGCGGTGATCTGGGATTTCGGCGGCGTCATCACGACGAGCCCGTTCGAGGCTTTCGCCCGCTTCGAGCGCGAGCGCGGCCTGCCGAAGGATTTCATCCGCATGATCAATGCGCGCAACCATCTCGAGAACGCCTGGGCGAAATTCGAGCGCGCGGAAGTCACCCACGCGGAATTCGACGAGCTCTTCGCCGCCGAAGCGCGCGCCGCCGGCGCCGAGGTGCGCGGCGCCGACGTGCTGCCGCTGCTCGCCGGCCTGCCGCGTCCCGAAATGGTCGAGGCGCTGAAGCGCATTCATGCGCGCATGAAGACCGGCTGCATCACCAACAATTTGCCGGCCAAGGAATCCGGCGCCATGGCCGGCATGTACAAGCAGGACATCATGAAGATGTTCAACCACGTCATCGAGAGCGCCAAGATCGGCCTGCGCAAGCCCGATCCGAAAATCTACGCGATGATGGTGGAAGCGCTCGCCGTCGATCCGGCGAAATGCGTCTATCTCGACGATCTCGGCGTCAACCTGAAGCCCGCGCGCGACATGGGCATGAAGACGATCAAGGTCGTCGAGCCCGGCCCCGCGCTCGATCAGCTCGAAAGCTACGTCGGCTTCGCGCTGCGCTGAGGCGCGTCAGCAGAGCTGGACGAGGATCATGACGAGGCCGACCATCGACACGGCCCACACGCCGGTGCGCAGCCACGGCACGCCCGCGACATAGACGGCGGCGTAGACCAGCCGCGCCCAGAAGAAAATCTGCGCGCCGAGCGCCGTCGTGGCGTTCGTCCGGCCTGCGATTTGCGCCACGAGCACGAGCGTGGCGAACAGGACGATGTTCTCCAGCATGTTGCGATGGGCGCGCGCGGCGCGGCCCGCCCAGCCCGTCAGGGCGGGCATGTCCTCGCGGTTGCCGGCGAGCGGCGGCAGTCCGACCTGCGTCTGCGCGCCGAGGGCCGCGACCAGCATCTGCACGATGGTCAGGGCGACCGACCAGACCAGCATCTTGAGTTCGATCGACATATCGTCCTCCCCCGCGCGTCTATACGTTTTGGCGCAGACCGCGTGTTTGCGGCGGCCTTGTCGACCCGCCGCTCAGATCACGGCTTCGATCAGGAAGGGTCCGCGCCGCGACAGCGCCGTCTTCATGTGCGCGACCAGCGTCTCGCAATCCGTCGCGCGCGCAGCCTCCATGCCGCAACCCCGCGCCAGCGCCGTCCAGTCGAGCGCGGGATTGTCGAGATCGAGCATGCGCTGCGCGTTGCGGCCGGGCTCGCCCGCGCCGACCTGACGGAGCTCGCCGCGCAGGATCGCATAGGAGCGGTTCGAGAAAATGATCGTCGTCACGTCCAGATTTTCGCGCGCCATCGTCCACAGCGCCTGCAGCGTATACATCGCGCTGCCGTCGGCCTGCAGGCTCAGCACCTTGCGGTCCGGGCAGGCGATCGCCGCGCCCGCCGCCATCGGCAGGCCGCTGCCGATCGCGCCGCCGGTGAGCTGAAGATAGTCGTGCGGCGGCGCGGAGCCGATGAAGCGGAAGAGCTGCCGCCCCGAGGTGACGGATTCGTCGCAGACGATCGCATTCTCCGGCATCAGCGCGGCGACCGCGGTCGCAACGGCGTCCGCCGTCAGCCGCCCGGTCGGGAGCGCCGGCCGCTCCAGCCGCGCCAGCGCGCCCTGCGCATTGCGCGGCGCGCCGAGTTCGTCGGCCAGCGCCTCGAGCGCGCCGAGCAGATCGTCGCCCGATTCCGCCAGCCGCGAAATCTCGCAATCGACCGGCGTCATCGCGCTCGGCTTGCCGGGATAGGCGAAGAAGCCGACAGGCGCCTTGGCGCCGACCAGGATCATGCGCTGCACGTCGGCCAGCATGGCGAGCGCCTGGTCGACCGGATAGGGCACGCGATCGATCGATACGCGGCCGGCGCCGCGCTCCATGCGCGCATTGGATTGCTGCGCGAGCAGGCGGACGCCCGTCGCGGCGGCGATCCGGCCGGCGACGGCGAGCGCGTCGGCGCGCAGGGCGACGCCCGACAGCAGAAGCACGGTCACCCCGCCCGCGCGAATTTTTCGCGCGACATCGCGCACGGTCTCTTGCGGAACGGCGCGCCGCGCCGCCGGCGGCGGCACGTTGGAGAGCGGCGCGCGCGTTTCGTTCCAGGCGGCGTCGGCCGGCAGGATCAGCGTCGCGATTCGTCCCGGCGGCGTGCGGGCCTCGGCGATCGCTTCAGCGGCGACACCCGAGACGGCGTCCGCGCTCGGCGCGCTCTTCACCCAATGCGACATCGGCCGCGCCAGAGCTTCGATGTCGGTGGTCAACGGCGCGTCATAGGCGAGGTGATAGGTCGCATGATCGCCGACGACGTTGATCATCGGCGTATTGCCGCGCTTGGCGTTGTGGATGTTAGCGAGACCGTTGGCGAGGCCCGGCCCCGTATGCAGCAGCGTCGCCGCCGGCTTGTCGGCCATGCGGGCGTAGCCGTCGGCCGCGCCGGTCACGACGCCTTCGAACAGGCCGAGCACGCAACGCATCTGCGGCTTGCGGTCGAGCGCGGCGACGAAATGCATTTCCGACGTGCCGGGATTGGCGAAGCAGACGTCGACGCCGCCCGCCAGCAAGGTGTCGCACAAGGCGTCAGCGCCGTTCATTGTCTCTCCCCGTCGGTTCGTCGGCCGCCGCGCGGCGGGCGTTGGATCGATTAAGAACGAAACGCGCCGCGAAGCAACGACGCGGCGATCATGGCCATGGTGCGAATTTGCGGGGGCGCGCCGTCACGTCCGCGTCGGATGCATCTCGATCCTGTGGACGCAGGGGTCGGCGAGCACGGGCTTGAGTTCGCGCGCGAGACGCTGCGCCCATTCCTCCTGGCCCTTCTCGTCGGCGATCAGGTCCTGCCGCAATTCGATCAGCGCATGCGGCAGGCCGCGCGAAGTTCCGAGCTCCCACATCGTGTCGCCGGCGAGCGCGCCGTCGTAAGGCTCGTTGTCGCCGACGACGAGATCGCGCTCGCCCTGCAATCCCGCGATCAGCGGCCTTGCAAGTCGCGGATCGCAATCCCACAGGAGCGCCACGTGCCACGGCCGCGCGGCGCCCTTCCACACGGGCGTGAAGGAATGGATCGAGACGATGGAGGGAATCCTGCCGCTCGCGCTCATGCGCTCGATTTCCGCAATCGCCGCGTCGCGATAGGCGCGCCAGTATTTTTCGCGCCGTCTTTCGACTTCGGCCGCGTCGATCCGCGCATTGCCGGGGATGAGCGCGCCGTCGGAGATGCGCATCACCAGCGTCGGATCGTCGCCGCCGCGATTGGGATCGATCAGCAGGCGCGAGAAGCAGGACAGCACCGCCGGCGCGTTCAGGAGCTTCGCCAGCCGCCGCGTCACGCCCGCCGCGCCGATGTCGTAGGCGATGTGGCGCGCGAAGGCTTCGGGCGGCAGGCCGAGCGAGCCGTACTCCGGCGGCAGGGCGTTGGACGCGTGATCGCAGACGATCAGGACGCCGGCGTCGGCCGGGCCCTCAATTCGTTCGACGGGCTGAAAATCGGACATGGGTTCAAACGCCACAGGACGCGCCGCGTTGCAAGTCGCCTCACGCGTCGCGCGCATAGATGTCCAGTCGCGCGGCGATGACGGCGAGGATCGCCTCGCGCGTCGCATCGCGCGAGCCGCCGAGCCATGCGGCGGCCAGCGGCAGTCGGCCGACGCCATTGTCCGCATCGGTCTTCAGCGGTACGAACCGCACGCCCGGCATCGCCATGCGCGCGGTCCAGCGCGGCACGATGGCCGCGCCGAGGCCGGCCGCGACGAGGTTGACGATCGTCTGCTTCTCGTCGGCCAGTTGCGCGATGTTCGGCCTGAGCCCGGCATGTTCGAACAGCTTGACCGTCAGGTCGTGGCTGTGCGGACGCGACCGCCGGTCCGGCACGATCAAAGGTTCGTCCGCCAGATCGGCGAGGCGGACGGTCTTGCGCTGCGCGAACCGATGCTTCTGCGCAAAGGCGACGACCGCCCGCTCCTGCAGCAGGTCGCGTATCTCGAGCCGCCGGTCCACGCGTTCGGGCGGCCGGATGAAGGCGAGGTCGAGCGCGCCGGATAGAATTCTGGGCAGGAGCCGGACCGTCTTGTCCTCGAACAATTGCACCGCGATCCCCGGATGCGTCACGCTCAGATCGTGCAGCAGCGGCGGCATGAGCCCGGCGGACGCGCTGTCGATGGCGCCGATGCGGAACCGGCGCCGGGCCGCCTTGTGTCTGCGGTTGCGAAAGCCCTGCTCGATCGCATCCGCCTGCGCCAGCAGCGCGCGCGCCTGCTGCAACAGGGCGGCGCCCTCGTCGGTCAGCGAGACCGACCGGGTCGTACGGGCAAACAGCCGCGCCGCGAGCTGCTCCTCCAGAAGCTTGATGTGCCGGCCGAGCGCCGAGGGCAGCATTTCGAGACGCTGCGCGGCGCGGCCGAAGTGCAGATCCTCCGCGACCGCGACGAAACAGCGAAGCTGTTGCAGCTCCATACGGTCCTCCCGGGAGGATTGTATCATTTTTTTGTATAAATCCGAGCCGATTGAGTTCGGCCGCCCCAAGCCACAGGGTTTCCCGACAAGCAAGAATTCAAAGGGAGACCAAAATGGGAGACGATCTCCAGGCGCGCACCATGCGCCGCGTTTCGCTGCGCATCGTGCCGTTCATCATGCTTCTCTACTTCGTGGCCTTCATCGACCGCGTGAACGTCGGCTTCGCGTCGTTGACGATGAACAAGGACCTGGGTCTCACGGCCTCGATGTTCGGGTTCGGCGCGGGCGTCTTCTTCTGGGGCTATTTCCTGTTCGAAGTGCCCTCCAACATCGTTCTGGACAAGGTCGGCGCGCGTCTGTGGATCGCGCGCGTCATGATCACCTGGGGCATCGTCTCGGCGGCCATGGCCTTCGTGCAGGGCGCGACCAGCTTCTACATCCTGCGCTTCCTGCTCGGCGCGGCAGAGGCCGGCTTCTTCCCTGGCGTCATCCTCTATCTCTCCTACTGGTTCCCGGCGCGCCAGCGCGCGACCGCGACCTCGCTGTTCATGGCCGCGGCTCCGCTCTCCACGGTGCTCGGCTCGCCGCTGTCGAGCGCGCTGCTCGGCATGGACGGCGTGCTCGGCTTCAAGGGCTGGCAATGGCTGTTCCTGCTGGAAGCCATTCCCGCCGTTCTGCTCGGCTTCGTCGTGCTCGCCTACATGACCGACAGGCCCGAACAGGCGAAATGGCTTGCTGACGACGAGCGCGCCTGGCTGTCGGAGACAATGAACGCCGAACGCGCCGCCAAGGCGACAACCGCCAGCCATTCTATCTGGAAGGGCCTCGCCGATGCCCGCGTGCTGGCGCTTTCGCTCGTCTACTTCGGCACCTCGGCCGGCCTCTACACGCTCGGCGTCTGGGCGCCTCAGCTCATCAAGAGCTTCGGCATGTCGAACATGGCGGTCGGCTTCCTCAACGCCGTGCCGCCGACGGTCGCTGTCGTGGCCATGTATCTGTGGTCCTGGCATTCGGACAAGACCAACGAGCGCACCTGGCACGTCGTCATCGCCTGCCTCGCCGCCGCCGTCGGCCTCGCGATCGCCGGCATGTCCTCGACGGTCGTCTCGGTCGTCGCCGCGCTGGTGCTCGTCAACGTCGGCATCAGCGCCGCCAAGCCGCCGCTCTGGTCCATGCCGACGCTGTTCCTGTCGGGGCCGGCGGCGGCCGCCGGCATCGCCACCATCAATTCGATCGGCAATCTCGGCGGCTTCTTCGGCCCGGCCATGATCGGCTGGATCAAGGACAGGACCGGCAGCTTCGCGGGCGGCCTCTGGTTTGTCGCCGGCATGCTGGTTCTCTCCGCCGTGCTCACCCTCGTCCTCGCCCGCACGGCCTCGCGGCCGGCGGCTGTCGTCAACGCGCGCTGAATCGCGCCCATCTCGGGAGTATCCCATGAAGACATACAGGATTGCAGCCATCCCGGGCGATGGCATCGGCGGGGAAGTCGTCGACGCCGGCGTCGAAGCGCTGAAGGCGCTCGCCGCCCGCGACGGAAACTTCGCCTTCCACTTCGATCATTTCGACTGGGGCGGTGAATATTACAAGAAGCACGGCCGCATGATGCCGGAAGACGGCCGTGCGCAGATCAAGGATCATGACGCCATATTGTTCGGCTCCGCCGGCCATCCCGACATTCCCGATCACATCACGCTATGGGGCCTGCGGCTCGCCATCTGCCAGCCGTTCGACCAATACGCCAACGTTCGCCCGACCCGCATCCTTCCAGGAATCACGTCGCCGCTGCGCAAGGTGAATGGTCCCGAACTGGATTGGGTCATCGTGCGTGAAAATTCGGAAGGCGAATATTCCGGCGTCGGCGGCCGCGTGCATCAGGGCCTGCCGATCGAAGCGGCGACCGACGTCTCCATGATGACGCGCGCCGGCGTCACGCGCATCATCCGCTTCGCGTTCCGGCTGGCGCAGTCGCGTCCGCGCAAGCTGCTGACGGTCGTCACCAAGTCGAACGCGCAGCGCTACGCCATGGTCATGTGGGACGAGGTCGCGGCCGAGGTCGCGAAGGAATTCCCCGACGTGACCTGGGACAAGATGATCGTTGACGCCATGACCATGCGCATGGTGCTGAAGCCCGAGAGCATCGACACGGTCGTCGCCACCAACCTGCACGCCGACATCCTGTCCGACCTCGCCGCCGCGCTCGCCGGCTCGCTCGGCATCGCGCCGACCGCCAACCTCAATCCGGAGCGGGAGTTTCCGTCGATGTTCGAGCCGATTCACGGCTCGGCTTTCGACATCATGGGCAAGGGGATCGCCAATCCCGTCGGCACCTTCTGGTCGGCGGTGATGATGCTGGAGCATCTCGGCGAGAAGAAAGCCGCCGACCGCCTGATGAAGGCGATCGAGCGCGTGACCGCCGATCCCGCGCTGCACACGCCCGATCTCGGCGGCAAGGCGAACACGCGCATGGTGACCGACGCGGTGATCGGCGCGATCGCTGCGGAGAATGCGTGAGACAAAGCTGACGAAAGACGCCGCTGCCCTCCCGCCCCTTTACGGGGAGGGCCAGGGTGGGGTTCGAGCCGCTGCACGAATGCGGTAAGCACAACTGAGCGGCTCGAGCCTGCGCGCCTCGCTCCGCGATGCGACCTCCCTCGTGAAGGGGAGGCCGGGCGCGGCTGGGACGGGATTCCCGCTTTCGCGGGAATGACATTCGGAGAGCGACACGGTGACTGACGCAGGAACCGACACACGCGCCACGCTGCGCAAGCTGTTCGACGCCGCCGTCGCCGCGGCCCATCCGGCCGGCCTGCTGGCGCGCCATCTGCCCGCGCCGCCGCAGGGCCGCATCGTTCTGCTCGGCGCCGGCAAGGCGGCGGCCTCGATGATTGCGGCGGTGGAAGCCCATTATCTCGACACGCTCGGCCTGCCCGCGGACAGGCTCACGGGTCTCGGCGTCGCGCGCCAGGGCTACGGCTGCGCGACGCGCGTCGCGCCCGTGCTGGAAGCAGGCCACCCGATGCCGGATCAGGCGGGCGTCGACGCGACGGCGAAAATTCTCGACCTCGCCAAAAACGCAGGCCCGGACGATCTCGTGCTCGCGCTTCTCTCGGGCGGCGGCTCGGCCAACTGGATCGCGCCGGCGGGCGCCCTCACGCTCGCCGAAAAGCAGGCCGTCACGCGCGCCCTGCTGCGCTCGGGCGCTGTGATCGGCGAGATCAATTGCGTGCGCAAGCATCTGTCGCGCATCAAGGGCGGCCGGCTCGCCGCGCTGGCGGCGCCGGCACGCCTTGTCAGCCTCGCCATATCGGACGTTCCGCGCGACGAGCCTTCCGCCATCGCGTCTGGCCCGACCGTGCCCGACCCGACCACGCTCGCCGACGCCAGGGCCATCGTCGCGAAATATGCGATCGACTTGCCTCCGAGCGCGAAGGCGCTGCTCGACGATCCCGCCATGGAGACGCCCAAGCCCGGCGATCCCCTCTTCGCCAACACATCGTTCGCCATCGTCGCCCGCCCCGCGGATTCGCTTGCGGCAGCCGCCGAGGCCGCCAGGGCGGCCGGCTACGAGCCCGTCTCGCTTGGGCCCGACGTCGAGGGCGAGGCGCGCGAGGTCGCGGCCAGCCATGCCGCCATGGCGCGAAAGCTCGCGGGCGAAGGCCGCCGCGCCGCGATCCTGTCCGGCGGCGAGCTGACCGTGACGATCCGCGGCAGGGGCCGCGGCGGGCCGAACCAGGAATATGCGCTGGCGCTGGCGCTGGCCCTCGATGGCGCAAGGGGGATCGCGGCGGTCGCCGGCGACACCGACGGCACGGACGGCGGCGGCGGCGCGGCGACCGACCCCGCCGGCGCCTTCGTGGACGAAGCGACGCTTCGTCGCGCCCGCGCGGCGGGGCTCGATCCGGCCGCCATGTTGGAGGACAACGATTCCACCGGCTTTTTCGAAGGGATCGGCGACCTTCTGCGGCCCGGCCCGACGCTCACCAACGTCAACGACCTGCGCGCCATCCTGATCGACCCGGACCGCGCGTCATGAGCCGCCGGCTCGACAATTCAGGCAAATCAAGGGATAAAGCGCGCTCCGTCCTTCAAACCGCGCCCCGCCGCTTTTGTGGCGGATTCCTGCGTCATGCGTCCTTCGCTCAATTTCGCCATACCGGTCGCGCCGATGATTCGCTCCCTAGGCTTCCTGTGTCTGACCGCCGCCGGCCTTGCCGCCACGCCCGCCGCGGCCGATTTCCGCCTCTGCAACAACACGACCAATCGCGTGAGCATTTCGCTGGCCTACACGGACGGCGACAATTGGGTGAGCGAAGGCTGGTGGAACCTGAAGCCGTCGAATTGCGAGACCCTGCTGCGCGGGCCGCTCGCCGCCGAATTCTACTATGTCTACGCGATGGACGAGAAAGGCGGGGAGTGGAAGGGCAAGGCCTTCATGTGCACGCGCGACCGCGAGTTCAAGATCGACGGCCGCGAAAACTGCTACGTGCGCGGCTTCGACCGCACCGGCTTCTTCGAGGTCGACACCGGCAAGGACGCGCGCAGCTGGACCGTGCAGCTGACCGATCCCGGCCAGACCCGATGACGCAATGCGCCCGGGGCAGGCGCTGAAGAAAGACGACAGACCGACATGAGACGATTGCGCCGTTGCAAGATCCTGGCGACGCTGGGACCGGCCTCCGCCGACAAGGCGACGATATCAGCGCTGCATGACGCAGGCGCCGATCTCTTCCGCATCAACATGAGCCACGCCGATCACGACGGCATGCGCGAGCGCATCGCCATGATCCGCGAGATCGAAAAGGACAGCGGCCGGCCGATCGGCATTCTCGTCGACCTGCAGGGTCCGAAGCTGCGCATCGGCGTGTTCCACGAAGGCGCCGTCATGCTGAGGAAAGGCGACGCGTTCACGCTCGACGCCGATCCCACGCCGGGCGACGCGCATCGCGTGAACCTGCCGCATCCCGAGATTCTCGAAGCGCTCGCGCCGGGCCATGTCGTCCTCATCGACGACGGCAAGGTGCGCCTGCATATCGTCGAAGCGACGCCCACCAGCGCGCGCGCCATCGTCGATGTCGCCGGCCGCATTTCCAACCGCAAGGGCGTGAGCCTGCCGAATACGGAGATCCCGGTCTCGGCCATGACGCCGAAGGATCGCAGCGATCTCGAGGCCGGCCTCAACGCCGGCGTCGACTGGGTCGCGGTCTCCTTCGTGCAGCGGCCCGAGGACGTCGCCGAGGTCAAGAAGATCGCGCGCGGCCGCGCGCTCGTCATGGCCAAGATCGAGAAGCCGCAGGCGATCTCGCGTCTCGCCGAGATCATCGAACTGTCGGACGCGCTGATGGTGGCGCGCGGCGATCTCGGCGTCGAGATGCCGCTCGAAAAAGTGCCCGGCCTGCAGAAGCGCATCACGCGCATGACGCGCCGCGCCGGCAAGCCGGTCGTCGTGGCGACGCAGATGCTGGAAAGCATGATCCAGTCGCCGGTGCCGACGCGCGCGGAAGTCTCCGACGTCGCCACCGCCGTGTTCGAGGGCGCGGACGCCGTGATGCTGTCGGCCGAAAGCGCGGCCGGCCAATATCCGGTCGAGGCGGTCACGACCATGAACCGCATCGCCGAGGAGGTCGAAACCGACTCCGTCTATCGCGCCGTCATTTCCGCGCAGCGCGCCGACGCGCCCGATCCGGGCGGCGCCGACGCCATCGCGGTCGCCGCGCGCGACATGGCCGAGACGCTCGATCTCAAGGCCGTCTGCGCCTGGACGGCGTCGGGCTCGACCGCCTTCCGCATCGCGCGCGAACGCCCGCAGCCGCCGATCCTCGCGCTCACCCCCAATCGCGACACCGCGCGGCGCCTCGCGCTGGTCTGGGGCGTGCACGCCATCGTCACCAAGGACGCCAGCGACATCGACGACATGGCGCGGCGCGCGAGCAAGTTCTCCAACCGCGAGGGTTTCTCGCAGGAGGGCGACCGCATCATCATCGTCGCCGGCGTTCCCTTCGGCACGCCGGGCGCGACCAACATGATCCGCATCGGCTTCTGCGGCGCGGAGAGCTGAGCGGACCGCGAGGCTCCGCTCACATCCTGATCGTCATTGCTTCGTCGCTTCGCTCCTCGCAATGACGGCCTGTTTCCGTTCAAAGATGACTCGCTGAAGAACGCGCGATTGGCGCCGGCCGCAGACGGCCATACATTCGCGCCATGACAACGCCGCTCGACGCCGACATCGCTCAAATCATTCCGCTGCTGCCGCTGCGCGATCCCGACACGATGACGCCGCAAGGCGCGCGCGATTCGCTCGTCGCGATGGCTCGCGCGCGGCCGCCAGTGCAATCCCCGGCGCAGGCGAGCGCGATCAGGGTGAAGGGCGCGGCGGGCTCGATCCCTGCGCGCCTCTATCGCATCGGCGCAGAGCCGTCGCCGACCGTCGTTTTCTTTCACGGCGGCGGCTGGGTCGCCGGCGATCTCGAAACGCACGAACGCCAGGCGCAATTGCTGGCGGTGGAGACGGGCGCCGTCGTCGTCTCCGTCGACTACCGCCGCCCGCCCGAGGCGCCCTTCCCCGCCGCCTTCGAGGATTGTTTCGCCGCGCTCGAGGATATCGCCGCGCGCATCGGCGAATTCGGCGGCGACAAACGTCGCATCGGCGTCGCCGGCGACAGCGCGGGCGGCAACCTGGCGGCGGTCTGCGCCATCGCCGCGCGCGACAATGGCCTCGGGCTCGCGGGACAATTGCTCGTCTATCCCGTCGCCGACGTGACCGGCCTCTACGCCGACGCCGCTGAGAACGCGCGCTACCCTTCGCGGCAGGAGAACGCGTCGGGCTATTTCCTCTCGCGCGCGACAATGGCCTGGTTCGCGCGCCATTATCTCGGCGCGGACGCAACCGGCGACGACTGGCGCGTGTCCCCGCTGCGCGCGAAAAATCTCGTCGGCCTCGCGCCGGCGGTCGTCTGCACCGCCTGGTACGATCCGCTGCGCGACGAGGGCCAGGCCTATGCCGACGCGCTCGAAGCCGCCGGCGTCGAGACGACGCGCCATCATGGGCCAGGCCTCATCCACGGCTATTTCGGCATGGGCGACGCTTCGGCGGCGGCCAGGGCCGAGGCGCAGCGCGCCCGGGCCGATTTCAAACGGCTGCTCGATCGCGGGGCGTAGGCGGCGTCACGCCCTGCGCCGCCCCTCCGCCAGCCACGCCGCGACGAACGCGGCGAGCAGAACCGCGAGCCCCGCAAGCCCCAGCGCCAGCGGCGAAACGCCGACGCCGCGCACGACATGGGAATCCGTGCGCCGCACGCCGATCCAGTCGGCGCCGCCGGCCGTCGAGCCCGGCCCGACGGAGGCGACGCGCGGCAGCGCGAGCGCGCCCGAGGCGTCGCGGCCCTCGTTCGCCGCAATGCGCCGGATGGTGCCGCCGCTCGCCTGCGCGATGTCGCGCAGCCGGTCCTGCGTCGAGATCACGTCCTGAAATTCGCGAGGGTTGGCCGGCCCGACATTGACCAGCGCGGTCAGGTCGCCCTCGGTCAGCTTGTAGAGGCCGAGCTCGCGCGCCTCGGTGGTCGCGCGCGCGAGGCCGGGCTCGACCGGCGCGAGCGTCGCCTGCGCGCGCGCGCCGGACGGCGCGGTGACCGTCACCGGCTCGATGCGATCCTGCAGGGTCTGCCGCTCGATCTGCAATTGCCGGCCGTGCGCGCTGGCGCGAAGAATTTCTTCTTCGAGGTCCGGCTCTTTCATCAGCCAGTGCGCGAGGCGGCGCAGGATTTCGAGATAGGGGCCGCCGCCGTCGTAGCCGCGCGCCCACAGCCACATCTGGTCGGTCAGCAATTCCGCGACGCGGCCCTTGCCTTCGCGCGACAGCACCAGCAGCGGCTTGTCGTTCGCGCCCGTCAGCACGCTCTGCCCGCGCGTCGCCGTCACGTTCACCTGCCGGAACCAGTCGCTCCAGCGCGGCGGCTCGGCGTCGGCGCCCGGCAGGCCGCGCGTGACCGGATGCTTCTTTCCAGCCTCCGAGACTCGTGCGCGAAAAGCGCGCTCGACGAGATCGCCGGTGGGCCTGGCCGGCGCGATGCGGCCGAGCGGCGAGAAGAATATGCCTTCCGCGGTCGCGAAATCCGGCCCCGCCGCGATCAGCATCGCGCCGCCCTCGTTCACGTAGCGCACGATATTGTCGAGATAGATCGACGGCAGCACGCTCTGGTTCGAATAGCGGTCGAAGATGATCAGGTCGAAATCCTTGATCTTCCGCCCGAACAGATCGGCGGTCGGAAAGGCGATGAGCGAGAGCTCGTTGATCGGCGTGCCGTCCTGCTTTTCCGGCGGACGCAGGATGGTGAAATGCACGAGCTCGACATTGGCGTCGGAGCGCAGCAGGTTGCGCCACATGCGCTCGCCGTTGTGCGGCTCGCCGGAGACCAGCAGCACCTTCAGCTTGTCGCGCACGCCGTCGACGGTGACGACCGCCTTGTTGTTGATCGCGGTCAGCTCGCCGGGAACCGTGTCGACCTCCAGCTCCACGACATTGGGGCCGCCGTGCTCGATCACGACCGGGATCTGCAACGTCTCGTCGGGAACGCCGCGCACGCGCGCGATCTCCTCGCCGTCGCGGCGCACGCGCAGTGTCACGGGATCGCGGCCGCCGCCCGCGTCGATCACGCGCGCCTCCAGCGTCAGCGTCTTGCCGACGATGCCGAAGCGCGGCGTCTCGACCAGCTCGATGCGCCGGTCGCGTTCGCCCTCGTGGCCCGTCACCAGCACATGCAGGGGCGTCTTGAAGCCGAGCTTCTGCACGCTGTCGGGAACGTCGTGCACGACGCCGTCCGTCACCATCACGACCGCGCCGAGCCGCTCCATCGGCACGTCGGCGAGACCCGCGTTCAATGCGGAAAAGAGTTTCGTGCCGTCGGCCTCGGCCTCGCTGCGCCCGCTCTCGATCACGCGCAGATCGACATTGCCGAGCGCGCCGAAACGTTTCTCGAGTTCTTCGCGCGCGGCGGCGAGCTGCTTCGGCCGCTCGGCGATCGACTGGCTGCCGCTCGAATCGAGCACGAGAGCGACCGTGTCCTTCAGCGGTTCGCGATCCTCACGCACGAAGGAGGGGTCGCCGAGCGCCAGCAGCATGAGCGCGAGGCCGAGCGCGCGCAGCCACGCGCCGGGCCTGCGCGCGTGGAGCGCGAGCGCGACGACGATCGCGCCGCAGACGCCGAGCGCGATCAGCAACCAGGGCGCGACAAGCGGCGTAAAGGCGAGGCTGTAGGCGTTCATGCCATCAATGCCCCAGCCTGTTCAGCAGATCGCGCACATGCACCTGGTCGGCCTTGTAATTGCCGGTCAGCGTATACATCACGAGATTGACGCCGCCGCGCAAAGCCATCTCGCGCTGGCGCGGGCCGCCGGGCGTGAGCGGATAGAGCGGCTCGCCGTAGCGGTCGCCCGCCCAGCCCGCCGCGAGATCGTTCGACACGATGACGATCGGCGAGACGCTGTCGCCCGCGCGCGCCGGCCGCGCCTCGCCGTTGGGCGGCTCGGGCGGCAGCGCCTCGATCCAGGTCTGGCCGTTGGCCGTGCGGCCGACGAAATTGTCGATGAGATAAAACGTCTTGGTGATGACGTGGTCGCGCGGCGCCAGCTCCAGTTCCGGCACGTCGACGCCTTCCAGCATCTTGCGCAGCCACTCGCCCTCGGGCGTCGTCGCGCCGGCGCGCGCGGTCAGCGCGTCGCGCGTATCGAACACGATCGTGCCCCCCTGCTTCATGTAGGCGGCGATCTTCTGCGTCGCGAGCGGCGAGGGCTGCGGCCGCGTGGCGACGACGGGCCAGTAGATCAACGGATAGAAGGCGAGTTCGTCGCGCGCGGGATCGACGCCGACGGGATCGCCCGGCGTCAGCGCCGTGCGCTGCGCCAGCGTCTGGCTGAGCGACACAAGGCCCGCGCGGCTCGTTTCGTCCACGCGCGCGTCGCCGGTCGCCACATAGGCGAGCCGCGTCGACAGCGCGGCGTCGATGTCGCGCTTGGTCGGCGCCTTCGCCGGCGGCTTCTGCGGTTGCGCCTGCGCGGCCGAAACGAAGCGCGGCGCGCTGTCGATCATCGCGGGCGCAAGCAGGCCGACGAGAAGCAGCGCCGCGGTCGCCCGCCGCGCGCCAAGGCGCGGCAGGCCGCCCGACAGCCACAGCGAGGCCAGCGCATCGGCGAGAAGCAGCAGGAAAGCCGCCGCCATCAACGGGGCGCGCAGATCGATGGCCTGCGCCTGCGCAAGTTCGACATGGCGCGCCGCAACGCCCGAAAAATCCGCCGCGGCGAGTTTCGCTTCCGGTTCGAGCGCATTGACGGCGACGGTCGAATCCGCCGGCCCATAGAAGCCCGGCGGATGATCGAGGCTGGGCGGCCCCTGGAAATCGGCGCGGATCGCGCGCGCGGTCGCGGGCGGCGAAACAAAGCCGCCGAAACCGTCGAGCATGCGCTGGGGCGCAAGCGTTTCGATCTTCTGCGTCTGTTCGCTTTTGGCGATGTCCTGCTCGGCCGGCGCGACATCGGCGTTCGAGCCCGCGAGCGTCGCGACCTTGCGCAGCATTTCCGGGAAGAGCCCTGATATCGGCAGGTTTGACCAGGTCGTATCGGCGGTGATGTGGAAGAGAACGAGCAGGCCCTTGCCGCGCTTCTCGGCGGTCACCAGCGGCGTCTGGTCGGCGAGCTGCGCCCAGGTGCGCGCCGGAAGGCCGGGTTCGGGTTCGGCGAGAACCTGCCGCGAGATCGTCACGTCGTCGGGAATGCGCAGGCCCGAGAACGGACTCTTCTCGTCGAAGGGGGCGAGCTTCTTCGGCGTCTCCCACGACAGCGCGCCGCCGAGCACGCGGCCCGTGCGGCGCAGGCGCACGGGCGTCAGGTCGTCGTTGGCGCCGGCGAGCCGCGTGCCGGCGAAACGCACGAGCGCGCCGCCGTCCTCGACGAATTTCTGCAGGCGGTCATGCGTCGCGCCGGGCGGGATCGCCATGTCGGAGACGACGAGCATGTCGACGCCGTCGTCCAGAAGCGCGCCGATCGGATCGGTCGCGCCCGGCCGCGCCTGCCGCACGTCGGCATAGGGCCCGAGCGCGCGCGAAACGTAATAATTGGGCGCCAGCAAGGGCTGCGCGACATCCGCGCTCGCGCCGCTGACGAGCCCGACGCGCCGCCGCTTCCAGCGATCGTCGAGCAGCGCGACGGCGCCGGCCGAACGCTCGCCGCGAATCTCCAACCGCGCGACCTCGTTGCGCAATTCCACGGGCAGCGCGATCGCCGCCTCCGTTTCGTCGTTCACGCCGAAGGCGAACGGCGCCTCGGCGAGCGCGAGGCCCTTGAGATCGAGCGCGCGCACGATCCCGTCCGGCGCGCCGGCGCCCGCGCGCAGCACGCGCACGGTCAGGCCCTGCGCTTCGTTGCGCGGACCCGCGAGACCGCGCGGCCTGTGCGCGTCGGTCGCGATTTCCAGCGACGATCCGGACAGCGCCGAAAGCCTTTCGGCGAAGGCGCGCGCGCCGCCCTGCTCCAGCCCGTCGGCCAGCCACAACAGGCGCGCATCCTTGTTGCGCGCCACGAAATTTTCGATCGCCTGCAGCGCGGCGGCGCGCGGCGGCTCGATCGGCTGCGGCTGCTTTGCGCGCAGCATGTCGGTCGCGCGCGCGGAATCCGTCGGCGTGATTTCGCGCGCGCCGTCGGAGACGGCGGCGATGGCGACCGGCGCGCCGCGGCGCCCCGCCGATTCCGCCGCGCTGATCGCGAAAGGCGTGCGTCGCTCCCATGTCGGCGCCGCCGCCCAGCCGTCGTCGAGCACGATCAGCAGCGGCCCCGCGCCGCCGGTCGAGGCCGCCGGAGGATTCCAGATCGGCCCGGCGAAGGCGAGACACGCGAGCGCGGCGACCGCGAGACGCAACAGCAGCAGCCACCACGGCGTGCGCGCCGGCGTCTCGTCGCGCCGCTCGCTGTCGAGAATGATCTTGAGCGGCGGGAACGGCAGGCGACGCGGGCGCGGCGGCGTCACGCGGATCAGCAGCCAGATGACCGGCAGGCTCAAAAGGCCGAGCAGCGCGAAGGGCGCGGCGAAGGCGAGCGGCAAGGAGAACAGGCCGCCCATCATGCGCGCAACCCCTGCGGCCCGCCTTCCTCAAGCCGCGCGCGAAGAGCGATCAGCGCTTCGGACGCCGGGCGGTCGGTGCGGTGGACGAGCACGGAAAAGCCGTGCGCGCGAGAAATGTCGAAAATCGCAGCGCGATGGCGCGCGAGGCGCTGCTCGTAATCGGCGCGCCAGCTTTCCGCGCGCCCGAGCCGCAGCGTCGCCGGCGAATCGGAATCGATCAACTCGATATGGCCCGCAAACGGAAACGTCTCCTCGACCGGGTCGGCGATCATGACGATGTGCCCGCTCGCGCCGCGCGCGGCGATCGTGGACAGGCGTTCGGCGAACAGGTTCGGCTCGATCAGGAAATCGCCGATCAGGATCGCGCGCGTGCGCGGGCCGAGCGCGACGGCCGGGGGCAATTCGGCGCGCTCGATGTCGCGGCCGGCTTCGACCGCGAGAACCTCGCCGAGGCGATCGACGATGTCGCGCGTGGCGAAGGCGCGCGACAGGCCCAGCAGGCCGACGCGCTCGCCGCCGCGCACCAGCAGATCGGCCGCCGCAAGTCCCAAAGCCAGCGCACGATCGACTTTCGGCTCGCGCGCGAGATCGGAGACGAAACCCATGGACGGCGACAGATCCATCCACAGCCACAGCGTATGCGCCGCCTCCCATTCGCGCTCGCGCACGTAGAGCCGATCGTCGCGCGCCGAACGCCGCCAGTCGATGTTCTGCGCCGCCTCGCCCGAAACGAACGGCCGGAACTGCCAGAAGGTCTCGCCGACGCCGGCGCGCCGGCGGCCATGCACGCCGTGCATCAGCGACGCCGCGATCTCCTTCGCCGCCACCAGCGTCGCCGGCAGCCGCCGCGCCAGATCGAGCGCGACCTGCCGGCAGCGCGGCGCATGCGCGGCTTGCGTCGCATCGCTCAGGCGCGCATCGACCATCAGGAAAACCGCGCGGTCAGTTTCTTCACCAGTCCCGAGATCGTCTCACCATCGGCGCGCGCCGCGAAGGTCAGCGCCATGCGATGCTTCAGCACGGGCTCGGCCAGCGCGACGACGTCATTGATCGAGGGCGCGAGCCGTCCGTCGAGCAGCGCGCGGGCGCGCGTCGCCAGCATCAGCGCCTGCGCGGCGCGCGGGCCGGGCCCCCAGGCGACATGCCGCACGATCGCCGGATCGCCCTCGCCGGGGCGCGCCGCGCGCACGAGATCGAGAATGGCGTCGAGCACGGTCTCGCCGACCGGCAGGCGGCGCACGAGACGCTGCGCCTGCGCGAGATCGTCGACGGTCAGCGCCTGTTTCGGCTTCGTCTGCGTATCGCCGGTCGTGTCGAGAAGAATGCGGCGTTCGGCGTCGCGGTCGGGATAGCCGACGTCGATCTGCATGAGAAAGCGGTCGAGCTGCGCCTCGGGCAGCGGATAGGTGCCTTCCTGCTCCAGCGGGTTCTGCGTCGCCAGCACATGGAAGGGGCGCGGCAGGTCGTAGCGCTGGCCCGCCACCGTCACGTGATTCTCCTGCATCGCCTGCAGCAGCGCCGATTGCGTGCGGGGCGAGGCGCGGTTGATCTCGTCGGCCATCAGAAGCTGCGCGAAGATCGGCCCCTGCACGAAGCGGAACGTGCGCTTGTGGTCGGGCGTCTCGTCCAGCACCTCGGAGCCGAGAATGTCGGAGGGCATGAGGTCCGGCGTGAACTGGATGCGCTGGCTGTCGAGGCCGAGCACAACCGACAGCGTCTCGACGAGCTTCGTCTTGGCGAGGCCCGGCACGCCGACGAGCAGCCCGTGGCCGCCCGACAGCAGCGTCGCCAGCGCCTCCTCCACCACCGCGCCCTGGCCGAAGATCACGGCCTCCACCGCGGCGCGGGCGGCGGCGAGCCTGTCCAGCGCGCGCTCGGCCTGGCTGGCCACGGCGTCGTCGAGCGAGGTCGGAAGGGCTTCGGGTGCGGACATCAAGAACCTCGGTGCGCTCTACCTCCCCTTCATGGGGAGGTCGCTCGTCCGCGCAGCGGATGAGCGGGTGGGGTGGGAGTGGGCAATCAATGCCGGGAGACTCCCACCCCACCCGGCTCGCTGACGCTCGCCACCCGCCCCATAGAGGGGAGGGAAGGGCTCCCGAATCGCGTCCGTTTCCGAAACGCCCTCGGTCCCCTAGATTATGGCGCATGCAACGTGACGGCCAATAGGCGCGGGATTATGGCGGAAGAACAGCGTAAACCGGCGGTGGCGGGCGGCGGGCTGGAGGGTCTGGCCGCGGCTGCGCGCTCGGCGGGCGGAGAGCGCAGGAAATTGCCGCCCGTCCATCTCTGGAATCCCGAATTCTGCGGCGACATCGACATGCGCATCGCCGCCGACGGCACATGGTTCTACATGGGCACGCCGATCGGCCGCCCGGCGCTGGTGCAGCTTTTCTCGACCATCCTGCGCAAGGACCCCGAGCGCTATGTGCTGGTCACGCCGGTCGAGCGCGTCGGCATCCAGGTCGACGACGCGCCCTTTTTGGGCGTGGAGCTGCAGAAGATGGAAGACGGGCGCGGGCAGGTGCTGCGCCTGCGCACCAATGTCGAGGACTGGGTCGAGATCGACGCCGACCATCCGCTTCGCTTCGCGGAAGGCGCGTCGGAAGGGCTGAAGCCCTATGTGCTGGTGCGCGACAAGCTCGAGGCGCTGGTCAAGCGCGCGCTGTTCTACGATCTCGTGGACTGGGGCGAGGTGCGGACGGTCGATGGCGAGGACATGTTCGGCGTGGCCTCCGCCGGCCGGTTTTTCCCGATGGCGCGCGCGGCGGAGGTCGCCGACTGGAGCTGATGCGATGCGCCTGACTCCCGGCATGATGCTTCTTTCCCTCGTCTCCACGCTCGCCTATCTCGGCCTCGCCGTCTGGGCCGAAGGCGGGCCGGCCGCCTGGTTCGGCAAGCCGCCGCTGGTCGCGCTTTTCGCCTATACGCTCGTTCTTGCGGCCGCCGCGCTGTTCACCGAGGGCAACGTCAGCCCCGGCGAGAAGGAGGATCGCGGCAACCGCTGGGTGCTGGCCGCATTCGGCGTCCTCGGTTTCGCCGGCGCTTTCGTTCCGGCGCTCGACGACAGATACGGCTGGCTGACGTTCGGGGGCGACGGATTGCGCTGGCTCGGCGTCGCCCTGTTCGTCGGCGGCGGCGCGCTGCGCATGGCGCCGGTCTTCATCCTCGGCAAGCGCTTTTCCGGCCTCGTCGCCATCCAGCCGGGCCATCGGCTCGTGACGACGGGCCTCTATGGCGCAATCCGCCATCCGAGCTATCTCGGCCTGCTCGTCATGTCGTTCGGCTGGGCGCTCGCGTTCCGCTCGGGACTCGGATTGATCCTCGCCGCGCTCAATCTCGTTCCGCTCGTCGCCCGCATCCGCGCGGAAGAAGCCTTTCTCGCCGCGCATTTCGGCGCGGAATACGAGGCCTGGCGCGCCCGGACCGCGCGGCTCGCGCCGGGGATGTGGTAGGCGCTGGCGGCAGTTCGCAAACCGCGCCGCCCGTCCTATTGTCACGCCGATGACCCTTGCTTCGCGCGCCTTCGCGCCGCCCTTCCACATCCCCTTCGTCCGCGAAAAGCTCGCCATGCCGGGCCGCAAGCCTCCGCGCCAGCCCGGCGACGATTACGCCATCGCCGACCAGCGCGACGAGGAGATCGCCGCGGCGCTGGAAGCGGCCCGGCCCGCCGCCGTCCTCATCGGCCTGATCGAGCGGCCGCAGGGGACGACCGTCCTGCTGACCGAGCGCGCCACGCATCTGCGCTCGCACTCCGGCCAGGTCGCCTTTCCCGGCGGCAAGATCGATCCGGGCGAGGACGCGGTTCAGGCCGCGCTGCGCGAGGCGCAGGAAGAGATCGGTCTTCAGCGAAAGCATATCGAGCCTTTCGCCGCGCTCGATCCCTATCTCTCGGGGAGCGGCTATCGCATCACGCCGATCGTCGCCGAAATCCACCCGCCCTTCGATCTCGCCGTCAATCATGACGAAGTGGCGGAGACGTTCGAGACGCCCTTCGCTTTCGTGATGGACCCGAAAAACCACCAGCGCCAGTCGCGCGAATGGAAGGGCGCGATCCGCCATTTCTACGCCATGCCCTGGGAGAGCCATTATATCTGGGGCGTGACCGCGGGCATCCTGCGCAACATGTATGAGAGGCTCTACGCCTGATGTGGCGCGCGCTGCTCGAACCGGCCGCCTTCTTCGTCGCGCCCTTCGTGATTTATGTCGTCTATCTGCTCGCGCGCGGACGCCATCCGCTGCAGCCGGCGCACTGGCCGGGCGCGGCGGTCGTCAGCCTGACGATCGCCGGCCTCGCCGTCGCCATCGCCGGCATGCTCTGGTTCGGCTTCGGGGCGCGACGTCCGACCGGCGCCTATGTGCCGGCCCATGTCGAGAACGGCAGGGTCGTGCCGGGACAGTTCAAATGAGCCGCTTCACGTGAACCGCGCCGCGCTCGCAGCCCTTCTGGCCGATCCCGCCGTCGCGCGCGCGCTCGCCGTGCTCGACGGCGCGGGCGAGGAGACGCGCATCGTCGGCGGCGCGGTGCGCAATGCGCTGATCGGCCTGCCGACGACCGATATCGACCTGGCGACGACCGCCACGCCCGACATCGTCATGCGGCGCGCGAAGGATGCGGGCCTGCGCCGCATCCCCACCGGTTTCGAGCATGGCACGGTCACGGTCGTCGTCGCCGGCCGCCCGTTCGAGGTGACGAGCCTGCGCGAGGACGTCGAGACCGACGGACGCCGCGCGAAAGTCCGCTTCGGCCGCGACTTCGGCGAAGACGCCCGCCGGCGCGACTTCACCATCAATTCCATGTCGCTGACGCGCGACGGCGTCCTGCACGATCCGCTCGGCGGGGAAGCAGACCTCGCCGCGCGGCGCGTGCGCTTCATCGGCGACGCGGACCGGCGCATCGCCGAAGACTATCTGCGCGTGCTGCGCTTCTTCCGCTTCTCCGCCGCCTATGGCGAAGGCCCGCTCGACCGCGACGGGCTCGCCGCGGCCATCCGCGGCCGCGCCGGGCTCGAGCGCCTCTCGGCCGAGCGCGTCCGCGCGGAAACGCTGAAGCTGCTGGCGGCGCGGCGCGGGCCGGAAGTCGCACGGGAAGCGGCGCAGGCCGGCCTTCTGGATTTCGCGCTGGCCGGCGTCGCCTTGCCCGCGCGGCTCGAGCGCGCCGCCGCGATCGAAGCCGCGCGCGGCCTGCCCGCGGACCCCGTCCTGCGCCTTTGCGCCTTCGCCGTCCTCGTGCGCGAGGACGCCGACCGGCTGCGCGACCGGTTGCGCCTCTCCAACGCCGAGCGCCGGCGCCTGCACGACGCCGCGCATGCGCTGGAAGCGCTGCACGGCCGCACGATCCCCCCGCAGGGAACAGAACTCGCCGAGCTCGTTTTTCTGCACGGCGCGGACGCGGTGGGGGATGCGCTCGCGCTGGCGCATGCGGAGGCCGGCGCGCCGCCAGACGATGCGGACTGGCGCGCGGCCTATGCGGCCGCCGAAGACTTGCGCGAACTCAAGCTGCCCGTCACCGGCGACGACCTGAAGCAGCGCGGCGTGACGGAAGGCCGCGCCATCGGCGCGATGCTGAAGACCTTGCAGGCGAAATGGATACGGGCCGGCTTTCCCCGCGACCCCGCCGAGATCGCGCGTCTCATCGACGAAGCCATCGCATTGCGCGAAATTTGAGCAGACATACTTGCGCAGTGGTAATGCAATCTTAGGCCTGTTCGCGCGATAGCGACGCCATGTTCAGCGTCTCGCGTTCCCACGCCGCCTTCCACACCGAAATCGCGCACATCAGGCGCATCGTCGCGCAGACCGACTGGGATGCGCGTCCGACCTTCTGCTATCGCCTGCGCGCCGCGCTGCGCGAAGCGGTCGGGAGCTTGCCCGGAGCGGAAGACATCGAGCAGCGATCGCGCGCGGTCATGCGCGCGGCCGAACATTTCGTCACGGCGCTGCGCCCGAACTTCACGCCGGCGACGGTCGAACTGATGGCGCGGATCGATGAACTGAAAACAGCGGGCGACCGCGCCCTCGAGACACAGGCCCGCGACCGCGCGCAAGCCGCGTAAACATCAGCCCTCGGCGTCGGCCTCGCCCGCAAGCCGGCTCGTCATCAGTTCGCCGGCCGCCTCCAGCACCGGATAGGCGGCGCCGGCGACGAGCTGGTCGTTGAGCCGCTTGACCGCGCGCAGAATGTCGAGCCGCAGCGCGCTGTTTTCCAGATCGCGCGCGTTCTTGCCGCGCATCTCGTCGAAATGCGTGCGGATCGCATCGGATTCCATGCGCCGGAACGCGGCCTTCTGCGCGGCGAGCGCGCGCGCCGCGCGCAGGTCGGACGTCAGGAAGACCGACGAGGCGGTGCGCAGATTGCCGCGCGCTTCCGCCAGCAGCGCGTCGACGGCCTCCTGCCCCTCCTCGTCGAGCGCGACGCCGCGCTTGGCGAGCTTCGTCGCGCAATCCATCAATTCGCGCTCCACGACATCGCCCGCGCTTTCAAGATTGAGCGCGAAGGCTAGGATCGCCTCGAGACGCGCCTGTTCCTCGTCGGCGAGCCCGTCGGGGTCGAGATCGGCGATATAGCGCTTGATCGCGTCATCGAGTCGGTCGAGCGCATCGTCCTGCTTGCGCACCCGCGCGATCGTCTCGCGGTCGCGCCGGCGCAGCGCCTCGGCGCCCTCGTCGATCATCGCATCGAGGAGATCGGCCATCCGCAACGCTTCGCGCGCGGCGCAGCCCAGCGCGATGGACGGCGTGTCGCGCGCCGCCGGATCGAGATAGAGGGGATCGCCCGGATGGGCCGGCTCCAGGCGGCGCGGCAACAGCCTCTCGACAAGCCGCGCGACCGGGCCGAGCGCGGGCAGGAAGACGATCGCCAGAACGAGATTGAAGGCCGTGTGGAAATCGGCCACGGCGCGGCCGGCGTCGGGAACGACAGCCGCAAGGCGCGGCCCGATCCAGCCGAGCGCGGGCAAGGCGACCGCGGCGCCGGCCAGCCGGATGGCGAAATTACCCGCGCCGAGACGCCGGCTCGCCGGATCGTCGCTGCGCCCGGCCTCCAGCAGCGGATTGAGCGCCGAGCCGAGATTGGCGCCGATGGTGAGCGCCAACGCGGCCTCGAGCGGCAGGACGCCCTTGGCGGCGAAGGAGACGATCAGCATCACCACCGCCACGCTCGAATGCGCGGCCCAGGCGACCAGCGCGCCGAACAGGCAGGCGACGATCGGGTCCGTCGCGATGCCGCCCATCAGCAGCCGCAGGCTCGGCGCATCCTCGTAGGGCGTGATGACGTCGAGCAAGAGCGACAGCGCCAGCAGCATCAGCCCGAGCCCGATGCCGACGCGCCCGAGATCGCGCGTGCGCCGGCCGCCCGCGCGGAACATCACGACGCCCATGAGGATCGGCAGCGGCGCGATATGCGACACGTTGAAGGAGAAGAGCTGGACGATCAGCGTCGTGCCGACATTGGCGCCGAGCATGACCGCGAGCGCCGTCGCCAGCGGCACGACGCCCGCCGCCGCGAGGGAGGCCACGATCAGCCCGGTCGCCGTGCTGCTCTGCATCAGCGCGGTCGCGCCGAGGCCCGCGGCGGCCGCCTTCAGCCGGCTCGACAGCGCCTGCGACAGAAACCGCTTCAGCCCCGCGCCGAACGCGCGCTGCACGCCGCTCTGCACCATGTAGACGCCCCACATGAGCAGGGCGATGGCGCCGGCCAGATTGAGCAGGGTGAGAGTGGCGTCCATCACGTTCCTCCGCTCGAACAGCAACAGACAGATAGGACGCCGGACGTTCCCGGCGAGGCTTTCCCGCAGGCGTCCGACAGGCCGGCCTTCACCAGCCGGCGATGCGCTTGCAGGCCGCGCTGGCGTTGAACGCGTAGCGCCCGTTGCAGGCGTAGGCGACAGGCGGCTCGCCCGTCTTCTCGAAGAAGTCGTAGCCCTCTTTCATGTTTCGCCAGAAGGAAGCGTATTGCTCCTGCCCGCTGGAGGCGAAGGCGAGCAGGCCCGTTCCGGTCTCGCGCGCGAGCTGCGTGTCGGTCATGCGGAACGGGAAGATGTGCACCGGCACTTCCTTCTGCCCGCTGGCGATGGCGGCTGCGACGTAATTGTAGATCTCGTCGATGCCACGGTCGGTCATGGCGAAACAGCCGACCGACTGGCAATCGCCGT
>OEIU01000711.1_pt1 | contig 27756 bp, 22 predicted proteins | sample 1539221 | NCBI WGS metagenome assembly OEIU01 (sample SAMN03792071, study PRJEB22550) | activated sludge metagenome | feature: wastewater treatment plant; material: activated sludge; isolation source: Wastewater treatment plant of a petroleum refinery complex | place: Argentina: Zarate | collected...
CTATCCGGGCAATGTCACGCGCATAGTGAATGTATCCCCTTATGGCAACCAGACCTACTATTTGTACCTGCCCGCCAATTACGCGCCGACGCATCCATGGCCGGCCATACTGGTTCTTCACGGCGCGGGTGGACCAGGGACATCGGACAGCGGCGCGCAACAAGTGCGCTCGGACTGGAGTTCGGTCGCGGCAGCCCAGGGGGTCGTCGTCATCTCGGTCGTCGGCACCAATGCCAGCGGGGGATGGTCGCCGTCTGCGGATGTGCCAATCATGTCCGCGCAACTCGACGATGCATTGGCCAGCTACAACATCGACCAAAACCGTGTTTACCTGTGGGGCTTTTCGGCAGGTGCGCACTTGGCGCACGCGCTGGGCCTGAACAATACCGACTACTTCGCAGCCTACGGTGTCAGCGCCGGCTCATTGAACCAATACGCATGCAGCGACGACGGCTCATTTCAGCCAACATGCACCACGCTTTTGGGTGGCGCTCCGCGCAAGATTCCGGTGGATATCCATCTTGGCGATACTGATCCACTCTACACCACCTACGGCGCCGGCAACGACCCGATGCGCTTTGAAAACAATGGCTGGGTGTTGAACGGCGACTTGTACTACACCCTGTTTTCCGGCGGCCACACCTACACCGTCCCGCAACTGAGCGATATTTGGCGCAATCTTTGCCCGAATGCCGTAATTCCCTAGTACAAGGTTCATAATGAACCCGGGGATGGGAGGAGGCGTCATGTCGCGCTTATTCGTTACGCTGTTTGTAGCGTGGGCAGGCTTGTCGGTTACGGTCGCGCGCGCGGACTTGGCGATGTATACCGACACCACGCTGGCAACAGGGTTTGCCGACTACTCCTACAACGCCAACATCAACTTTGCCAGCACCACGCAAATTCATTCTGGAACGTCGTCAATTGCGTTCACCCCTACCGGCAATGGCGCACTCAAGTTTGCCAGCGCGGCTGTGCTGGATACGGCAACCTATCCGCGTCTGCACCTGTGGTTCTACGGAACCACGACGCAATGCCAAGGATTGACTATCATCCTGGAACGCAACAACGCCGGAACCGATGTTCAGGTGGGCAACACCGGGGCGCTGAGCGCTTACGTCAATTGCAATGCCATCGTCGTCGGACAATGGTTCGAGATCGGCGCGGACTTTACTGCCGCCCCCGTCGCCTACTCCGGAACCTATGATCGAATCTCGCTGTTCAGCAGCGTCGGCAACGCGCTCGGAGCGGTGTACATCGACGATGTGTCGCTGCAAGCACCGGCCAACGACGAAATCTTCAAGAACGGCTTCGAGAATTCAGCGCCAACACAATTCCGCGGCACGACGATCACGGGCATGGAATCGGGATTCAACGCCGCCGGCACGCAGCACATCTGTCTGCAGCCCGGCGGACCGGTCGCCGGCACCGACTATCCCGTGCAGGACACGCGCCTCATCGATTATTTCGCCAGCAAGGGCATCTCGATGCTGCGCCCGCTGTTCGCGTGGGAATGCATGCAGCCGGTACTCAACGGCGCCATCCCGGGAAGTGGCGCCAATTACCAGGCCTACTTCAACGCTTACAAAATGATGGTCGATTACGCGACCAACACCAAGGGCATCGGCATCATCATCGAACCCTGGGAGGCGAATTCGAGCAACGGGATCGGCGGCGCAATGTGGAATGGCAATCTGGTCGGCTCCGCCCAGGTTCCGCGCGCGGCATTCGCCGATTTCTGGAGCCGGATGGCGACGATCTTCAAGGACAATCCGCGCGTGTCCTACGGCCTGATGAGCGAGCCGAACCACATGTCCACGTCGTCGTGGTTTGCCTCGGCCCAGGCCGCGATCACCGCGATCCGTGCCACCGGTTCGACCCAGCGCATCTATGTGCCGGGTAATGCCTACACCGGTGCATCTACGTGGACCACGGCGAACGCGTACGGCGGCGACACAGACCCGACTCCGCATTCCAACGCCTATGGCTGGCTCAATGCCAACGGCGCTGGCATGCCCTTGTCCGATCCGCTCAACAACATCGCCGTCGAAGTGCATACCTACGTAGACTGCAATCAAGGCGGCCTGGATGACAGCATCACCTCCAACACCGCCGCGCGTGACCAGCTCGACGTGACCGTGCAATGGGCGCGACCACGCGGCTTGCCGGTATACCTTGGCGAGATCGGGATCTACGCCGGCAATGCTCCCATCTATGGCGGCAATGGCTGCGCCGCTCCCCCGCTCGGCGTGACGGCCGCTCTCGCCTGGGCGGATTTCATCAATTACGCCGATACCAATACCGACACACTGGCCGGATTCACCTGGTGGGCCGGCGGCTATCCGGGCTGGTGGGACGTTACCAACGGGCCGTATTTTTCGATCACGCCAACGGATGTCGGGACCTTCACCGGCGACACCATCGAGATGAGCTTGATCCAGGACAGTTTCTGACGCGATCCCGGTTGCGGGCGGAATCCGCCGCCCGCTATAATGCGCGGCCTTGTCGGCCGGTCTGCGCCGGCCACGGTTACACCGCTCCAATGCAAAATTCCATTGCTGCCGGAAGGCGGCTCGCCATCCGTGTCGTCGCCGCGCAAATTGTGGCAACGCTGCTGGTGGCGGCGGGTTTCGCATGGCGCGGCTGGAGCGACGCGACAGGTGTTTTGGCCGGTGGTGGTGTGGTGGTACTGGGGACGGCAGTACTCGCTTTGCGTCTGTTCGCCGGTCCGCCGGCAGAGGCCGGAACGGTGCTGGCACGGATGATCGTCGGCAACCTGCTGCGCTGGTGCGTGATCGGCGCCGGATTGTATCTGGCGATGGTCGTGGCGCGGCTGCCGGGCTTGCCGGTGCTGGCCGGGCTGATCGCGGCGCTGCTGCCGCAGTTGTTCGGCCTGCACGAAGGTTTCGCGCAGCGCAATCCGCCGGCGACGGCGGTGCAAAAACAAACGAATTGAACAGCTGAATCGGAATATCGGATTACCGCAATGGCCACAGAAGCCGCCCCAGACGCCGGTCATTACATCCTGCACCACTTGACCTACCTGCAGCTCGACCTGCAGTCGGGCAAGATCGTGGAAAACGCAACGGGCTTCTGGGTGTTGAACCTGGATTCGGTGTTTTTCTCGCTGCTGCTCGCCGTCGCCTTCATCTGGATGTTCGGCTCGGTCGCGCGCCGCGCCAATGCCGGCGTGCCCGGCAAGTGGCAGAACTTCATCGAGATGTGCGTCGGCTTCGTCGACAGCCAGGTCAAGGACGCCTACCATCACGGCGCGAAGTTCGTCGCGCCGATGGCGCTGCTGATCGGGTTCTGGGTGTTCTTCATGAACTTCATGGACCTGTTGCCGATCGACCTGCTGCCAAAAATCGCCGGCAGCATGGACGTCGATCACCTGCGCGTGGTGCCATCGGCCGATCCGAACGTCGCGCTCGGCATGTCGATCACCGTGTTCGCGATCGCCTTTGGCTACAGCTTCGTGGCCAAGGGTTTCAAGGGCGTCGGCGCGGAATTCCTGTTCCATCCCTTCGGCAAATGGATGATGCCGGTCAACTTCCTGCTCAAGTGCGTGGAAGAACTGGCCAAGCCGGTGAGCCTGGGCCTGCGACTGTTCGGCAACATGTATGCCGGCGAGATCATCTTCATCCTGCTCGCTTGCTTTACCCTCAATTATGTTCCGACCAGCCTCGGCTCCAATTTGGGCCTGCTCGCGCAGATCCTGCTCGCGACCGGCTGGACGATCTTCCACGTCCTGATCATTTCCCTGCAGGCTTACATTTTCATGGTCCTGACCGTCGTCTACATGGCGATGGCCGCGGATCACCACTGATTCACCTCTTTCCAATCAACCGCAACACACTCGGAGACACACATGGATATCAGCGCACTCGCTTCTGTTGAAGGCCTGACCGCAATCGCGGCCGGCCTGATGCTCGGCCTCGGCGGCATCGGCGCCGCCATCGGCATGGGCCTGATGGGCGGCAAGTTCCTCGAAGGCGCCTCGCGCCAGCCCGAACTCGTGCCGATGCTGCAGGGCAAGATGTTCCTGCTGGTCGGCCTGATCGACGCGATTCCGATCATCGGCGTGGGTATCGCGCTGTACCTGATCTTCGTCGATCCGTTCTCCGGCAAGTTGCTGGCGAGCGCGGCAGGCGCGGCGCACTAATCCCACTCGCGTCGAGGTAGCTTCCCGTGAGCATCAACGCAACCCTCATCGCCCAGATCATCGTCTTCGGGATCCTGATCTGGTTCACGATGAAGTTCCTGTGGCCGCCGATTTCCGGCGCCATGGACGAACGCGCCAAGCGCATCGCCGAAGGCCTGTCCGCGGCCGAACGCGCGCAAGCCGAATTGAAGGATGCCGACGCCCGCGTGGCCGAGGAAATCAAGAAGGCGCGTGCGCAGGCAGCAGAAATCGTCGACAAGGCGCATGCGCAGGCGAACCAGATCGTCGACAAGGCCAAGACCGACGCGCTGCTCGAAGCCGCGCGCGTCAAAGCCTCGGCGCAGGCCGACATCGACGGCATGGTCGGCAAGGCGCGCGAAACGCTGCGTGGCCAGGTTGCCGCACTGGCCGTGCAGGGCGCGTCGAAGATCGTCCAGCGCGAAATCGATCCGGCCGCGCACAAGGCGCTGCTCGACCAGCTCGTTACCGAGATCTGACGATGAGCGAACCGCTGACCCTCGCCCGTCCGTATGCACGCGCCGCGTTCGAGACGGCGCGCGCGCACAACGCGCTGGCCGCGTGGTCGGGCAATCTTGGCTTCGCCGCGCAGGTCATGGCCGATGCACGCGTGAGCGCGATAGCCGGCGATCCGCGTCTGTCGCACGCCGAACTCGTCGGCCTGTTGTCGCCGCCGAACGAAGCCGCGGATTCGCCGTTCGCCGCATTCCTCAGCCTGCTCGTCGAGAACCGGCGCGTGAACCTGCTCGCTGAAATTGCCGCGCTGTTCGAAGAACTCAAGCGCGAATCCGAGCGCACGATCCGCGTGACCTTGCGTTCGGCCAGCGAAATCCCGGCCGATCGCGCGGACGCGATCAAGGCGGCGCTGAAAAAGCGCTTCGCGCGCGAGATCGAACTCGAACAGCGCATCGACCCGGCGGTGATCGGCGGTGCAGTGATCGATGCCGGCGACGTGGTGATCGATGGCTCGGTGCGTGGCAGGCTGGATCGGCTGCAAAGCGCGTTGACGCAATGAACAACCGCACGGCGTCGCAAGACGCCGCGCGCTAAAAATCAAACGTGAGCGGCCAACGGCCCCTGACTTTTGATTTTTGACTTCAACCACAGGCACGGACATCGCGTCCGCGCTCGAGGAAACCAGCATGGCAACTGCACTCAATCCGTCCGAAATCAGCGAACTGATCCGCACCCGCATCGAAAAGGTCAAGCTCGCCGCCGAAGCGCGCAACGAAGGCACCATCGTGTCGGTGTCCGACGGCATCATCCGCATCCACGGCCTGGCCGACGTGATGTCGGGCGAAATGATCGAACTGCCGAACAACGGCACCGCGCTGGCGCTGAACCTGGAGCGCGACTCGGTCGGCGCGGTCGTGCTCGGCGAGTACGAGTACCTGACCGAAGGCGACACGGTGAAAACCACCGGCCGCATTCTCGAAGTGCCGGTCGGCCCGGAACTGCTCGGCCGCGTCGTCGACGCGCTCGGCAATCCGATCGACGGCAAGGGCCCGATCAAGGCCGCCAAGCGCGCCCGCGTGGACGTGAAGGCGCCGGGCATCATCCCGCGCAAGTCGGTGCATGAGCCGATGGCGACCGGCCTCAAGGCCATCGACGCGCTGATCCCGATCGGCCGCGGCCAGCGCGAGCTGATCATCGGCGACCGCCAGACCGGCAAGACCGCGATCGCGCTCGACACCATCCTGAACCAGAAGCCGCTCAACGCGCAGCCGGACGAGAACATCAAGCTGTATTGCGTCTACGTCGCGATCGGCCAGAAGCGTTCGACCGTTGCCCAGTTCGTCAAGGTGCTGGAAGAGCAGGGCGCGCTGGAATACTCGATCGTGGTCGCCGCCACCGCTTCCGACCCGGCGCCGATGCAGTACATCGCGCCGTTCACCGGCTGCACCATGGGCGAGTACTTCCGCGACAACGGCATGCACGCCGTCATCATCTATGACGATCTGTCCAAGCAGGCCGTCGCCTACCGCCAGATGTCGCTGCTGCTGCGCCGCCCGCCGGGCCGCGAAGCCTATCCCGGCGACGTGTTCTACCTGCACAGCCGCCTGCTCGAGCGCGCCGCGCGCGTCAACGAGGAATACGTCGAGAAGTTCACCAAGGGCGAGGTCAAGGGCAAGACGGGGTCGCTGACCGCGCTACCGATCATCGAGACGCAGGCCGGCGACGTGTCGGCGTTCGTGCCGACCAACGTGATCTCGATCACCGACGGCCAGATCTTCCTGGAAACCGACCTCTTCAACGCCGGCATCCGTCCCGCGATCAACGCCGGCATCTCGGTGTCGCGCGTGGGCGGCGCCGCGCAGACCGACATCATCAAGAAGCTGGGCGGCGGCGTGCGCCTCGCGCTCGCGCAGTACCGCGAGCTGGCCGCGTTCGCGCAGTTCGCGTCCGACCTCGACGAGGCCACCCGCAAGCAGCTCGAGCGCGGCCGCCTGGTCACCGAGCTGATGAAGCAGCCGCAGTACCAGCCGCTGCAGGTCTGGGAAATGGCGCTGACGCTGTTCGGCGTGAACAACGGCTACTTCGACGACATCGAAGTCGCCAAGGTGCTCGACGCCGAGCGCGCGCTGCGCGAGTTCGTCAAGACGAAGTACGCGTCGCTGGTCGACACGATCGCCCGCGACGCCAAGTTCAGCAAGGAAGTCGAGGCGCAGCTGCACGAAGCGCTGAAAGACTTCAAGAAGACCGGCGCGTACTGACCGTTCGCCGGCGGCTGGGCTCAAACGGGAAACGACATGGCGGGCAGCAAAGAGATCCGCACCAAGATCAAGAGCGTGCAGAACACGCGCAAGATCACCAAGGCGATGGAGATGGTCGCCGCATCCAAGATGCGCAAGGCGCAGGACCGGATGCGGCAGGCCCGTCCGTACGCGGACAAGGTGCGCAACATCGCCGCGCACCTGGCCGACGCGAACCCCGAATATCGCCACCCGTACCTGGTGCCGCGCGAGACGGTGAAGAACGCCGGCGTGATCGTCGTCACCACCGACAAGGGCCTGTGCGGCGGCCTGAACACCAACGTGCTGCGCGCGGTCACCAACAAGCTGCGCGAGCTCGAGCGCGGCGGCGTCGGCGTGCAGGCCACGGCCATCGGGAACAAGGGCTTCGGCTTCCTGCAGCGGATCGGCGCGAAGATCGTCTCGCACATCGTGCAGCTCGGCGACACGCCGCATCTCGAGAAGCTGATCGGCCCGGTCAAGATCCAGCTCGACGCGTACGCGGCCGGCGAGGTCGACGCGGTCTACCTCGCCTACACGCGCTTCATCAACACGATGAAGCAGGAGCCGGTGCTCGAGCAGCTGCTGCCGCTGTCGGCCGAGCGGCTGCAGGAAGACTCGCGCGAGTACTCGTGGGACTACCTCTACGAACCCGACGCGCAGAGCGTGCTCGACGAGCTGCTGCTGCGCTACATCGAGTCGCTGGTGTACCAGGCGGTGGCCGAGAACATGGCGAGCGAGCAGAGCGCGCGGATGGTCGCGATGAAGGCCGCCTCCGACAACGCCAAGAAGGTCATCGACGAGCTCCAGTTGTCGTACAACAAGGCGCGCCAGGCCGCGATCACCAAGGAGCTGTCCGAGATCGTCGGCGGCGCCGCGGCCGTCTGAGCAGCGAAGCGGAACACATCAGGTAAACAGGGATACGAGCAATGGCACAAGGTCAAATCGTTCAGTGCATCGGCGCCGTCGTCGACATCCAGTTCCCGCGCGAATCGATGCCGCGGATCTACGACGCGCTGGTGCTCGAAGACACCGGTACCAGCCTGGCCGAGAAAGGCCTCACGTTCGAAGTGCAGCAGCAGCTCGGCGACGGCGTCGTGCGCACCATCGCGCTGGGCTCGTCCGACGGCCTGCGCCGCGGCATGAAGGTGGGCAACACCGGCGCGCCGATCTCGGTGCCCGTCGGCACCGCGACGCTGGGCCGCATCATGGACGTGCTGGGCCGCCCGATCGACGAAGCCGGCCCCATCGCCACCGAAGAGCGACGCGCGATCCACCAGAAGGCGCCGACCTTCGAAGAGCTCAAGCCCTCGGTCGAACTGCTGCCCACCGGCATCAAGGTCATCGACCTGATCTGCCCGTTCGCCAAGGGCGGCAAGATCGGCCTGTTCGGCGGCGCCGGCGTCGGCAAGACCGTCAACATGATGGAGCTGATCAACAACATCGCGAAGGCGCACTCGGGCCTTTCGGTATTCGCCGGCGTCGGCGAGCGCACCCGCGAGGGCAACGACTTCTATCACGAGATGAGCGACTCGAAGGTCGTCGTCCAGGAGGATCTGGGCCAGTCCAAGGTGTCGATGGTCTACGGCCAGATGAACGAGCCGCCGGGCAACCGCCTGCGCGTCGCGCTCACGGGCCTGACCATGGCCGAATATTTCCGCGACGAGAAAGATGCCTCCGGCAAGGGCCGCGACGTGCTGTTCTTCGTCGACAACATCTACCGCTACACCCTGGCCGGCACCGAAGTGTCCGCGCTGCTCGGCCGCATGCCGTCCGCGGTGGGCTACCAGCCGACGCTGGCCGACGAAATGGGTCGCCTGCAGGAACGCATCACCTCGACCAAGACCGGTTCGATCACCTCGATCCAGGCCGTGTACGTGCCGGCCGACGATTACACCGATCCGTCGCCGGCGACGACCTTCGCGCACCTGGATTCGACCGTGGCACTGTCGCGCGACATCGCCTCGCTCGGCATTTATCCGGCCGTGGATCCGCTCGCCTCGACCAGCCGCCAGCTCGATCCGAACGTGATCGGCGTCGAGCATTACGAGACCGCGCGTCGCGTGCAGGGCACCCTGCAGCGCTACAAGGAATTGAAGGACATCATCGCGATCCTCGGCATGGACGAATTGTCCGAAGAGGACAAAGCCACCGTCGGCCGCGCGCGCAAGATCGAGCGCTTCTTCAGCCAGCCCTTCCACGTCGCGGAAGTGTTCACCGGCGCGCCGGGCAAGTACGTGTCGCTGAAGGACACGATCCGCGGCTTCAAGATGATCTGCGACGGCGAGTGCGATCACCTGCCGGAACAGGCGTTCTACATGGTCGGCGGCATCGAGGAGGCTTTCGAGAAGGCCAAGAAGATGACCGAGAAGAAGGCGGCCTAAGGCACGATCATGAGCACCATCCGCTGCGACATCGTCGGCGCCGAATCCGAGATCTTCCACGGTCAGGCGAAACTGGTCATCGCCACCGGCGAGGCCGGTGAGCTCGGCATCGCGCCACGCCACGCGCCGCTGATCACGCGCCTGAAACCGGGCCAGGTGCGCGTGCAGCTGGAAAACGGCGAGGAGCAGTGCTTCTACGTCTCCGGCGGCATCCTCGAGGTGCAACCGCAGGTCGTGACCGTGCTCGCCGACACCGCGATCCGCGCCAGGGATCTGGACGAAGCCTCCGCGCGTCGTGCCAAGGAAAACGCCGAGCGCCTGCTCGCCAACCGCGCCGACGCAGTGGAAATCGCCCAAGCCCAGGCTGAACTTCTCCAGGCCGTCGCGCAGCTGCGCGCAATCGAGCAGTTGCGCAAGCAAATGCGCCACTGAGTTGCGCCAGGGTAGTGATGAGAAAACGCCGGCCCTGCGCCGGCGTTTTTGTCTGTGTGATTTGACGTCAATGGTCGCCGATGCCATGATTGTTGAAAATTTCAACAATCGGAATCCGTCATGGCTACCGTCAATTTCAGCGTTCCTGAAGACGTCAAGGAAGCGTTTAACGACACCTTCGAAGGCCGCAACAAGAGCGCCATCGTCGCTGATTTGTTGCGCGAGGCGGTCGAGCGCGAGAAGCGGCGGCAGGCGCATATCGCCGCCGGCGACGCCATCTTGAGCCGTTGGGATAGGCGCCCGGTTGTTCCTGCCGGCACGATTCGCCGCGCACGCGAAGAGTTGCGTCGTTGAACCTGGTTCTGGACGCAAGCGTTTGCCTGAAGTGGTATCTCGCGGAGGCGTACTTAGAACCCGACAGCGCCACTGCGCGCGAATTGCTGGTCCGCGTAACCGATGGCCGCATTCGCCTGTGCCAACCGTCAGTTTGGCGCGCGGAAGTCGTGGCAGTCATCGCGCGCAAGCTCCCGGCGACAACGACACTTGCTGCAAGTGAGTTGCATGCCTTTGGCGTCGAAATCGACGACTCTGCCAATCTACTTGCTCACGCAGGCACACTATCGACCAAATTCGACCACCACCTGTTCGACACGATCTACCACGCCGTCGCCATCGAGCACGACATCGACTTGATCACCGCCGATGAGCACTATTACCGCAAGGCGCGCAAACTCGGCCACATCGTGTTGCTGCGCGACTGGCACGCGCCAAGAGAAGTACGCGAGGAACCGGCGTCGTATCGCGTCCGCGCCCGCAAATCGCCCGCGCGAGTGCGGCGGAAACGCTGATCCTCGCGTTATCATGCGCGCATGAATGCCCATCCCCTGCACGTCGTCGTCCTCGCCGCCGGCGAAGGCAAGCGCATGCACTCGGCCTTGCCCAAGGTGCTGCTGCCGTTGGCCGGCAAGCCGATGCTCGCGCATGTGATCACCACTGCGCGGGAACTGAATCCGGCGCGGATACACATTGTCTACGGCCATCGCGGCGACGCCGTACGCGCGGCATTCGCTGACCAATCGGACCTGGACTGGGTGCATCAGCCTGAACAGCGCGGCACTGGTCAGGCCGTGCAGCTCGCGCTGGCGCATGTGCCAGAAGCCGCGCGTGTGCTGGTGTTGTACGGCGACGTGCCGCTGATTCGCGCGGCCACGCTCAAGCCGCTGTGCAGTGCCGACGCAGCGCTCGCCCTGCTTGCCGCCGAGTTATTCGATCCACGTGGCTACGGGCGCGTGATCCGCGACGGTATCGGCCGCGCGCGCGCCGTGGTGGAGGAAAAAGACGCCACGCCCGATCAGCGCGCCATCCCCCCCGTCAACACCGGCATCCTTGCCGCCGACGCACGCCGCCTGCGCGTGTGGACGCACAATCTCGACAACCGCAATGCGCAGGGCGAGTTCTACCTCACCGACGTGTTTGCGCAGGCGACCAACGAGGGCATGCCGGCCGACATCCTGAATTGCCGCGACGAGCGCGAAGCCTTCGGCGCGAACGATGCCTGGCAGCTTGCCCAGCTCGAACGCCATTTCCAGCAACGCCAGGCACGCGCGCTGTGCGAGCAAGGCGTGCGCCTGGCCGATCCGGCGCGTTTCGATCTGCGCGGCGAGCTCAAATGCGGCAGCGATGTGGAGATCGACGTGGACGCCGTCATCGAAGGCCGTGTCGAACTCGGCGACGGCGTGCGCATCGGCCCTTTCTGCCGCATCAAGGATTCGACGCTATCCGCTGGCACGCAAGTGCGTGCGCATTGCGACCTGGACGGCGTGGTCACATCCGGCGCCTGCATCATCGGCCCGTTCGCACGGCTGCGGCCGGGCACGGAATTGGCCACGGGTGCGCACGTCGGCAACTTCGTCGAAATCAAGAACACAACCATGGGCGAAAATTCGAAGGCCAATCACCTGAGCTACCTCGGCGACGCGTACATCGGCGCGCATGTGAACATTGGCGCCGGCACCATCACATGCAATTACGACGGCGTGAACAAGCATCGCACCACGATCGAGGACGGTGCCTTCATCGGCTCCAACTCCGCACTCGTGGCGCCGGTCACGGTCGGCAAGGACGCGACGATCGGCGCCGGCTCGACCATCACCAGCGATGCGCCAGCGGGTCAACTAACCGTGTCACGCGCCCCACAAACCTCGCATCCGGGCTGGAAGCGCCCGCAAAAAACCCCGAAATAAGCCGCCCGAAAGCCCCCAAGCCGCTAAAATACGCGTCTGCTTTCGAGGATTGCTCCATGTGCGGAATTGTCGGCGCCACGGCGCATCGCGACGTTGTCGGAACCCTGATCGCCGGGCTCAAGGCGCTGGAATACCGCGGCTACGATTCGGCCGGCATCGCCCTGCTCACCGACAAGGGCCTGGAGCGCGTGCGCACCAAGGGCAAGGTGCAGGAACTGGAAACGCTGTACGCATCGCAACCGATCGCAGGACACACCGGCATCGCGCACACGCGCTGGGCCACGCACGGCGTGCCGAACACGGTCAACGCACATCCGATGGTGTCGCGCGGCAATATCGCCGTGGTGCACAACGGCATCATCGAGAATCACGAGGAACTGCGCGCCGAACTCAAGGCGCTGGGTTTCGCATTCGGCTCGGATACCGACACCGAAGTGATCGCGCATCTGATCGAATACCACCAGGATCAGGGTTCCGATCTGCTCGATGCGGTACGCAAGACCTTGCCGCGCCTGCGTGGGGCGTACGCAATCGCGGTCATCAGCAAGCGCGAACCCGGGCGCGCGATCGGCGCACGGCGCGGCAGTCCGATGGTGGCAGGCCTTGCCGACGGCGAGCAATTCGTGGCCTCGGATATTTACGCCTTGCTGCCGGTAACGCGGCGCTTCATCTACCTGGCCGAAGGCGACATCGCCGATGCGACGGTCGACGGCATCACGATTTATGACGAACATGGCGCCAAAGCGGATCGCCCGGTCAAGCAGGCGCATATCGGCAGCGACGCGGTGCAGCGCGGCGAATATCGCCACTACATGCTCAAGGAAATCCACGAGCAACCGCAGGCGCTGGCCGACACTTTTGAAGGCCGCATCGCCAACAATTGCATCCTGACCGAGATTTTTGGCGTCAACGCGCGCGAACTGCTCACGAAGACGCGCAATGTCCACATGATCGCCTGCGGTTCCAGTTATCACGCCGCACTGGTCGCGCGCTACTGGATCGAATCGCTCGCCGGCGTGCCGTGCAATGTCGAGATAGCCTCGGAATATCGCTATCGCGACGTGGCAATTCCCGCCGACACGCTGTTCGTGACGATTTCGCAGTCCGGTGAAACCGCCGACACGCTGGCCGCATTGAAGCTGGCCAAGACACGCGGCTATGCGGCCACGCTGGCGATCTGCAACGTACCGGAATCCTCGATCGTGCGCGAATCGGCACTGACGCTGATGACCCGCGCCGGCCCGGAAATCGGCGTCGCTTCGACCAAGGCATTCACGACCCAGCTTGCCGCGCTTGCGTTGTTCGCACTGGAACTGGCGCGCCACCATGGACTGGATGCGACACGTTACGCGCGGCTCGTGCAACAACTGGAAACCTTGCCCGGCACCGTGCGCGACGTGCTCGCGCTCGACGCACGCATCAAGACAATGGCCGAGCGTTTCGTCGACAAGGATCACACCCTGTTCCTCGGCCGCGGCACGCAGTTCCCGATCGCGATGGAAGGCGCGCTCAAACTCAAGGAAATCTCCTACATCCACGCCGAAGCGTATCCGGCCGGCGAGTTGAAGCACGGCCCGCTCGCGCTGGTGGATGAGCACATGCCCGTGATCGCGGTGGCGCCGAACGACCATCTGCTGGAAAAACTCAAGTCCAATCTCGAGGAAGTCCGGGCCCGTGGCGGCGAACTCTACGTGCTCGCCGATGCCGATGTCGCGCGCAACATGCCGCAAGATAACGGCCACCTGCTCGCGCTGCCGCCGTGCGGCGAGCTGATCGCGCCGATCGTGTTCACGATTCCGCTGCAACTGCTCGCCTATCACGTCGCCGTGCAGCGCGGCACGGACGTGGACCAGCCGCGCAATCTGGCGAAATCCGTGACGGTGGAGTGACCCCGTCACGACGCCCTTACAGGTGGTGCGCAGCAGTGCACGAAACTCCCGGGCTCGCGCGGCAAGAATGCTTCCGGCCAAAAAAACGGGCCGCACAAGGCGGCCCGTAATTTTGTTGCCGGTTGCAGCCTCGATCAGAACTTGAGGCTGGCCTCCACATACCAGAAGCGGCCGGGCAGATCGTAGTTCGACGCGTCGTAGCCGTTGAGCGAGCAGCTCAGGCACACCGGCGCTTCCTTGGCGAACACGTTGTTGATGCCGGCCGACACCGTCAGCGGCGTGCTCAACGGAATATTCCAGCTCGCGCGCACGTCGTGGTAGGTGGTGGCGCCAAGACGGTTGAATCCGTCCGGGAACTGCGCCGTGGCCGCGCCCTTGCAGATCGCGTAACCGCCAGCGGCCGCGCAATCCTCGGTCAGCGCAGACATGTAACGCATGGCCCAGCCTGCCGACCATTCGCCGTAAGTCCAGGTCGTGCGCAGGGTGGATCGGATGCGCGCGATGCCGCTGTCGTGCACCTCGATACCGACGCCGTCCGGCTCGGCCAGACCCGTGGTCGTGTCGATCGCACTATATTTGTCGACATAGGTGCTCTGCCAACTTGCGCCGAGGCGGCCCCAGCCCATTTCCGGGCCGACCCAGTTCACACCGAAGTCGAAGCCGCGCGTATCGACTTTGCCAAGGTTGCCCAGCGTGTCGTTGAGGAAGGCGATGTAACCTGCGGCATTGCGATCCTGCACGCCGCAGAACACCGGATCGAGCGTTTGCGCGCAGCGGTTGAGCAGGGTTTGCGCATCTTTCGCCTGGATCGCGTCATTGACGTTGATCTTGTACCAGGTCAGCTCGAAGTCGAGCTTCTGCGACCAACCCGTGTTCTCGGCCCACGACGGACTGTAGACGCCGCCCAAGGTGGTGTTCTTGGATTTTTCCGGTTGCAAATTGCGGTTGCCGCCGGTGAGTACCGAGATCTGCGTGTTGGATTGCTGGTAGGTAGCCGGATTCGGCACGCCCAGGGCCTTGCAATTCGCCGCCACGGTCGGGCTCTGGATCGGGCTGTCGAAATTGCACGGATCGGTCAGGGTTGCGTCGAAGCGCGCGAACGTGCCGTACAACTCGCCGATCGACGGCGCGCGGAAGCCTTGCGCCCAGGTGCCGCGGAAGGTCAGGTCGTCGTTCAACTGCCAGCGGAAGCCAACCTTGCTGTTGGTGGTGCCACCGAACGTGGAGTAATCCGAATAGCGCGAGGCCACGTCGATGTTCAACGCCTTGGCAAACGGCGCGTCAGCGACCAGCGGTGCGTTCAACTCGACATAGAACTCATCGACGTTGTAACCGCCCGAGGTTGCCTTGGATGGCACGCCGTTGGAATCACCCGCGGCCACGACCGCATCCGGCGTGTAGGTGCCGGACAGGTTGCGATGCTCGTACCCGGTGGCGAAATCCAGCGCGCCGGCCGGCAGCTGGAACAGGTCGCCGGACAGGTTCGCGGTGACCACGCCCATGGCTTGATGGCTCAGATCGTGCTCGTTGTACAGGATGTAATTGAGCATGTCCGGCGTCAACGTGCCCGGGCCGCCGAACAGATTGACCGGCACGCATCTCGGGTCAGCCTGACAGGCCGCCAGCGGGCCGACGCCCTCGGCGATGTGCGCCATGTTGTAGGTGCCGGTGACATTCTGGGTGGCGTTGTTGTCGGTGCGGACGACGTTCACATCCCAGTTGTAGTTGTGCTCGTTCCAGCCAAAGCTGCCGGTCAGGCCGGTGGCGAAGTAGCGCGTGTCCACGTCCTGGCTGAAGATGCGCGGGCCACCTTCGACCGGGCGCCGGCCGAGGCCGAAGTCCGGGCTGTTCGAATCCAGGGTGAAACCGAACGGGTTGTACGGATTGGTCTTGTCGATATTGACCGTGTAGCAGCGATCGATCAGGAAACAGAACGCCTGGCCGATGAAGATCGGTTCCGGCGCGGCCTGGTTGGTCGACTTGCGCGTGTTGTACAGGCCTTTCATGTACCAGTGGATGTCATCGGTGAGCTTGTAGTCGGTCTGGGCAAAGAAACCGGTGCGCTCCGACGGCGTCAACAGCAGGTTGTACGGCGCGAAATTGAAACGATCCGGCCCGCCACGCCAATGGTGGTAACCGGACGGGAACTGCTGCACACCGCCGGACGGCGCCACGCCATTGGCCGTGATGTTGCAAAAGCCACCAGGGCACAAGCCGCCAAAATCGACGCCTCCGGGGGTATCGAACAGGACGCGCGTGGTCGGCGTGGCCGACGAACAGTTGTCAAATCCGGTGCCGGGCACGCAGGTGGTGCTGGAACGGTCCCAGTCCGCAGCGCTGATGCGGTTCTGCTTGTAGTGGCTGATGTCGACGAAGAAGCTGTAGCGATCGCCATGGCCGCCGAAGGAAACGTCCCCGTTCACGGTCTTGCCGTCGCCAACCGAATAGTTGCCATAGTAGGCGTGGAGCGCGCCGCCATCCTGGCCTTTCTTGGTGATGATGTTGATCACGCCGGCGATAGCGTCCGAACCGTACAGCGCGGAGGCGCCGTCGGTGAGGATCTCGATGCGGTCGACGATGCCGGCCGGAATCGTGTTCAAGTCGACAGCGGCGGAAACGCCCGAGGCCGAGGATTCGTTCACCCAGCGCAGGCCGTCGACGAGGATCAGGGTGCGCTTGGCGTTGAGGTTGCGCAGGGAGATCGTGGTCGAACCCGAACCTACGCCCGAGCCGTCCGGTGCGAAGCCGAAATTGCCGGCCGAGTTGAATTTGGTGTTGAGCGCCGAGCCGCTGACCGACAATTGCTGGATCACGTCGCCGATCGAGGCGAGGCCGGTCTGTGCAATGTCCTTCGCCGAGATCGTGACGACCGGCGTCTGGTCGGCGATTTCGGCCTTCTTGATGCGCGAACCGGTGACTTCGATGGCTTCGAGTTTCTGCGCATCGCTGCCAGGTTTGTTCTGGGCCAGAACCGGCGTGGCAACCATGCCCAGCATTAAACCGCCCAGGGCAGCGGAAATACCGGCCGCAAGCAGGCGCGGGTTGTAGCGTGTCATAGGTAGTCTCCCAAAGTGAATGATCGAGTGAAAACCGGATGCAACCAGGACCTCGGCAACTCCGGGGCCGCGTTGTAAAATTTTTGTAATGTAACGGCGATCATGGCACAGCGCATGCGCTTTGCCTAGGGGCCGAAAGCCATGCAGAAGGCGCCCGCGTTGGACTACACTGGATGACGTGACCGATGCGGCAAAAATAATGTTTGGACGTCCATACTTGCGTGCATTTCAGCTGTTTGGCGCGGGATTTGCCCTGATCGCAGGCTTCGCCGCCCGCGCCGACGATCTGGCCGGCCAACGTGCGCGTTTTCCGCTGGTCTGGGAGGCCGCGCAACATGGCCCCGCCGGGGCATGGCGCAAGCTCGCCGGCGGACTGGAAGATTATCCATTGTTTCCCTACCTGGAACTGGCCTCGCTGCAACGGCGCATCCAGGACGTGCAGGATCCGGAAGCCAGAAAATTTCTCGCCGCCTGGCCGGATTCGCTGCCGGCGAAGCTGTGGCGCGACGCCTACCTGACCGAGCTCGCACGGCGCGAAAACTGGAAGGACTTTCTGGATTTGTATACCGCCGACGGGGCGAGCCAGACGCAACAATGCAACGCCCTGCACGCACGCATCGCGCTCGGCAAGAAAGTGGATTTTCATGCCGATGCCGAAGCATTGTGGCTGTCCGCAAAGCCCCTGCCGGACGCCTGCACTGCAGTAACCGCATGGTCGCGGGATAAATTGACGCCTGCCCTGATCTGGCAACGCATCGATCTTGCTGCAAGCGCCGGGCAAGCCGGACTCGTCGACACGCTCGCGACCATGCTCGAGGGCAGCGCACGCAACGACCCGCAGCGCATCGCCGCCGCGATCCGCGATCCGGCAGGCACGCTCGACAAGGCCGCGGCATGGCCGGACGACGCGCGCGCGCGGCAAGCCGCAACCGTCGCTTTCCTGCGCCTGGCGCGGCGCAACAGCGACAGCGCCGAATCGCAGTGGTCGAAATTGTCCACGCACTTCCACTTCGATGCCGGCCAGCGCGACGACATCATGCGCGCGATCGCCGTCTTCAACGCATCGAGCTATGCGCCGGATGCGTTGCGCCGTCTCGACGCGCTGCCGGCGCAGGCCACCGACGACACCAGCCGCGAATGGCGCGTGCGCCTGGCCGTGGCCGCGCAGGACTGGAAAGACGCGCTGGCTGCGCTCGACACGATGAGCGACACGCAAAAATCCGACGCGCGTTGGCGCTACCTGCGCGCACGCGTGCTGGTGAAACTCGACCGCAAGGACGCAGCAACATCGATCTTCGAATCCGTCGCGCGCGAGGCGAATTTCCACGGCTTTCTCGCCGCCGACTGGCTCAAGTTGCCGTATACGATCTGCGCGAGCGAGATCACGACCGATGCCGCCATCGACAAATCCCTGCGCAAACAAGCCGACCTTGCGCGCGCGTTCGAATTCTTCGCCATCGATCGCCTGCCACAGGCGCGGCGCGAATGGGATTTCGCGCTGTCGCGACTGGATGCTGCGCAACGCAAACAGGCGGTGCTGCTCGCCGCGGATCGCGGCTGGCACGACCGCGCCGTCTACGCCTTCAATCGCGGCGACGACCTGCATTACTACGACCTGCGTTTTCCATTGGCGCGACGCGGCGACGTCGTGAGCGATGCCCGCGCCGCGGGCATCGACCCGGCCTGGGCCTACGCCATCATCCGCGCCGAAAGCGCGTGGACCACCGATGCGCGTTCCGGCGCCGACGCGTTCGGCCTGATGCAATTGCTGCCGGGCACGGCGAAACACCTGGCCAAGCAACTCGGCGTGTCGTTTTCCGGCGCGGCCGCCTTGTTCGATCCGGACCTGAACATCCGCCTCGGCACGCAATACCTGGCGAAGATGGCTTTGCGCTACGACGGCAGTCCCTGGCTGGCAACCGCCGCGTACAACGCCGGTCCCGACCCGGTCGGGCGCTGGATCGATGCGCGCGACAGCCTCGAGCCGGATTTTTTCATCGAAACGATTCCGTACAAGGAAACCCGCGAATATGTCGCGCGTGTGCTCGCGTTCGCGGTGATCTACGACTGGCGCCTGAATCGCAAGGTGATTCCGCTCGCTGCGCGCCTTCCGCACATCGGCAAGGCCTACGCGCCGCCGCCCGCGAATGCGCCGCGCAAGGATGTCGTGTGCCCGGCGACGCCGGCCTCGCCAGCTGCCGCACCGTGATTCGTCCGCCATTGTCGTCGATAATCGGCGCATGAAGACCTACCTCGTCGGTGGCGCCGTGCGCGATCGCCTGCTCGGCCTGCCGGTCACCGATCGCGATTACGTCGTCGTCGGCGCCACGCCGGACGCAATGCTGCGCGCCGGGTTCAAGCCGGTCGGCAAGGATTTCCCCGTGTTCCTGCATCCGCAAACGCAAGAGGAATACGCGTTGGCGCGCACCGAACGCAAGACCGGCCGCGGCTATCACGGTTTCGCGTTCGATACCGATCCGTCGGTCACGCTGGAAGACGATCTGCGCCGACGCGACCTGACCATCAATGCGATCGCGCAGGATGATGACGGCGCATTGATCGACCCGTTCGCCGGTGCGGCGGATTTGCGCGCCGGCATCTTGCGCCATGTGTCGGCGGCATTCGCCGAAGACCCGGTGCGCATCCTGCGCGTGGCACGCTTTGCCGCGCGCTATGCCGAGCGCGGATTCCGCATCGCGGCCGCGACGCAGGAACTGATGCGCGTCATGGTCCGCGATGGCGAGGTCGATCACCTGGTGCCCGAGCGGGTCTGGGCGGAAGCGCGCAAGGCGCTGGCCGAACGCACGCCGAGCGCCTTCGTGCACGCGTTGCGCGATTGCGGCGCGCTCGCACGCATCCTGCCCGAGGTGGATGCGCTGTACGGCGTGCCGCAGCGCGCCGAATTCCATCCCGAAATCGACACCGGCGTGCACGTTGAAATGGTGCTGGACGCCGCCGCGCGCATCGCACCTGGCGACGCGCTGATCGGCTTCTGCGCCCTGACCCACGACCTGGGCAAGGCGCTGACGCCAGTCGCCGAATTGCCATCGCATCGCTGCCACGAGCAACGCGGCGTGGCGCCGCTGCATGCGCTCTGCGCGCGCCTGAAGGTGCCGGCGGAATATGCCGCGCTGGCCGAACTCGTCTGCCGTTTGCATCTGCTCGCGCACACCGCGTTCGAGCTGCGTCCAAAAACCGTTCTGGAGCTGTTCGAGAAGCTCGATGCTTTCCGCCAGCCCAAACGCCTGCCGCAATTCCTGCTCGCCTGCGCGGCGGACAAACGCGGGCGTATGGGCATGGCCGACAGCGATTATCCGCAGGCGCGCTACCTCACCGCCGTGTTTCACGCCGCGCTGGAACCGAAAGCGCAACCGTTGTTGGACGCCGGCCTGCGCGGCCCGGAATTGGGCGCGGCCCTGCGCCGCGCGCGCCACAAGGCGATTGCTACTGCAATTCGCACGCGCAAAAAAATGGGTATCCGGAATCTGGTGTGGGTTCTGGCTCCTTGGGTCTTTGTAGCTATCACTTTCAAAGAATGGATTTTGGTGTTGGACGGCTGAGCGGATGTGCTAGAGTAAAAGTCGGATTTCAGTGTGGGTTCGCCCAAGGTGCTGAGTGACGGACTTTCTCCAGCTGCGAAGCCTGAAGACGCTTGAAATCCTGACCAGCGAGGACAGTTACGTCGTCAAGGCCGAAGGCGTCAATCAGTGGGTGACCTGCCCGCTGTGCAAGACCGGACGCCTGCATGGTCACGGCTCACAGGAACAGTCGTTTCAGGACACACCGGCGCACGGCAAACCCGTCGTGATCTTCATCCAGCGCCGTCGCTATCGCTGTACAAGCTGCACCAAGACCTTGTTTGAGCCTGTGGCGGACCTTGATGGAAAACGCCAAGCCACGGCGCGTCTGGTGCGTTATATCCGCGACCAGTCCTTCTCCAAGACCTTTGCGGCCCTTGCCCGGGAAGTAGCCGTGGACGAAAAGACGGTCCGCCACGTCTTCGACGATTTCATCGAGGAGGTCGAGGCCAAGACCCAGTTCCGGACGCCGCGGGTGCTGGGTATCGACGAGCTCAAGATCATCGGCCAGTACCGGGCCATGATCACCAACGTCGAGCGCAAGACCGTGTTCGATATCCGCCCCAGCCGGGCCAAAGCCGAGTTGATGCCCTATTTCCGCGACCTGCGGGACAAGGACTCGGTCGAGTGGGTGGCGATGGACATGTACCACGTTTATCGGCAGGTGGTGCGCGCCACGCTGCCACAGGCCCGGATCGTGGTCGATCGATTCCATATCCAGCGCATGGCGAACGACGCGCTGGAGAAGCTGCGCAAGCGCATTCGCAAGGATTTGTCCACCCGGCAGCGCCTCAAACTCAAGGACGAGCGGTTCCTGCTGCTCAAGCGGCAGCACGACCTGACAGGGAGAGATATGGACCGGATGCGGGAATGGTTCCAACAGTTCCCGCTCCTAAGCGAAGCCCACGCGCTCAAGGAAGGATTTCTGTCGATCTGGGATCAGAAGACCCGCCCAGCAGCAGAAGCCGCCTGCGCGAAGTGGCAGGCCAATATTCCGACCGAATTGGCGGCCACGTTCAAGGACCTGACCACCGCCGTGCACAACTGGCACGACGAAATCTTCGCCTACTTCGAGCAGCCGATTACCAATGCCTATACTGAGTCAGTCAACCGAGTGGCCAAAGACATGAACCGCATGGGCAGGGGTTACAGCTTCGAGGTGCTTCGGGCGCGCATGCTCTACGACAAGAAGGCGCGCAAGGATGGCTCGGTTATCGAAACCGTGTTGGTCGATGACGACGACCCAATGACCACGGACTTCGTGTTCCAGCGGATGACCACGGCGGCAACGCGCAAGAAGAAGATCACGCGCGTGGTCGAGTACGGCCCCTATCTCCCGACGCTGGCGCGGCTACTCGAAGAGGGGTATTTCGAATAGTCCTCAGCCCATTGTGCAAGAGGCGGCGCTTCAGCCTGAATTTGTGATTCAGCCGATGAAGCATAGGTAAGAGGCCCAGCCACTACCCCGCGCAACAGGACAGTTGCTTTACGTCCTTGGTGAAGGTTTGTGCCGCGAGTTTCAGCCCCTCGACCATCGTCAGGTAGGGGAATAACTGGTCGGCCAACTCTCGCACCGTCATGCGGTTGCGAATCGCCAGTACTGCGGTTTGGATCAGCTCGCCTGCTTCCGGGGCTACCGCTTGCACGCCGATCAGTCGTCCCGAACCGGCCTCCGAAACCAGCTTGATGAAACCGCGCGTGTCGAAGTTGACCAGCGCCCGGGGCACGTTGTCGAGCGTCAGCGTGCGGCTGTCGGTCTCGATACCGTCGTGGTGCGCTTCGGCTTCGCTGTAGCCCACGGTGGCGACCTGCGGGTCGGTGAACACCACCGCCGGCATCGCCGTCAGATCCAGCGTCGCGTTGCCACCCGTCATGTTGATTGCAGCGCGGGTGCCGGCCGCCGCCGCGACGTAGACGAACTGCGGCTGGTCAGTGCAGTCGCCGGCGGCATAGATGTGCGGCACGGTAGTGCGCATCGCGTGGTCGATGGTGATGGCGCCTTGCGCATTGACCACCACACCGGCCGCGTCGAGGTTGAGCGTGCGGGTGTTTGGGGTGCGGCCGGTGGCGAACAACAGCCGGTCGGCATGCAGTTCGCCGCGTTCGGTGGTGAGCACGAATTCCCCATCCTCATAGGCGACCTGGCTGGCCTGGGTGTGGTCCAGCACTTCGATGCCTTCGGCGCGGAACACGGCCGTGATGGCCTCGCCAATGGCGGGGTCTTCGCGAAAGAACAGTGTGCTGCGCGCCAGCATGGTCACCTTGCTGCCCAGCCGGGCAAAGGCCTGCGCGAGTTCGACGGCCACCACCGACGAGCCGATCACGGCCAGCCGATCGGGGATCGTGTCGCTGGCCAGCGCTTCGGTCGACGTCCAGAAGGGCGTGTCTTTCAAGCCCGGGATCGGTGGAATCGCCGGACTGGCCCCGGTGGCGATGAGGCAGCGGTCGAAACTCACCTCGCGCATCCCGTCGTCAGCGGTTGCCACGGTCAGCGTGTGCGCATCCTTGAATCGGGCATCGCCGCGCAGCACGGTGATGGTCGGGGTGCTCGTCAGGATGCCTTCGTACTTGGCGTGGCGCAGTTCATCGACGCGCCCCTGCTGCTGAGCCAGCAAGCGCTTACGCAGAATCTTCGGCGAGGCGGCGGCAATGCCGTCATCGAACGGACTCTCGCGACGCAGATGCGCAATGTGGGCAGCGCGGATCATGATCTTGGACGGCACACATCCGACGTTGACGCAGGTGCCGCCGAGAGTGCTGCGCTCGATCAGCGTCACACGCGCCCCTTGCTCGACGGCCTTCAACGCCGCCGCCATCGCCGCGCCGCCGCTGCCGATCACGGCCACGTGCAGTGCAGCCTCATCGTCCTCGCGCTTTGGTTCGCCGCCCAGCCGCTCTTGTGCATTGTTCAGCAGGTCGCTGGGTTGCCCCGGCGCATCGGCAAGCTGCGCTCGGTAACCGAGTGCGGATACCGCCGCGACCAGCGAGGTCACGTCCGCGGCGGTACCTACGCTGGCCTCAATCTCGGCCCGGCGCTGTGGGTAGGACACTGAGGCCGAACGCACGCCGGGCACCTTTTCCAAGGTCTGCTTGACGTGCTCGGCGCACGACCCGCAGGTCATGCCATCGATGTGCAGCGTGATCGCCTCGGTCATGAGCGTGTGCTCACTTCTTGACGGTAGACGGGTAGCCGGCGTTCTCGGTGGCTTTGGTCAACGCGGCCGGAGTGGTCTTGGCATCGTCGTAGGTTACCACCGCCTCCTTGGGCTCCCAGGTCACCTTGGCCTCGATGACGCCTTCGACCTTGGTCAGCGCCTTCTTGACCGTGATCGGACAGGTGGCGCAGGTCATGCTCGGCACCGACAGCGTGACGGTTTTGGTGGCGGCCCAGGCGGGAGCGCTGAGGGCAACGGTCAGAGCGAGCAATGCGACGAGTTTCTTCATGGCAATCTCCTTTCAGTAGAACAGGGGCATGAGGTAGGGGAACACGAGCGCGATCAGCACCAGGGCGGTGACGATCCAGAAGATCACCTTGTAGGCCGTCCGCACCTGGGGCACGGCGCATGCGTCGTCCGGCGCGCAGGCGCGAGCCGGCCGGAAGATGCGACGCCACGCGAAGAACAGCGCCACGAGCGCCACGCCAATGAAGATCGGCCGGTACGGTTCCAGCGCGGTCAAGTTGCCGATCCAGGCGCCGGAGAAACCCAGCGTGATCAGCACCAGCGGACCGAGGCAGCAGGTCGAGGCGAGGATGGCGGCGAGGCCACCGGCGGCCAGTGCACCGCGGCCGTTGCTGGGGTCTGCCATGTGAGGGATCTCCTTCCGAGACGTTGCGTGATGCGCTAAGGTTACTTCCGTAGTCAAGTACGGAGTCAAGCGCGATGGTGAACGATCCGCAAACACTGACCATCGGGGCTTTCGCCAAGGCCGCTGGGGTCAACGTGGAGACCATCCGGTTCTATCAGCGCAAGGGGTTATTGCCAGAACCAGGTCGGCCCGTCGGCAGTATTCGCCGCTACGGATCGGCGGACGTGGCGCGGGTGCGTTTCGTGAAATCCGCCCAGCGGCTGGGGTTCAACCTGGACGAAGTCGGCCAACTCCTACAGCTTGAGGACGGCACTCACTGCAGCGAAGCCGCCGAGCTGGCTGCGCTCCAGCTCACCGACGTGCGCACCAAGATGGCGGACCTGACGCGAATCGAAGCGGTGCTGTCACGGTTGGTCAACGAGTGCCATGCGCAGCGAGGCACTGTGTCGTGCCCGCTGATCGATTCTCTGCACGGGAGCTAGGCGCGTGGCTTAACCCGGTTTTCCGTTCCACTGCGCCTCAAACCCCAGTTCGAGCCGGGGGCAAGGTGACCTGCCACTGATTGTTTCCTTGCACCGACATGCGCCAGACAAAGCCCACACTGAAGGCTAAAAGCGCGTAAGCCTTGCGATACCAGAAACCTACCGAACGAGAGCTGTCAGACAAGAAGGGCTAGTGCGGTCTTCCCACACTAAAATCCGGATACCCAAAAAAATCCCGCGGCCTGAGCCGCGGGATTGAATTGGTCTCGAAGCGCCGGATTACGGCGTGCAGCTTTCGAAGCCGTTGAAGAAGATCTCGTCGCCCAACATCACGTTGAACGTGCTCGATGCCGGAGTTGGCGGATTCGATCCGGCCGCTGCCGACAGGCTCGCTGGGTTTGTCGTCACGGTCAAGAAAGCCTGCGTCGTGTTGAATGTGACCGCGCCGCCGTTCAACGCCTGCGTGCCGAGTACCGTGCCACCGCACTGTCCCGCAACCAACGAAACCTGCGTTGTGCTGTCCGCGGTAATCTGATTGCCGTAGGCGTCGTACTCCGTCACCGTCACATTGCCCAGAGTCTGGCCCTGCACGATGTCGCCCGGCGCCGGCGTGAACGTCAGATGATCGGGCGATGACGCCACGATATTGAACGAATTGCTCGTGGCGACCAGCACACCATCGGTCGCGCTCAGCGTGCCGGTGCCAACCTTGTTCAGCGATACGTTGCTGAACGTTGCGTCGCCACTGGCATTCGTGGTTTGCGGACTCGTCGCCGTCAGCGTCGATCCCGCAAAGCCGCTGGCAATCGCCAGTGCCACGCTCTCGCCAGCCACCGCGTTGCCCGCGCCGTCGACGACGTGTGCCACCAACGTAATCGGCGAGCCCGCCGTTACATTCGCGTTCGTTGCCGGTTGTGTGGTGAAGCTGATCGCCGCTGCTGCACCCGCCACAATGTTGAACGAATTGCTCGTGGCGACCAGCACACCATCGGTCGCGCTCAGCGTGCCGGTGCCAACCTTGTTCAGCGATACGTTGCTGAACGTTGCGTCGCCACTGGCATTCGTGGTTTGCGGACTCGTCGCCGTCAGCGTCGATCCCGCAAAGCCGCTGGCAATCGCCAGTGCCACGCTCTCGCCAGCCACCGCGTTGCCCGCGCCGTCGACGACGTGTGCCACCAACGTAATCGGCGAGCCCGCCGTTACATTCGCGTTCGTTGCCGGTTGCGTGGTGAAGCTGATCGCCGCAGCCGCACCCGCCACAATGTTGAACGAATTGCTGTCGGCCGGCGTCAGGCTGCCATCGGTCGCATGCAGGGTGTAGCCTGTTCCCGCCTTGTCCACCGACAGGCCGCTGAACGCGGCCACGCCATTGACCGCTTGCACGATCAAGGTTCCGCTCAGATTTGCACCCGACGTTCCACCGGCAAGCGCAAGGGCGACGTTCGAGTTGTCGCTCGTCATCGTGTTTCCGCTCGCATCCTGAACCGTCACCGTGGCGGTGAACGCCGAACCGGAGGCCGAACTGGAAGGCGGCTGTGCAGTAAACGCGAGTTTCGTCGCCACCGGCGCACTCACGTTGATGCAGCCGTTCGCGGTAACGCCCTGCCCATCCGGATTGACGATGGTGACGTTCTGCGACCCGGGAATACTGGCCGTGATATTCAGCGTAACTTGCGTTGGCGAGTTGTAGGTCACGCTGTTGACCGTCGCATTGGTGACGCTGGCGCTTATGTGCGTGAACGGCAGCGCGGGCGACGGCAAGTTCGCGCCCGGATCGTAAAAGCCAGATCCGTTCGTAGAGGTTCCCGTGATCGTTACGTTGCCGGTTCCGCTCTGGAAGCTGATCGGCGAAGCCGAGCAGGTCGGCGTGGCCGGCGGCGGCGCGAGCAGCTTGGCTACGCGCACGGCATACATGTTCGTTGCTTCGTTATATTCCTGGACCGTCCACACCGTCATGTCGTCGAGCGGATCGACCACCGTGAACGAATAATCGCCCCAGCGCCTGCTGCCGTTCTGACTACCGTCATCCCATGACGGGTTATAGCCGGCGGCAGTAACGCCGATGTTGGTCATGCTCGCGCCCGGCACGCCGGACATGGTGCCGAGCGGATCGCCAGAGAGGCGCCCGGTATACGAAGGCGTCGCGCCAAAGGGCGTGCCTGCCTTGCTGAAGCCGATCACCGCGTGGCCTTGGCCGGTGGCGGCGATCGACGGAATCCAGTACTGCGCCGATGCCGCCAGCGTGCTGGCGCTGTCGTACACCGTGCCCGACTGATTCAACACCGGATTGCTGGAATCACTCATCGTAAAGTCGTACCAGCGCGCTGCCTTGCGCGCGGCAGCGCCAGTGTTTGCCACGCCGGATGCGTTCACGCGCAGGTTGTGCGCGGTCCACAGATGCCCATTGCGGATCATCGCCTGGAACAGACGGTGATCTAGCGAATCCAGGCGACCGTTGTTGCCGCCGGTGTTGCCCAGATGCTCGACCGGATTGGTAGCGCCGGTGGTCGGCGTGGTGATCTGAATGTTGGCAGAAATGGTCGGTGCGGTGCTGCCCGGGTTGCTCACACGGCGAAAATTGATGCGGCTATAGAAGCCCGCGTCAGCACCAATGAAATAGCCAACGGTTGCGGTAGCATCGAAGTTGTCCACGCCGCGTGGCGTATACATGCCAGAAGAAGCCGTACCCAAGCTGGCGAATTTCGTGACGACCATCGGACCGGCGCCCTGCACGGAGGATTTCTGCACGACATAACCGTTGGTACCGGCAAAAGAAGCGCCGAACATGTTGCAGCCGAAGTACAAGGCGTTGACGTCGATGCCCAACGACGGATAGTCGCAAAAGTTCGTCGTGTCCGTGCTGACGTAGAAGAACGTCCACACGGTTGACGCCGTGATCGTGCCCTTGCTCGCCGCATCGCTGACCGCGAGCAACCAGCGGTTGGGGGCGGTGCCGTTGCAGTTCGAATCCGT
>OEIU01000712.1_pt1 | contig 27744 bp, 29 predicted proteins | sample 1539221 | NCBI WGS metagenome assembly OEIU01 (sample SAMN03792071, study PRJEB22550) | activated sludge metagenome | feature: wastewater treatment plant; material: activated sludge; isolation source: Wastewater treatment plant of a petroleum refinery complex | place: Argentina: Zarate | collected...
CGGGGGCGCTCCGCAAGGCAGCGGCGATCGGGGCTGGGGCTTGGGATTGGCCGTAGCCGAGATTGACGAGGGCCGAGACCGCATCCGCCACGGCGGGGGGAGCCGACCTGTCCTCGACCGCACCGGCCGGGTCCGCGACGGCGGGACCGGCGCCCCCGAAGGCCGGCGCCTTGTCCTTCATCTCGGCCGCGATGCGGGCGGCAAGCTTGGGGCCGACGCCCGGCGCGCGCGCGATCGCCGTCCTGTCGCCGGTCGCGATCGCGGCGGCCAGCGCCCCGGGCTCGAGAACCGAGAGGATCGCGAGCGCCACCTTGGCGCCCACGCCCTGCACGCCCTGGAGAAGGCGGAACCATTCGCGCTCCTGGTCGGACCGGAACCCGTAGAGCCGGATCATGTCCTCGCGGACATGGGTCTCGATCGAGAGGCTCGCCGCCTCGCCGGCGGCGGGGAGGTTCTGGAGCGTCCGGCTCGAGCAATGCACCACATAGCCGACCCCGCCGACATCCACGATGACGAAATCCTCGCCCTGGCTGTCGATCACGCCCCGCAGCTTGCCGATCATGGCGCCCTCCACCGCTCCGCCGTCGCATCGGGGGCCGGCCCTGGCAAGCGGGGAGCGGACTCAGCCTTCCTCGACCAGCAGCTCGAAGGTGATGCAGACGGGATTCTCCCCGCGCAGCAGGCGCCCGCGCGAGGCGAGGCCGCTGAAGCCCGAAAAGCAGATCTCCAGCTCCGCACGCGGATCGCCGTCCGGGCCGGGCGCGACCCGTCCGGACGTGACCAGCACCTCGGAGCCCATGTCGTCGAGCACGGTGCCGTCGGCGAAGCGGGCGCCGATGAGACTGCCGAGGCCGCGCAGGGTCGCGGTCTCGTAGCCGAGCTGCCGGCACGCCTCCTCCGCCGCGCGGACGATATCCTCGTTCGGCTTCACGCGGATATAGGCCATGCGCACGCCCCCGGCGCCCGGCGCTTCCGCCTCGATACGGACCGGATGGAAGAGCTGGTAGTCGGTCTCGGGATCGTGCTCGGAGAGGATCGCGGCGCCGGGCAGGGTGGCGATCCTGACCTCGGCCGGGCGGGCGAGCACGGATTCGGCAGGCACCACGTGGCCGCCATGCCATTGCCCGTCCCGCTCCAGCCAGACGGCGTGGCAATGGATGAAGGGCTCCCCGTCCCGCCGGCCGAAGCTCGCCTGGGCCATGTCCAGCCGGCCGCCGCCCTCGGGCTTCTGCCCCTCGCTGTACCAGAAGCGCGGATAGGGTCCCTCGACGAGGGCCGGCAGGTAATAGACGAGCGGGTCCAGGACGATCTCGCCGAAGGTGAGGACGGCGCTGGCGATTCCCCGCGCGCCCAGCTCGCGCGCGACGGCGTCGTGCAGGCTCGCCCCGGCCGGGAGAACGGCCGTCACGACCTTTCCCGTTCCGGCCACGATTTCCGCCCGCGGCTCGAGCGGGGGGCCGGGATGGCGAAGACGGCGAAGCGCGGCGGTCATGTGGGACTCCCTCGTTCGGCCTGCCGGCAGAGCCGAGCGGCGCGGCCCTGTCAATGCCGCCCGTCTTTATTGCCCGGGCATGCTCCTTTCCGAACCGGATTTCCGCTTTCCGGGATCATGCCTGATGCGCCCGAAAGACATCTTCCGATCGCAGCCGCGGAAGATTAGAGACGGTCCAGTCGAGGTCCAATCGAGCAGCCAGAACCATGTCCGCCCCCCGCACCCTCTATGACAAGATTTGGGACGACCACGTCATCGACCGGGCCGAGGACGGGACCTGCCTTCTCTATATCGACCGCCACCTCGTGCACGAGGTGACGAGCCCGCAGGCTTTCGAGGGCCTGCGCGCCGCCGGCCGCAAGGTGCGGGCGCCCGAGAAGACGCTGGCCGTCGTCGATCACAACGTGCCCACCACCGACCGCCGGGCCGGGATCGACGACGAGGAATCGCGCATCCAGGTCGAGACGCTGGCGATGAACGCGCGCGAGTTCGGCGTCGAATATTACGACGAGCTGGATGTCCGCCAGGGCATCGTCCACATGATCGGGCCCGAGCAGGGCTTCACGCTCCCGGGCATGACCATCGTGTGCGGCGACAGCCACACCTCCACCCACGGCGCCTTCGGGGCGCTCGCCCACGGCATCGGCACCTCGGAGGTCGAGCACGTCCTCGCGACGCAGACGCTGATCCAGAAGAAGATGAGGAACATGCGGGTCGTCGTCGACGGCAAGCTGCCGCCCGGCGTGACCCCGAAGGACGTCACCCTCTCCATCATCGGCGAGACCGGCACGGCCGGCGGCACCGGCCACGTCATCGAATATGCGGGCGAGGTCTTCCGCGCCATGTCGATGGAAGGGCGCATGACCGTCTGCAACATGTCGATCGAGGGGGGCGCGCGCGCCGGCATGGTCGCGCCCGACGAGACCACCTTCGCCTATGTGAAGGACAAGCCCAAGGCGCCCAAGGGCGCCGCCTTCGATGCCGCCCGCCGCTACTGGGAGACCCTGGCCTCGGACGAGGGCGCCCATTTCGACAAGGTGGTCCGGCTCGACGGATCCAACCTCCCGCCGGTCGTCACCTGGGGCACGAGCCCCGAGGACGTGGTGTCCATCACGGGCGTGGTGCCGGATCCGGAGCTGATCGAGGACGAGAACGCCCGCGCCTCCAAGCGCCGCGCCCTCGCCTATATGGGGCTCACGGCCGGGACGAAGATCACCGACATCCCCATCGACCGCGTCTTCATCGGCTCCTGCACGAACAGCCGCATCGAGGACCTTCGGGCCGCCGCCGCGATCGTGGCCGGACGGAAGGTGCATGAGCGGGTCAATGCCTGGATCGTGCCCGGCTCGGGCATCGTGAAGATGCATGCCGAGGCCGAGGGGCTCGACCGGATCTTCAAGGAAGCCGGCTTCGACTGGCGCGAGCCCGGCTGCTCCATGTGCCTTGCCATGAATGCCGACCGGCTGGCGCCCGAGGAGCGCTGCGCCTCGACCTCGAACCGCAATTTCGAGGGGCGGCAGGGCCATCGCGGCCGCACCCATCTTGTCTCCCCCGCCATGGCCGCCGCCGCCGCCATCGCGGGACATTTCGTCGACGTGCGCAGCTTCGGCGGCTGAAGCGACCGGCTTCGAAGGCGGGGACGTCCCCGCCTTCGCGGCCGCCCTCCTACCAGCCGTGGCGGCGGTGGTGGTGATGCGGCCTGCCGTGGTGATGGTGCCAATGGCGGTCACGATGGTGCCAATGGCGGTGATGCGGATGGTGCCAGCCCCGGCGGTGGGGATCCCAGCGGCGATGGTGGTGGTGCTGCCAATGCTGGACATTGTGGACCAGCCCCGAATCGATCCCCATGGAAGCCGGCGGGGAAACGGGCGCCGCCGCGGCGGCGGTGCTCAGCCCGATCCCGGCGGCCAGGGCGAGAACGACTTGACGAAGGGACATGGTGCTCTCTCCTTATGAACCGTAAGCGTGATCGCCCGCCTCGATCGCAACGGATGCTGCATGGCGAGACCTGAACCCCACCTGAGCGCGGCCGGTTCCCGCGGCTGGGCCGAGCGGCAGGCCCCCTCCCTGGCCGAAATGGAGGACATGGCCGGGGAAGCCTATGCCTCCCTGCCGGAAGCGTTCCGCCGCCTGTGCGAGGGCGTGGTCGTGCGGGTGAGCGATTTTCCCGACGACGAGACGCTGGAAGACCTGGGCCTCGAAAGCCCCTTCGACCTCCTGGGCCTCTTCCGGGGCATCGGCCTCGCCCAGGGCGGCTCCGCCGAATCGCTCCAAACGGGCCAGTTCCCCAACATGGTCTGGCTCTACCGGCGGCCGATCCTCGATTACTGGGCCGAGAACGAGGAGACGCTCGGCGCCATCGTCACCCATGTCCTGGTCCACGAGATCGGCCACCATTTCGGCCTCTCCGACGAGGATATGGAGCGGATCGAGGCCGCGGCCGGCTAGACATGACGAGGCTCCCCGTCGCCATGCCCCCCCGGATCGCCGTCCAGCGCGAGGATTTCGATCCGGCCCTCGTCGTCGAATCCCTCTCGGCCGGCACGACCGAGATCGGGGCCGTGGCGACCTTCCTCGGCCTGTGTCGCAGCGAGGAGGGACGCCTCGCTGCGCTCGAGCTGGAGCATTATCCCGGCATGGCGGAGGAGGAGATCGGGCGCGTGGCCGCCGAGGCAGCGGCGCGCTGGCCCCTCCTCGGCCTCTGCGTCGTGCATCGCTACGGGCTGATCCGGCCGGGCGAACGGATCGTGATCGTCGCCGCGGCGGCGCGGCACCGGGGCGACGCCTTCGCGGCGGCGGCTTTCCTGATGGATTTCCTGAAGACGCGCGCGCCCTTCTGGAAGCGCGAGCATCTCGTCGACGGCACGCTCGGCCCCTGGGTCGCGGCGACCGAAGCCGATGCGCAGGCCGCCGCCTCCTGGGAGCGGAACCAGGGATGACAGGGGCGAGGGATCAGCCCGATCGATTCGAGCCTGCCTATTCGATGGAGACGCGGGCGGCCTTGATGATCTCCGCCCAGCGCCGGATATCCTCCTTCTGGAAGGCCGCGAAGGCTTCGGGCTCGCGCCAGTTCGGCAACATGCCCTGCGTGTCGATCGCCGCCTTCGTCTCGGGCCGGGCGAGGATGGCACCGATCGCCTCGACATAGCGGGCGCGGATATCGGCCGGGAGGCCGGCCGGCGCGAAAGCGGCGATCCAGGCATCGGCCTCGACCCCGGCCACTCCCTCCTGCGCCAGCGTCGGCACGCCCGGAACCTGCGGCGAGGGCGAGGGCGAGGCCACGGCGAGCGCCCGCAATTCTCCGGCCTGGACCTGCCCGAGGACGGTCGGCACAGTCGCGAAGGCGAGGTCGATCCGCCCGCCCACCATGTCCTGGAGCAGCGGCGCCGCGCCGCGATAGGGGACGTGGACGAAATCGACGCCGGTCTTCACCTGGAACAGCTCCATGGTCAGGTGCGAGGCCGAGCCGATTCCCGTCGAGGCGCAGGTAAGCTTCGGCTCCTTCCCGGCACGGGCGATCAGGTCCTTCACCGAGCCCGCCTCGAGCCCCTTGCGCACGACCAGGAGGTGCTGGAGATCGGCGAGGCCGCCGAGGACCGTGAAGTCCTTCACCGGATCGTAGCCGCCCCCGCCCTTCAGCAGCGAGAGATTCGTGGCATGGGTCTGGTTCGTGGTGACGAGCAGCGTATGGCCGTCCGGCTCGGCCCGCGCGACGCGGCGCGAGCCGACCGCGCCGGAGGCTCCGGGCGCGTTCTCCACCACGACCGACCCTTCGAGCATCGTCGCCAGCTCGCGGGCGAGAAGGCGCGCCAGCACGTCCGTCCCCCCACCCGCAGGATAGGGAACCACGATCGTGACGGGATGGGACGGCCGCCAAGCCGCCCGCGCAGAGGAAGGGGCCAGGGGGGGAGCCAGGAGACAGGCGGCGCCGGCGAGAAGCCCGCGCCTGTGGATCAGCGATGTCATGCGTTGTCCTTCACGATTTTGCGCCCGCGCCGCGGGAGGAGACATCCCCGGCGAGAAGCCGGCGGGCCTCTTCGAGATCGGCGGACAGGCCGGCGAGTTCGTCCGCCAGGGCGTCGCGGATGGCGATGGCGGCGGCGGGAAATTCCTCGAGCATGCGCTTCATCATGGTGGGAGAGATGCGCAGCACCTCCGAGCGCTCGCGCGCCACGGCGGAAACCGGCCTCTTCATCCGCACGAAAAGGGCGATGCGGCCGATCAGCGCGCCGCGGCCGGCGATCGCGGCCGCGCCGCCCTCCTTGCCGACGGCCAGGGCGCCCGACATGACGACATAGCCCCCGTCCGACCGCTCGCCCTCCCGGAACAGGTATTCGCCCGCCCGCAGCCGGCGCGTTTCGGCCGCGAAGGCCATGAGGCGCAGGGCGTCGCGCTCGACCAGCTCGAAAAGCTCCGCCTCGGAGAGGAGCGCGAGGGTATCGTCCAGGGACAAGGGCGCCTCAGGCCACGAGCCGGTAGCCGCCGGGCTCGGTGACGAGAATCCGCGCGGCCGAGGGATCGGTCTCGATCTTCTGCCGGAGACGATAGATATGCGTCTCGAGCGTATGCGTCGTCACGGAGGAATTGTAGCCCCACACCTCTTGCAGGAGCGTGTCGCGGCTGACGATGGCCTCCCCCGCCCGGTGCAGGAAGCGCAGGATCGCAGCCTCCTTCTCCGTCAGGCGCAGCAATCCGCTGGCTGCGCTGGTCAGCGTCTTGGCCCCGGCCCGGAACGTATAGGGTCCGATCGGCACGGCGGCTTCCTCCGACGCCTCGCGTGCCCGCAGCAGCGCCCGGATCCGGGAGAGAAGTACGGCGAATTTGAAAGGCTTCACGACGACCTCGCCCCCGCCCGCCTCCGGGTCGAGGCCGGGATCGGCCTCCTCGGCCGCCGGGGCCAGCAGGATGAGCGGGCCGCGGAATCCCGCCTCCCGGATCGCCGCGGCGAGGCGCGGGCCTTCGCCCTCCGCAAGGGCCGCGTCGGCCAGCAGGATGTCGAAGGATTCCTCGTCCAGGAGCGCGCGCATCTGCGCGCCGCTCTCGCAGAAAGCGACCTCCAGATCGGAAGCCTGGGACAATTGCTCGACGAGGAGGTCCCGCAGGACCGCATCGCCCCCGACGGCGAGAAGCCTGTGGGCCGCCGACATCAGAGGACGGCCGGATGGGAGGGGCGGCGACGCCGGGCGAAGCTGCGCATGCGCTCCTATATCTTGACACCGCCCCTCAGTTGAAGTCCCTCGCCGCCCGTGAAGAGACGCAGCCTCGACGTTATTCGCGTCTTTCGCGCGCCCGGAGACAGGCGGCGCGGGCATTTGCGCGCGGGAGCCCTCACGCTGCCCTGCGCGCTCGGCGCGGGCGGCCCGGTCCGCCGCAAGCGCGAGGGCGACGGCGGCACTCCCGTCGCCGCGATGCGCGTCCTCGCCATCCTCTACCGTCCCGACCGCGGACCCCGGCCGCGCGCGCAGGTGCCCGTCCGGCCGATCGGAACGCGGGACGGCTGGTGCGACGATCCCGGTTCGGGACGCTACAACCGGCCCGTCCGGCTGCCCTTCGGGCCGTCCCACGAGCGGATGTGGCGCGACGACCGCCTCTACGACATCGTCTTCGACCTGGATTGGAACAGGGGTCCCGTCCGCCGGGGCCGCGGCAGCGCGATCTTCCTTCACGCCGCGCGTCCGGGCTTCCTGCCCACGGAGGGCTGCATCGCGGTGCGGCGGGACAGGCTGCGGCAGCTCGCCGGCCTCGTCGGGAAAAGCACGCGGATCGTGGTCGTGGGCTGAGAGGCCCGGTTAACTCTGCGAGGCGGGAGATCGGCGCCCGGTGGAGACCCTGCACGCGGCTTGCGCCGAGCGGGCCCGAGCAGACCGTCAAGGCAGGGCCTTTCCCGAAATGGCACAGGACCTCTCACAGGACCAGTTCGACATCGCCTGCCTGCGCCACATCGTGGCCGATCCGGAGGCGCAGCGCGCCTCGCTCGCGGCGGCGATGATCAAGCTGCATGCCCTGGCCATCGCCCGGTCGCGGCCGGACCTGCGCGACGAGGCCCTGGAAATCGTCAGATATTCGGAGCGGCTCTATTTCGGCCTGCCGGACCGGGCCTCGCTCGCGCGGATCATTTGCGGGCATCCCGCATCGGCGCGGCTTCGCGGGCAGGCGATCGACGACCTCGTCGACGCCGTCTGGGATCACCTCAGGCGAGGCAAGGACTGAAGGAAAGCGGCGCGGTCTCGCCCGACGATGCCCGGCGGAGCCAAATGCGCGCCGTCAAGCGGCATGGAGCAACGTCATCCGGCACCCGAGCAGCACGCGCCATATAAGTCTCGGCGCGAAAGCATCGTCTCCGGAGGGCGGGAACGAAAGCTTTCACGCCGGGATCGACGGGCCTCGAAAGCCAGGGCGCCGGCAGGCAATGCCGGCGTCCGTGCCGACCGGTCTGCGCCTCAGAGCGGGCAGGGACCCTGCGTCAGCGACACATGCTGCGGCCGCACCACGCGCTGGGTCATGAAATAGACCGGAGCCTGGCGGGTGGAGGACCAGGTGGAAGGGGTCTCCACGACCGCCGTGCGGGGACCGCGGGCCAGCCGGCCCATGGTGTTCACGCGAACCGTCGCACCGATGAAGCACTTGGTGAAGACGACGGTCGGCTCCACGTAGGGGGCGCGATACGTGAAAACGTCTGCCTGCGCTTGGGACGAGACAGCCAGGAGACCGGCTGCGGCAGCTAGGATCCCATATACAGTCTTCATGAACGCCTCACTGTTTTATGTGACAACCGGACGCCGCCATCGCTGGCCAGCCTGGGGATAATGAATTGTTTACATTGTCTGTCAACTATGTATTTTCATAAAGGTGCATCCTCGGCGCAATTTGCGACAGCGACAGAAGCGACGTATAAGGCAGGTTGACCCAAGGATTCGCCGGAGCGGCTGATGAGACGCGTCCCGAGCGCGGAATTCGTGAGGCGATTCAGCGCATTCTGCGATGAAGCCCTGTCCGAGCCGGTCGTCCTGACCCGGAACGGACGTGATCGCCTCGTCATCGCCAGCGTGGACCAGTATCGGCACCTGCTGTCCCTCGCCATGATCAACTCCTCCGAGGAAAGCCCATCCGAGCAGATCTCGGAGGAATTGAGCTTCCTCGTGCGTCCCCTCGACAAGGCGGGCTCGGCCAACTGAAGCATGGCCGCGGCACGACGCCCCGGCCGCGACAGTCAGCCCACGGTCAGGGAAGCAGGCCCGCCGAAAGCTGCCTATGGGAGGCCATCGCGCGGGACGTGCTGCGTTATCCACCGATATTTGCGGTGATCGCCGTCCGGCGATCCTGGCCGGCCTGGTGGAGCGGCCTCGCCGGATTCCGGCGGCCGGCTCTCGCGGGAACGGCCCGTTAACCATAAACGCAATTAGCTGCGCGGAACTCGGGGTTCCGACGTGCCGCGCAACCTTTCCTTCAGCCTCTCCTGCATCGCCGCCGCGGTCGCCCTCGCCGGTGGACGGCTCCCTGTCGCCGCGGCGGAAAGCCCGGCCCCTCCGGGGGACGTCCGCTGCTACCTCGCGACGGGGCCCACCGGGGCGCCCAGGAAGTTCTGCGAATCCGAGCGGATCGTGACCGTCGGTCCCATCGCCGACGGCAATCCGATCACCACGCCGACCCCTGCCACCCTCGCCCTGCACGAGGCCGACAGGTCGAGCCGGGCCTTCGGCTGGACCTCGCCGGCCGGGACCGGCTCCCGGTGGAGCGGCCTCTCCCTCGGCGCGGGGCTCGGCGCCGCCCTGGGCGGGGGGGAATCCCGCCCCGTCGCCGACGCGGCCCTGCGCTTCGACTGGAACCCCGATCCCGCCTCGCCCTGGATTCTCGGCGCCGAAATCGGCCATCAGGCCGGCTTCGGCCGTGCGGCTGGCGGCCCGAACGACCTGTCGAGGGCAGGAGCCACCCGCTTCACGCTGAGCGCCGGCCTTGCCTTGAGCGATCGGTTCCGGCTCGCCGTCGATGCCGGCCCGGCGATCGGCCAGGGTGGCCCCTTCCGCCGCCAGCCGGCGGGATGGACGGCCGGGATCGGCCTCGCCTATGCGCTCGACGCCTCCTGGGCCCTGACGGTCGATTACCGCTTCACGCGCATCGCCTCGCGCCCGGCCGGGTCTTCAGCGGGGCAGCGTGTAGACCACGATCGATCCGTCATCCTCGGCGGTGTAGCATACCGGTTTTTTGGACTTTAGCGTCCGCCGCAATCCGGGATCCACGACGCATTCCTTCGGATCGAAGCTCGAGGAGGCGATTTCGGTCCGCTTCGGCGGGGCGAGCGAATAGGTCGGGCCGCCCTGGGCGGCCGACATCCGGGAGAAGGCGCGGATCTCGCTGGCCAGCGGCCAGTCGTGCAGATGCGCACGCGGATCCGCCGAGCGGATCTCGTAGCGCTGCACGCCTTCCGGGCTCGGCTTCGGCAGGATGACGAAGGCCGCCTGCGGCGAGGCCGGGACGGCGGCGGGAGCCGGAACGGAGGCGACGGGCGGCGCGCTCGCCTGCTGGGCGACGAGCTGGCATCCCGCCAGCAGAAGTCCGAGCGCAGGAACGACGAAGAGCTTCATGATACGCGCACTCCCCAGCCGGACGCAGTTTATCCGGCCGGGCCGCCGGCACAAGCGTTTTTACGAATTGTCAGGACTTTGCTCAGTCTCCGACATTTTCGCAGGATTCGTGCCGCGCCCGCCGAAAATGGCCGTCCCGACCCTGACATGGGTCGCGCCGAGCTGGATCGCGGCGGCGAAATCCCCGCTCATGCCCATGGACAGCACCTCGAGGCCGTTGCGCGCCGCCATCTGCGCAAGCCAGGCGAAATGCGGCGAAGGCGGATCCTCGGCGGGCGGGATGCACATCAGGCCCTCCACCGCGAGCCCGTAGGTGCCGCGACAGGAGGCGAGGAAGGCGTCCAGGTCGTCCGGGTCGACGCCTCCCTTCTGGGGCTCCCGCCCCGTATTCACCTGGCACAGGAGGCGCGGCTGCCGCCCCGCCTTCTGCGCCGCCTTCGCGAGCGCCTTGGCCAGCGAGGGGCGGTCCAGCGTGTGGATGGCGTCGAAGAGGGCGAGCGCATCCTCGGCCTTGTTCGATTGCAGGGGGCCGATCAGATGCAGCTCGGCATCCGGCCAGGCTTCCCGCAGGGCCGGCCATTTGCGCCGGCTCTCCTGGACGTAGTTCTCGCCGAACAGGCGCTGGCCCGCCCCCAAGGCGTCCTCGATCCGGGCCGGCTCGACGGTCTTCGACACCGCGATCAGCGCCGCGGAGCCCGGCGCCCGCCCGCTATCGGCCTCGGCGCGGGCGATCTCCTCGCGGACCCGGGCGAGGCTCTGCGCGACGCCGCTCATGCCGCGGCGCCCACGGCGCCCGCGGCGCACCGAAAACATTGACCCCACTCGGCAAATCGTGTCTGTCCCGCCATGTCGGCTCCTGTCCGGCCGCCCGATCCCTCGATCAAATCGCCATCTACCGATGTCATCCGAGCGCTACAACGCCAAGGAGGCCGAGCCGAAATGGCAGGCGGCCTGGGCCGACCGAGAGGTCTTCGTCTCCAAGAGCGACGACCCGCGGCCCAAATACTACGTGCTCGAGATGTTCCCCTATCCGTCGGGGCGCATCCATATGGGCCATGTGCGCAACTACGCGATGGGAGACGTCGTCGCCCGCTACAAGCGGGCGCGCGGCTTCAACGTCATGCATCCGATGGGCTGGGACGCCTTCGGCATGCCGGCCGAGAACGCCGCCATGCAGAACAAGGTCCATCCCAAGGAATGGACCTATGCCAATATCGCGACCATGCGGGCACAGCTCAAGTCGATGGGCCTGTCGCTCGACTGGTCGCGCGAATTCGCGACCTGCGACCCCTCCTATTACAAGCAGCAGCAGCGCCTCTTCCTCGATTTCCTGGCCGCCGGGCTCGTCGACCGCAAGTCCGCGAAGGTGAACTGGGACCCCGTCGACATGACCGTGCTCGCCAACGAGCAGGTCATCGACGGCAAGGGCTGGCGCTCGGGCGCCCCGGTCGAGCAGCGCGAGCTGACGCAGTGGTTCTTCCGCATCACCGATTTCGCCGGCGATCTCGATGCCCAGCTCGACACACTGACGCGCTGGCCGGACAAGGTCCGGCTGATGCAGCGCAACTGGATCGGGAAGTCGCAAGGGCTCCTCGTGCGCTTCGCGCTCGACCCGGCGACGGCGCCGAACGGCGAGGTCGAGTTGCCGGTTTATACGACACGGCCCGACACGCTCTTCGGCGCCCGCTTCATGGGCATCGCGCCCGATCATCCGCTCGCCCGCGCCGCCGCCGAGCGGGACCCCGCCCTCGCCCGCTTCATCGAGGAATGCCGCCGCGGCGGCACATCCCAGGCCGATATCGACCGGGCGGAGAAGCGCGGCTTCGATACCGGCATCCGCGCCGTCCATCCCTTCGATCCCACCTGGACGCTGCCGGTCTATGTCGCGAATTTCATCCTGATGGATTACGGCACCGGCGCCATTTTCGGCTGCCCGGCGCATGACCAGCGCGACCTCGATTTCGTCAACAGATACGGGCTCGGCAACACGCCCGTCGTCTGCCCGCCGGGACAGGATCCCACGACGTTCACGATCACCGACACCGCCTATGACGGCGACGGACGGATGATCCATTCGCGCTTCCTCGACGGGATGACGCCCGGCGAGGCGTTCGACGAGGTCGCCCGCCGCCTCGAAGCCGAGACGGCGCCGGGCGGCTTGCCCATGGCCGAGCGACGGACCAACTACCGCCTGCGCGACTGGGGCATTTCCCGGCAGCGCTATTGGGGCTGTCCGATCCCCATCATCCATTGCGAGAGCTGCGGCGCCCAGCCGGTCCCCGTCGCCGACCTCCCGGTCATGCTCCCCGACGATGTCACCTTCGACAAGCCGGGCAACCCGCTCGACCGCCATCCGACCTGGCGGAACGTGCCCTGCCCCGTCTGCGGCAAGCCGGGCCGGCGCGAGACGGACACGATGGACACCTTCGTGGATTCGTCCTGGTATTTCGCGCGCTTCACGACGCCGCACCTCGACGATGCGCCGACGGACAAGGACATCGTCGATTCCTGGCTGCCGGTCGACCAGTATATCGGCGGGGTCGAGCATGCGATCCTGCACCTCCTCTATTCGCGCTTCTTCACGCGGGCGATGCGCCAGACGGGCTGGGCGGGGCTCGACGAGCCCTTCGCGGGCCTGTTCACGCAGGGCATGGTGGTCCACGAGACCTATCGCGGCGAGGACGGCGCCTGGCTCCAGCCGGCGGAAGTCCGCATCGAGCCGGGGCCGGGCGGCGAGCGGCGCGGATTTCACGTCGAAACCGGCGCACCGGTCACGATCGGGCCGATCGAGAAGATGTCGAAGTCGCGCCGCAACACGGTCGATCCCGACGACATCATCGCGGGCTACGGCGCCGATACGGCCCGCTGGTTCATGCTCTCCGATTCCCCGCCCGAGCGCGATGCGATCTGGTCGGACGAGGGCGTCCAGGGCGCGGGCCGGCTCCAGCAGCGCATCCACCGGCTGGTCGGCCGCATCGCGGCGCCCGGCTTCGCGGCGGCCGGGCAGGCCGGCGCCCTCGAGATCCGCAAGGCGGCGCATCGCGCCCTCGCCGTCGTGGAGGAGGCGTTCGAGCGCCTTCATTTCAACGTCGCGGTCGCCCGCATCAACGAGCTGGTCAACGCGCTCCTCGCCGTCGCGCCCGAGCAGGGCGGGGCCGCGGCCTCGCCGGACCCGGAGGCCGCCGAGGCCGCGCGCGAGGCCGCGCGCATCCTGGTCCAGCTCCTCGCGCCGATGATGCCCCATCTCGCCGAGGAATGCTGGCGCATGCTCGGCGAGGACGGCCTCGTGGCGGAAGCGCCCTGGCCCGCCCTCGACCGGAGCCTCCTCGTCGAGGACCGGATCACGCTGCCCGTCCAGATCAACGGCAAGAAACGCGCGGATGTCACCGTGCCGCGTGATGCGAGCAACACTTCGGTCGAAGCCGCCGTGCTAGGATTGGAGCCCGTCATGCGCGCGCTCGAAGGCCGCACGCCGCGCAAGATCGTGGTCGTGCCGCAGAGGATCGTGAATGTCGTGGTCTAGCTCGTCCCGGCGCCGGGCATCGCGCCGCCTCCTGGTCGCGGGAATGGTGCTGGCGCTCGGCGCCTGCTTCCGCCCCCTCTACGGGCCGACCGCCTCGGGCGTCCCCGTGCGGGACTCGCTGGCGGCCATCCAGGTCGACACCATCAACACCCTGCGCGGGCAGGAACGGCTCGGCCACTTCCTGCGCAGCGAGCTGATCTTCGACCTCGACGGCTCGGGCCGGACCGCGCAGAAGAGATACAAGCTGGTCATCGACGCGGCGGAGGCCGTTCAGATCACCTCGGCCGACACGACCAGCGGGCGCGCCAATGCGGGCATGCTCAACGTCACCGCCCGCTACCGCCTCACCACACTCGACGGGAAGCGGGAGCTCACGGCCGGGGTGGCGCGGGCGACCGCGACCTATTTCCGCGATCCGCAGCGCTTCGCCTCGCTCCGGGCCGCGCGTGACGCCGAGATGCGGGCATCTGCCCAGGTTGCCGACGACATCAAGCAGCGCCTCGCCGCCCTCTTCGCCACGTCGCCCTGAGGCCGATTCGTGACGGCCGTGAAGGCGGGCGACGTCGATCGCGCCGTTCGGAACCGCGCCGCCCAAATCTGCGTGCTGCTCTTCCACGGTCCCGATGCCGGCCGCGTCGCGGAGCGGGCGCGGGCGGCGGCCGGGGCGGAAGTCACGGATCCCGCCGATCCCTTCCAGCTCGTCCGGCTCGACGGCGACGACCTGCTCGATCGGCCCGGCAAGCTGGTGGAGGAGGCGACCACCTACGGGCTCTTCGGCGAGCGCCGCGTCATCCTCGTCCGCCCCACCTCGCGCAACATCGCCTCCGCCGTCGCGGCCTGCCTCGACGCGGCCCCCGAGGGCACCCTGGTCGTGATCGAGGCAGGCGACCTCGCACGATCCTCGCCGCTCCGCGCGCTTTGCGAGAAATCGCCCCGGGCGCTCGCCCTTCCCTGCTATTCGGACGAGACGCGCGATCTTGCGACCGTGATCACCGAGACTCTCGCCGCCGAGGGGCTGGGCATCGAGCGCGAGGCGCGCGAGCTTCTGATCGATTCCCTCGGCGGCGACCGCCTCGCCAGCCGCGGCGAGGTGGCCAAGCTCGCCCTCTATTGCCGCGGGCAGGAGCGCGTCACCTGCGACGACGTGCTGGCCGTCGTCAGCGACGTCTCGGCGCTCGGCCTCGATGCCGTGCTCGACGCGGCCTTCGGCGGCGACCTCGCGGCGCTCGAGCCCGGCCTGCGCCACCTCGCCGTGAACGGTGTCGCGCCCGCGCAGCTCCTGGCGCTTGCCCTGCGCCACGCATTCGCGCTCCTGGGGGGACGCCTCTCAGTCGAAAGCGGGGAAGACCCCGCTTCTGTCTTGCGGGCCTGGCGGGGGCTGCATTTCAGCCGCCGCGACGCGGTCGCGCGCCAACTCGGCCGCTGGACCTCCTCTGCTCTCATGGAGGTGGTGGCGGCGCTCCAGGAGGCGATTCTGGAGACGCGGCGTCAGGCCGCCATGTCCGAAGCCCTCGCCGCCTCCGCGCTGTTCCGCATCGCCGCCCGCGGACGCAAGGCCGCCTGACGCACCGCCGTTTCGAGGGGGGCTATGCCCTGAGGCGCCCGGCAAGAGCGTCGAGCTGCTCCAGGGTCGCGTAGCGGATGCGCAGCTCGCCGCCGGGATCCTTGTGGTCGATCTCCACCACGAGGCCGAGCGCCGCCTCCAGATCCTTCTCCAGGGCGCGGGTGTCGCTGTCCACGACGCGCTTGCGGCGCGGCCGCCCGGGCCTGCGCTCGCTCGTCGAATCCCCCTCCTGCCCGGCCTCCCCTTCCGTCCGGGCGAGGCGCTCGACGTCGCGCACCGTCAGGCCGCGCTCGACGATGCGATCCGCGACCGCGTCGGGATCGGCCACGGCGAGAAGCGCCCGGCCGTGGCCGGCGGAAATTTCCGAGCGCTCGATCAGGCTGCGCACATGGGGGGAGAGCTTGAGGAGCCGCAGCGTGTTGGCGACATGGCTGCGACTCTTGCCGAGGGTCGCGGCGAGATCGGCCTGACTGTAGCCGTGATGCGCGATCAGGCGCTCGTAGCCCGACGCCTCGTCGAGGGCATTGAGGTCGCTGCGCTGGACGTTCTCGATGATCGCGAGTTCGAGGGCGAGCTTGTCGTCGGCCTCGATCACGACCACGGGAACGTCGTGGAGGCCCGCGCGCTGGGCCGACCGCCAGCGCCGCTCGCCCGCGATGATCTCGAAGACATCCGGCAGATCGCGCACCGCACGCACGACGATGGGCTGGATGATGCCGCGCTCGCGAATCGATTCGGCGAGTTCCGCCAGCTCCTCCTCGGAGAAGCGGGTGCGGGGATTCTGCTGGTTGCGGCGCAGGAACTCGATCGGCACCCGGCGGGTGGAGCCGGCCGACCGGCGCTCGCTCCCGCCCCCGAATTCCTCGTCGACATCGCCGATCAGGGCGGCGAGTCCCCGCCCGAGGCGGGAGCGCGAAGGCTCTTCCATCATGGTCTCCCGGCTCATCGTCCGGCCCTAGGCGGCGGCGAGCATGCGCTCGCGCTGTATGATCTCCGAGGCGAGGCGCAGGTAGGCCTGCGAGCCGGTGCATTTGAGGTCGTAGAGCAGCACGGGCTTGCCGTGCGAGGGCGCCTCCGAAACCCGCACGTTGCGGGGAATCACGGTGTCGTAGACCTTCGGCCCCATGAACTGGCGCACATCCGCCACCACCTGATTGGCGAGGTTGTTGCGCGGATCGAACATGGTCAGCACGACCCCGTGGATCGAGAGCCGGCTGTTGAGGCTGGTGCGGACCTGCTCGACGGTCTTGAGAAGCTGGCTCAGCCCCTCCAGGGCGAAGAATTCGCATTGCAGAGGCACGAGCACCGCATCCGCCGCCGCGAGCGCGTTGATGGTCAGCAGGTTCAGCGAAGGCGGGCAGTCGATCAGGATATAGGTGAAGGGCGGCTCGCCGTCCTCGCTCCGGGGCGGCAAGCCGGCAAGCGCCCGGCGCAGGCGCTGGGCGCGGTCGCGCTGCTGGGAGATCTCCAGCTCGATCCCGAGCAGGTCCATGGTCGAGGGCGCGACCGAGAGGCCCGGAACGGCCGTTTCCTGGATGGCCGCCGCCAGGTCCTGCTCGCCCGTCAGGACCTGATAGGTCGAGACGATGCGGCGGCGGCGCTCGATGCCGAGCCCCGTCGAGGCGTTTCCCTGCGGATCGAGATCGACGACGAGGACGCGCTCGCCGATCGCCGCGAGGGCCGTGCCCAGATTGATGGCGGTCGTCGTCTTGCCGACGCCGCCCTTCTGGTTGGCGAGGGCCAGGATGCGGGGAATGCGCTGCCCCCGGAGGGAGGAGCTGAGAGGGCTCGATGTCACTGGACGACCATCATGAGCGCGGACCGGAAAAGTCGCGGATTCGAAGGATGCGGCCGGCCGAATCCGTCCGGCTTGGCACGATGTCGACCTGGAAAATCCAGGATTCTTGCGCTTCGGTCAATTCGAGCGCGGCGTTTCGCCCCTTCGGAAACAGACCGACGGCGCCTTTGCGCAGGAAAGGTTGTGCATAAGCGAGAAGCCGGGCGAGCGGAGCGAGCGCCCGGGCCGACACCACATCGGGCGAAAGAGACCCGGCCGGGACATCCTCGATTCGCTCCTGCCGCACATTCACGGCCACGCCCATCCGCCGGGCGGTGCTGCGCAGGAAGGCGCATTTGCGGGCATCGCTCTCGACCAGGGTGACGAGGCGGCCCGGATCGACGGCCGCGACGACGAGGCCGGGCAGCCCTCCCCCCGAGCCGAGATCGAGCCAGCTTGCGGCCGCCGAGCCCAGTTCGGCGACCTGGAGGCTGTCGTCGATGTGGCGCGTCCACAGATACGGCAGGCTCGCCGGCGAGACGAGGTTCAGCGCCCGCTGCCAGCGGCGCAGCTCCGTGGCGAGGACCGCGAGCCTTTCGGCTGTTTCACGTGAAACATGCCGGGCGATATCGGCCGGTAGCTGCTCCACTCACGCCGCCGGGCGGGCCGCGCGACTATGGGCCGCTAGGATCGTGAGCGCGGCCGGGGTCACGCCTTCGAGCCGCGCGGCCTGGCCGAGACTCGCCGGCCGCAGGGCCGCGAGCTTGACCCTGATCTCGTGGGAAAGGCCCGGCAGCGCCGAGAAATCGAGGTCGCCCGGCAGCAGCGCATCCTCGTCGCGCCGGAAGGCGGCAATGTCCTCGTGCTGGCGATGCAGGTAGACTGAATAGACCGCGTCCGTCTGGAGGCGCTCCATGATCCCGGGCGGGATCGCCGCGAGTTCGGGCCACAGGGCCAGGAGCCGCGCGGGCGGGCAATCGGGCCGCGACAAAAGCTCGAAAGCCGAGCGGCGGATGCCGTCCTGGTTGATGGCGAGCCCGGCCGCCGCCGCCTCGCGCGGGGTGGCGGCCAGCGCGCCGAACCTTGCGCGCGCCTCCTCCAGGTCCGACCTCCAGGCGCCGAAGCGGGACGCTCTCTCCCCTCCCACGACGCCAAGGCTCATCCCCAAAGGAGTCAGCCTCTCGTCGGCGTTGTCGGGGCGCAGGCTGAGCCGGAATTCCGAGCGCGAGGTGAACATGCGGTAGGGCTCAGTCACGCCGCGCGTGACGAGATCGTCGATCAGAACGCCGAGATAGGATTCGGCCCGCGAGAAGATGTGGCCCTCCTGCCCTCCCGCCCGGCGGGCCGCATTGATGCCGGCGACGATCCCCTGCGCCGCCGCCTCCTCGTAGCCCGTCGTGCCGTTGATCTGGCCGGCCAGGAACAGGCCGGCGACCGTCTTGGTCTCCAGCGTCGCCTTCAGCGCGCGCGGATCGACGAAATCGTATTCGATGGCATAGCCCGGCCGCAGGATCGTGACCTTCTCCAGGCCCGGAATCGAGCGCACGACGCCGGCCTGCACATCCTCCGGCAGGGAAGTCGAGATGCCGTTCGGATAGACGACCGGGTCGTCGAGGCCCTCCGGCTCGAGGAAGACCTGATGGCTGTCGCGATCGGCGAAGCGCACCACCTTGTCCTCGATCGAGGGACAATAGCGCGGTCCCCTCCCCTGGATGGTCCCGCCATAGAGCGGCGAGCGATGCAGGCTTGCGCGGATCAGATCGTGGGCCGCCGGCCCCGTCCGGGTGATGCCGCATTCGATCTGCGGCACCGTGATCCGTTCGGTCAGGAAGGAGAAGGGCACCGGATCGTCGTCGGCCGCCTGATGCTCCACGGCGGCCCAGTCGATCGTACGCCCGTCGAGCCGCGGCGGCGTGCCCGTCTTCAGCCGCCCGAGCGGGAAGCCGCAGCGCGCGAGGCTCTTCGACAGCCCGTCCGAGGGGGGCTCGCCGAAGCGGCCGGCCCTGATCTGCCTCTCCCCGATATGGATGAGGCCGCCGAGAAAAGTCCCCGTCGTCAGCACCACGGCGCCCGCCGCGAAGCGCTGCCCGTCGGCGAGCACGATGCCGGCGACCCTGTCGCCGACGATCTCGATGTCGTGGGCCTCGCCCTCGATCACGTCGAGATTCGGGGTCTCGGCCAGGGCGGCGCGGATGGCGCGCCCATAGAGCTTGCGGTCGGCCTGGGCGCGGGGCCCGCGCACGGCCGGGCCCTTGCGCCGGTTGAGCATGCGGAACTGGATGCCGCCCCGGTCGGCGGCACGGCCCATCAGCCCGTCCAGCGCATCGATCTCGCGCACGAGATGACCCTTGCCGAGCCCGCCGATGGCGGGATTGCAGGACATGGCGCCGACCGTGCGCGCCGATTGGGTCACGAGAGCGGTGCGGGCGCCGAGGCGCGCCGAGGCTGCGGCGGCTTCGGCGCCGGCATGGCCTCCTCCGATCACGATGACATCGAATCCAGACACGTTCACTTTCCGATGCAGAAGCTGCTGAAGATGCGGTCGAGCACCTCCTCGACATCGACCGCGCCCGTCATGCGCCCGAGATGGCGCAAAGCCAAGCGCAGATCCTCCGCGAGCAGTTCGATCGCTCCCCCCTGCCCCGCGATGGCGGCATGATCGAGGCAGTCGAGAACGCGAGACAACACGGCCCGATGCCGCTCCCGCGTCAGGACGGCATCGCCCGCGCCTTCCATGACGCCGCCCGCGATCTGCTCGATCCGGGCGAGCAATGCGGGAAGCCCGGCTCCGGTCCGCGCCGACACCGCAAGCTGCGCGCCGGCCGGGGCGGAGCCGAGATCGGCCTTCGTCGCGACGCGGAGGGACGGCTCGGAAAGCGGTGGCAGGCCGGCTTCCTCCCCGGGGGCGCGGTCGGCCGGCATGAGCCAGAGGACGAGATCGGCCGCCCTTATCCGGGCCCGCGCCCGCGCGATTCCCTCCTGCTCGACCTCGTCCCCGCTCTCGCGCAGGCCGGCCGTGTCCACGAAGGTGACCGGCAAGCCGCCGAGGTCGCAACGGATCTCGATCGCGTCTCGCGTCGTGCCCGGAACAGGCGAGACGATGGCGACGTCGCGCCGCGCAAGCGCATTGAGAAGCGTGGACTTGCCCGCATTGGGCGGACCGGCAATCACGACCTGGAAGCCCTCGCGCACCCGCTCCCCGCGCGCGGCCTGGTCCAGGGCTGCCGCGATCTCGCGGCGGACGGCCTCGCCCGCCGCGCAGGCGCCTGCCGCGACGTCCTCGGGCACATCGTCCTCGTCCGAGAAGTCCAGGGCGGCCTCGCAGGCGGCGAGGGCGGCGAGAAGCCGCTCCCGCCAGGAGGCGATCTCGCCCGCGAGGCGCCCTTCCAATTGCCGCAGAGCCTGCCGGCGCTGCGCCTCGGTCTCGGCGTCGATCAGGTCGGCGAGGCCCTCGACGGCCGTCAGATCAAGCCTGCCGTTGAGGAAGGCGCGACGCGTGAACTCCCCGGGCTCGGCGGCGCGGCAGCCGGGAGCCTGGGCGAGAACCCGCAGAACGGCGCGCCGCACGGCCGGGCTGCCATGAATCTGAAGCTCGGCCTGATCCTCGCCCGTGAAGCTCGCCGGGCCGGGCATCCAGATCACGAGGCCCTGGTCCAGAACTTCGCCCGTCATGGGGTCGCTCAGGCGGCGAAGGGAGGCGCGCCGCGGCGCGGGAAGCTTGCCGGAAAGCAGGCGCCGCAGCAGGCCGGAGGCGTCGGGCCCGCTGATGCGAATCGTCGCGACTGCTGCCCTGCCCTGCCCCGAGGCGGACGCGAAGATCGTGTCCGGCTGTGTCTCCTCACGCACCGTCGTCATGGCCGGGCTTGTCCCGGCCATGACGACGATATTCTCGCGACCGGTGGAGCGAAGCTGCGCAGCGGATGGAGATGGCCGGGACAAGCCCGGCCATGACGGTGGGAAGAAATCCGATCTCCAGGGTTGCGCATCGTTCCGCACCCTTCATGCTGCGCCATGTTGCGCAGCATTTGGGGTTTTCACGTGAAAACAGCCGCGCTCAGGTGTTCATCGAATCGAAGAAATCCTGATTGGTCTTGGTCTGCCGGAGCTTGTCGAGCAGGAACTCCATCGCATCGACCGTCCCCATCGGATTGAGGATGCGGCGCAGCACGTACATCTTCTTGAGCACGTCCGGCGGAACCAGCAGTTCCTCCTTGCGGGTGCCCGAGCGGGTGATGTCGAGCGCCGGGAAGATGCGCTTATCGGAGACCTTGCGGTCGAGGATGACCTCGGAATTGCCGGTGCCCTTGAACTCCTCGAAGATCACCTCGTCCATGCGCGAGCCGGTATCGATCAGCGCCGTCGCGATGATGGTGAGCGATCCGCCCTCCTCGATATTGCGCGCGGCGCCGAAGAAGCGCTTCGGGCGCTGCAAGGCATTGGCGTCCACGCCGCCGGTGAGGACCTTGCCCGAGGACGGCACCACCGTGTTGTAGGCGCGCCCGAGCCGCGTGATCGAATCGAGCAGGATGACGACGTCGCGCCCGTGCTCGACGAGGCGCTTGGCCTTCTCGATCACCATCTCGGCCACCTGGACGTGGCGCTGGGCCGGCTCGTCGAAGGTCGAGGAGATGACCTCGCCCTTCACCGAGCGCTGCATGTCGGTCACCTCCTCCGGCCGCTCGTCGATGAGCAGCACGATGAGATAGCATTCGGGATGGTTGGCGGTGACGGACTTGGCGATGTTCTGGAGGAGAACCGTCTTGCCGGTCCGCGGCGGCGCCACGATCAGGGCGCGCTGGCCCTTTCCGATCGGCGCCACGACGTCGATGATGCGGGCCGAGAAGTCCCGCTTTCCGCCTTCCTCGGCATGTTCGAGCTTGATGCGCTCGTCCGGGTAGAGCGGCGTCAGGTTGTCGAAATGGACCTTGTGCTTGATCTTCTCGGGGTCCTCGAAATTGATCGTGTTGACCTTCAGCAGGGCGAAATAGCGTTCGCCCTCCTTCGGCCCCCGGATCGGCCCCTCGACCGTGTCGCCGGTCCGCAGGCCGAAGCGGCGGATCTGCGAGGGCGAGACATAGATGTCGTCCGGACCCGGCAGGTAGTTCGAATCGGAGGAGCGCAGGAAGCCGAACCCGTCGAGCAGGATCTCGACCACCCCGGTCCCGACGATCTCGGTCTCCTGGGCCGCGAGCTGCTTCAGGATGGCGAACATCAGCTCCTGCTTGCGCATGGTGCTGGCGTTCTCGACCTCCACCTCTTCGGCAAAGGCCAGCAATTCCGTCGGCGACTTCGCCTTCAGGTCTTCAAGCTTCACTTCCCTCATCGGGGAACACTCTCGCGGATAGCGGATCGGAAAGGGATGGATTTTTGAGGTCGATGGCCGCCGGCGGGGTGCAGCTTGGACGCAACGGAAGGCCCGTGCGCGGCGACCAATCGAGGGGAGAAGCCCCATTATAGGGAAGTTCCCGGCAAGCCTCAAGGGGCCGCGCAGCCCGAGGATGGGGCAATCGGGTGAGACGCCTCCCGGGAGGCGCCGGCCTTAGAAGACCCGGTCGGCCGGCAGCCGCGCCGCTTCCATCTCCGCGGCCGTCGGCCGGCGCAGGATGTCGATGTCCTGCCTGCGGTCGGCCGCGATCAGGCCGCGCGCCGCGAAAGCGTCGAGCCATCCGTCCATCGGCCAGAAGCCGTGCCGGGCGCGGAAGCGGCGGGCATTGGCGATGATGTCGTCGAAATGCTGGAGCGGTGGATCGTAGCCGTCGTGATGCTGGTGATAGGCGCAGGTGCCGCCCGCGAAGAGGAGCGGAATGCCAGCCTCCCGCGCCCGGAAGGAGAAGTCGGTATCTTCCGCGCCGTAGCCCGTGAAGCCCTCGTCGAAGCCCCCGATCCGGTCGAAGGTCGCCGCGCGCACCGCGAAGGCAAGGGACCAGAACAGGCCCGCATTCGACTCCTCCGCAACCCCCTCCTCCGGGAAGTTGCGGACGGGATGGAGCTGCCCGGCCCGCCGCAGCTCGGCCTCGCTCCAGCCGTCCCGCACGGCGCCGGCCGGCAGGTAGCGGATGGCGCAGCAGATCAGCGCATCGTGGCTTGCGAGAAGCCCGCCGAGCCGCGGCACGAGACTTTCCGAGGGAATGCAATCGACATCGAGGAAGACGAGATTGTCGCCCCTTGCGGCGTCCCGGCCGGCATTGCGCGCCGCCGCGAGGGGAAGGCCGTCCCGGCGCAGCGAGCGGCGCGTGACGGGAAAGGGAAAGGCGGGCAGCGGCCCCTCATCCTCACCCATCTCGATCACGACGCATTCGTCGGGCGAGGCGCCCTCCCGCGCAAGCCCTTCGAGGAGCCGCAGGAGATGAGGGCGGCGGTTCTTGTTGAGCGTGACGACGCTGGTTCCGGCCATCGAATCTCTCATCCCTCGCGGCTCAATACGTCCAGCCGGTATTCGGCGGCGCGGTCCTGCCGGACGGGCCGGGCGAAGCCGGCGGTCGCCGCGATGAAGCCCTCGGCCGCCTCGTCCCCCGTGAGGGGGAAATTCGTCTCGCCGAGCCAATGGACGAGCACCACGTTCCCGCCCGGCAGCAGCGCCCCCTCCACCCGCCCGGCCAGACGCGCGAGATCGGTCCGGTCGAAGAAATAGAGCACCTCGGACAGCACGATCAGATCGAAGCGGCCCTCGGGCCACTCGGCCGGCGCCGCAAGCAGAGCGAACCGGGCATTCGGCTGGCCGGCGCAATTCGCCCGCGCATTCTCCAGGGCCGAGGGCACGACGTCGAGCCCGAGCACGGCGTCGCAGCGCCCGGCGAGGTGGCGGGTCAGGATGCCGATGGAACAGCCGATCTCGAGCCCGCTCAGGTAGTGCGGCCGGGGAAGGCTCGCGAGGGTCGCGGCATAGCGGGCCTTCTCGTAGGGGCTCGTCGCGAAGCGCCAGGGATCGGGATCCTCGGCGTAATAGCCGGCGAAATGCTCGGGCGGCAGCGTCGTCCTGTGCCGTGTCATCGGGTGGCCTCGAAATAGGCTTCGTGCGGCCCGCAGAGCCGGTCGATCATCGCCTCTTCCAGCCGGAAGGCGCCGGGATGGTCGCCCGGAAGGCCGATCGTCTGGGAGGCATGGGCCATGATGGCGCGCCTCTTGGCGTCCCGTTGCGCGCCGACATCGAGGCGGACCGCGCGCGGGGGCGCCCCGACATCGAGATCGGGGGGGAGGCGTCCGCCCCAGACCGTGAAGGCGAGGGCGCGCAGATCGGGCAGGGCGGCGGCGGCGAGGTCGACGATCGCGGCCGCCGCCTTGTGGTCGCAATGGGGATCGTGACGCCAGGTGGTGAGGAGCGCGCCGGCGCGGCATTCGGCGGCGAGCGCGACCAGGGTCCGGGCCGCCTCCTCGGCGACCGGTCCCTCGCGCGGCACCCAGGCATCCTGGAGACGCAGGAAGGTCACGTGCCCGGCCGGCAGGCCGAGCGCCGCCACCGCCGCCAGCGTCTCCGCCTCGCGCAGGTCGCGCAGCATCTGCGAGGTGAAGCTCGGCGTCAGGGGATGGGAGCCCGAGCCGTCCGTCAGGATGACCAGCCGCACGTCCCGTCCCCGCGCCACCGCCTGGGCGATGAGCCCGCCGCAGCCGAGGCTCTCGTCATCCGGGTGCGGGGCGAGGACGACGAGGCCGCCCGGGCCCGCCAACGCATCGAGATCGACCACCGGCGCCACATCCAGCGCGGCAAGGAAGTCATCGGCTCGCATGACGGGAAGCTCCGCAGACCGGAGGGCGCGATAGATCAGATCGCGCCCTCCGTCCACTTGCGTCGCGCGCGCAAACCGGCTTGATCGCTCCGATTCACCCGAGCAGCCGCCCCATGAGCCTGATCCTCGATACGAGCCGACCCGAGGCGCGCCCGCGCGCGATCACCGCCATCCCCGTGCGAGACGAGGCGGAGCGCATCGGCGCCTGCCTCGAAGCTCTCGGCGCCCAGGCGGGGATCGCGCCCGGCAGCTCCGCCGTCGTCCTGCTCGTCAACAATTCGAGCGACGGCACGATCGAGGTGGTCAGGGAACTGGCGCCCCGCCTCGCCGTGCCTTTGCGCATGGTCGAGCGCAACTCGCCCGACGCCAATGCCGGCTGGGCCCGCCGCGGCGCCATGGACGCGGCTGCCGACTGGCTGGAGGAAGTGGGCGCGACGGACGGCGTCATCCTGACCACGGATGCCGACAGCCGCGTGCCCCCGAACTGGATCGCCCTCAATCTCGCGGCGATCGCGGCCGGGGCCGACGGCGTCGCGGGCCAGATCGCGCTCGACGAGGCGGACGAGGCCCGTCTTCCCGCCTCGCTGCGGGAGCGGGGCCTGCTCGAGGAGACCTATGAGCGCCTCCTCACGGAGCTTTCGGCCCGCATCGACCCGGAGCGCCACGATCCCTGGCCGACGCATTGGTCGCAATCGGGCGCCTCGCTCGCCGTGACCCTCGCGGCCTATCGCCGCGTGGACGGCATGCCGGCCATCGCGCTCGGCGACGACAGGGCCTTCGTCTCACGCCTCAAGGCGGCGGATCTCATCGTCCGCCACACGCCGGAGATCGTGGTCGCGACGTCGGGGCGCCTCGAAGGCCGCGCCAAGGGCGGCGTCGCCGACACGATGCGGGTACGCTGCGAGGAGCCCGATTGCGCCTGCGACGGCCGGCTCGAGCCCCTGTCCCGCGCCCTTTACCGCTACCGCTGGCATCGGCGTCTGCGGCTTCTCGGCGCGCAGGGGCAGCTCGGCGACACCGTGCTCTGGGCGCAGCCGCTCGAAATTTCGCCCGCAGAGGTCGAAAAGCTGCTGGCGACCGGCAGGATCGGCGAAGTGATCGAGGGCGTGGACGCCACGAGCCCCCGCCTGCGCTCGCCGACGCTCCGTCCGAGCGAACTGCCCGGCCAGATCAAGCTGGCGCAGGCGGCGGTCGCAGCCTATCGGCTGCGGGACCGCCTCCTGCCTCCCCGGGGGCTTTGACTGCGATGCGTCTGCGCAGCTTTGCCGGCCGGCCGGTCGGCGTGATCGGCCAGGGCACCTGGCGGCTCGACGAGGATGCCCGCACGGCCGCCATCCAGGCCCTCCGGCATGGACTCGATGCCGGCATGGGGCATATCGACACGGCCGAGATGTATGGCGAGGCCGAGCCGCTGGTCGCCGAGGCCATTGCCGGGCGGCGCGACCAGGTCTTCCTGGTCTCCAAGGTCCTGCCGCACAACGCGACGCGGGCCGGCACGATCGCGGCCTGCGAGCGCAGCCTCCGGCGCCTCAAGACCGACCGGCTCGATTCCTACCTGCTGCATTGGCGCGGCTCGGTGCCCCTCGCGGAGACCTTCGCCGCCTTCGAGACGCTGGAACGGCAGGGCAAGATCCTGTCCTTCGGCGTCAGCAATTTCGACGAGGCGGACCTGGACGAGGCCGTCGCCGTCGCGGGGGAGGGGCGGATCGCCTGCAACCAGGTTCTCTATCATCTCGAGGAGAGGGCCATCGAACATGCCGTGATCCCGTTCTGCCGGGATCACAGGATCACGGTCGTCGCCTACAGCCCCCTCGGCAACGGCTCCTTTCCGAGCGCGTCCTCGGCGGGGGGGCGGGTCCTGGGGCAGATCGCGGCGGAGGTCCGGGCGAGCCCGTGGCAGGTCGCACTGGCCTTCCTCGTGCGTGAGGAGCCGGTCCTGGCGATCCCGAAGGCGGCGAGCGCCATCCATGCCGAGGACAACGCGCTTGCCGGCTCCCTTCTCCTCACTGAGGAGCAGATGGCCCGGGTCGACGCCGCCTTCCCGCGCGGCCCGAAGCCGCGCTACCTGCCGATGATCTGAGGCCGCCAGCGGGCCTGGTCCCCTCTGTCATTCCGGCCGGAGCGAGCAGCCGCCTGCGAGCTCCCCTGGATCCCCTTCCCGGCCCTTCGGGCCGCCGGGGATGACAGGGGGAAGCCTCGAATGCCTCAGGCGGCCTCGGCCTTGGCCTTCTCGGCGCGCTTCCTGTCGTTCGGATCGAGGATCGCCTTGCGCAGGCGGATGCTCTTGGGCGTCACCTCGACCAGCTCGTCGTCCTGGATCCAGGCGAGGGAGCGCTCCAGGGTCATCCTGATGGGCGGGGTCAGCCGCACCGCTTCGTCCTTGGAGGTGGTGCGGATATTCGTCAGCTTCTTGCCCTTGAGGACGTTCACCTCGAGGTCGTTGTCGCGGGTATGGATGCCGATGATCATGCCCTGGTAGACCTTGACGCCGGGCTCGATCACCATGGGTCCGCGATCCTCGAGGTTCCAGAGCGCATAGGCCACCGCCTCGCCGGTATCGTTCGAGATGAGAACGCCGTTCACGCGGCCTGCGATCTCGCCCTTGAAGGGCTCGTAGTCCTTGAACAGCCGGTTCATGATGGCGGTGCCGCGCGTATCGGTCATCAGCTCGGACTGGTAGCCGATGAGACCGCGCGTCGGGGCGTGGAAGACGAGCCGCAGGCGGTTGCCGCCCGAGGGCTTCATCTCGACCATGTCGGCCTTTCGCTCGCTCATCTTCTGCACGACGACGCCGGAATGCTCCTCGTCGACGTCGATCACGACCTCCTCGATCGGCTCGAGAAGCTGGCCGTCCTCGTCCTTCTTCAGGACGACGCGCGGGCGCGAGACGCCCAGCTCGAAGCCCTCGCGGCGCATCGTCTCGATCAGGATCGAGAGCTGAAGCTCGCCGCGGCCCGAGACGTAGAACGAGTCCTTGTCGGCCGCCTCCTCGATCTTGAGCGTGATGTTGCCCTCGGCCTCCTTGAACAGGCGGTCGCGGATCATGCGGCTCGTCACCTTGTCGCCCTCGGTGCCGGCGAGC